>VFSW01001110.1_pt1 | contig 40378 bp, 59 predicted proteins | sample 5358111 | NCBI WGS metagenome assembly VFSW01 (sample SAMN11554181, study PRJNA540505) | mine drainage metagenome | isolation source: sediment from site ElyBrook_90M | place: USA: Ely Copper Mine, Vershire, VT | collected 2017
TTTTTACAGTTTTACCACCTGTAGAGTTTGCAATATCAATTTCTTGAGCCCCAGTGCCACCAGCGAATGTGATTGTTCCTGTGTTTGCACCTGTACCACCAAAATTGATAGTCCCAGAAGTAGTTGAAGGGGCAAATGTATATGTTGTAGTAGCAGCACCGTCTAATGAAAAGTTTCCAGTACCAGCTTTTAGAGTAAGTGAAGAGGCACCATTAGTAGAACCCATGCTGACAAGATTTGCTCCCGCGCCAGTGGCTATTGCCACAGTTTTACCGCCAGTTGAGTTGGCAATATTGAGTGTCTGTGCGCCTGTTCCTCCAGCAATAGTTATGGTTCCAGTATTAGCACCTGTACCACCGAAGTTCATAGTGCCTGAAGTCAAAGATGGCCCAAAAGTCATTGTAGAGGTAGCAGCGCCATCCAATGAGAAGTTGCCTGTACCCACAAGCATTGCAATTCCAGTTGTGCTAGTAGTATTTCCAATATTTGTTGTGCTAGCAGATGCTCCCGTTGCTATATTAACTGTTTGAGTTCCGGCAGTCGCAATTCCTGACTGAATATTTACAGTAGAACTTGCTGCGGAGGCTCCTCCTGCAATATTAACTGTTTGAGAGCTTGTATTAATTCCGTTAGCAATGTTTACAGTATTGCCAGTAATTCCATTTGCAATGGTTACAGTCGTGGCTCCTGCGCCATTTCCAATAAGAACTGTATTTGTGGCAGAACTAGATCCTAAAGTAATGTTTCCTGATTGAGCAGTTCCTCCAATTAAAATTGTTCCAGTAGTTAAGCCTGTTCCAATTGTCATTGTAGAGGTAGCAGCACCTGTTAAAGTGAAATTACCAGTACCTACTGCAATATTGACCGCAGTTGCTCCTAAGTTATTTCCAATAGTAACTACATCACCAGAACTTGATCCTAATGTAACGTTTCCAGTTACAGTGAATGTATCTGTGGTGAAACCGCCAGTTACAGAAAGACCTCCTGCTGTAATAGTTGTAGCTGCATTAAGCGTTGTTATTCCTGTTACTGATAAACTTCCTGGAGTGATAATTGCTGCTGGTAATCCAACAGTTACTGTATTCCCAGCATTAAGAATTGAAATTTGACTTCCAGCACCGGCTACTACAATGTTTCCAGCTACAGGCAAAAGTCCGTTAATTGAACTTACGCCACCGGCAGCCCCTGCACTTAGAGCAGCCCAAGTAGCACTTCCCGCAGCAACAGAAACTAATTGAAAACTAGAAGAACCTGCTGTATTTACCCATAATGTTCCTATGGGATAGCCAATATCTGTAGTCGCTGGACTACGCTTAGCTATAACATTTTTAGGATTTGAAGTTGAAATAGGTTGGGGAAGCCCATAAAGGGTATTTTGCTGAGGTTTTGGAGCCATGACATTCTCTCAATTAAAATATTTACTTTACTATAGCAAAGCAAGAGAGCAGTGTCAAAAAATTATTTTAATATCTTAAAATTAATGAGTTTTGGTAAAATAATTGTAAATTAAGGAGAACTTAAATGGATTGGACGCAAGCAATTACAGTTATTGGAGTATTAGGAAGCTTTATTTTTTGGCTTTTTAATAAATTAGATTCAGATATTAAAACTTCAAATCAACGTATTGATTCTCAAAATCAAAGAATTGATCAACTTTATCAAATGTTTATTGACTTATTGAAGGAGAAAAAATAATGTTAGTTTTTTTATTTTTGTCTGCTGTGGCTATAATTGCTGCTTGCAGTAGATAATTACTTTTTCTTATTCATATCTTGATCAAGCATTTTTTCAAATTGATCTGATAATCTTTTAATAGCTACTTTATCTTGTCTATAAACAGCATTTAACATTTTCTGACTGAAGTTATGATATCTTGGATTTGTAAGAAGTTGATTTGCAATATATTTTGCTCCTACATGTCCAAATGCAGCTTTAATAAGTGATGGATTATGAAAAGCTAGAGCTATTGCTATTTCACCTTCATGGCCAAAACCAAGAATATTATCTAATGCTTTTGGTTCTAATGCTCTTTCCAATGGCTTAAATTTAGAGTAAAGTTGATTTGTAAGTTTAAAATCTTCTGCAAGTTCAGGACTTACTTTTTCAAAAGTTTTAATTAACGCATCTTTTACATGTGCATATGGTTTAGAACCAACTTTTTTCCATTGAATATTTTTGTTAATATCTTGCCATGTATCAATAATATCCCTCGGAGAAATGCCTTCTTTTTCAACTCGTTCTGCCAATTTAACCAATTGTTCCTCAGCATATTCTTTATCTGGAGTTGGAAGTTTAGAATGACGTAACTCCTTTTGAATAGGAACTAAAGAATTTAAAAATTCAGTTTGTTGAGCGTCTGTTAATTTTGGTAATTTATCTGATGATTCTTTTAAAGGTTCGTAAAAATTTTCATCAAATTTTCTACCTATTTCTTTTACAGATTTTTTCAAAGCACCCGTTTTTAAAGCCATTCCTCCTAATTTTTCTTGAGCTGTCTTTGATTTTAAAAGTGGTGTGATTTGTTTTTCTGTTAAACCTTTTTTAGTTGCAAATTCAGCTAATTTTTTTTCTCCAGCTTTTGGAATAAGTCCAGGACTAAAAGCTTCGCCACCTAATCCAGCTGCAAGTTCTGTAGCAGTTGCAAGTGGTTCTTCTAAACCGTATTCTCTTCCGGTTTGACCTGCAAGTCCTGCCAATGCTTGCACCATTGAAGAACGACCGGTAGCTCCTAATCCTTTAACTCCTCCCGCCAATTGAGCTCCGCGTACTAAAATTCTTTCCAAAGGAGTCTGTGGTTCAAATTTGCCACCTGTTGTTTCACGAAATCTTTCAGATAAAGCTTCAGGAGTAAGTTTTTGAACTAAATCTGAGTGACCAAGTAATGTTAAAAGATTTCTCAGTCCTTTTTCTGGTGCTGGTTCTAATCCAATCTGACCTAAAAAAGAGGGAGCCGCTTCTTTTTCTTGTTGTTCAATTCCTGGAGTAGTTTTAGCAGCTAATTCCGCAATTCGTGGAATTGCACCAATTGTTTGTCCAAAAAATTCAGCAGGAACTTTTGCACCAATGCGTTCAATTGTAGAAGGTTTACGTTTTGGTTTTTCTGTAATCCGATAACGTCTTGGTTTTTCTTCTTCTTCAATTTCTGGAGGTTTATCAATTATTCTAAAGGGCATTAAACCTTTCTCCAGGATCTTCCATTACTTTTATAAAAATTTCCCTTATCATCTTCTGCATATTTATCTTTGTAGTGAGAAGCTGGTGGTAGTTGTTCATGAGTAAATTCTTCAGTTTCTATTTCAGAAGTTTCCCCAGCTAGTTTTTTTAAGGTTTCTGCACTTTGAGTATAAAGTTTTTCAACTTCAGGATGTTGAGAAAGTAAATTTTCCATTTCTTCTTCTGCTTGTCCTGGAAAATCATATGTAAATCCTTTATTTTTTTTCAGAACATTTTGTTGCGCTTGTTGCTCAAATTGATGAAAAAGATATTCACTTTCTCTAAGATTTAAAATGGCTTCATTTCCTTCTGATGAACGCGAAATATCCGGAAGTTTATTTTGAATAAGTTTCAAATCAGCATCAGTAATACGTGATCCAAAACGTGCTCTTTCTCCTCCTAAAAATCCCAATGTTGTAGCTTGAAATTCCTGAGCTTCAGGTGATGCAGCGCCTGGTATTCCTAATTTAGTGACAAGATTATCAAAACTTAAAGGTCCAAATTTTTTAGATTTAAGTAATTCCTTTGCTCTTCTTACACCTGCAATTCCTTCTTTAGCTGCTTTTCCGGCTTCTTGAGTTTTTTGAAATGATGGAGTAAATATTTTCTGAGCAGATTCTCGTTCTCTTGTCCCAGTTTTTCCTCGTAAAAGTTCAACTCCAGCACCTGGTGGAATATATTCAAGCGCCATTCCTTCTAAAATATCTGCCTCCGTTAATCCTTCTTCTCCTTTTCCTCTAAGTTTTTGAGCAAAATCTTTTGCTCCTTCAAATTTTAGAGATTCAACAAGAGATTTTTTAGCAGAATCACTTACGGAAGAAGCAGCAACTGCTGCATATTTATCAAAAGGTGAAGCATCTGGTCCCAATGCTTTTAATCTCTCTTGAACAGAACCCACTTCTTTTGCAGTAATTTGTCTTTGACGTTCTTCTTCTTGATGTTGTCTAGCAAATTGAAGTCTTTCTTGAATCCCTGTTCCTAATCCTTGTCCTAATGAACGGGAAAGAAATTCTAATCCAGAAGGCTCTCTTTGATGAAAAGAAATACTCATCTTCCTCCAAAACCACGATTACCAAAATTACTTCCAAATCCTTGTCCTAATCCTCCAAGTAGTGGCCCTAAAAGTTCCATAAGCCAATTCTGGCCTCCAGATTGAACATCTGTATGAAAACGTTGTTGAAAAGCATGTGGAAGTAAACTTTGAAATTTTTGTTGTTTCAATCCTTGTTGAAGTGCTGCAAGTTTTTCATTAAGTCCAGCTCCTGCTTGTCCTAAAGATTGTGTAAATCCGGAACTACTAAGCCCTCCAAGTCCTGCAAATCTTTCTGCAATTCCAGGAATTGTCTGTTCTTGAAATTCACGCTGGTAAGGAGCTGCAAATTGTTCAAATCCTTCATCTCCTCCTAATTGACCACCTAAAAGTTCAAGAATTTTATTCTGAAACTGCTGTTGCTCTGGAGACATTGTAGGATACTGAGTAGCAGTTGGTTTTTTTTGACCAAAAAGAGAAGAAAATAAATTTCCAAGAAAAGCCATACGTTACCTTTTTTCTCGTAGTGTAAACTTTTTATTTTAATAGTTCAAATCAGGATTTCAGATATTCTGCTATAAATAAAACAGAATTTAAAGCGGTCGCACCCAATGGATTCGTAAATACCAAATTTGATCCAGTTATTTTCGCATTAGGATAAACTACAGTAAATAAATCTCCAGCGGTGCTTGTGCAGGAAGCATAAATTAATGTTGCAAATTTGGGACTTATATTTGTAGGAAAAGTCACAGTTGCACCCGCGCCAATATTATTTCCATTGTTTAGAAGAATCAAATTATAAGTATTTCTAAATGCTTGGCGCCTATTTGTAGGTTGACCAGGATTATTCCATTGCTGTCCATTTAGAATTTCTGAAGTCTCATAAATCCCTACTACACGGTTGTTTATGGCTTGTGATTGCGCAGTATAATTAGTCGTTAATCTTATTAATAATTCATTCTGATCTGTAGGCAAAACAGTAGTAGTTGGAAGAAATTGAGATTGATTGTTAACTGGACCTGAAATACTCATATTTGTGTTCCAAACATATATCTTGAAGCTTTTTGAAAATACATTAAGATTGCATGTAGTGTAAAATCAAAGTCAAAGCTATTTGGATCATTCAATTGAGCATTATTTAGAGTGATTTGAAACTGAACAAATTGTCCTGTAACATTTGGAATAGTTCTGAACCAGATTTTTTGTTGCCCTGTCACTGTCATTGGTAAAGCCATATCTGGAGCTACATTAGTGTCCGGATCTTGGTTTAAAAAATAATTAATTGTATATTGTCCATCATCTGCTGTTTCTGTAAATATATCCATATAAGTCAATCTTGCTTGAACTGCTTCTTTGTCATAAGGATTAAATTGTTTACTCACAATATTAAAATTATTGATCACAGAAATAACTCCGCCATTTGTATAAACTCCAAAAGCAGTAGAATCCAATGGAAAAAATACATTAAGTATTGAATTATAATAAGTTATAGTAAATGCATTAGCATCAATTACTTTTAAAACTTGATAAATTCCATTTAACGAATTTGGATTAGAATTTAATTGTGTCATTCCATTAACAGCAGTAATTTGGAAAAATTGCCCTACTTGTAAATTGTGATTTTTTACAGTTAAACTACAGGGAATTGTTTGGGTTGCTCCTGTAATGGCGAGCGAAGGATCATTAATTACGGGATTGCTATCTTGATTATAAATAAAGACATATCCTTGTTGATTTCCTGCCACAATAATTGGAAAATCTTGATTTTGTGCTCCTCCATTCCATTGATTAGAGTAACTCTGCCAAGCAATAGGTAAATCCTTCCATCTAATATCCCTAAATGTCTGAAAGGCGCCAAAGCAAGTAAGAGAATCATTAAAAAATGAATAAGACCCATCTAAATAATTAAGTATCAATACTCTTGTTGGAAATTTAGTAGTTGTAGCATCATCTGTAAAAATAAAATCATTTGGAAAAGTCCAATAGACTAATTGTTTAAAATAATCCCTAATTCCATAAACTCTCTTCACACCATTATTGGAATTGTGAATATTAAATACTTCATCTGGAATGATTTGATCTATTCTTGCAACATTTACAGAATCACAAGTAATAATTCCATAATTACCTATCCCATAAATCCCGCGATCAAAAGGGACAATGCTAAATGTAGACTCAGCACCAAGTTCTGTGTTAATTTTTTCCCAGATAAAAGGAATTGTGGGATCTCCAGTATATCGCAACTGAAAAGTAGAACGCTCAAAAAAAACAACCAATGTATCTTTAATAAATTCTGCCGAAACAATTTGTTCGCTGGTTGGTGCATCGATGAATCCTCCTCTTCCAACAATGTCATCTCTCCATGCATCTGTATTTGAGCCTCCTGTAAATCCAGATGGGAGTAAATTATTATAGTAAACTGTTCCTATTTGAGAATAACGTGCTCTTTGGGAAAAATTTGTTGCAGTTCCTGCAATTGTGCCTTCAATTGTATTTAGAGCAATCATTCTTCCTTTGTAAGGCAAAAGAATTTGTGCTGTTTGCAAAATAGAGACATTAGTCCCAGTAGTAGTGGCATTAAGAGGAGGTTGAAAATTAACCCATCCTGTACCATCATACCATCGAATTCCATCTCCATTTTGTGTACGTGTGAGACTATGTATTAAACCACCCGATGTATAAGTAAATCCGGCACTTGTATTTATATTTACTGTCACTGATCCAGCTCCATGAGCAGTGACCGTTCCTGTTAATCCATTGATAAAAAATGTATCTGTTGAAGGTTGAATGACATTTGTGATAGCAATAATATCTCCATTTACAAATACATCTCCTCCTGTGAAAGTTATAATAGCAGAAGCCGCAGCAGAAATATTTGTAATTACAAAAGCTTGAATTCCTGCATTATCATTTGTGGCAAAAAATGCATTTTGATAATTGGTAGACCAAAATAATTGTGCATCAGAGCCCATCCAAGAAAAAGCAAGTGACGTACTTTTGTAAAAAGAAACATCTATAAATTGTGGAACCACAGCATTTGCATTAAATGTATTTGCTTTTGTTGTGTCAAAAGCAACTAATTGTTCTTCATTAATGACTGTTAACTCTCTTGTTCTAAGTCCCATGACTGGAAGAGAATTAATTGTAGAATAATTTGCAACAACTCCTGTTGGTGCTCCTAAAGGAGGACTAAAAGATAATGTAAGAGCTCCCGTAAAATAATTGATTGTTCCAGTATCGCTTCCTGGTGAATCATTTAAAGTTCCATTACCTTGATCAATTAAAGTTAAAGCACCTACTGTTATTGTTACAGAACCAGGAAGAATAGGTTTTTTTGATAATGTTCCAGAAAATGAAGCTCCATTTGCAGTTCCAACTGCTTCATTGACGATTCCTGTTACAATTTGTCCAAGAAATTTAAGTCCTTTCCTTCTCCTTATTCTTCCGCGAAACATAAACATATCTTCTAGTGTTGGAAAAGCATCTTGAGGCAAAAGCCAAGATTCTATATCTCGCTCAAGTCCTTTACGAATATTTTGAATCAAAATAGGAGTAAATGACATATTTCCTTAAAATATAAATGCTACCATTATTGAATTTCCAGGGTCAGTATTGACAACACCAGAGGAATTCATTAAAAAAATTCTTATATTTGAAGCATCAATCACTTGAAATGAGATAAATAAATTTGTAGGACCAAATACACTTCCTATAGCTCCATATGTAGTATTTGGAAAAGCACTAACAAACTGTACATTATAAAAAACATTTCCGGCTGATACTCCACGTGTAATTGCGTTAACATTGGCATAAGGAAGAGTAAAATTAGAAACAGGAGGATTGGCAGCAGTAAAATATGCATAAGCCTTAATAGGCATCATAGGAAAAACTGTGGATAATCCATCTCTTTTCCATTGAGGATAAGTTTGTGCATTTACTGTTGTTGCGTATTCTGCTCCAATGCTAACACCGGGAGCTGGTACTGATAAAGTTTGATCTGGAAGTGTTATATGCTTATGAAAACCAGTATTAGTTTCTGGATTAAAACCAAAATGATCATTATTATAAATGGTTTGCAAAGAAGAAAAATTATTTAGTAAATCTCCTTGGCTTACACTTATAAGATCTGTTGCTCGTGGAATATTGGATTGAAAAGTCATGACTCCTCAAAAAAAGGTTATAGATTTTTCTTAACTATAGCACTGTGGTAAAATTCATGGAAGTAAGGAGAAAAAATGTGCAAAATGTAATTAGAAACCAGTGAATAAATTTCCAAAAGGATATTGAGGAAATTGTGTTTGCTCGGTATAAATTGTACTTACTCTTTCTGAAGTTTGCTGTACAATTGTTCTTCTAAGCATTAATTGTTTTTGCTCTTCTAAAAGTGGTCTAAATTTAGCCATCATTTCAAAATCTCCTGCATCTGCAAAGATTTTGTCTGCTGCTCCATAAGCTAACATTTGCCACCATTCTGTAACTTGTGGAATTGCTGTTGCTGTAAATGTCCCATTTACATTTAAAAAGAAAGAAACAGGATATTGATACGCTTCAAATGAAACTGTATAAGCTTGATCTGGAATTGGATATAAAAGAATTTGATCTTGGAAAAATACAGCAGATTGTGGCCTTGAAGCCACATATGGAATATATTGAATATTGATAGAATTTCCTGTTGCAATGGGAGATAAAAATCCTGTGGAATTGATTGTAAGAGCTCCTGTAATATAATTTATTGTTCCTCGAACAACAGGGAAAACAGGTGGAATTGCTGTATCAGTTGGACTAACCAAATTTCCTTGCCCATCATCTACCAAAGTTTGGGAATTTCCATTTGCATCTTTTCCTGAAACAATCACATTCCAATTTAAAGTGCTGGCAGTTGCAGCATTTGCAGAAAAAGCACCGGGAGGATTTTGCTTAAATCCTCTTAAAATTGGAGTTTGAGTTGCTTGAATTGTATAGGGTCCTGAAGTTCCATTTCCAATAGCTGCTTGTTGTTGAAGAAAATTCAATTCAGGATTGATACGAAAAAAATTCTCTCTACTTTGTGTCATATAAGATTGATAACCAGCAATATAAACTGGAGGCATCACATCTAAAAATATTGAAGTGGGTAAATCATAAGCAGGAGTATTTGCATTTGTTAAAAATTGGTAGTTAACTCGCAAAGATTCCATGCGAAGATGTTCTGGCATATCATAAATATAAAACGTATTTATATATTTAACAATTTCTGCATCTGTGATTTGTGATTGAGAAGGACGAGCTGTTACTCTTCTAACTTTTGTGATGATATCTTGTAATGTGTTTGGAAGACCGATACTCATTTAACTTCCTCCTATAGGAACAAAAGCATTTTTTTCAGCAGATAAAAGAGTAGAGGCATTCTCAGCTATTGAAATAGTCTGAGGGACCTGAAGACTGCCTCCACTCGTAAAAGTACCTAATAAAGTTGTATCAAGCGGAATAGAGAAAGTGGTTGGAGAAAGAACTATGATTTCAAAAAATTGACCATTTAATTGCGGCATTCCAAAATAAGTAGGCGGAGGCAAGAAAAATCGCACAACAGCTTGAGATAAATAGCCATGATTTTGTGTTGTTGTTATAACCGCAGGATTGGCATTTGAAATAGTAGAAATTGCTCTCGCCTGAGGTGTAAATGGAATTAATGCAACAGTTGGTGCAGTTATGCCGCCCATTCTCCACCAGCAAACTCCATTGATTGAAATCCAAACCGTTTAACTCGTTTGGAAATCCCAATTATTGGAATTGGAATTCCTCTTACATCTTGTCCAGAAGTTGGAGGAGCTTCTCCACTCCATCTAAAACCATGAACAGGATAAGAACATGTCCCAATATTAATATTGCGTTTATTAGCCTCCCCTAATGCACCAGCGGATGTATCAACTCCATTTAAAAAGCGAGCAACATAAAGAGGTACTTCATAAGTTTCTCCATCTGTCATTGTTCTTTGAAATGAAGGAATTCCGCCTTGATCAGGTTCAGGATATTTTTTAACAGAAACTGTTATCGTAGCACCTGGTGTTTCAAAACATTGAAAAATGCCTTTTACTAAGCGACTTTCTTCTTTCATTAATTGTTGAAGCTTTTCTTTAGCAATCTCTTTAGTAGATTTAGAAACCCGAGGAGCTTGAACAACTTGTGTAGCTTGTAATTCGTCATTTAATTTTTTACTTGTCATTTTCCTCCAAAAAAAAGAGGGAGACTTACTCCCTCTTAAAATTATTAACTTAATATTACACTTCTATATGCAATCCATCTGATCACATCTGAAGTAACCCCAAATACTGATGAGCCAAGTGACATTTGTAATGTACTTGTATTTTGTGTTCTATCATCAAGTAAATTCTGTGGATTTACACTTCCTGCACTTGTAGTCGCAGCTTCTCCAACTGGTTCTACAAATGGGAATTGAATACCAGCAGCAGCAGCAGCAGATGTTGGCCATTGATACGTGAATCCAGAACTATTTACGTTTACAGTAATAGTATTCGTAAAACCGCTGGCATCAGCTGCATTGATTGCAGTGATTGTAGCAGTAATTCCCTGACCTAGAGTATTAATTCCTGAGCCAATTGGACCACTTACAAATGGGTTAGTTCCAGAACTCACAAAAGAAGTTGGCACATAAATTCTAACCGCTTGACCAACGGTATAATTATGAGTAACAGCTAGAGTGATAATAGAACTTCCTGCTGAAGCTCCAATATTTAAAATTGACTGTCTACGTGGAACATAAGCTGACTGAAAATTCAATTTTTGAGCAACTACATTTGTAGCTGTAGCAGTTAAATTTGTCAGAGTTGTATCCAAGTTAGTCAAAGTAAATGTATTGGCTCCAGTTCGTGTAACAGAAAAATCCAAACCAGCAAGTTGTAAAAGTCCAGTGGTTTGAGTAATTCTAATTATATCACCTGTTTGATAACCATGGCTTGTAATTGTAACCACAGCCGGAGCAGCAGAAGTAATCGTGCTAGCTCCACTTCTTGTTTTTGAAGCTTGTAATTGAGAAGCTGTAGGATCTATCAAAGTAAATCCATTACTCAATGTCATATTTGTAGTGACATCTGTAGCTTGACCACTTACACGATTTACAACCCAAGCACTTGCCGCCGCCATATCTTTAAACCACCATGCAGCTAACATATTAGTATCAGCAGTAGTTGCTCCGAACTGAGTTTCATCCCAAAGTTCAAATTTAACTAAATCACTGGCATTACCAAAGGGTAAAGAAATATTTTGCACAGCTCCTGTTGAGGTGATAATTCCTGTAGTTATATTCATTAATCCAAAAGTCATATTTATCTCCTTATGCTAATGTGCAACGTAGATTAAATACCCACGTATCGTTTGTAATTCTTGGCACTTCAGCGAATTTATAACCAACACTGGCATTGAGAGCGAGAGGGCCATCATAAATAGGTGGTCTATAAATAAATTGAGCTGAATAACCATCTTGTTCAATGGCTGCAAAAGCTTCGCGACCTGTGACAAAGATGTTGTATACGTTAGCACTAAGCAAGGATGCATTTGATGTAATACTTCCAATTGAAGAAAGCAAGAATCTAACGTTAGAAGCAGTTCCCCATTCAGCATCAAGAGTAGATTGCTGATTAGGATAGTTCCATTTTTGGATAAATCCGTTGATGTTATCCAGTTGACCAATCAGGTCTGTATGGCCTAATCCAAAATAAGCATCGCGCACAGGAGCTGTACCAAAACGGTTCTCTCCTTCAATACCTGTTAAGAATGAATATGCGTTATTTCCACGTAGCGTTCTTACAACTGTATCCACATCAGGACGGGTGATTTCTGTTGGATTATCACCATTAGTGCCGTTTGTACAATTAATAAAGCTAGCAGTAGAAGCTAACATGTCTCTCATGAGTTGATCTTCAGTTTGTCTAAGAGAAACCCCTAAACGCTGAGATGCTTCATTTAAAACAGGATCTTGGTTTTGGAGCGTGACTTGCTCATTGAGCAAAATATACGTTCCATAGAAATCCATTTGCGCATCAATATTAACAGCAGTTAATGTTTGAGGCGGAGGAGTAATCCCACTATTTCCAAGTGGAACAGGAGCAGTAGCAAGAGGATTGTATCTACGCATTCTAAGCGTAGTACCACCATTTCTTGGCATCGCTTTAAGATCGGCTGGGATCTTATGGATCATGTATGGCACTGGCACAGAGAGCAACTTGAAGCTAAAGCTTTGTTGAACTGGTGCCGGCAACACACTTGTAGTTGTAATTGACATTGGCAACACCTATTTTATTGCCAAAACCGCTTATCCTTTATGCATGCTTAATGCACTCTTGCATTTCTTTCCAAAGTTGAGTTTTCAACTCTGGAGTAAGGCCATTCTCAAAGACGTGAGCATTCCCAATTGCAGATTGTCTTGTTACTGCATTAACGGATAAAGGCTTTTGAGCATTTTTTAATGCTTTTTCTTTCTCAGGTGAGGAAGATTGTTGGCCTATTCCTAATTTTTTCAGTAACTTATAAGCTGCAATGCTTTGAGTTTTTGGATCATCCTTCAAATATGCCAAGGACATTGCAAGTTCTGGCTCTGTTTCTTTCAAAGTTTCAATATTTTTAGCAGAGACTACTTCATTAAAATCAGAGAACTTGGCTATTAACCTTTCTTCAATTGTTTCAGCTTCATACTTTCTAATTGCATCTCTAGCAATTTGTTCAGCTTCTTTTCTGAAGATTTTCCTGCCATCTTTGGCAGTTAAAAGATCATCATCGCTAATATTTGCTTCCTCTTTTTGAGGCTGCCCTACTTTTTGAAGTTGATCTTTAAGTTCCTTAATTTCTTTATCTCTTGCTTGGATACTGCGTCTAGCTTCTGCCCAGTTATACTCAAGATTATTTCTCTTTTTCTGCTGTGCTTCATCTAGAGAAGTATCCTCTTTTTCCGCTTCAGTGGCTGGAGCGACAGCCTCAGAGACAATTGTCTCCGTTACGCTCTCTGTTTCTTCTGCGTTCATTCAATACCTTTTGAAGGGGCGAACTTCTTTTTACGCCTATAAGTCAGTATTTGACGCATTTAACGCATGCTACGTTTGTCAAATCTAAATTTTACTTTACTAGACAAAGAAGGTTTGTGTCAAAAAATTATTTTAAGAAGATTTGCTTTTTTTTTAAGAAAATTTGCTTATATTGTGAAAATAAGAAAATTTCTATGTGCCAATGGTAGTTCAATAGGATAAATAGGCTCTTAAAATGTGCATTGCCCAAAGCATTGCTTTCGTATCCAGAGAACTGGACAATTAATTAAGAGTCTATTTTGGATTCATCCATCCATGGTTAAGGATGAGGCGTGGCTATTGCTCCTTATTTAGCTCGTGGGGTATTGCAGAGACACTACGTCAAGGAGGCTCTGTGGGTTGACCATTATCCCTGTGCGCTCTTAAAATGGTCGCTTTATTCAATAAGCAGGGTTTTTCATGGATGATGATATATTCTATAGAAAACGCATACGTGGAATGTTGGAAGATTTTTACAAAGATGTTCAAAACGCGCGTCTATTTGAACGTGAAGATACAACTACAATGAAAGAATTTTATGAATTTCTAAATAACTGGATTGATAAAAACTTTACAATTTCAGACTAAAATGCCTTTTTGATAATCATCTATCCACTTCACTAAATCTGAATGATATAAGTGTGGATTTTTCATGACGGTCTGAGAATCTTGTTCTGTTGGAAGTGTCCAAAGAAGTTTAGGTTCCCCTTTTGAATCAACTTCCCAAATATCATGATCATGATTTGGATAGTCTCTACGCATTACACACGCCAACGGTTTTGTTTGCCTAACAATAAACCATTGGCGCATTACATTGATGAAAAAAGGTTCTTTCTTACGTAGACAAATCACATAAAATGGAGTTACATATTTGCTTCTATTAGTCTCAATAGCCGTTTCTAGCTCAGCATAATAAGCTGGTGTCATTGCATCTAGAGTTTCCTGCACTTCTTGCATTTCCTGCGCAGCATTTGCTTTAATGAGTAAATCATAAGCAACTTTGCCGGTGAATTTTGCTCTTTCTTGCAACGTCATTTTTTATTGCCAGATTTTTTAAGTAATTTAGAAGTCTCTCTTTTAGAAAGAGGTTTATATTTTGCAATCACTGTTCGTTTCTTTAAAGACCTAGTTCTCATTTTTTCTTTTTTTTAGGACTTTTTTCTACTTTTTCCTCTTTCATATTGGTCATTTTTTCAGCGATTTTTTTTACTTTTTCTTTTATTTTTTTCATGAATTTTCTCATATTAATGTTGTAAAAAAGGTTGAGTTAAAGGTTTCATTTTTTGATTCTGAGCAGTTGGAACTTTAATTCCTTTGCCTTTCATTACGCGAACCGCAATAGCTTTTGGCTTTCCTTCGGGTCTAATCATTACCATTATTTTCGGTTCTCCTCTATGCCTGAAATTTCAGCCACATCAGCAGCAAAGCTATTGATAATCCCATCCCTATGCTGATGATCACGAGAAAATGTGGTAATGATGGGACTGTTAGGCAAATTAGCATATGAGCCACTACCCATTGGAACAGTGGGCTCATGTGATTTATAAAATTCATAATTAGCTTCTTGATTAGCCCGCAATTTTTGCTTCATTTATAACCTTAATGTTGATGCGTCATGTAACTGCTCAATTGACCTTCTGCATGATGATTTGTACGATCAACATGTGTAATTGTATCATCTAAAACTTGACCACGTTTCGCAGGAGCTGGATAATATTGCTCCATGTAAATATCTTGAGGCATATTTGCAAAGTTTCCGTGTCCCATTGGAGCAGCTTCTGCGCCAGACATTCCCAAACCTTCAGCAAATTTTGGATTATGATAATGAGAATCACGGTGAGAAGCTTGTGAGTGTGACATTGCTGCTTCATGTGATCTTTTCATGCCTTTACCATGAGCTTTAGGCATTCCTGAATGAGAAGTTTTATGTGCCATTTTAAGGTCTCCTATTTCTTAACCTTTTAAATATTTACTTTACACTAATACTAAAATTTTTTTGAAAGTATTTTTATTCAATCCATTTTTCTCTGACTATTCCATATTTTTTACCAAACCAAAGTTTGAGTTTTCTAACAGATGAACAATCACTGCATAACCATGAATGTTTATGCTTTAATCTGCATTTAAGCCGCTTGTATAGGCTTTTCTTGCTGTATGTTTGCATTAGTTGTTTCTTCTTGTGATTGAGATTCTTGAATTGCTTTTATAATATTAATTGCCCTTTCAATTTGTCCTAAATCAATATCAGTTAGTTCTTTAATTGCTTTGATACGATCAAGTGTGCCAAGATCGCGATCTTTTTGTGCTTCTGCAATTCTTTCAATTGCAAGTGCTCTATTTTCTTCAACACGCGAAACCCTTTCCACCCCCAATCCTTGATTAGCCATTGCTCTGGATTTAAGATCTTCAATTTGGGCTTGTAAAACCTGCATTTGCATTTCAGATTGCTGTTGTGCCATCTGTTGTTGTTGCTGTTGCTGCTGGCTGATAGCTTCAATAAGTTCATTTTTTTCCTGCAAAGTTGAGGATTTAATTAACATTTCTGTTGGGATTTCTACTCCCATTTCTCTCATCTCTAGCAATTGTTTAAATTGCATTTGTCTTTGAGTTGCTGTATTAAGCCCCTCTTCTACAACGGCATCATATTTTCCAAATGCTCTATTATAAAATTGCTCTGTTGGCTCTTTTCCTAAAATTCTTTGTACTTTTCCAGGCGTCCAATTTTGCTGAATTAAACCAATCTGAATATCTCCCAATAATTTTTGCGCATGATCTAAATTATCAAAAAGAACCTGTAATGTTGTAAGGCCCGCACCCGCTCTTAACATTCCTAAAACTGCTGCTTTATCATCTGTAGCGCTTCCAAGTAATTCCTCATTAACACCTGAAATTTGTGTAATTTCTTGTCCAAGTAACTCAGATAATTGAATCATAGAGGGAGGAAGCTGAGGAGCCTGAATAGGAACTACGTCTGCAACGCTAGCCTCAGACTTAATGGCTAATCCTCTACCCTGACCTTGTAAAAATACATCCTTAGGATTGACAAGAGCGTTTTCTTTATAGATAAACCCGGAAGTCATTTGTGATTCCAGAATGTCTAATTCAATAATACGTCGCCTATTATAGAGATATTGGCTATCTCTAAGTCCCCGAACTACACCTTGTACTCTCCAAGGAAAATAAGGAATTTGGGGTTCATAATATCCCCACACAGGAACAAATGGATATCTATCTATTCCTAAAGGATTTGGCCCATGATACATTGTCTTTCCCTGCACAACAATTGCAAGTTTTACAGTTGGGATATCCTGATTTATAATGGCAATATTTGGATACATTTTCTGAAAGAAATTTAAATCATCATCTTGTCCACGCCATTCAAAAACTTCTCCAGTTTCAGGATCACAAAGCATTTTCTGCATCCGTGAATCCAAATACCAAAACTCATCATAGATGAGTAAATCCTGCATTCCATAATTATAACTTTCAGGCATAAATTGAAATTTGCCATCTCTATTTCCCCATCCCTTCATATTCTGAAGTTCATCTTCGCGTCCAGGAAGCAATGCTTTAACCTGGGCGCGTGATAAATACTTGCGGGTCCAAAGTGAATTACAGTCACTTAAGTCCATTTTCTTGAAATAAGGATCAATGAGATATCCATTATAAGAGACATTGTCTATTTGAATTTCCCCATTTACAGGATCGCGTCTATAATCCTGCCACACAGATAACAAATTCATACCTGTGGTTAATGCGCCTTCAAAAGCTTCAGATATAGTCTCTAAAACATGAGCTCGTTGATTAACGTGCATGAGGAGTTTAGTGAATTGATCTGATGTTTCTTGATCAGAAGCTTCAATAGGCGTCACAATTGTAGATTTGCGATGCTGACGTTGATAGCCTGAAATCATATTCACAATTCGCCTAATGCGATTGAAATTGAATTGCCGGCGCCTAAATGCAGGTAAATTTCCATATATGTCATTCCAAAGAGTCTGATCCCCAGCTTTAAAGCGATTATCTAAGTCAGCCTCACTCCAAAAAGATTGATTAATAGTGATATATTTTGCATAAGTGTAATCCATAAGTTTAAGGATATTATGATCATTATCAACATAGTAAGAATCAGAAAGTTGAGGAAATAGCGTCATGAGATGAGCCTTAAAATAAAATATTTACTTTACAATAAAGCTTCTAACTTTAAATTTCAAAAAGGGATTTCTTTACTTTTTATCTAACCAAAAATTAAAAGGAGAAACAAATGGTAGACACTGAACAAATAGCGGAAGAACTTGAAATCACGTTAACCCCTTATATTTGCAAATACGTAGATAAATACGGAAAGAAAGCAACGCGTATTGCACTTCACTGGGTCTCTTTAAAAATTTGCGAAAGAATTCTGCAAGAGGAGTTGAATGAAAGAATTAAACAGAAGGGAAAAGGAGCAACTGTAGATGAGTAAAGAACTCTTCATACGTGGCAAAAAATACGTAGATTTAGAAGAATACTTGGAATACACGAAACAAAAGAATATCTTAGAAGTAGATCAAGCAGATATTATTTATGATTTTAATTTACTGGCTAAAGAACTTTTTTTTAATTTCCAATTAAGAGGCCAAATTCCTCAGTATTTTAAATATAAGGATGACTTAGAAAAGGTGATGGTGTATCTTTATAGAGTCTTTTTAGAAAATGAAACTCAAGAAGTTAAAACCAAAAAAGTGGAGAACACAGATGACTTATTATAATACCATTACAGAGAGGTATGAACCAAGAGTTCCCTACATTCCACCCGATGAACTTGCAAGATCTGATGCGAAAGTTTCAGAGTTTTGTTCTTCTCTTTCATTTGAGAAAAAATGTTGTTTTGGAGTTGCAATGGTATTAGTTGCCAGCACAGTTGTTTTAATCACCTGTGCTTCAGATAACTGCTTTTCAAAGTCAGATCAAGATTCAAATACAGATATTTGTAGCTGTTCTTCTGGTGTTCAAATTTCAGCAATTGTTGGCGAAGTAATCGGGGGACTTGGAAGTATTTTGGGATGCATCAAATGCTGTTATTCAAGTAGTTCACATAACTCCTATGAAAGCATTACTATAGCTAATTTAAAATAAAAGGAAAATATCATGAATATTGATTGGACTTTATTGATAGGCATATCATCTATAATTGTTACAAATCTTGTGACAATTATTACTTTGTATGTTCATTTAGACAATAAAACAGAAAATAGACTTGCTAAAATGCAGGATATGATGAATGAATGGAGACAACAAAGTCAAAATATGGTGAATGAAATTAGACAAGATATGAAAGACTTTCATGGAAGACTTTGCTCTATTGAAGAGCGCAACAAGAGATAAACAATGAGCGGAGCTTCTCTTAATTTTAGACGTGCTGGAAATGGATATATGGAAATAAAGCCAGTTTGGATTAGTATTAATGATTCTCTTCCTACTGAAACAGGTCATTATTTAGTTTATAGAAATACAGATATTTATGGATGTAAAATCCGCATAGGATTTTGGTCCCATAATGAATGGAATTGTGACGATACTATGAATAGAAAAGTTACTCATTGGATGCCTCTACCTATACCGCCAATGATAGGTAACTAATGAAATTGATTTTTAGCATATTCTTCATTTTAATAGTTTTATTTGGTTTAGCTTATTTATGCCGGAATTGTCAAAAATGTTCCGTTTGTACAGCTCAATTAGCAACAAGGATTCATATCAATGGAAAGTAAACAAGTAAATTCTTCAACTTCAGTTAATTGGATACAGCCGCATCTAGAAAAATATAATGAAAGTTATCCAAAGTTTCTTAAAGAAACTGCTCCAAGACGTCCTCTTAAATATCCTACAATCTTTGAATTAGAAGTTATAGAAATCTGCCGTGATTTTTTAGATATTCAAAAGGCTAAAAAAGATGAATAAAGAAGAGAAAATAGAAGCTTTGGAATTGTGTCAAAAAATAATCATTCTTTTAGAAAAAGAAACTGCTGAGTGTGAGATAGTTTTATTTTCTTTGGGTCATTTAATAAGCATGTATTGCAAGCAATTAGGCATAAAAGATGAAAGTTTTAAAAAAGTACTTCAATCTTTGGTAGATGATTACTGCCAAACTTAGAGCGTTAAAAACGGGTGTCTAAGGGATCTTGAAAGAAACGAGGAAGATTTGGCTGCATTCCATAAGCTTCTCTCTGCAAATCATCAATATCTTGTGGATTTAAGCGCTTTCCGCTTTGACCAAAGAAGTGAGTAAACAATGCATAGCGTAGCGCATCCAATGCATGATCATTCTCTTTTAGAGGCTTATCTACACCTGTTTTAGTACACTTAGGATCCCACACATAGGATTGGAACTCTTCAATTAGCTTAGAGCATTTCCTGGTTATTTTGATGGTTCCTTGCGACAACATATTCGAAACCAATCTAATGCCGTCAATAACTTCGTTTTTAGCTTCGTAAACATTATCAATATGTGATTTAAAAAGCTCAGCCCTAAAAGAAGCAGCGCTAGGATCAAGATAAATAGCACGCACATTGCGATGCATAATAAAATTGCGCAAGTCATTAGCATATTCTGCATCAGTTTTTTGGCGTTGGTGAACTTTGGAGTCATAGTAGTATTCATCCTCTATCCACATGTTAGGAAAGCGGTCTTCATTGATCCCAATAAGAATAAATGCACAGGGATTAGTAGTGCCATAGTCAATTCCCATGATATGATAATCAGCAAGATGACCAGGGAAATTAATAACATGCAAATTACTATCAAAGAAATCATAAATAGCCCCTTCTGCTTGTACCCACTTGCCTTCTATAAAACGCTGATACCATAAACCTTTATATTGACGCCTCAAATATTCTTTTTCTTCTTTTAGAAGCTCAGGATTGTCATCCAATTTGAATTGCCATGACTTAACATCAGGATTACCTTCTAGATAGTCTCGCTTTACCCAATGAAAGGGTGAATCTGGGTTTGTTGTTGCAAATATGCGAGCTCCACCCATAGCACAACGGGAAATAAGCATTTTAAACACAGTCTCTGGAATAATTGTAAGTTCGTCCACATATGCTCCGCAAAATGTAGGTCCCCGTATTTTAGCTTCTGCTCGTTCATCATCTGCTCCTATAATATGAATTGTTTTGCCCCATAGATGCATTTCTCTGTTGCCTTTATAGTATTTGGCATCAGCTCCTATAATGCGTGTCAATTGAGGAAGAATATTTCGTTTAAATGAGTCATATGTGCGAGTAATGATTGCGTACTCACCCATAGGCCCATAAGTAACAAATTTGAGAAAGGCCCATAGGCTCGCATATGTTTTGCCAGCTCTTACAGACCCTTCCCAAATATTGATTTTAGCAGTTGAATTATTGAGAGAATCCAATTGCTTCGGTGAGAGAGGATTCATCTAATCCATTTCACATGAAGAATTAGATGTTCCTTCATCAACAATAACATCGTTTACATGTATGTTTGCATTCTCACAATATTTCATGAATTTACGTGCATCTGTTTCATATGTATGAGACACTTTAGATTCTTTATCCCAGCTAAATTTATTTCTCATCATCATTTGATAAACTGCTGGTTGGCATTTCTCTAATTTTCCTGTCATCATCTCAATACCTGTATTCTCCCATACTTGATATGCCAAATTTTCAGCACGTTCCTTGTGGTCAGGATGGCAAACAGTTGGATTTTTCTGAGCGCATCTCTCTATAGCTTGCCATGTTACAAAACATTTCGTTCCATCTTCTTTTTCATAATCAAAAACAAATCCTTGCTTTCCTCGCCCAGTTGCAATCCATTGGCAATATGCACTATATGCAGTAAATAATACTTCTTCATCTTTAAGCTTCACTGCATTTTGATTTCCAATCATTGATTCAGCGTGTTTTTTGCTCTCTTCTTCCATAAATTTTCTTCCTTTTACAAATTGTCCTTTTTCATTTTTTCCATTATTTTTCATGAAGACCTATCCTTTAATGCATTCAGCTCTTCTTCGCAAATATGCATTAGAGTATTTAATGATTTATCAATCTCTAAAGAGGTTATATCCAGTTCATCTAATAGTTTTTGAACTTTCATAAGATGGATATATACCTTTCCCAGTTCATACGCGATTTCACATTTTGAGAGCGCTTTACTCATCTTTTCCTCTCTATATTTTCATTTCTTAATTCCTATTTACCACCAAGTAATTTTTTTAGCAAATAAATATGTAAAGTAAATATTTAGCCTTTATCAGACGCAGATAGCATCTCTGAAATGTTCTAAAATAGGAATTCTTAAGCCTAGACAGGTAATTGACAACTAATTTTTTTAATCTCATGATTGAGAAAAAGGAGTTATTATGTCGCGCTCAAAAAATTACAGACAAGAAGATTTAGGTATTCAGGCAATTGCTTCAGGAATTTTCATTTGTATTTTACTTTGTTTAGGATGGGGCATGAAAAACTATTATGAGCAACTTATGGTTTGGAAACAAAATGAGATTGCTTCTTCTGTGAGCTAATAACTATTTTTTTTTCTTTTTCTTCATAATTTTTTTTCCCAAATCACAAGCAGGATCTCTTTTTTTGTCTTCTTTCTCTAATTTAGTGAGATCTTTTTCTGTTTTTTTGACATTTTTCTTTATTTTTCTAATTTCTCTATCCATATTTTTTTCCATGTATTCATAAAATATTTTTAAAAGATCATAAAATGCATTCAAACCTGGTAAAATCTGACGGTCTGGTCTTAAAGCTGCTTTTGTTACTTTAAATTGTTTTTTTAGTTTTTCATTCATAAAATAAATCTTCTTTTTCTCCAATGACAATGTGATTCTACGGCATAATTCTTATGCTTATAGGCACGTTTTTTTCTATTTATACACTCTTTGCATTCTTTGGGATTTTTAGAATAAGTAAAATGCAATATGATAATCTTTTCTTTGTCACAATCTTTGCATTTTCTAGTATCAAGTAAATTATTCATTAGCTAACGGCGTATAAATTATTAAAGCATAAATAAAATCCCTAAAAGGAAATGTGTGAACTTCATGTAATTTCCCTGGAGTTTCCATTAAAAAAATATTTATATGTTCCTCTAATTGGCTTCCAGTTGTAGCTTCTAATATGTGAACTCTTTTTTGCATACCATTCCTTATGCTATCTGCGTCTGATAATATATATTATGTCGCGTTCGGAGGGTCTCTATTGCTTAAGCAAACTATTAAGCTACAAAGAATTACAAATCCAAACATCATTAACATATCAAATTCAAATTTCAAACGCCCTCACACACTATTGTGAGGGCATCTAATTTTTATACAGTTTGCACACTTTGTGGTGCTGGAATTGGGCCAGGAATTAATTGAAAACTCACAATTTCAGACTTTCTAATAAACGTATAATCATTCCATGTGAAGAAAGATTTCCAACTTCTCATTTCTTGGGCTAACATTTCAAAATCACTTTCAGTACAATTTGGACATTCAATCGCATGACCATTTTTTAGAATCATTACAATTTTCATTTTTCCCTCATTTTTTTAAATTTACTTTCAGATTTTATCCCATCATTTACAGTAGCATCCAATTGCTCAATAATTGGATAAAAATATTTGGTAAGAACACTTACACATAAAGAAATTTTCATTTGAGCAATTTCCAGTTTGTCCTCTAATTCTTTTCTTAAATGGAGAGGCGCGTCATAATATTCTTCTCGTGTGTCTTCCCACACTTCAATAATTTCAGAAAAAGTTTCAATAAATGAGAGAAGGCAATTACCACTAGATTCATCTCTAGCTGTCACAATTTGTGAAATCTCATACATTTTTTTTAAACTGATTACACAAGGTTCAGCTGCAAAATCTTTAAAAAACTCATCCACTTTTTTTCTTCTTTTTAGGAATTTTAGCTCCTGATTTTCTTGCACTAGATAAAGCAATTGCTACTGCTTGTTTCTGAGGTTTGCCATGCTGCATTTCAATTTTGATGTTTTCGCTTATTGTCTTTTTTGACTTTCCTCTCTTTAACGGCATCTTCTTCTCCTTTTATGGGCATTCTTACCCCAAGATTTATGACTATTTTTCCTAAAAGCATTTCTCCTGAAACCATTCCTCCATCCAAAATTTGATCTACTTCAGTTTGAGAAATGACAATATCAATAAAATAATCTTTATCTAGTTGCTCATGGATTATCAACATCTTTCTTCTCATATAATTCAGGATTAACGGGGAAAAGGCGAATAAGAGTTCCAGGTTTTGTGCTATAGAGTTTACGTGCTCTAATTTCTATGACGCATCTATCATCCTCAATGACCAAACCGTTGAGACAATCCAATACAAATTTTTGAAGATTGTCTATATCTGGTTTACAAATATGATGAAGTTTTCCATTTAACATATCTCTTGTTCGTGGTCGCGAAGTCGCTTTAGGAATAGGCATATAAAAAGTAATATCAATAGAAAGGGCACACCCAAGAGGAGGCTCTCTATATTGAGATTTTAATTGCCATCTATATCCTTCTTTCATTCTAGCTTGCTCAGGAACTTCATAAGCATGCTTAGTTCTAGAGTTAAATCTAGGTCGTGCTGCGGGAATTGGAGGGCCAAATAAGTCTAAAGAAATCATTATCACCTTTAGACCTGTGATAAAATAAGATGGAATTTAAATAAACATTTTTTTAAAATAAAAAGATATCGTGAAGATCAATTCTTCATAGATTTCCATCGTTTTGGTTAGAGTGCTGAGAGACCTTTTGGTTTCTCAGCTTTTTTTTCGTCTAGTAGCTTTTTTAGGACGCGGTTTATCTGTAATTTCATGATAAGGAATTCTTCCTTGAGTATGATAATCTAATTTGTCAGCAATGATTGGACCAATTTTGTTATGCTTTAAAGCATGCGAAAAAGAATTTGGATTTAATCTGCACTTTAGTGCTAAATCTTTTTTTGTTAATCCTGTGACTTCTAAATATTGATAGATTTTTTCTATTCCCATATATCTTTATGCTTAGTATGCTCTCCACATTATAACTTAGGTGGAAAAATGTCAATAAAAGAGGGATATATTCGCGTATCAGAGATTTTATCGCAATGGAATCGCTTTGGAAAAATTAAAAAAGAAGTCCTAGAGCATAAGGCTGAAATCGGAACCAACGTTCATGAAGCTATCAAAGCTCATCAACAGGGTTATTCTTTTCCTTTGGAAGAAGGAAGAGGATATTTTGATAGTTTTTATAAATGGTACTTTGACACAAGTTTTGAAACCATCTATTTCGGCACTAGATTCTATTGTGAGAGACTTTTTATCACTGGAGAAGTAGACAGCATTATCCGCTTTCCTCATAGCAAAAAGCTTGTGCTCATAGATTTTAAAACATCAGCTTCTCAAGATGAACTTTTCTGGCAGCTTCAAGGACAGTTTTATCATTATTTGTGTACTCAAGCAGAAATTGAACTGGATGATAAATTTATGTTTATCCAGCTAGATAAAGAAGGAAAAATGCCAAAAGTTCATACATTTAAAAGCTCTTCTTCTCTCATGAATGTCTGCATGAGCGCCTATATTTGCTATAAATATCTAAATCGCATTGCATGAAAATACAGAATAACTTAGAATGCTCTCTTCACTATAAGTTGTGAAGAAAATTTCCCCTCAGTGATCAGACTGAAGGGAAATAACTTTATGAAATACAAATCAAGAGGACTTGTACATGATTGATTCTATCAAACACTTTTCATTTTCAGATATCGAAATTCTTTTCCAGACTTTAGATAAGCTTAACATGAGCTTGCTAGAGCTTCAAACTGAGCGCTTAAAAATTGATTTAGAGCTCATTACTCTCGTTGAAGAATTAAAAGTGCAGCTTGCAAACCTTATTTCTGTTAAATAAATATTTTAATATAGGTTTGTATGTTGCATGGAGAGCCACCTTTATCACCTCCTGAATCATTTGGAGACATGCTTTTAAGAATAAAGATGTCAGAGGAAGAATACTTTAAGTATTTAGATGAAGTTGAAGAATTAAAAATAAATATAGCTTATTTAGAGGATGAATATGAGTACAGATACAGTTGAAATAATCTCTCAAAATGAGATTGAGAAAACATTAGAGAGTTTTGAGTTTGCTATTGAGCAAACTTTAGAGTGCGCTTTGGAATACAATGTATGTTCCCAATGGGCAGCAGAAGAGGCCATCAATTTGGTAGCTAAAGTAAAAAGCTATTCCAAAAAGATTGATGAAGTTCGCAAGCGTATTAATGAGCCTTACAAGAAAATGATCAATTACAATAATGATAAAGCAAAGCCTTTCACAGATAGGTTAGAGCGAATTGAATATATCCTTAAAGGCAAAATTGATTCTTGGAAAAGAAAGTTTGAAGAAGAGCAAAAGCAAAAAGAAGAAGAAGCAAAGCTTTTTCAAGCTGCTGTGAGTTTAGAGGCAAATCCTTTTATGGCTGTATCTACAGATAGATTGAAGTCTTCTGATGCGTTAGCTTATGAAAGAAGTGAATGGAAATTTCAAGTGGAATCGCTAAGTGAAGTGCCTCTACAATACCTTATGGTAAATGAAGAGAAAGTAAAAGCCCTTCTTAAAGCAGGCATGAGAGAGATTCCAGGACTTAAAATTTATGAAGAAAAGAAAACAATTATTAGGAGTCGCTAAATGACAACAGTAATACCTTTAAAAAATGAAGATCTTGAAGCCAAAAGAGATCTTATAAAACGCACAATTTGTAAAGGTAGTAGCGATGACGAGCTTCAACTTTTCATTCATGCTTGCAAAAGAACAGGTCTAGACCCATTTATGAAACAGATTCATGCTGTTAAGCGTGGTGATGTCATGACTATTCAAACAGGAATTGATGGTCTCAGATTGATTGCAGATAGATCAGGGAATTATTCTCCAGGAAGAGAGCCCACTTTTCAATATGATAAAGATAGCAAACTTATTTCTGCTACAGCTTATATCAAAAAAAGAACATCAGATGGAGTCTGGCACGAAGTCTCTGCTACCGCTTTCTTAAGTGAGTATAAACCTACTTATAAAAATAACTTTTGGGAATCTAAGCCCCATCTCATGCTTGCTAAATGTTCTGAAGCGCTTGCCCTCAGAAAAGCCTTTCCAGCAGAGATGTCAGGGCTATATACCCATGAAGAAATGGAACAAGCTACTCCTATGCCATCGCAAATAGATGAAATTCCTATTCAGCCTGTTCAGGAAGAAGATGTTTTTGATTTAATTGAGAAGTTCAAAAAGATGGTTGAAATTCCAGAATCTGAATATTTTGAAGATTATTTACAATTTGTTCAGAGTAAGCTACAGGGGAAAAAGCTAGAAGATGTTGTAAAAGGATGGCTTAAAGATCCTCAACCGTGCATAAACTATTACAAAAATTGGTTATCCAAGAATTCATTTACTTCTGCTATAGTAACTGCATAAGGTTTTTCCTTGTATTTTCCCCCTTTCTGGCGTTCTGAAAAGAACGCCTTTTTTATTTCATCTTAGGTTTTCTGCCTCTTTTGACAGGCATAGGAGATGGCAACAAAAGTTGAGGTTTTCTTTCTTCTAATCTTACTTCTACAATGGAAACTCTTACATTTAAATCTTTTACGTTCTCTTCAATGCTCTGAAGTTTCGTCATAATGATGTTTAATTGTATTTCTCCAGTCTTTCCTAGACGTTCAATAATTTTCGCTAATGTTCCAATCTGTGTAAATGTCTCTACTCTTAACTCCTGTATCTCTTTTTCTAAACTGTCTATTTTTTTTGTAAAACGCATACAAATTCTTACCCACATAATTGTAGCAATAAATAAAAAAAAAGATCCCGTTACTGATACAAGAGAAAATATTGATTCCTTATCCATGATAAATTTCCTAGAAGTTTAAAGCGCAAAGATTAAAGACTCAGAAGATTTTTTAAAATCTTAAAAATTTCTTAATAGATTAGCTCTTGATTTAGAAGTGTATAGACAAGAATTGACTTGAAGTTCTAGGATGACACCGTTAATAAAAAAAAGCCGGTCAATTAAGACCGGCTCCACTTAACTAAAGGAAAAACACCTTTATAAACACAAAGCTAGTTCACAGCTAGCAAAGGAAACCCTTATAGCATAGGAAAAATCCCTTATAGCATACATCCTACACAATAACTGAATAATGACAAACGTAAAAGAAAAACTTGTCAAAGTTCACAAAAAGTAGCTGTTCTATAAGAAGTTTCCTTTGCTCCTTTGTTAACTGCGAACTAGTAGAGGAGACAAAAATGACTATTATCAGAGTAATTCACAATCGTGAAAATCCATATGTTCAATTAAATAAACATGGTTTATGGGATGAACGGCTTTCTTTAAAAGCAATTGGCCTTTGGGCAAGATGTATGTCAAAACCAGATAATTGGGAATTTCATATTTCTGAAATTTGCAAGCATACCAAAGAAGGCAAAACATCTGTTTATAATGCCATAAATGAACTGATTGAAACAGGTTATTGCATAAGACACCAATTAAGAGAAGGGCCTAATCAATCAAGATGGGGAGGAGTTCAATATATATTTTTAGAATTTCCTTTAAAAGATGAAGAACTAGAGAGTTTCAAAAAATCTTTACCGTATTCATGTTTTCAACATCCAGAAATTTCGGATCCAGAAAAGCAGCCACTACTAAATATAGAGTGTATACCTAATACTAATCTTCCTAAGAAAGAACTAAAGAAAGAATGTAAAGATAGGTCGCAACAAGTTGCTCTCTCTTCCGCTGACGCGTCAGAGCTTACACAATATTTTTTAAATAAATTAAAAACACATCATCCTTATCTTAAGGAACCTAATATAAAGAAATGGGCCATTGAGATGGATAGAATGATCAGGCTAGACAAGAGAGGAATTGAATCTATCAAATCTGTAATTGACTGGCTTGACAATGATTTATGGTATAAAGCAAATATTTTATCTCCCAAATCTTTGAGGGATTACTTTGATAGAATTGTTGCTAAGATGCAATTGACTAAAGATAAGGATCTTATTAGAAAGAACAGGAACTATGCTTTACAACTTCAAGAAATGCATTCAGATAAAGTTAAAGGACTTACGTTTGATGATAGATTTGTAGCCAATAGAGCATCTGGTAAAGAAATATCATTCTTGTTGCCTCATGAATCGTTCAAGGACGCAGTCGTTTCTTTGTTTGGAGGTCGCCGTGTTTGATCAAAACATTCAATGGGAAGATTCTAAACAAAAAAAAGACTCTAATTTTCCACATAGAGACTATCAGAAAAATCTGAACTTTTTTTCTCAATGGAAGAGAGAAAATCAAAAGAAAATCCCAGAAAATTTAAGAACAGAAGTTAAAGATTCTCATTCAATTCATAAATCACTTGTAATGGTAATGACAAAAATTAATGGGGAAAATTATATGAATCCAATAAATTTACATCAAGATAGTAATAATTTCCAACAAGAATTAAATTGTGCATTTAGTATTTATTCAAATATGCTTAAAAAAACAAAAGAACAATTGGGAATTTCTTCAAAAACGCATTAGAAGCTCTAGGTTTAATTTTCATTGGTAAAGGCTACACAATATATGCTTATGCAAACAAAATCAAATGGAGGTCAAAACTTTAAGCCCAATAGCAATTTAAAAATGAAGATAAAGCTTCAAAAAAGAAATTGAAAAAATCTTTTGACTTTCAAGTGACTATCTAATACATATTTTTTTAAGCAGAAATGCTAACAAAAGATAGGTGGTTATGTTGAAAATTGTAGATTACAGAAAAGTTGAAGATAAGAAAAATTTGAAAGGTTACATAGACGTTTATGATACTGAAAGAAAATGGATGATTTCAGGCTGTAGTGTCTTTGCAAATGGAGGCAAATATTGGGTGAATATGCCCTCTCGTTCTTATAAGAATGAAATGGGAGAAACCAAATATGCGAATATCATCCAAATGCAAAAAGAAGACCAAGACAATTTTAGCAAAGAAGTTTTACAGGCCATGAAGGAATATGATCCAAAAGCGCCAAAGATTTTTCAGTTAAAAAAAGCAGAAGTTAAACTGGAAGAACCTGACCAAGAACTTCCTTTTTAAAAAAACGCCGGGGGTTATGTCCCCGGCTCCAGAGGAATTATGAAGAAATGAAAAATTTAATCTTTATTGGGCCCATATTGATTACAATTTGGATTAGTACAGCTTCCATTTACTATTGCCCATCCACAGCGACCACAATAACTTTCTGCATCGTACTCTGACATCTCATCTTCTTTTTCAGGCTCACTTGGAGGATGAGGATGAGGTACAATATCTGGTGGCCAAAACGCAGTTTCAGATCCAGAAATGACTGCTTTCTTTTCTGAAGCAGTCGCAGTTCCTTTAATTTGTAAAATTATCGCCAATACTATCAGCGCAATGTAAACGCTTGTTCTCAAGCCATGAACAATCCTCATGTGATGCTCTCTCATTTTTGGTCCTTCTTTTTTGGTTTTTCATATATCTTTTTTTATCAGAAGTTAACAAATATTTGAGATCAACACAAACTAAAATAATTCTTTTACAGTCACTTATATTTTCCATTCTTACCAACTATAGATAGCGCTGACTTCAGCTTTAATTTTATCTACAAAGTTCAATTTTCCTTGTAAAGAAAAACTATCTGTCACAGCATAACGCCCTTTTAGTTGGATTCCATGGCCAATTCCATTGTAATCAAATTCTGGAACTGCATTTTTACAGCAATATTGATAATTCAGATCAATTTCATAGTCTCTAGCTTTTAAAATCTTTCCAATCAATATTCCTGCATAATATCCATTTGCTTCTGACGAAGCCTTATGGTTTCTAAGAATAGCGGCATAAATTGATATAGATTTATTAAATAATTGTCTAAGTGAATAAAAGCCTTTTAATTGAGAAATAAAAAAATCATTTTTAGGCTGCCATTGAGTAACACTATAAGACAGATTTAAAGGAATTTTAGTCCAAGTGTAGGTTGCTTCTCCCATATATGAATAATGGCTAGAAAAACTAGTCCCGCGATTTAAAACTGCATGTATATAAAAGTCATTTAATGAGTATCCTATGTGTAAACCATTAAAATAACTATTGTTTTGCAGTTTGGATTCAAAAAGATAGTCCAATTTCGCGTGTCCAACTTCAGCAAAGAAATTTGCATTATCTAAAAATGCAAAACGATATCCAACAAGAGCTTTTTCGAGACTGACTCTTCCAATATTGATTTCATCTATCCAATCATCTACGGCAAGTTTAACTTTTGTGTCTAGCCAAGCATTCTCATGTTCAATTTTGGCAAATAAAGAACCTTCATAATTTAAATATTCAGCTTTGTCAGAATGATTCCATTTTATGCGGATATCTCCTCCCCATGAAAAAGGAAGTTCAGTAGCTGTACATACAGTCATGCAGAGACAAAAAAGGACAGATAAAAATTTCATATACAATTCCTATGGATGTTTTTCCAATATCCATAGGTGATTTTATGAAAAGACGCAATTCTTATTTTTTTTCTCGTTCCCTTTCAGAACGATTTTTATAATCGGAATGTGAAAAGACAATTTGAGCAAATGCATCATCATCAGTCGGAAGCATTGAAACTCCTTCTAATTTTAATTTTGGTTCCCATTCTTTTCGTAAACGTTCCATGCATTTTCTATATTTTTCATCCAAAAGGACCCATTTAAGGCGCCTTTTCATATCTTCTTCAAAGATTTCTGAGGGAATATCATTTTGGATAACTTTTTTTTGTATTTCTGTAAGAGTAAAAATCTCTTGGTCATCAACACTGATTTTCATATTTTTATCCTATTTTTGATTAACATACCAGGTAACCACTAAAGAATGTCAAAGTGGTAGTATTAGGGATGTTAGCAGTATTACCAACTCCATTTTGTATTTGAATAGCTACTGTACATGTATCAGCAGTATCCATATCAGCGAGGGATGCTAAATGCCAGGAAGCATCATTACCACCTGTTTGTAGACGCGTAGCAGCACTACATATTTCCCCTTCATAAGTCCGATTTGAAGTAACTAATTCTATATTACTAGCTGTCATGGCAGCTGAGATTGAACCTATGTAAACACTAGATGAAATTTGATATCTTCCAGTTAATGGTGCTGTAAAAGTATTGGTGCCATCATAATTACTGTTTTGATCAAAAATTACGGTAGTAAAATTCACGGTTTGAATGGCACCTGCTCCTGTAACGCTATTTTGAGCTATAGTATGTACAGCTAAAAATGCTGGTTGTAAGGTTGATCTAGTAATACCTTGAACTGTAGTTAAAGCTGTTTGAGTTGTAGTATTAATAATGCTTGTATTAGTAAATGATAATGCTGAATATTGAATAGTGCCAGATCCAGTAATAGCATTTGTATTTGTACTCATTACTACACATTCCAATAATTTTAAAGTTGCTCCTGCTCCTATTGAAACTCCAGAAGCACTTCCTGCATTGAATTCAGACCAATCTAATACAGATGGATTTGCAGCTGTAGAATTAACAGTTAAAGGAATGACATTTTGAGGATTTGTATTAAAAACACAATGACTTCCTTGAATAATTGCAGTAGTTCCTGAAGTTGTAATTGGATTGGTAAAACCAGTATAATTAGGAAATAAACTACCAGCAGAAACAGTATTTGCGGTAGTACTTGCTCCTGAATTTAAAAGTAAAGAGTATAATATTCTCATACTTCCTGCGCTACTATTCGCAAAATATGCAATCCCAGTAGTCGCAATATTTCCATTACAATAAGATATGAAAATCTGTGCTGAAGCTGATGAAGAAGTAAACGATATTGCTGTATTATTTAAAGCATTGATAAAACATTGTGTTAGATTTATTATAGAAGCAGCAGAACCGGTAACGGCTAATGCAAAATCAGAATTTGTTTGTAATTGAATACCACTAATAGAGACTGTTCCTGCTACAGTAAATGTACATTTACCATTAATAGTTACATTTGGAGTTAATGCATCTGCATCATAAGCAACAAGATTTACGCCAGCTTTCAATGTAGGATTTTCAATATAAGTTCCAGGTCTAATAAAAATGGTATCACCTGAGGAGGCAGAAGTTAAAGCTGCTCCAATACTGGTGTGCGTACCATTTGCAGGATTTGAAGAGACAATAAATTTTGCTGGGCCATAATTATTTGTTGCTAATGCTTGTGTAAAAGTCATAATTTATCCTTTAAGCCATCGTCCATATTCCTATAACTCCTACTGCATACCAGGTTTTATCAACAATTCTAAAACGTAAAGTTACACTATCACCAATAGAAGTAGAAGTTGCTGTCCCTCCTACAGAAGAAATAATTGTTCCTATTCTAATTAGTTGAAGAGGAGAAGTTTTAATGACTAAAGTTGAAGCATTTGTACAGACAAAAATTTCTTCTTGTCCTTGAAGAGGCGCCGCAGGTAATGTTAATGTAATTGCAGCTGTTATAAAACTTCCTGCATCTCGTGTGACTGTTGTTGAAGCTCCCCGATCAGTAAATACAACGCTATTAATAGTTAAAGTATTACCTGATCCCGAAGTTGTAACACCAGGCCCTCCTAATATATTCCAATTTCCAGCAACTGGAGAAAGAGCACCTCCAGAATCACCAGTAATAGTTTGTCCAAGTCCCGATCCACTAGTAGAAACGAATCCATTTGTATCTACAGTAAACTGAGCCGAATTGAATGCGCAAGTTCCGACTTTTGTGCCATCTGTAGCAGCAATTGCTCGAGAATAGGGTTGCCAACTAGTAGTAGCAGTTATAACAGTTCCGGCAATTATTGAGTTTTGTAAAAAAATTACATCTTCATAAGTCAAAATACCTATACCGGTTCCAGAAATAGCAGGATTATTGCTTGTATTGATAGTTGTTTCAAAAAGGTTAATAGCTCCAGAAGTATTCATTACTAAAGCGGGACCAGATCCTGGAAAAAAATCTCCTAAAAAAATATTTCCAAATGTATTTCCTGATAAAGTAAGTGTTTGTCCAAAAAGAGCAAAATTTATAAAAAGATTTCCGCCAGAAATATTTGCAGGACAATTCAAAAATGTTAAATCTAAACGAACACTTCCATTAGCAGTAAAAGTTTTTGTAGATCCTGCTCCAATTTGACAGTTATTAGAAAAAAATCCTGCTGTACCTGAATTATTAAGAACACCATTATTTGTACTTAATTCTCCACAATCATTTATATTAAATCCATTTCCTGACCAATTAGGTAAATTAAAAATATAACCAGATGTTATATTGAATGTACATTCTAAAATAGAAATAGCACTACTACCTACAGCGTTGCTATTAAAAATATCAGTTGCACTTTGTAAAACAAGTCCACGTAAAGCAATTGCTCCTGTTGTAGGAGGAGTATGAATTCCAATAATTGTTGTTTGAGGATCATTAATATATTCAACGACTACTAATTGAATTTTATCAAAAAAAGTTAGATTTTCTGTGTAAGTACCTGGTTGGATATATACCATTCCGCCGCCAGCTAAATTTGCTGCATTAATAGCAGATTGTATTGTTTGATAACCTGCGGCTCCTATAGGCCCCACTACATATGGGGTGATTGGATAAGCATTAACTCTAGGATTGATTGTTAAAGTATTGGTTCCTGGACTTCCGGTTACAGTATAAAGAGTAGCTCCGGGAAAATTGACGTTATTAGAACCATCTGGACCAACTGCTCCACCAGTATTTCCAGTAAGAGTTAATATCCCTTGACCACTTGGACCAGTTCCACCCGCTGCTATTCCTGCTTGTGACATTTTATACCTATATAAACTTTATTTTACATTTTTAAGATATAAAATACAGCCCTGTAATTGTTACAATAGAAGTAGCTGATAAAGCACTTAAAGGTATTGGAGTAACTCCGGCTATAGTAATATTTTGAGAAATTGTTAACACATTTGCTCCACTTGCTATAGTGCCATTTAATGATTGAGCAGTTACGCCTAAAGTAGTATTTTGAAGTTGAACAGCTATAATGCCAGCAGGTGAAAATGCTCCTGCTGTTATTGGTAAACTAAAAGTTAAATTACCTGTTCCTAAACCAAGAACAAAAGCATTTACAGCAACATTTCCTATAAAATAGATTATTCCATCTATTTGTTGATATCTTCCAAATTGAGTACTGAAAGTTAAAGTTGTAGGTACAGTTCCAGTAGTGGCTAAAACAGGAGTATAAGAAGTAGGAGCTACTCTACTAGTATTTGAATAAACAGAATTTCCTTGAGCTATCATATATCCTGAAGAAGGAAGAGTGCCAATAGCAGATTCTAAAACCATAATTGCCTCATACTACTGTTATAGTTCCTACAGAAGAAACAGCTGTAAAATCTGTATTGGTAACTGCACAACGTAATGTTACAGAATTAAATTGATTGGTAGAGGCTAAAGAACCACCAAGTCCAACTGTTGTAGTTGACGCATTTATATGAATCTTTTGACCAGCATTTTGTGTAATTTTCCAACCACCTGCACCTAATCCAAAAACTTGAATAATATCTCCAACATTTGCAACATTTGGTAATAATAATGAAACAACTAATACATTATTGCTTTGATAAGCAGTATTTGTTGCCATATTAGATGAAGCACCTCCAACTGTTACTACAGGAATGCCACCACCAATAACTTGTGCTAATGTAGAAACAAAAGCTGTTGTTAATGAATTAGATATATTGGAATTATTTAAAAAAGTAATATCTCCAATGGTAAGAACTCCTGCGCCTGTACCTGTAATGGCTGGATTATTCGTAGATTGTATTGTGGAGGTTGAAATACGAATCGCAGCACTAGAGGACATTGTTATGGCTGGAGAAGCACCACCATAAAAATTACATGTATCAAAAGCTCCAGTAGCATTTCCTGAGAATGTCACCGTTCCCACGAATTGCATGTCTTGGACAGAAATATTAGAACCATTTTTGAAGTTAACAGGACAATTGATAGATGCTTGCCCTACAACCACTAATCCACTTAGATTCATTATATTAGTTCCTGAACCTACAGCTGCTGAAAACATAAATAGCGTGGCCCCACCAGTATTATTTATTCCTCCATCATTAACAGCGAAAGGCGCGCCAGCCGTTGAAGGATTATTATCAAATATTTCTAAAATCCCTGTCCAATTGGGTAGATTTAAAAAATATCCGTTTTGTACAGCAGATTCACAATTTAAGAAAACTATATGTGTAGATCCCGCAGCATTACTAAAAAAAACATTAGTTGTTGAGATAAAACATATAGAATTAAAACCTATGTGACCTGAAGAAGGAGGAGTATGAGTTCCGGTAATACTTATAGATACTCCTTGATTTTGTGAAACAGCAGAAATTCCATATAAATCAACTCCACTAAATAGAGTAAGATTTTCTGTATATGCTCCAGGTTGAATATAAACTACTCCCCCTCCATTTGCATTTGCAGCATTGATAGCAGCTTGAATAGTAGTAAATGTACCTGTCGTACCAACAATATAAGGAGTCATTCTTCCTATTGCCCTGGAATAGGTAGCTGAAACAGTAGAAGAAATTCCAGAATTGGTATTGAAATCAACATTTCCTAATTGAACTGGACCTGTTCCTTGAATAACATTGACAGCGGACGAACTAATATTTACTTCATTTAGAGAAATTTGACCGGAAGAATTATTAACAATTGCTGCATTAGTGCCTGTTTGAAAACTACTATTAACAATTGTAGAAAATGAACTTCCTGTAAATGTTTGAGTATTTAAAAATAAACAACCACCATTTATATTTATATAAGTGCCTGTACCTCCATATTGACATTTAATTGCGATCAACATGTTATCCCATTCAACAGCACCATTTATAAGAGCGGTAGCATTTTTTGCTGTTAAACCTATGGCAGAATTAATAACTACAACACCTGTAGTTCCACTGGCATTATTTAAAAATCCATTAGTTCCAGTATCTTCCTGTAAATAGTCAAAAATATTGATTTGACCATTCCAATTAGGAAGATTAAATGTATATCCGACTCCTGTTATTTCTGTGATTACATTGAAAAAATTAAAAGTTGTAGTTCCAACGGCATTTGAACTAAAACAAGCAGTCGTTCCTTTATACCAAATTCCATATGAAGTAAATTGGCCAGAAGTAGGTGGCGTATGAGTTCCTATAATTTGAACAAATTGATTATCTACTTGTCCAATTGATCCTTTTAATTCTACGTTACTATAAAGAGTAAGATTTTCAGTGTAGGGAGAGCCTTGAGGAAGAATATAAACTGTAGAATTTACACCTGAAGCTTGAGCAGCATTTATTGCTGATTGGATAGTTTGATAACCAGCTTGACCAACAGGACCAACAACATATGGAGTTACTGGATATGCATTAACAAGAGGATTTATCGTGATAGTATGAGTTCCGGCGTTTCCAGTCGCAGTATATAAAGTGGTGCCTGTAACATTGATATTATTAGAACCGTCAGGACTGATAGCACCGCCGGTATTACCGGTAATTGTTTGGATGCCAAGTCCTCCCGGACCAGTGCCACCACTCGCTATTCCACCCTGAGACATTTAAGCTCCATAATAAACTTCAGCGTACACAAAACCGGAAGTAGGATTTACACTTCCTGTTGCTGTACGAACCCAAAAAAATGTTCCTTGAGGCAAAGACATAGGAGCATTATTTGGAGCAAAATGGTTTGTCATGATATCTAAAAGTTTAAAACCATTAGCTGGAACTATAAGTTGATCTGCTGTTCCATCTGATGCAGGGCTAGGCATAATAGAAATAAAAAGATTTGAATTGGTTGTATTTGTGAAACAAACCAAACGTGCAGGATTCGCCGTTGCAGCATTTGTAATTTTGAAATAAGTTCCGGAAATAGAACTAAAAAGAAGAGACCTTAAAATTTCTATATTTAGTCGTAAACCTTCATCTGACATATTAGTTCATTACCCAGAATGTAAATGTTATATTTGCAGTTGTTGTTACCATGGTTGCACTTGTTCCGTTCGTTACTACAATTGCAACACTACTGGCTGCTGGAGTAACACTTTGAATAGTAGGAGCAGAACCTGTTGTTGCACCAGCCATTGTGACCATTAATACTGTAGAAGCACCCGTAATAGTAGTATTGTTAATCGTAAAGGATTGAGTAGCTCCTGAAGCAATGCTAACACCACTAAATACAACTTGACCAAAACGGTTATTACAAGTTTGTGGGGATGCACCTGCGGCAACAGTTGTAGGAGCAACTTTAATACCACCACTACCAGCTAAAACTTGAATTGCATCTGTAGTTGCGTTAACGGACTTAAATGTTGCAGCAACTCCTGTTCCAGAAGAAACGTCTACAGCAAGTCCTGTCGCTGATCCAGAAGCTAATGTAACAGTTGTAGGAGCATTATGAGCAATACTTCCTGTGACACTACCCATTGTAATAACGTGAGCGGCAGCTCCAGTTCCAAGATTGATATTACCAACTCTTGTAGCACCTGTAGCAAGAACATTTAAGATTTGAGTTCCTGCGGAACCAGCGCCTGTTAAAATATTAACAGTAGAATTTGCTCCTGAGGCACCATTTGCAATATTAATTATTTGCGCTGAAGTGTTGACTCCATTTCCGATTGCAATAGTGTTACCATTAACTCCATTTCCAATATTTACAGTTGCAACGCCAGTTCCTGTAGATGCAGCGATTGTTGTTGTGTAGTTTGCAGAACTACTTCCAAAGATCATTGTACCTGTTTGGGCTGTACCTCCAATTGTGAATGTTCCAGAAGTAGTAGCGGCTCCTACAGTGTAGGTTGAAGTTGCGGCACCGTTAAGAGCAAAGTTTCCAGTTCCAACTAACATTGAGATTGCGGAAGCACCTGTCACATTACCAATTGTTGTAGTGGATGCAGAAGCGCCTGTAGAAATGTTTACAGCTTGAGTACCACCAGTAGAAGTACCTGTCAAAATATTGACTGTTTGTGTACCAACTGTTGGAGCACCAGATTGGATATTTACTGTGGAATTGGCTCCAGAGTTTGCATTAGCAATATTGACTGTCTGAGCTGAAGTATTAACACCATTTGCAATGGCAACTGTATTACCGCCTACACCATTTGCGATGTTAACTGTAGAAGCACCAGCACCAGCTCCAATTGCTACTGTTTGAGTAGTGCTGGATGATCCAAAGGTCATTGTGCCAGTTCCGGCAGTTCCTCCAATGGTTATAGTTCCAGATGTTACAGAAGGAGCAACTGTATATGTTGAAGTAGCGGCACCATCTAAACTGAAGTTTCCGGTTCCTGTTACTAAAGTTAAGGCAGAAGTTGTGTTACTACTTCCAATAGTGACTAAGTTAGCACCAGCACCATTTGCAATTTTTACAGTTTTACCACCTGTAGAGTTTGCAATATCAATTTCTTGAGCCCCAGTACCTCCAGCAATTGTCATTGTTCCTGTGTTTGCACCTGTTCCGCCAAAATTTATAGTTCCAGATGTTATGGAAGGAGCAAATGTGTAAGTAGAGGTAGCGGCTCCATCCAAACTAAAGTTACCAGTACCAGTGAGGAAAGTAAGAGAAGAAGCTCCATTGTTTGATCCCATGGAGACTAGATTTGCTCCAGCTCCTGTTGCAATAGCTACTGTTTTACCGCCGGTACTATTGGCAATGTTGAGCGTCTGTGCACCAGTGCCACCAGCGAATGTGATTGTTCCTGTGTTTGCACCTGTACCACCAAAATTGATAGTCCCAGAAGTAGTTGAAGGGGCAAATGTATATGTTGTAGTAGCAGCACCGTCTAATGAAAAGTTTCCAGTACCAGCTTTTAGAGTAAGTGAAGAGGCACCATTAGTAGAACCCATGCTGACAAGATTTGCTCCCGCGCCAGTGGCTATTGCCACAGTTTTACCGCCAGTTGAGTTGGCAATATTGAGTGTCTGTGCGCCTGTTCCTCCAGCAATAGTTATGGTTCCAGTATTAGCACCTGTACCACCGAAGTTCATAGTGCCTGAAGTCAAAGATGGCCCAAAAGTCATTGTAGAGGTAGCAGCGCCATCCAATGAGAAGTTGCCTGTACCCACAAGCATTGCAATTCCAGTTGTGCTAGTAGTATTTCCAATATTTGTTGTGCTAGCAGATGCTCCCGTTGCTATATTAACTGTTTGAGTTCCGGCAGTCGCAATTCCTGACTGAATATTTACAGTAGAACTTGCTGCGGAGGCTCCTCCTGCAATATTAACTGTTTGAGAGCTTGTATTAATTCCGTTAGCAATGTTTACAGTATTGCCAGTAATTCCATTTGCAATGGTTACAGTCGTGGCTCCTGCGCCATTTCCAATAAGAACTGTATTTGTGGCAGAACTAGATCCTAAAGTAATGTTTCCTGATTGAGCAGTTCCTCCAATTAAAATTGTTCCAGTAGTTAAGCCTGTTCCAATTGTCATTGTAGAGGTAGCAGCACCTGTTAAAGTGAAATTACCAGTACCTACTGCAATATTGACCGCAGTTGCTCCTAAGTTATTTCCAATAGTAACTACATCACCAGAACTTGATCCTAATGTAACGTTTCCAGTTACAGTGAATGTATCTGTGGTGAAACCGCCAGTTACAGAAAGACCTCCTGCTGTAATAGTTGTAGCTGCATTAAGCGTTGTTATTCCTGTTACTGATAAACTTCCTGGAGTGATAATTGCTGCTGGTAATCCAACAGTTACTGTATTCCCAGCATTAAGAATTGAAATTTGACTTCCAGCACCGGCTACTACAATGTTTCCAGCTACAGGCAAAAGTCCGTTAATTGAACTTACGCCACCGGCAGCCCCTGCACTTAGAGCAGCCCAAGTAGCACTTCCCGCAGCAACAGAAACTAATTGAAAACTAGAAGAACCTGCTGTATTTACCCATAATGTTCCTATGGGATAGCCAATATCTGTAGTCGCTGGACTACGCTTAGCTATAACATTTTTAGGATTTGAAGTTGAAATAGGTTGGGGAAGCCCATAAAGGGTATTTTGCTGAGGTTTTGGAGCCATGACATTCTCTCAATTAAAATATTTACTTTACTATAGCAAAGCAAGAG
>VFSW01001111.1_pt1 | contig 40369 bp, 51 predicted proteins | sample 5358111 | NCBI WGS metagenome assembly VFSW01 (sample SAMN11554181, study PRJNA540505) | mine drainage metagenome | isolation source: sediment from site ElyBrook_90M | place: USA: Ely Copper Mine, Vershire, VT | collected 2017
CGTCACGCCGCCGGTCCAGAACCCATCCATCCAGGCCAGGACTTTCTTCGCGTCAGCATTGCCGAACATCATCGCCTGCGCGGTTTCGACGGTGAAAAACGCCTCCTGCCACGGCGCGATGCACGGCCCGCAGCCGTTCACGTCGATGATGTAACCGGCCGCCTGCCCTTCCAGTGTCGTGAGCGACGGTATCTGCCCGGCCATCCACGCCCAGTTGTGCGCCGCCACGCCCGCGAGATACGTCTGGTCCACGCTCGGCGGCGAGGCATAGGCCGCTTCGTCGATCTCGCGGATGCTCCACGCGCCGCCTCGGAGTTGCTCACCAAAGATCACGTTGTCGTTCGTCTGCGGTAATGCACCGATCGCGTTATTGCGCATCCCTGTCCATGGCGCGATGACCGAATACGCCGCCTGAGCCTGCAGTCCGTCGAGCATCCACCGATCGCCGACGAACAGATACGGGACATAAAAACCATCCGGCTGGTGCGCGGTATCCGGCGTCCACCCGTTGTTCGTCTGGTCAACGGCTTGCGTGAGGTTCGTCCCGTATTGGTTGTATTCCGCTTGGAGGTTCGGGTAGTTGACAACGGAAATCCATCCGCCGTGGCCGGCGTCGTAGAAATTCCACGGAATACCGAACGCCGCGTGCGCTTTACACAGCGACCACGCTTGATTTGCCGCCGTCTGCGAATACACCCATGCGGCGTTTGTGCCAGTCGTCGGCCCGATGTCGTCACGACCGCCAGTCGTCGGCATATACATCGTGATCCCGCACGATCCGAGCGGCGCGGTCTCCGCCGCCGTTGGCATGGTGGTGTAATTTATCGACGACCCCGCCGCGAGATTGAACGGAAGCAGCGCGCCGGCCGCAATGTAGTAGGGCACATCCCGCACCAGATTGAGCGGCGTCGTGGCAGCGAGCGTCCAGTCCCAGTTCTCATACTGGAACTGCTTGATCCCCGTGACGCTGACCGTCTGCGCACCGTCCGCGGCCGAAAGATCGTAGGTGAGCGGTCCGCCCGTCGTGCCCATGGCGATGTCGTTCCGCACGGCGAGATTCGTCACGCGCGATCCGTCGGCATAGACGCGCGCGTCCACCTGGAGGTGCGCCGAGCCGGTGATCGGCACATCGAACCGAGCTTCGGTGGCGAGCGGTCCCTGCATCCAATAGTTCGGCTTCGTGGCGCCCTTGACGAGCGCGGCGCCGTCGATCGTGTATGGCGTCGATGTCGTGCCCGAATGCACTGTCAGCGTCCCCGTGAGCGCGGACGTGAGCGCAACCGGCGCGCCAGTCGGAGCGGCGCCGACCGCGAGCGTCACCGGCACCGTCGCTCCGGCCGCAACCGCCGGCGCTTGAAGCGTCACCAGCGCCAGGTTTGCGGACCCATCCGGCCACGTCGTTTTGACATCCACCTGCACCGGCACGGCCACGCTATCGACCGTCGCCGCGAGGCCGGAGCCGGCTGGGATCACGCCCTGCACGAACGCCTGCTGATAGGTCACGTATTGCGGCTCGCTCGCGACGGTGCCCGTGTTCTGCACCGAGAGCGTCGGCAGAGTCCCCGTCGTGGCAACCGGCGTCGGCGTAGTAGTGGTGGATGTGATGGTGCACGTCGTGGTTACAGATGGAACCACCACGGGCAGCGGAGTTACCGTCATCGTCAGCGGCTGAACCGTCTGCGTGTTGGATGGTGTGGGAACGTTGAGTGTCGCGCCCCCGCCGAGAGAAAGAGTCACCATCGAGGCTGGAAACGTTGCGGTGACCGGAGGCGGCGTCACCACCATGTTGGGCGGCTGGATCGTCTGAGCGGGCGCAACACACGGCACCGTCTGGCCTGACGACGTGCTTTGCGCCCAAGCCATTGCTGGGCTCAGGAGAATTTCCAGAAGTCCAAGAATACCTAGCTTTCTCACTGACAGTCCCTCTCAGAAAAATGGAGCTATGACTTAGGACACTGGGATCGACAAGGTGAAGGACGACATATCCACGTTGACACCCACGGAGATCGTCGTGCTGCCCAGCGTGATATCTGCCGATCCAGCACTGACGTAGTTCCATACCGCCGTGCCGTCTGTGATACCAGTGCCAGTGGTTGTTGGGCCGCCAGATGCCGCAGTAGAGCCTGCCGTGGTGCAGACATAGAGATTGCCGCCATTAGTCACGTGCTGGCCGACGATCACGGCTGTCGATGCCTGCCAAGGCGCCGCAACCGTGAAATCTGCCACTGCACTTGTCCCATTGGACTCAAAGCATCGGGCAAAGCAAGCAGTGCCATTCGCCGCAGGAGCCACGCTTGCCGCAGAGAAACTTGCCGTGGCAGTTTCCAGACCAGAGCCGTAGGCAGGAGCACCGAAGGCCGTGGCAGAGAATGTCCACGTGACAAGAGTGGTCGTTCCGGAGAGTGCGGTTTCCGGCGTGGCCGGTATCGAGCCCTGATACATGACCAGAGTCCCGCCGTTGAGCAGTGCACCGGCGGCGGCTACTGCAGACGAGCCGGTGATTTGTGCGGTATTCATCGGGTGAACCTTTCGTTACTGTTCAGTACTGATCTTATTTTGCTTGATCGCGGAGATCACACGACCCTCTAACAGACGGACGTCATCTTTCGTTACCATTCTCAAGGCGATCCATTCTCTGAACTTGTGTGACTCTTCATTTTGTCGGTTCACCTCGTCCCAGAGCCTCGACCGATCCTTTTCACTAGCAGCCACTTTCTCGTCAACTTCTTTCCGCAAGCCGGAGACTTCTTTTCCAAGCTCTCGGCGAGTCGTGGAGAAAATCCACTGGATTAGGCCGCCCAAAGCAACCAAGAATGCGATGACAGTCCCGACCACTGATCCAAGAAGAGAAACATCTCCGTTTCCGTCCGCTGCCATCTGTGTCCCCACTAGTATCCGATTGCCAACCAACGAGTAAGATTCCCCGATGGCGAGGTATTCCACAACTTAATTTCCGTCGCGTTGATTGGCTCTCCACCACAGGCATAGCCGGTCGGAGGAGAGGAGAAAGCGTCATAAGAACAGATAACTTGAAGGCTATTGTTCGGGAAGGGTGTAGGCAGCGTGACGATGGAAGATCCATTCGTCACCACGTTCGCTCCCCACTGAAAGCCCATTCCGAACCCAAAGAAGTAGCCTGGATTGCCTGCACTGAGACTGACTCCAAGTGCCGTCAAAAGGGCGCTCTTGGTGATGGCGCCCACAAGCCCTGCGACGGACTGCACTGGAGCACCTGCAGAAGTAATGAACCCCTGTTCATTCACAAAGGCAGTAGTAGCGAGCTGTGTCGTCGCCGTCCCGACGGAAGCGGTCGGTGCAGTCGGAATGCCTGTAAAGGCAGGAGATGCAAGAGGTGCGACCAATGAGGGGAAGGTCAGGGACAAACACACAAATTGACTGCCCGTGTAAACCACATCCCCAATTGCGCCGGCAGGCCATTGCCCTGACGAAAAGGCAGACCCATCAGATTTGACCAGCGGAACCGCGCCGAGGTTGTTCACGTCCAATGATAGTGAGGACGTATTTGCCGTGGCGCTCTTTGCGATTTTTAGTGTGACTCCTTCAATCGAAGTCAGGCTTGCTGGTGTCGGGGATAGCGTGACGACCAATCCGTTGGTAGTGCCAGTGTCCGCCCAGATAGATCCAACCCATGGAGAGACGATCGCCTCAAGCGCCTGGGTAAGTGAGGACAAAAGAGTGCTGAGCCCTGCCGCCCCTTGATCTAACACCGTCTGGTTGGGTAGTTGCTGCTGGATAAAGGCAGCAAGGAGAGCCATGCCAGTGGTCGCCTGTCGGGCAACTTTGTTGAACTGTGCAGACGACGCAATGCCCGAACTTACACCTGCCGGGACAGCGGCATCCGCAACGTAGTTCGGTTGGCTCTCGATATTCGTTGCGTTGTTCGCAAAGATAAGAAAGTCATTCTCGGCCATTTGATCCTACCTTTGCTTAGTTCGTTCCAGAGCCCTGACTGGTCAGTGTGATCGAAGGGGACACCACACTGGTAATCACGCCAGAGAAATCGCGCCACGCACCGGAGGCAATTGTCATTGTGCCAGAAGTAGTCACGCCAGTGCCTCCCGCGATAGACTGCACCACAGTCGAGGCATTTGCGATTCTAAGAACAAATCCTCCACCCACGACCCCACCACCGAGCGCAGTCAAGATATTGGTGGCCGTGTCGGTAGTGTCCGTGTAGTTCGCTGTAGGGCCGCTGCGATCAATGAACGCCATAGGCCGGCCGACCATCTCTGCCGCCGTCAGCGTGGTGCCTGCCGTGGCCGTGACGCCAGAAACAACCAATGGTTGATTCTTAGTCAGGGATGAAAGCGCTGTGGTAAGGCTGGCTAACAGTGTGGCAAGTCCCGTTGCTCCCTGATCCAGCACTGTCTGGTTTGGACTCTGCTGCTGGATGAAAGCAGCAAGCAAGGCCATGCCAGTGCTTGCCTGACGAAGGACTTTGTTGAATTGGATCGACTGCGCTGTGCCAGAAACGAACCCCTCAGTCACAATCGAGTCAGTATTATAGGCCGTCTGGCTCTCGATGTTGGTGGCAATGTTTGCGAACAGTAGAAAGTCATTCTCGGCCATCTGCTACACCTGGATGTTTTGTGCCCATGCCCCTTGGTCCAGACCCGCGACGTAGGCGCCGCTTGCATCAAGCCCAAAACAAGGAGATCCGCTTTTCGTTGTCTGCATGTAGGTGACTGCAATCCCGCCAGGCACCAAAGGAATATAGCCTTCGGTGAGCAGTGCTAGATAGATGTTCCCAGGTATGGCACCAGCCACTCCATACAGCATCGACATATCCTGCCGATCCTCGATATAGAGAAGTGCACCTGGTGTTTCTGTGGCGTTGAAGATGTTGGCGAGAGCACTAGCAGCACCAGCAATCGTGCCGTTCCAACTGTTCGCAGCAATCTTTGCGTAAAGTGCAAACCGATACACACCATCAGATAGGCGCACGACACCTTGGGAAGGATCAAAGGGCCCCTGCCAGTATCCCTGATCCCACCCAACACCAGTCACGTCCCAAGAAAAATACGTGTTCGCAAGTGGTGTGTCTACGTAACGGGACAGGCCGACCCACAATCCGACTGCATCCAACTGCGCTCCAGTTGCCGTCACCACGTCGTATCCTGACGGCATAACAAGCAAAGTGTTCTGGATGTCCACGAATGGCTGGACTGTGGTCGAAATAGTAGCGATGAAGTTAGGTTGCTGGTTATGCTCAGATGTTACCAAACTGACGTATTGAGCAACAGTTGCCGCAGCAGGTGACGGATTGATGTCCCCAATATCAGCGATGTCGTCCGGAGTCGAAGTTCCGCTCATGTCACTGTTATCGTCACGTCACTGGGTTGACACGTAGCAACTTGGTTGAACGCAATCACAACGTCAGAGGTTGTGGGCGACGCAGGATATATTGCCGCGGACAGTGAGGAAAGAACCAACTCATACGTAGTCAAATCGTTAGGAGAAGCCGGGACGGCAAAAAGCCCTTGCAAAAGAGCAGGTGCAGCAAGCCTTGAGATCAGAACATTCTGCCCTTGAGCAAGCGAGTTGATGTAGTTTGCTACGGCATTTTGTATCTCAGTCTCGATCGCCGCAGAAAAACCAAACAATGGGTTGATGGTCATCGCGACGACGATGCGCTGCTCTGCTGTGGCGAAGTAGTTAATTGTCTCACTGATCCCATAGGGACTCACGTAGGTCCCATTCGTCGTGCCGTAGGTTGGTGGTCCGGGAGTTTTGTAGAGCCCAATCGTATTGACGATATCTTGCACCTGTCCACCAAGAACAGAGAACGCCCATGAGTAGGGAGGGACCCCATCCGTATCAGTGGTGCCGGTATTGTTGATGACTGGATTTACTGACACCACACCGGACAGATTTCTAAGAGCCCCGACACAGGCATCCGCCGTAGTCAGTGCTGGGATCGAAGTCGAGTTGGTCTGCCTCTGCCGAAGTTGGGTGTCCGTCTCACCCGAGTTCCCCAAAACAGCAGCGGCGGCATTGGTTACCGTCTGCCATCCTGCGGTAGGGGTCAGGATTACTGTCAGTGTGTTCGCGGCAGCAGAAACGGCGCCCTGCACAGTGCAAGTAGCAGTCACTGAAATCGTGCCGCTCGATGGGAACGTGACAACTGCAGGAAGCGCCCACTGAGTGCCTAGGTTGAGGTTGTCCCCTACCACACCGTTGTAGATCGTCCTGCCTGCCTGTCCGACCAAAGTCAGAACGGCTGTGCTGTTTGTCGCAAGAAGCCTTTCCAGCCCATTGATCTTCACAACGGAGGACAGGCCATTTCCAATTGCCGTGGCTGGGCTGAATTGGTTATAGACGCCGACTGCGGCAGCGTTTGAGTTGTAGATCGCCTGCGCCATTATCCCTATCCACTGCCCATCCTGCGTATCAGGGCCTAGATAGGTATCCACTCCGTATATGCTCTGGTATTGAAACACCAGTGTGTCTAGAATGTCATTTAACGCAGGAGCAGATATGCCTGTCGAACTTACCACGACAGACAGAGACGACAAGATTGCCATGAGACCCTACGTCGTTAAACGGACAAGGGGCTCTCCACCCCGCACCACCATTCTTGAAGGGACAAGAGCTTCCGCACCAAGTTCATCAATGGACAAGCCCGGCACAATCAGATTCACCTGAGAGCCGCCTCGAATCATCGAGAATCGCTCCCCTTGCCCATACCACCATCCCTGACGAGCAGTGAATGGGGCGATGACATTCACTTCACTGTCTGCGATCTGGACTACAAAGACATCCCGTGACCGACCTGCAAGACAAATCCTGTTCACAGTCCGTGCGTTGTATTTCTGATATATCGATGAGTGCAGTGCGCGCCCAAAAGCATCCCGGAGAAGATCGTTCTCCGTGAATAGCATAGGCATGTTGCTGGTCTTGATCGCATCCAACTCACGGTAGAACAGCACTCCCGCGCCTGGAATGCGATTGACATGCACGTTGTAGAAAGTCATGAAAATGCCAACCACAAGACAAGGTGTGTCTGGAAGCCAGGCACTTTCCATGATCTCAGCAACGCTTGTTTCTGTCCCTTTGATCTCTACCGGATCACGTGGGCCATAGATGCCGCTATACAGCACAACCCCATCCGCTGGGGCCAGTAGCAAAGAGGAGTCATGGATGATGGGATAGGTCGGATCACGATGGAACCAAATCTCATTCATCTCCCGATCTGACACGTCATGGAATTCTTCGTGTTCCTGTCTGATCCAGTTCTCAAGGGTTTGCGCCATCAGTCCGCAAACTCCGGGTGAGTAAGGTGCATCACAAGACAGGAAAGGGCCGCTCCGGACTTTTCAAACTCGGAAAGGTTGAAGAATAAAGGCTCCAGTCGAAGGTCCGCTGCAAGGTTGGTCAGGAACTCGACTTTCATCTTTTCCGTTCCATAGTCCTTGTCCTTGTTGTTGATCGCCCACAACTTGCTTGCACTCAGCAAGAGTCGGTTGCAGCGGACAAGATTTGTCCCACCTGGTGCCACCAATTCTTTTGGCAGTGGGATGATTTCAGTCACTCTTTCCAACGATCGAATTTCCTCCGGCTGCAACTCAGTGACTGCAACAAGGGTTTTCTGATCGTCGATTGGAAACAGAAGGCAATCCAAGTGATAGGCGTATTCGTTTCTCATGTGGATCGGGATCACGTGCATTGCGTATTCCCGGTAGAACCACACGGCCGCCTTGGGACTCGTCCGCATCCCTACGCCAATGGCATAGGTATTCCCTTTAATCCGCTTGCAGTCTGCCTCCCCTTCAAATGGGTAGGGACAAGTAACAACTGGCCCTGCTCCAAGAGTGTCAAAAAAGGTGCGGCCAATCACCGACTCCCCGACCCGCTCCTTCGCCGTGTAGTTGCTGACGACGATGGGCATCTCCGCTAAGTGGGTCAGGACAATCCCAAGATTTGCGATATAACTCTGATCCTGCAATCCTTCAATCTGTCCAAGCAGCGGGACCATGCCGTTCATCGCCAGGACGTGATAGGGCTCCAGCCACTGTCTGAGCGCCTTCTCACGATCGACAACTCGATCCTTTGGAGCAAGTTGTTGCATGAAAACGTTATTCGGAGATGTCGCCTCCATGGCAAAAGGAGGAGACATTGCGAACATGGGGTAGGATCGTATGAGTTTGGGCATTTCTAAGATCCTGCCACCGGAGGACCACTATCACTTGTCCCAGTCTGCACACCACTATGAATATGCCCAGCAGCATCCGTTGCAGTTGTTGCCGTGTTCCAGAACACGTTTCCACTCACGTGCAGATTACCACTAGCATCAAATTTCAGCGTCCCGCCAGGCATGGTGATGACCAGCCCGTTCGTGCCATCGAACGAAAAGACATTCTGCCCTGCATCGTCCCGAATCTGAACCGATGCCGAGGATGTCGCTGGGTTCAGTTCATTTGGTTGGGAGCGCCCACCAAGTTCAAAGAATCCATCGGACAGGTCGTGCATTCTCATGCTGCCCGCCCCATTAGACGACACTGGAGGCTGCACACCACCTTGCACCCACCAGTTGTCGATGCAGCGACTAGCAAAGGACACAGTGCCTTCATCCCCAGCTTTGATTGGAAAGGTGAGCGTCCACCCGCCACCACTGGGATACTTGACCGGCACCATGGGCAGCACTGGAAGCTGCTGCGGAACCCAAGACCAGAGCCCTGTGGTTGGATTTTGCGTTCTCACCATGCCGGTGACAGTCGGCTGCACTGTCACTGTCTGGCCCGAGGTATCAACCGAAACGACTACGCAAGGCAGTTTCGTCCAAATGCGAGACTGCAAGCGATGAAGCCCTGCTGTCACCGCAGCGTACTGATCTTCCCACCGTTCCTGAATGAACACGACTAGTTTCCTGTCTCTGACTGGATGTTCTGGGAAGATGGGAAAATTTCTTGCGCGGCAGTTATCTGGTTTGTCTGCGGATCAACCGTAATGCCGATGCAGTCAGTATACCACTCCTGCCCTCTCGTGTCCCCCTCAAACGCCACATTCGCAACGAGGTAGGTGTTATCATCACTGGTCGTAGCATAGTATTGCAGACCAAACTCAGGAGTCTGCACCTGTGTCACGCCGTTGAGCACTGTGCCTCCTACTCCTGCCACGATCTGGTTGATCTCTGCATTGTTGATCTTCACGAACTGGCCGATTGCCGCAAATGGATTCAGCAGTGTGCGAAATTCCAGACCGTCGTTCGTCAGAGTCGGGAAGCCGATCAGTCCAGTCAGTGCGTTGACCTCAAGAGTTTCGTTTGCGACGTTCGCCCCAGATGCAGGAATAACCACCAACTTGCCATTCTGCAAACTCCAGATGGTGTTCGTAGTCCGTGTGACCACGTCCATGTGATCGACGCCCATTCCATATAGGACATAAGGGCGGGCCGTTGGAGTGATACCAAGATTACTTACGTCGAAATTGGTTGTTCCTTTCTCTTGAAACGCCTGTGAGATAGCCTCGCCAATGCTTTGTGGTGAGTTGAACCCAGGCATAAGCACCCGATTGACCGTGGCGTGATTGAAGGCCACGTCACTGTCCTGAGCATACATCTCAACGAACTTGTCCACTGGTGTCTCACCACCAAACTTGAACTGAGTGATCCAGCCATCAAAAATAGTGCCAAATCGCCCGTTGAGATATCCGGCACTTATTGTCACCCGAGTGAACTCATGCACCATAGCCTGCACTGTAGCCCAACTCGGATTATAGACACGAATGACAGCGACATTCGGTGTCGGGATCATGGGAGATTTGATCGTAAACCTCATTCGTAAAGATTCTGATCCGGAGGCATCCGTTCCTGCACTCAGCACCAGCGCCCGACCAGGCGCCGATCCTACAGAAGTCGGATTATAGACCACCAACTCCCATCGACGAATCCATTGATCCGTGACGTAGGAATTGCCACCATTCGCATTGATCGGCCCAGCGGCTTGACCTGGAGCAGTCCCACTCATGCCCCTGCTCCTACACCTGGAACGTAGTACAACTGCGCTCCAGTACCAAGTGACGCAAAGGTTGGGATCTCATCGTCGTCCGGATCGTGAGATGTCTGCACGAAGAAATCACCAGGGAACCCAAGATTCTTGTATTGACTCAGCAGCAGTGAACCTGGAATCAAAGGCACTCCTTGCACGATTGGGGCATTCGAGGAGGAGATAATGTCCATCACCCAGAAACTGAACACGTTATTCCATGTCAGACGGATGGTGTAAAGATTCCCGCTGAGGGCAATCTGAAACTGCTGCGGAATTGCCACGCTACACCACTGACAATGGGGTGATCGCTCCTGGGTTGTTATAGCTGGTCCCAGGGCTGTTCTGCGCTACCGACACAAGCCCGATAGAGCTTTGTGACACACCATTCAGTGCACCACCAGTTGCGAACATCGGAGTTGAAGTATTCAATCCGTTGGGAGACTGCAAAACCTTGCTGCCGTTCTGCTGCGTCGGAAGAGCAGACGAAGGATCTGCCAGGTTGTTTGGGTTCGTGCTGATTGAATACTGCTTCGTCTGTGCCAGAAGAATCTGGTGCATGGTCGCATCTACACGCAGCGCGTACTCACTCTCTGGATCTGTGGTGACTACCAGCATCGAGAAAAGCATATTGTAGTAAGGGCGCTTGCCCGTGTAGAGATTGAACGGAACCCGATCCGCCTGCAAGCGCAACAGGCTATCATAGATTCGCTGCACGTAGAATGGATCAGCATGGGACGAATTCGACCATGCGATACGAAGTTGCACCTCAGACGGGCGCTTGTAAGCATGGTCCGAGATCGAAGCCCCCACTTCGACTGGATGCTCGGTGACGTATAGCTGGTCCCGGTGCTCTTCCATCTCAGTGACATCGGCCTGAAACACGACACCCGGGAAAGAGCCACCGGCCGCCTCAGGTCCAATTGCTCGATAATAGGTGATCGGAGAGAGCAGGACGAGATCACCGATCAGTGCTGCTCCACTGATTGCAAGAGCACCAGACATCAGACGATCGCCGAAGTGAGGTTACGGACAAGATCGGCATTGACCCGGCGCTGTGCGTTAAAAACGTACGCACCTATTTCTGGGCCGCCTCCATGCACGTGGATTGTAGTAGTCGGTGTCATGGTCACATTGGTACCACCTGCTCCAGAAAGGGGGGCAACACCAGCAGGGCGTGGGTTTCTCATGCTGGCACTGATGATGTTCGCATCTGGAACACCTCGACCACTGCGGGAAAGGCTGCCTACTGACCCACGGAGTTTGTGGGATAGTTCTCGTGCAAACTTTGCTGCGCCTGCGGTAAAGGCTGGATTTCCTGCTCGCTCAAACATTTCCATCGCGATGGCAGCCTCCTCAGGCGACCGTGCGTGCAGGATTGCTTGCAGCGCGCCACCATAAGTAGTGCTCAACTCTCTCCATACCAATTGCAACTGCTGTTGCAGGCTGCCACCAGTAGCAAGGGCTGCCCCTTTCCGCCCTCCCAGCCACTGCGCGATGCCATAGGCACCAGATGTGGGGTTGACTGCATTTGGGTTTAACCAGTTCCCGCCGCTCTCCCGAGCAAGCCGAGCAACCACCCCAACTGCCTGATCCTGGGAAAGACCTCGGGACATGAAGAACGTGACTGCATCGGAGAGACCTTGCTGCTTATCCCCGGTTGGCATCGCTCCGACACTAGGAGCCCCAGGACTTGCACCCATGCTTTTGAGGGCCTGATACACTTGGGCAGAAATATCCTGCTGAGGATCAGTTGCGACCTTTACCCACGGGGCATAGTTGGTGCTGCCCATTAGCCAGTCGAACATCCGGCGCCCAAGCCCATGAGACTCAGACAGCCTGCCATCGTCAAATTCTCCCTCACCCGGACGATATGCCGCTGGTATGAAAGGAGAATAGCCACCACCAGGAGCATTAGGAGAAGGAGTGAATTGTTTCTTAAACCATTCCCATCCCCGTTCCAATAGCCCGGGTGCCTGCTTCTTCGGCTCAACGTAGCCAGGATCACCAGGGAGTTGGAATGCCCTGCCGTTCTGGCCGAAATACATCCCGGCACCAAGACCGAGCAAAGCCCCCAAGGCACCTCCCACCCTTCCACCGACGATAAGGCCGATCAGAGGTGCGATCGCTCTGATATTGTCAGTGATGTCTTTGATGCCGATTGCCGCGGCATGGATTGAACCCACAAGTTTGGTGAAATTATCGTGAAGATTTTTGAGGTTCTCCGGGGAATCCAGTTCACTTATCCGCTTACTCAAGTCATCAAAGAAGGCGCCGATTTCCTCTTGGTGCTCTTTCAGCACGTTGAGCACAGTTGAGAAAAGGTTCTGAACGTGCGGGAGCAGCGTATCGGCAAAAGAATACCAACTTAGTGAAAACACCTCCCACAGAGAATTCCACTCACGCTGATACTTGACTGCATCAAGAAGGGCCTTGTCCAGATCCTTGATGCCCGCTGCCGCAAGAAGTTCGTTATAGGACTGGAATTCCTTGTTAAACTCCTTCCAGTTCTTCGCAAGCAAGAAAATCGTGTCAGGATCAAGGCCAGCCTGCTTTAAGAGCAGACGCTCCTGAGTCTGAGATCCACCGGCCTCCAAGATTTCATGGTATCTCTTAACGATCTCATACAGATCGTTAACTGTGTTCTTTGTGTCCTCACTCTGAACCCCCAGCTCACGGAGATAGGTCGCATAGGGTGGGATAGTTCGGAGTTGACTCTGGATCGCAACCGCCATGGAGACAAGTGAGTCTCCAAGATGGTTGATCTGATCCCCAGCAAATTTCAGTTTCTTAAGTTCGGCTCCAGTTGTCCCGGCCAACTGAGCCTGATAGTAGACATCAGCAAGTGCATCTGCTGTCTTGTTCAGGGCCAAAATTAGCCCTGCCATACCTGTCGCCGCGCCGGCACCAAAAGCAGTGATTTCCTTTAACAGGGATCCCAGAGTCCGGCGCAGTGTCCTAAGAGATTCCTGGTCCTGTGCATACTTTACTGATACCAGGAATTCTTTAATGGGCTGTGCAGGCATCGAATCTACCTTCTACCTCTGACTCTGGATTGCCAATTTTGGATGCGGCTCTGGTTCTCCTCCAGAATGTCTAAGTATTGGTTTGCATCGGCAAAGTCGTTCAAGTCAAGCTCTGTCTTGTGTAGAGCTTCCAACGTGGTAAATCCAGCATGGATAGGACGTAGCAAGTATCCCAAACCATCTTCCATGGACAGTAGTTCAGGGCCGTCAGGAACTACCGTTGTTTTCCAAGACGGCCTTGAAAAAAATTGCCGATATTCTCCTGCAAAACTGCACCAACCAGTGACATCATATCAACGATCGAGATGTCCTGGAACATCATCTGGCCCGGCTTCGGCATGACAGGCGCCCACATCTCCCCTGACTTTCGACTCACGACGGACAGGCAAGGATTGATGATCGCATCCACCTCATCGTCCGGCATCTTCGAGATTGCAGACACGAACGGAGCAGCCCATTCGAGGTCGTCTGTCTGTCCCTCAGTGATAGACGAACTGGCCCCGATGAAAAGTGGCAGCAATCTCCGAGCCACGTGGAGTTGCTGGTAAGGAGTCAACTTGCCGATCGTGTACGTGTGCTCACCAACTTTGATTTCTGCCATGGATCACCTATTAAACCACTACGCATGGGGCCTAGGAGGGCCGCTGAGGGCGATGCACACCCTGTCCGGCCATATAGGGCCAGCCAAGGGCAAAAGCCAGCCAAGCACCCCTTTTGGGCCCTTGCTGATTACGGAGACGCCGGAGTAAGGCCAGGAACGCCGATGCCCAGTTCTGGGACGATGTAACCGGAGAACTCCCACTCAAGCATATTCCCCTCGGTAGCGTACACCACATCGGAGTGCTTGACGAAGGCCATCTGAGTAGCCCCGATAATGTCCCCAAGGGTTGCATTGGAGATGCTGATTAGATTCTGCCCCCAGTAGGCCGCTCCGCCGGTGCGCTGGAAGTTATACAGAGCACTGAGGAGCCCATTCGTTGGGCTGGTTTTGAGCAGGCGAACGATGATGCGTCCAGTCATGCTTGCGTTGAGCGAGTGCATGATCGTCCCATCCGCACCAGTGACAACGGTGTCTTTCTGATCCGTATGGGTAAACGTGATGCCTTCTGAGGCAACACCAGCACCATTCCCAAGTGGAAAGGCTGCACCAGGGCCGATGAGGGTTGCAACAGTATCGACGAACGAATAAGTGGCCATGGTCTTCCCCTAGCCGTTACCGGTTGATGCCAATCGACAGCAGCACGTCGTTGACCGCCCCCGCCTCCTTAGCCGCGCACTGGATAAGCGGAGTCTGTCGAAGTGCTCGGGAAGCGGCGGACTGTGTCGAGACAGGCGGAGCGTAGACAAGATATCCTTTGCTGAGCGTGTATCCAGGAGTCAGGGGTCCGAACCCAGCCGAATTCCAGACACCCGGTGCAAAAAACCCATTGTTGACGAAGGTCTGGCACGTGCCCTCAATGGTTAGCACGATCTGATGAATTCCAGGATCTGTCTGCGGGATCTTGGTCGGAGTGCCTGCAAACAGATTCCAGATGTCAGTCTGGACGGCGTTGACAAAGGCATCCAGGCCGAAGATCTCGTCGATGTAGTAGGAGTATGCCATCGTCCCGTTGACCACGATCGAATTGCCATTGGTGAACAAGGCATAGTAGTTATATCTCTTGCCGTCCAAGGCGCTCGCTTGAGAGACCGTGAGGGTCTCACTCGTGACACCAGCGATCGACTTCCACATGACGTCGATCATCGTGTTCGAGCCCTGGAAGTTCACCGTAAACAGCAGCCCAAAAATCGCACAGCAGGCAAAGGGGGACTGTGTGGAATACTGTGCAAAGGTCCTGGTGTACTGAGCCACCATAAGCTCCGCACCAAGATCAGTGTTTGTCACCGACGACACTGCTCCAGGCTCACTCGTCGTCACACCAAAAATATGCGCGCCGTTCGAGGACCCACCAGTCGCCTCAATCAAGGCCGCGATAGCAAGGGCATCGGAGTCGGAGAAATTGGCGTTGCCGTTTGCAGTCGCAAAGGTCATGCCGTACCACTGAGTGTTCCCATCCAAGAACACAGTGGCCGCAGTCGCCGCCGTTTCTGCAGCGATGCCATCCACCACATACTGAGCCGTGGTTGCAGTGCCGAGAAGCTGGGTGCTGATATCTGTTCCAATGGCAGGACTGATCGCACTCAAATAACTCAGGAGTGAGGTGGGGCCGGTCTGCCCGGACTGAAACTGGAAATAGTTTTCCGCTGTCCATACCACCGTTGCAGTCTGAGATCCCACGGTATAGGCCGTATTCGTGACCGGCGGACTTGCACCAGTGATGATGGTCAGGATCTGATAAGCCGTGCCAATACTGATCGGAGCAGAATTCTGCTTCTCCTCAGTGCCTGTCGTTGTGGAAGCGTAGACATTGTATCCAATGACTTCGGTTCCAACACCGGTCGGGGATGGCACGTTGACAAGATCGGACGCAGCAACTGCAACGTTTGCCTCAGTAGACGGCAACGACTCACCAAATGCAGTGACAAGCGTTGTCTTAACGTAAACAGTTCCCGCCGACAAAGAACCGCCACTGGCGGCAGTAAGGGTCGGAGCGGCAGGAGGAGCGACGCCAGCGGCTCGAATCGCGGTCTGGATGGCGGACGCCACTCCGTTGAGATTTGTCTCAATCGAGAAATTCAGACCAGTGATATTGAACGGAGAGCCGTCAATGGAGACCGTGAAACTTCCATTCGTAACCGTCGTCCAGTTGCCGATAGCCTGAGCAGTAGTGGACAGAAGCCCGCACACCAGTCTTGCAGCCGTCGGCTGACTTGCCCATCGACCCACAAAGAGAGTGGTCGGAGATGGAGACTGACTGAAAAAGATGTCTGCGGCAAGATACTCAGGATCAGTCGAGGTGAAGTCCTCAAGCAGGCCCTGAATGGATGAGTACTCCCGCACTCGTTCGTATGTGTCGATTACCGGGGAATCGCCCACGATCAGAAGAGTGTCGAAATTCTCATACGACGCAACTGGAGGGGTCAGCGAATACGTGGTGCTGATAACCCGAGAAACAGGCAGACCCGAAGGCATTTCTTATCTCCCGTTAGGTGATGCCGGGTGGAGTGACAGTCAACGACCGATCCTGGTCAGGAGGTGTGCCCGTTGGGCTTTCCTCCGCAACAGAAACCAGAACTTCCTTGATATTCCTCACGTTGTAGGTGCGATTGATCTCGCGCAAGATTCTCACGTGGCGATCCACTCGCCTCCACCACCGTTCCTTAATCAACTCCGGCACCACTGCTCGGCGATTCCAATCCACCAGACCAATGCCGTTTGCTAACAGGATTTCCTGGTTTTGCCGGATGAACAAACCATCTCGAAACAACCCATCATAGGTTGCTGCAAGAGGGCCATAGAACGTGACAAGGAAAGTCGCGTATTCCCAACTTGTGTATTTGTCCGTTCCAGTGTTTGCTGGGTCGTGTGTTTCGTATGACCAACCAGACACCAACTCGCTTTCGACCAGCCCGACGGCGGCCCATGTAGTGCCCCAGTCAGGAAGATTGGTTGGCTCAGGCTGCCACAAGGGCCTCACAAAAGGCGCCGGCAGGCCGGTAATTCCCACGACCAACTGCTGCAAGAAATCATCTAGAGCGTCATCTTCCAGATAATCTGGTGCAGTCCCAGATGGACGAAGGAACCCGGCCTGCGTGCTGTCTTGTGAGACGACGGGCAGAGGCCCGGAGACGGTGTCTGACATCGAAGTTATGCAGCAACCATCTTAGACAGAAAGATGGCACGATTTGGGTGCAGCAGCGCGTGCGCCCGAACATCCGTATTCGGATGAGACAGAAGCCGGTGCATAGCCTCGGCCACGGAGTCATCAATCGACCGCTTGGTCATCATTGCACGAATCTGCGCGGCGACCAAGGAGTGGCTAACATACGCCTTTGGGTTGCTCGGGCTTCGCGCAATCTCGGCAAGACGGCCTGCCTGCATCGCTGCTGCCTCCGCCATCTCTGCCTTTGCAAGAGCGTCGTGATGCAGTTTTCGATTGCTCGTCCACAAGCGCATCTGATCCTGGTGCGTCTTTGTGTGTCGGGCCTGATCCTGCGTGTGCTTCACTGCCTTCTCCTCATCCGGATCGGACAGATACAAATCCGCAAGAGTCTCGTGCCACTTCAAGACATCGCTGTAGTTCGCCATTTGCCTCTCCTGCTTACGGCTGTCCAACACCAGGGGCTTCTGGTGCAATCTCAGTGCTATCCATTGAACGACACACTACGTGGACAAATCCAGGGCCATAGTTTGACCAGTCGTCCAAGAGACACACCACGTAGTTGTCTCCATTCCAAACAATGATGTCTGGGCTGCCTCCCTCGATCGGGCCTTGGATCGGGAATGTCGTTGTTATCTCGATCGACTTTCCAATGTGCTGCTGCTCTGGCAACCTGTTCAACTGGTTTGGGCTTGTTGCGGCAACGACCCCAAGAGCCGTTGACGCCCACAAAACAGTGTTCTCACTTCGGCCATAGTTATTCACGTTCTGTGCTCGGCGAGTGACAATGAACGAGTCCAGAAACTCTGGAACAAGCAACGCATCCCTTAGGTCAAAAGCGACCATCAGTCTTTCACCTTTGAGTATTTTCCAGAATTGCTGACTGGGTTCTGGAACACGTAGGCCCCACGATACTCAATAGCATATGTCTGCGCCTGGCGAAGTCGGCCTGTGTCGATCAAAGGGCGCACGTCTGCCGCTGAAACAGCCTTTCGACTAGGATGCCTTTTCTTTCTGGCAGCAATGGTGGCAGGCTTCAATGGGACAAACGGCCCCATCGTGATCTTCCGGCGCACCTCGTTCTGACAAATCAGGCCAATTGCGTGCAGCGCCTTTGTCATCGCCTCGTAGTCACCGGACAGTGCTGAAGTAGCCGCCAGTTGCAGCGGACGATTGATCTTCGGAATTGCGTTCTGAATGCCAGGAAGCAAAAACGGCCTGGGCGGGATATTCCTGGCCGGTGATCCGAAATTGTGGATGTAGGCCAGTGCGGCATTGTTATTCGAGATTTTCTCACCGGCACCAGACACCTCATCAAGGGACCCGACGGCCTTTCCATCTGGATCACCTTTGAGTCTCCCTGCTGTGGATGAGGGCACGCCGACCAGAACCCGTGTATCAGCGAGCCGCTCAACTCGCTTCACCAGGTCTTTCACAAAGTCCTTTCCGCCAGTCTCAGATACCCGGAAAGTGATGAACTCAGTAAAAGGCATCAGTACACTGCGGAACCAGGAGACCCGACGATGAACGGCGGAGGCCCGGCCCATCCTGGCCCATTCATTCCGCCTGTCGGATTGAATCCAATACCAATCTGGATAGGGACTGCCCCAACTATATTCATCAGATTTGCCAGACGACGCCCATACGTCGTCATGTTCCAGTGGCCCGCATCCCGTTCAACACCGCTACTGGAATCATAGCTTATGCTGACACCGCCAGCACTTCGGCTGACAATCGGGCCTGCCACAGTGCCTGGAACGGCGTTGAGTGCGGCGGCATCAGTGGCCTGCACTTCAAGCGCCAGATTATGTGCGATGAATAGCTCGACACCAACATCGAGGAGGCTCTTGCTTCCGCTCGTATTGAACCCCGGAGGTGCAGTTCCCGCCGTCAAAATGCCAGTCGTCGGCTCAGTCCAAGATGTCCCGATTGCGATTGGTGTGGTATTTTGCAGGGCATAAGACCCGAGAGCAGTCCCTGCGTACAAGTTCCACCCACTGACGCCTGGCAGACCTATTGGACTGCCCACAACGAGCAGGTATCCATCTGCGACGGTAATGGTGCCAACTTCACTTTGTGTGGTCTCACCGTATGGAGTGGTGTAGGTCAAAACCACATAGTCAGTGCTGGCCGTCAAGGCCCCACCAGCAACAGTGCTCAGTGCTGGATCAGAAGGAGGAGGAATAAAGCCGCCCGGAGTCTGATCCCAAAACGATGCAGATCTTGGGTTGGCAAGGAGCAGATTCGCGACTGCGCCCCAATAAACAATCGCACTCTGCGGATAGCGGTTCGCGTTTGAGAACTCTGGGTAGTCACGAACAAAGGTGCTTGCAGAGATCATCTTGGGCACGCAGGTCCGTTAGACTGAGTGATCCGCAATGTAGTGGCAGCAGCCCCTACCGCCGCCACGTAGTCATTCCCGTTGCAGTACACACTCAAACACTTGCCTGCTGGGATTGGGATAGAGTCCGCCGCAGAAGCAGTAACGGCGCTGCTGCCCAAGGCAAAGAACAATTCCCCAGTCCCATCGTTCAGCAAGTTAACGAAGGGGTAGAGCGTGATGCTGTTAGGCAGTAGAATGTTCGCACTGGTGGTGGTGACCGCCAAAGTCGCCGCAATCGGAGCGATGATCGATCCAGGCGGTGGGACTGGGGGGCTGCCAAGAACAGAAACCATTGTCAGCGATCCTTACCACCAGTATTGAAGGGTGCGTTCTTGTTCCAGTAGTTCTGGTTCGCCTTGTTCAGATCCCCAAGGGTTGACTGCGTAGCAGGCTTGTACTCAGGGACATTCGGAGTAGGGCGGTCACCTCGCATATTGGCGGCCGGTGGGATGCCTGGTCCCGAGGTTGGCTTCGACGAGGCCCCCATCGCAGGCTGATACGTGTTCATCCCTTTCGGCTCCAGATATTTGTGCGGGTTCTGTCCGAGACCCATGCCTGTCGGGGACGACTTGCTCTCAGGAAACAACTGATCCTCCTTGTCATCTCGTGCCATCGCGGCGGCAGGATCGGGGCTCTTTGTTCCGATAGTACCTGCCTTGGGATCAAAGTTCGACTTGCTTATGCGGGGCTCCCCACTCAAGTCATCCCCTGCTTGCTGCCCTGCACTCCCGGAAAACAGGCTTTCGTATGGCTGGTCCGACCGAGCTGCTTGAATAGGCGGAGTGAGCATCGCTTCTGGTCCGACCGCCACTTTCCGCTCACCAGGGGTCCAATTGTTTCCCTGGTCGCTTCTTGGGCTGGTTCCCACTCCTGCTTGTCCGGCCCAGAACTGGTGATTGGTTTCGTTCAACTGGTGCAGAGTTGCCCCACTGGGAAGGGAAGAGCGATAAGAAACCTCAGGAACGTCCCCAGCATCTCCATGCACACCAGTAATCGTCCCTTTGTTGGCAGAGGCGTAGAAAACTCCCTTCCCCTTTTCCTTGCCGTACTCGTTCTGCATCTCGTGCAGAATCTTGTCGCCCTTCTCAGTGAGTGGCATTTGAGTGTCCTTCGTTACTTGGTCCGTGTGACCTTCGGCTTGCCCCCATTGTCGGCGCCTTCAGCATCCGGTCCGCCTGCGCCCTCAGGAGGGGCAGGAGGGGCAGGAGGAGGCGGGGGCTGCTGGGCATCGGGATTTGGGACAGAGGGCTCTGCTGGGGCAGCAGGTGGCTCTGCTGGGGCGGGTTCCTGCGGCGAGGTGTCCGGGATCACACGCTTGTCCAACAGCTTGAATCTTGTCTGCTGAAAGTAGCCAGCACCCGCTTTGATGATCGCTTCCGGGACCCAGCACTCTCCAGGACCAAGACGGGTCACCTGAGTGCCATACATGGTGCGGAAATTGACGACGTCCGTCCCAAAGTCCACAAGATACTCAACGCCCATGTTACTTTTCAACCTCCGAGTAATACTCCCCCAACGAGGGGTCCATCTCGATTGCCTGATCGACAAGTTGCTGATCTGTGTCAACGTCTGCGGTCTGCGGCTCAGTAGCCTGTCGGATCAATGACCGAACCATTCGGTCCTGGTAGTCCTCACTTGTATCGAACAGAAATCCCTTCCGCAGATCAGGCCATGCAAACTTGATCGCCTGCGTCACTTCGATCACTGACAAATCCGGATTCTTGATGATGAAGTTTCGGATTGTGGTGATGATGTCTTTTCGTTCCAGATCTGCTCGGACCAGATCAATCGTGCCCCGGCGCCGATTGACCAAGGGAACAAGATGGGGGAAATCAACTCCCCTCTGTCTCCATCTCTTCCTATGGTCCCTGACAGCCTCGATTAGGGCGGTCATAGTATTTGAACTCAACGGCCTCCACTGAAACGCAGCCAAAACAGCGGTAAGGCCGTTTTCAGCTTGTTTCATCCGAGGGTCTTCCAGATCGTCGATCATCTACCTTCTCACTCAGATCCGTGCAGAATTATCGAACGTGCCCCACCAACGAAAGTGAAAGCACGTTCGATACTTCACAAGCATTCCTGCCGGATCAGGTCGCGTCGAGATATCCGATGGTTTCCGGATACACGATTTCCGTGACCCCAAGACGGCAAAAGTATGTGGCCTTGTGATAGATGCCGTCGTACTGGATAGGAGTGCGCTGCATCAGAGTCATGGGATAGCGAACACGCTCTGGGTCCTTTGTGTACGCAGCGATGCGGGAAGCAGTGCCGCTGGTGCCGAGCGTGCCACCAACGCCATCCCCGACAAGCCACTTCAGAGGGTAGATTTTCAGCTGGGCAGTCCCAGAGCTCGTGAGGAGGTTGTTCTCGAGCAGATATTTGAGGATCGAGAACTGGCCTGCCTCGCCGATACGCACGGTGCTGATATAGGAGTAGTTCTGGGGATAGACCAGAAGGCGATCTGGCGGGAAGGCATAGCCAGAATTTGCCCACGTCGAATCAATGAGGGCATTGACATCCGCCAGAATTTCATCCGGAGTCTTCTGTGTCCAGAGAGGAGAACCGGCCGCGCCGTTGGCCGCATTCGAGACGTTTGTCACCTGTCCGGAATTGGCAGGCGCCGTGTCAGCGTTGACAAGGCCCTTGTCCCCGAACTCAGGGTCCCCGACGTACACCTGGGCATCGACATCCATCTGATGCTTCAACTGCATGCCGAAGAACTTCTGCTGGTCGATAGGACGGCCGACAAGTGCCGCCGATTCCAGTTCGAGGATCGTGTACTTCAGCTCCATCGACCAGGGACGAAGTGGGTGTGCGATCTTCGCAAGGTCAACGGCAATGCCGGTGATCTGCGTCGTATCCTTGCCCACCCATGCCTTGCCACCAGCAATGGTCGGAGCAGACTGACCAGTGCCACCAGCGGAGGCGTATGTCGAGAGAGTGAAGCTGGACACTTCATTCGCGATCGTCACGTCTTCGCGAAGATCCATGTCCCGCCCCCACGTAACCGCTGCAAGCGGCTCGTGCAGGCGCAGATCGAGACGTTCCAACTCGCCGACGAGAAACGCGCCGGTCGAGTCAGCGGTCCGAACACCCTTCGGCTTCCCGGCAGCATCAAAGGTTGGCTGCTTGACCGAGAATGGGCGACCATCAGGCAGCGTGAGTCGCTTGCCTCTCATGTTCCCAGCGGCGTCCGTGACGAATGCCTGGGAGTCGTAGGTGAGCATTCTAGATTATCTCCTTCGTTGCGCCGTCATTACGCAGAATAGCCGAATGCGACTTCACAGTTCCCTGCCGCATCGGCCTGGGAGTTGAAGTACGCATTGCTCAGAGCGATCGTGTTCGTGCCACTCGCCGCAGCCTCGAACCCGCCCTGCACGTGATTGCCCGCGCTTGCGGCAATCCACACGTAAACAGTGCCTCCCTTGACCGGGCTGCCCTGCGAGGTAACGGTCATGTAGCCCTGCTTGAGGACGTCCAGAGCATTCGCCGCCCCGATGCCTGCGGAGCCGATTGTCTGCGCCCCGTAGTCCTGAGTGGTCGTGCTCTGCTGCACCGGGAAGGGCCGAACGGTAATGCCGGCGATAGTGGTGAGTGCCGTGTCAGTGGCGATCACGGTTCGCACCGTCCCAGTCGCAGTATAGACGACGGCCTGCCCGTAGAAAGACGCCGGGTTGGTTCCGTCGTTGACGTTCGGCTCGATCTGTGCCGGATGGGTGCGGTTCACATCGCCTGCAATACCGCCACCCATTCTGTAGGGATAGGCAACCATTTATCCTTGCTCCTGTGTTCTAGTAGGTGGTGATAATCAGGCGCTTGCGCCCGTGCCCCAGATCTCGGAGGCTCGTTCGCGGTTGCGCCGGTTCATTTCTGCCAGAGCATCCGCCTCCGAGTGAGCACTGGAAGCCCGAAGGCCGACGTTCCGGGACCCGTAGAAGTTTGCAACGCCGCCGTTGGCACCTCCATCACGGCCCATGGTCAGATTGTTCCGATCTCGCTTGATCTGAGCGGCGGCCCGGAACAGACTGGTGACCGAGTCACACGTCATGCGCGCGCCCGGAGAATAGCCGTTCGGGCTATCCACCAGGTTGTCGAGCACGTTGTGCATCTCAGCATCGGTGTCGTATGCAGTGTTGAGCACACGGCGCCGGAATTTGCACATCGCGTCGATGGTGTTCACAGCGTGAGCAGACCGGTCAAAGGTCGGCAGACGAACACCAGGGGAAATGATCTCGGCCAGGGCCATCGTCTCTTCCCAAGTGGTAGCAAGGCTGTTCGAGTCTCTGCCCCTGCCACGATCACGAGAGCCCTTGTTCAGAGCGCCGGCGGCGCCCGGAGGAGCCTCCGCCCCAAACCCAGCCGTCGAGATCTTCTTGTTCACCTGAGGTTCGAATCTCTCCTCCCCTTCGGTATCCCCATGCTGGATACTGAGCATCCCATCCTGTTCAGGATCGGACATCCCACCACCAGGCGGGTTCTCCATCTCACCACCTCCCATCTCACCGCCAATAGCGGCAAGAATGGCATCCAGTTTGGCCGTGAGATCGGCGACACACTTCTCGATGGCGCCGAGGCGATCACCGCCTCCGCCTGCACCTCCTGCCCCGGCGGGCTCGTCGTCTCCGGTGCTGGCGCTACCACCTGCCCCAGCACTGGAACTGCCACCAGCACCATGAAGGTGGATATGGAGCGACTCCCCCTCAGGAGTGCTCCCGGGCTCACCGGTATTGCCCGTGCTCGTCTCCGTCTCGACGGCATCACCGATCTTCCTCGCCGCCTCTTTCTGGAGCTCTTCAAGTTCCTCCGCGTCCTTGACTCGGGACGCCCGGAAGGTAATGTCGCGGATCAAGGACCGCAGGGTGGGCATAGGCTTATCTCCTTTGTGATCTCTGACTCTTTTCTCGCCGGGAACAGGCTTACTATCACGGATGGCGCACAATGGTCCGCACCTTCCATGATCCACCAGAGCGACATGGTTCCCGACGATGTTTCTCTGCACCGCCTGCCCTCTGGCAACTTCAATATATTCCGCGTCGTATCCACACGACACTTCCCGCTTTCTCCCTGTTTGGACCAAGGAAATTGCCTCGGGATCGTAAATCACCAGATCACCGAGCATCACGTCAATATCAACGCCAGTGCCTCGTCTTGGATTCTGCACTGATCCGACTGTGAACTCCCGCCAATTCTGCGGATTGACATCTAGTGGTCCTTCTTCCTCATCCACTGGATGTTCGACCACCACCACTTTGCCGTTGAACGAAGCAATGGTCTCGGAGCGGAAAACCTCGTCCTCTGGCCGCTCAACCCGGATCAATCCATCAGGACCTGCTTCAATGGTTGGGATCTCCCCATCCATGTAGAGTTGAGTACCAACGCGAGCAAGTGGAACATCGTAACACACCAAGAAGCCTTCTGGTGTGAACCCCCGCTTCGCTCCGATTTGTTCCGTGGTGTAGAAACGTGCTTGCTGCTTCATCCGATTATCGCCGTGTCACTGCTGACGCTACGTGATTGCTCAGTTGTCCGGTTTTCGCCAACGTCTTTCCTACACCAGAAAGAGACACTTTTCCAGATGCCAAGCCGTGCAGCGTTCCTGTGCCTGTCTTAGGCTTGGGCACCGTTTGAGATGCCGGTGCAGGCTCCGGAGTAAGAGTCACCTGCTGTCCCACTTTTGAGCCTTCCTCCACCTGAGGCTTGGGTGCTGCCTGAGGCTTGGGTGCTGCCTGAGGCTTGGGTGCTGCCTGAGGCTTGGGTGCTGCCGGTTTATGGGCAGGTGGTGGATAAGGCTTGGGAGCCTTGGTCTGTCCTGTCTTGGGCGCGACCGGCTTGATCGGGCCTGACTTAGCCGCCGGCGCCTTGGTAGGTGGGGTTTTCGGTGTGCTCGCTGGTGGCTTCCCGCCTTTCGCCTTTGCCTGCCTCGACTTGACCGCAGCAGCCCGCGCCTCAGGCGACCAAGCATCGTGAAGATGGATATGGACGTCTTGAAACCGCATGGCTGCCGCTCCCTAAATCAATGACTCGTCCAAGCCGTGCCGGAGCACACGACCGGAACGAGCGCGGTTCCGCCACCAGTCAGAGCGCCGTTATAGGTTGGAGTGGTGGCATCTGTCACTTCCAGCATCCTGCCTTTGTTCACACTCGTGCAGGAAGGAAGTGTCGCCACCGTGTACTGGCCCCAAGCACTTCCGGCGTACATCGTGACTGGTGTATTCGACACCAGACCAATGCCGGGGATCGTGTCCCACGTGTAAACGACTGCTCGTGCCGTGGCTGCGGCAAGAACGCCCACGGCGATCGGAATCGCTGCAAAGGCAAGAAACCTGAACATCTTTCTACTCGCAGTCATCTCTACTCTCCTAATTGAAGTTTCAGTTGCCTTCGATCATGCCGTTAAGCGGCAGTCGAGGTTGTCCCAACGCCAGCGGATAGGACAAGAAGGCTCTGCGTGATCCGGTCATCAGCCCAATCGCTGACGTGCCCATCGGGCTGCCAATCGTCCCTGACTGACGAGTCTCACGAGGATACTGGTACATCGTCGTTCTGCCTCCGACTGTAAGCCTGGAAGTGAACGTGTTTGGCGAACTTGGATACATACCCATTCTCATCTCCATCCCGGCCAAGGCTCGTTAGAAATTGCTCCCCAAGTGATTGGATGCCCAGCAGGCAGTGGCTCCATTATCGGGCGGTCAAACATCCCGGACACAGGCCTCTCTTCATCAGGATCTGCGTCCTCACTTTCAGATGACAGCACTTCTTGCCGCTTCGGATCATGGATTCCAATCTCCTTCGCCCGCGCAATCACGGCAGTTCTGGAAACTTTTAGCAAATCTGCGATTGCGTCGAACGTCTTGCCTTCTTTCCGAGCCGTGGTGATGGCGGTGTCAAGATCAGACGTCCAGAATAACTTTTTTGGACGCATCTTTTCCTCACTTTTCGCTTGCATCGAGGATCAGAATCTGCATAATGAGAATATGGGAGCAGACAGACCCACATAAATCTAGGAGGCCACGATGCCAACACTGATCGAATTCGACAATCTTTTCGACGAGCTGACGAAGCGATACGCAGCGCAGCACTGCTACGCGCAGAACATGCCGGAGCAGGACCACGAGACAAACATCAAGGTGTTTGAGTATCTCGACAATTTCCGCATCTGCCTCCGACTGATCTCCGAAGGCCGGCGCCTGATGATGCGGGACAACAATTTCCGCTACATCGAAATCGGCTACACGTATATGCGGCGCAGCGAAGCTCTGACCAAGGGGTGGACCATCCCCAAACACAAATCTGCGTAATGACGATGTGGAAGCAATCAAGCCCCACACAAATCTAGGAAGCCCATGTGGTGAAGTATCGCACTAAGATCAATGCTCGTGGTGAGCAAGGAAACGTGTACGTGGTCCTCGCGACTGCCACGACCCTCTTGAAAAGGGTTGGCACTCCCAGTGAGGAGGTCAAGGCGCTTCAAACAAAAGTGTTCAATTCGAAGAACTACGAAGAAGCCCTGAACCACGTTCGGGAGTACTTCGAGGTCATCACCGACTAGCACAGGGCCTAGGAGGGCCCAGGAGGGGGGTTGGGGCGCTCTGGCCATATGTCAGAGCACCCCAGCCCTCAAAGCCCCTCACAAACAAGCATGGGGCGCTGGCGGGCCGAATCCCCCGTCCCCTTGGCCTGATAGGTCGGGATTGTCTCACCGCTTAGCTCGTCCGGGATTACCACTTCAGTGTAACAGCGGCAATTTTTTGCTACGATCTGTCCGACACCTACGCCATAATATCCTGTGTCACTTTCAATGGTGTAGATATGTCCAGAAAACTTTCTAGTTCTCTTGCCCATGAGGCGGCAAAAATGCTCCGAAACGGGGCGCTGCTGAAAGAGGCTGCGGACTTGATCGGGTGTTCTGCCGTCGTATTGAGCCAACATCTTCGACAACTCGGTATCGGTACTAGTGCTGGCAAAAGCCACACGTCGTGGAATAGAAAACCCCTTCCCGAACAAGAAATCATCAAGAGATACGTGTCTGGTGAAAGCCGTGTATCTCTCTCCCGAGCCTATTCCGCCAACCCAATCACCATTGGTGCCATTCTCGCTTGAAACGGCGTTCCGAAAAGGAACCATACTGAGGCCAACAGGATCGTCACCGTAAACAAGTCTTCGAAACAGCGTTGGCAGGGAATCCAAAACGCCAGGAACATCAGATTTGCCAATATGGCCGCCGCTGCCCACACTGGGGTTCCCAACAAAGCCATCAGTCCAATCGAACTCGCCTTGAGTGAGATCCTTGAAAAGGACGGACTGAGTGTTGAGAGACAAAAGATCGTCGAGGGCTATTTCATCGACATCGTTGTGGATCACGTCACCATGGAAGTTGAAGCCTCGCAAAACATTTGTCTTACCAGAGCAACTAGCCGACGCTTCGAACAACTTGTCAAATGTGGTCACTCCCTGGTGTGTGCGGAAATCAAAGGGCTTGGGGCCCTCAGAAGGAATACACCACAAATAGTCTCCTGGATTAAGCAAGTCCGCAGCCTTCCACCCTTCGGCCGTAAGTATTGGGTGATTAGGAGTCACATCTATGATCTCGTATCTGAGTACGAGGCGGATGAGTTCCCCGTCAAACGGTGCACGCCAAATCCGTCTAAACCCACACCCTAATCCAACCAATGTGTCACCAGGAAAACAATTCCAGATCTGTCCCGGGTGCGCCCGATGGTTTGGCGGATCACATAGTGGTGGCTCATCCCATTTGTGGAACGTGCCTTCCAGTTTCTTGTGTCCGCTTCTGACATCTGCGTCGAGCGCAGTGCGCCAGATATAACCAGGACTGCCTATATACTCTGCCCGAGCCTTGGTCAACTCAGTACTGGCCCGAGCAACTTCGGTGCGGGCAATCAATTCTGCACGCGACTCTGTCACAAGGCCAGTTTTCAGAATTTCAGCAAGGAGTGCCTCGCCGCGCAACCCTGAGTATAGCTGGTTCGTGGCCAGTCCATGCACCCGCCTGGATGCCTCAATTGGCAAACTGGTAATTAACTGAACTTGACGCGCCATCCCTGCGGCATAGGCGTGCCCAGTAGGGGCGGACTCGATTTCATGCTTGATCTCACGCCCTATGGCCCGAGCGTGTTCAAGCCATGCCTTCTTTTCTCGCCGATCAACCTCAGCAAGCATCAGGCGCGCAACACTCTCTGCCCAAGGCTCAAGTGCCTTGCTGTATCGTTCGAGTGCGTTCTGCATCTTCTGCAAGGAGAACTGCCAATTGGCATCTCCTTCCACAAGGCTTGGTGCGTGGGCTTTGATGATCTGACCAACCATCCTTGCCGCAGCCTTCAAATTCTTGCTGTAGCCACGCCATCCCTTATGGGCGTTGCGCCACCGTTCCTTTGCCTGCTTGCGAGCAAGCCTGCGCGCCTTCCTTTCTTCCAGTGAGATTGGCACTGCTTACTTCCCAGGCTTTGGTTTCCAACCTGGGCTGTGCTCGAATTCGACGTCATCCTTATGCCAAGTGAACTTGTCATCCTGATCCTTCGGAGTGCTTGGCTTCTTGGCACCAGTATCCGGCTTCCCAGTATTCTTGTCCGACTTGTCAGGGCCTGCATCGTGGTAGTGCACGTAAACTCTCCTGCCTCTCATATCCGCCACCGATCCGAACATAGCATCATGGGTAACACCTTCCCCAGACTTGGGCTGGCCGCTCCTTTCTTGGCAAACTTCCCATCTGGGTCCCTAGGATGGAGCTCTTCTTTCCACTTCGCAGCAGGAGCATCAGCAACGGGGGAAGAAAGACGCAGAGATACAGATTTAATGTCGCCGACGTGCAGCACAATAGCATCAAACCGACCGAGCCTCACTTCACTGCTCCTGTGCCAGCTTTGCCCCTCCACGTGCCATCAAGCATCGCCTTGAACTTCACAATATCAGTGACGTGAACTCCGCCAATACGGGACAAGGCTTGGTCATAGGCATCTGCATAGCACCGAAGCGCCGACCCAACATCAGAGAAACCAAGCAGGCACTTGTTCTCGTCAAACTTCTTCGTTTTCGGATCGATCTGGTCAATCACGACTACACAATCACTGGTGTGATCCGGACCAAGAAACACGTCAAGCCCCTCGCCTAGTCCTTCCTCTGACCCAGTCATCCGAATGTAGCCGTAATCGGCAGGCAGCGCAGGCCACTCAGGCCGACGATGTTCCCCTTTTCTTGTCTCAACATATACTGGGATGCCTTGGAAGTCCCGAAGCCTGCTTGATGCGGCAGAAGAAAACCGTCCTGCATCCTGCTTCTTGTAAATCCTGAATGCGCGTGCTCTCTCCTCCGGCGGCACTGAGGTATTGACCGGACTGCCCAAACCGCCCGGCCCACCACCTGCACTGATCTGATTTCTGGGATCAGATCCAAGGCCAATCGGAGACGGCCCACGCCCACCAGCAGCCAACGGCACACTCCCCAAAATTTGGCTCCTGGACGGGGTCGAGGCTGCCCCGCTGTCAGGGGATTCGACAGGCTGCTGGCCGCCCTGGGCGGTCAAATTATTGGCTGCCTGGAGCTGCTGCGCGGGCTGCTCGGCTTGCCCAAGCTGTGCCGGGCCTTCCGGCTGTTCTTGGGCCCCTGGCTCCCCTTCCATCCCAGGTGCTCCTGCGCCTTCCATTCCAGGCATCCCAGGCATTCCTGCACCCTCAGGCTGAGGCGGAGTGATTTGATCATCTGCTCCGTCGATGTCCTCCTCAGTGATATTTGAGAAGATCCCGGTCACCTCAGACGACTGCTTCAACTCCTTCATCGCAATCTTCTGACTGATAAGCCCGGCTTCCAGCGCGGCTTGCACTGCACCGACAACTTGTGTCGCAATCTGGGCCTTCTCAGAATTCTGAAGCTGCCACAGTGGCGGGAAATCAAAATTCCAGTCCGGGGGCAGGTTAATCCGCATCGAGCGCGCCATCACTCGATAAATCTTGCTTACCGCTGGGCGCAGTTCACGTTCTTGTCTTTGATGGATGCCGTCGTAGTAGTTGCGAAAGTCGCTCTCACCAGTCGAATTGAGGCCTGCCGGAGACTGCCCAAACAGGCGCACCAATGGAACCTGCAAGGCACCACTGATTTGCTGCCCGAAATGGATCAGAGCGTCAGCAATACCACCAAAGCTGGTCCCTGCGGAGGATTGGCCCTCGAACTTGTCCCGGGAGTCGATGAGCGTAATGCCCTCGATCCCTTGAAACCTCCGCATGTATTCAAGGTATCTTTCCAGATTTGAAAACTGCGCGCCGCCACCAGCAACGACCTCTCGTAACTTCTCAACCGCGAAGGTGCGCAGATACGACTTATATACAAGCTGTGCTGCTCCGTTCGTTGCAGAGTCAAAGGCGATCAGGCGATCGTAGAGCCGCTCAAGGACTGAGATGCCCCACATATTTTCCATGACACGCTGCCAATAGGGCAGCCGCACTCCCTCATGCCTAAAGCAGCGGGAGTGATGGACACGCATCCCCTCGAAGCTGACACCTGATCCTGACGCCACCACCCAGTAGGAGGCAGGCACCAGGCTATCATCCCCTGGCCCGCGCACCATCCTTTCAAGGTCAGGCTCTACCATCCACCTGTCAAAGACCATGATCCCCTTAAACTGGTTCGGACCGACTGACTCAATTCTCAACTGGGTCCGGGGATCTTGGCCTTCAATCATAATCACGCCAATGGCACCACCATACAGGCGGCCCCAAGAAATCGTGTCGGAGATGGATGACCAGATGCCGAAGTGATTAGCCCCCGCCTGCAACTCATCCATCTCGACCGGGGACATTGTGGAAGTGATATTTATCCCTTCCCTTGTCATGTCCTCCGCGACTGAGTCAATCGCAACGCCGGCAATCCAGGAACCTCGGTAAATCCATTCCAGCAACGTCCTGTCACGAGTGATTGGCAGGAAGCCGTAGGTGGAATCAGAAAGGGCATTGTTCGTGCCTAGCCCGAGATTCAGTGAGAAGTTTTGGAACGTATCCTGTGTGAGGCGCCCGCGCGCCCGCTCGTAATCTACAACGGACTGCTTGGTGCGAGTTGAGCCGGCAGGAACCCGGATTCTTGGCTTCCGTCCACTGTCATCTGGAAACACAATGTCGGACATTGGATCGGATGCTTTTCCTGTTCCTGAGTCTTAACTCGGATCAATTGCAAGAGTGCTAAGCCGGCCACCTTTCCCACACCCAGTGTCTAGGAAAGTCACAACGCCGCCGTGCTCGTTGGCAATGGACAGTGGCTGTCTGGTGCTTCGAACGTCATGCCCCACAACCACATTGATCTCACTTGGAATTTCATCAATCCAGGAGTAGGTGCGAACGGGAAACCCATTCTCGAACTTGCCTGGAACTGCCTCGCCGCGCAGTGCCAAATTTTTCACCTTGTCCCTGGTGTGAGGATTTGGGATCAGGTCAGGACTCCCGTGCTCCAGCATCGCCGGATGAAAGCCCCCATGCACGAATACCCAGTTTCGGACCACCAGCCACCAAGGCACCTGCTGCCAGAAGTCCAACACCTCTGCCGTAAAACCTGGACGACTGTTGACTTGGTCAATCGTCCTTTGCAGCTCTGGGCTGATCTGCACCCGATTCCCTTTGAGGTGTCGGGCCAACTTGTCATCATGGTTGCCCCGCAGCGTGGTGCCTTTCTCATTCCTGACGAGGTCCATTGCCAGAGACAAAGCGCCGGCACTGTCTGGCCCACGATCGACCAGGTCACCAAGCTGCACTATTTTCCGGGTAGGATTCGCATCAACTACCCGGCGAAACTCATCTGCGTACCCATGCACGTCCCCGACGGCAAGAAGGCTAGAAACGGGCACTTTCAAGAAGTCCATCCGAACCCCTAAAAAGAAACGAGGCAAACATTTCTGCTTACCTCGTCCCCCTTGATAGCATCTGACAATCCCCACTAAGGCTAGGCTTGGGATTTGGGTTTATCGGCGGTCCGTTCCCAGTCTCCGCCACTGACATCCATATATACCAGACACGCTCAGAAACTGTAAGCGAAAAACTCAACGCATGAATCTTCCGCGCTGCTGGGCCTGCTGGGCATATAGGACGGCGCTCCCAGTGCTAGGACCAGTGGTCGGGGTAAACGTCCAAGGCCGCGACCAGATTTCCCCGCCGGCATAGGCAACCTCTGTGATTGCTCCTGCTACTGAGTTTGCCACGTCATCATGCCCGCCTGGCGCGTGATCGATCAAATCTCGCGCCGAGGCCCTCGTCCGTCGTTCAAGTCCGACGAACTGATTAATCAGAGTCCGGTCATCGAGCAGTTCCACTTTGCGAGAATTGAACAATGGAATGACTGCCTGATAGAGCTCCGAGCGGGATCGCTCAGAAATCTCGTAGCTCACCCCGTGCAAGGCAAACCGCTCTCTTGGCCACTCGCCGGCGTATCGGTCGCCTCGCACTGACACCAGCCCGTATTGCCGGATGGTTGCAGCAAAGTCCTGCACCACTGCCTCAGGGGAGAAAGGCGGCTTGACTTCTCGCACCAGATCAAGAACAGTGCGTTCAGTTTCAGTGTCGAAGTGTGCGATGGCGAGGGTCATCGAGTCCGACGAGCCACCACTAGGATCGACAAATGCCTTGTAGACAGTTCGAGGCATTGGGGCCAACTCATACCGCCCAGTGATTACGCAGCTCTCGACAATTTCTAGTGTCAGGATCGTCTCAACGTCGGTGCGGAAAAGCGCACCATATTCTGCTGAGGCGGCCGTGGGGTCGTCCTTGTAGGCGCGGTCAATCTCGAACATATCGACGGTCGGGTGCATGGTCTGGGTATCACCTTGCCAGACCAGAACCCGGGGATCATCGCGGCCGAAGTAATTTCGATACTGTTCCCACAGCATCCCACGCCGCGCATAAGGGGAAGATAGGCAGAACAGGCGTGAGATTGGGATCGTGAGCATGGCCGGGCGCAGTGCCCGAATGATCTCCTTGTCAGGGTTCGCCTTCAACTCATCCGAGACCCAGAAGGCAATCTCGTCACACAGAGCAGATAACACCGTGCGAGAGCGGGCCGCTTTGATGCTCGCCGTCGCAACTCTGATAATGACGTTATTCTTCAAGTGGACTTCTTCGGACAGGTCTGAAACGACCATGTCTTTGAGTTTGGGATGGGACAGTGCGGCTTTGACATACCCCATCGTCTGCAAGGCTCGGTCTCGGGCATCCGCGATGACTGGGATCATGCCCTCTTCACCAGGGACAAGGTATTTGCTCCAGTCATGACAAACTGCCATCCAGACAGCGAGCAGTGCAAATACACGGCTCTTGCCGCCTCGCCGACCTACTGGCGCCCACACTTCCTTGAAAGGCTGAGTCGGAGGATGGTTACGATTGGTGCATCGCTGATACAGCGCGAACGCCTCGTCATCCTCGAAAGGCAGTGCAAAAACTGCACTGATGAAAGTGCGCCAAGGCTTCCATGTTGGAGTGTCCCAGACCGGACCTAGAACCTCCCGAATGAACCCGTTTGGGTCATTCTCATACTGCCGCAACCAAGAGGATGCCCGAAACGACCCTCGAGCCGCTGCTTCCCGCTTGAGTGCTTCCAAGGACAAGCGGCGATATGCTTCTTCCAACGCACGCCGACTGGTTGAACTCCGGCCTATCCTGCCGCTGACTACTCCTCGTACAACAGTCATAAAATCCTCGACCACACTTTGTCGGCACCGGCATCTGGTATATGGAAGCGAGATTCATTGGAGGCTGGTTGGATGTATAGAGCCCACTCAAAACTCATCGTGTCTGTCCCTGCCTCGCAACGTCAAGAACTACTCTCTTTGTGCCTTCGGGGCACAGGCAGGTGGAGATACGATCCAAACCGGGACAGGCAGCAGGACGTTATCTTCACTGAGTTGCGCTTGGGTCTGGAAAGTGATCTCTATCAAGTGTCCCTCAGAAACATGAGTAGGTCTGAGTTTGTAGAAATGACCACCAAGATCCCTTGGTGCTCCCTCAAACTCACCATCTTGTCCGACGCAGTCCCTGACGAAGGCAGGGCAGCGCGCAAGCCCGCCAGAGGGCGGCTGAGGGTCCCCTCAGCTAAGGGGCTATGACAGGGCTACTCATCAACGATGGATGGATCAGCGGCCCGCATATTCGAAGGGCCGGGCATCTCAGGCGGGGTGCTGACGTCTTGCTGTAGCCGCTCGATCTCGCGCACCAATTCGTCATCGTGAAGCTGTGCCGGATCAAAAGTGCGGAGCAGCATCATCTTACGCTCAACCTCAAAGCCCAGTAGGCGCTGGAGCATCTGCATGGCCTGGGTGCGGTTGCGCATCTTGACTTCTACTGAGCCGTCTGAACCAATCCGCACCCCATCATACAGCAAGGCTGCTGCTGGGGACATCTTGGCAAAGTCGAGTGCGCCCAGATCAAACGTGCCTGCACCCCTGCACTCAGGGCATTCTGAGTTTGGATCTTTGGTGCGATCGAAATCGTCACCTCCCTCCTCATCAAAAGGGACCCTGGCATCTTCTGGCAATGCGAGTTGCCGTTTCAGATGTTCACGCCTTGCTCTGAGCGCCTCATTCTTGGTGAACTGATACTGATTGTCTTGGCCCCAGCAATACCGGCAGCACGTCTTCGGGGTTAGCTCTCTTGCATCCGCTGTAGCCAGGAGCCACCAGTAATGTGCGATCTGGTTTGGGGAGACTGAAAACTTCTTTGCCAACTCGACCATGCGGCGGCGATACGCATTACTGCCTACTGCCTTTTCCTCATACCGCCTGATATGCTGCAACCGATACGGAACCTTCAACGGATGACCATTCGGCCACTTGGTGCGCCGAGTCACATGACCCTACCTGATTGTGTGGATAAGTTGTGCAATGATGACTGAAAATATATCAACTTTATGTCTGGGTTGCAAAATGAGTTGTAAACATTTAGGTTTTTCAGTTGGGCACAGTTTCCCCTTGCTGCGCCCATGACTGAACGGGTGATTTCAGTGTTGCTTTGTGTCTTTCAAACTGAGCTTTATCGAATAGCCCTCGCTGCAAACGTCCCTAACACTGCCCCACTCCGCAACCCTGTCATTGAGGGGCTTGGCAGGGAAGGGTTCCCCCTTGTGATTCTGTCCTGCGTGCAAGGCAATGCTGTTGTGAATCCCTCCAACGACTGAGGCCAGCGATCGGTGATTCTTGGCGCCTTTTATGTTGGCGATACTGAAAGCCGTGCAATCACTGGCATCCATGCCGAAACAGAACGCCATGACTGCGTTCCCAAAATGCCAGCCGCCTTTGTCAGAGGGGGTTAACATGACTTGGCCTCCTTCCGCGTACATCTCATCGAGAAACTGGTGCACTGCCTTGTGGTAGCCTTCGATGTAAAAACTCAACAAAGACTTGGCGTCTTCCAAGGACAGCTCTTTGACTTTCTTCTTATCCATCACCAGATCACCTGAGGGTTCTGGCCGTCGGTGGATGTGCGCTTGACACGAGCAATGCCGGCCCAGGCTGCGATCAGATCAAAGACCTCGGATGGGAATTCCTTTCCGTCAGGGTTCTTGGGCATCCGCGCAACAACGGACTGGAGGATGGCAAAGGCTGTCGCGACTGCCGCTTCGAAATCGTTCCACCCCTTCACGTGCGTAATGCTGCTGGTACTGCCCTTGCCTCCCTTCTCGGTGAAGGCAAAGGCGCAAGACATGGTTGCGTTCAGGAAGGCTGGGACAGCTTTATCGGACGATGGCTTGGACACGATCAGCGTGTCCTTGTTCTCGTAGTGTTTGAGAAGCAGTCGAAACACATCCATGCGGAACTTTTCGAGGCGGGAATCAATGAGTTTGATCGCCTCGCTTGGCACCAGACTCTGACTTTCCTTGTCACTCATCACTTGATCTCCTGGATTTGAACGAATGGGCTGGTCATGAGGTGTCCGGTAGGGATCAGCCTTCGTTGCTCACCGTGAATTCTTCAATCGTATCTTGTTTGAGACCTGCCCAACTGGCAATTTCAGCAAGTGCACGGGCAGGGAAAGGCTCACCGTCTGGGTTCTGGGCAACGTTCACCAGGACATGGTTGAAAAGTGTAAGGAGGACAGAAATGGTAATGACTGGGTCCTCGTATCCTTTCACATTAGCAATGGAAGCGACGTTCCCGTCTGGGTCCCGTGTGAGAGCTGCACCAAGGCCAAACGCCACAGTTGCGTTAGCAAAAACTTCGGTCCCGTCATCATCAAGGGCAACTTTCAGCCCCTCTCCTTCATCGTAGATAAAATCAACGAACTGGTGTGCGGCTTTCCGATGCAGATCGAGAATCGAATCCAGGAACTTCTTTGCCTGGGCTCGTGTAAGGGCCACGGTTTCATCAGGGCGGGTCGTTTCATTGTGCATCATCGGTGCTCCTCGTGGGGTCATGGTTGAGAAAAACTTTTTCCTCTTCTTCGTCCATCGCTCTTGCAATGACCAAGCGGAGAAATGGATCCTTTCGGACCAACTCATATACTTCCATGGCTCGGAACATCTCAAAAGCTCGCACTGCATATACTGGCGGACTGAACCTTTCAGGCATGGGGGCAGGCGGAGTTGGAAGTGAGTCGAACAAGGAAAGTGCGTCGTGCAGGCGATCTTCTGCGTCGGAGGATTTCGTGACGGCCTCAATCAGGCCTGCCGTCTTGCCGGCGAGATGGGTCAGCCGCGCCGCACTCTCCTGCTCGGTTGCGAACAAGAACTGCCTGGCAGCATCTATCACGGACATCCCTTGCTGGTACTTACGACAGAAGCTGATCAGTTCCTCCGTCGTGTATCTGGGATGCCGCCAATGTCCAAGTTCGTAGTGTTCAGTCATAAGAACCTCCCAGAATCAGTAGTGCATCAGTGTTTCGAACTCCTTGATCCACACCAGTGTGCGATCGGAGAACCCGTTGATCCGGATGACTTGGCCATACTGCAACCCACGAGCAGAACTCTCGTACGATGCGATGTTGATGAGGTAGTTGCGTGGTGTCTGAAAGTTGATGTCCCGAGCAGAATCAGTGGCCTCTTCGTCCGTGATCGTGATAAGGCGATCGAACCGCTCCGTGCTACTCAGTTTTTCAAGTGCTCCAGGGATTTATTGCTTTTAGACACAGGGAACCATCCCTTGTGTCGGCAGCAATTTTCTCGCCGCAGCGGCCCAGTCCTTGAACAACGGATTGCTCCATCGCGGGTCGTCGGCCGCTCCCTGCGGCCGTCTCCATCTGTCGCAGAACCGGCGGACCAGATCAGCGACGATTGCACCCTTCGTGGCGCGCTTCGCGTCCAATCCCAGAGAACGTCTCTGGGCGACAACGCGAGCACCGTTCACGTCGGCATGCATCGCACTGCCACAAAAGCGGCAGTGGAACTCGGCTTGTGACCGGCGGTTTGCCCGGTCAACGTAGTGGCATTTGCAGCACTCCTGCGACGAATAGGCGCACGCCACTTCGCTCGCTACGATGCCAAACTCGTCTTTGAGGTCGGTGAGCTTCTGTCGGAACACCGCGCGCCCGCAATTCTGCACCAGCCGGTTCATGCGCGCGGACAGATCAGGGGACCGAAAATCCAGTCGTTCAACCACCAACTCAGCGGGTGCATGCAGCTTCACGATGCGATTGAGCGCGGCGTTGATCCGCGTCTTGAGCGTTCCGCGCAGCCGAGTGACAAGGCTCCGGTAACGGGCGCTGTTGCGCGGGCGATCACCGGAACGACTCCGATGCCGTGCAATGGCGACAAGCTGGCGGTCGATCCGCACCAAATCGGCCATCAACCCGCGCCCGAACATGGTGCCTTCGCTGGTTGCGACCAGCGTAGCAAGCCCAAAGTCGATGCCGAGCCGCGCGATCCTGGGCGCGTATGCCGCCTTCAGTGCGGCGAACGGCTTGGTCATGTCCTGCACCAGCCGAACCGTGACCCGGTTCGCTTCCGTGCAAAGCTGCACCACAGGACACAGATCACCGCCACGCTTGTTGAACTGCGGATTGCCGTGCAGTGGAACCGCGACGGTTCCACGATTGGGCAGGCGCAGCATGGCCCATAGGTCGGCAAAGCCCGCCTTCCTGGGCGGCGCAATGGCGGCAACGCGGCTGTCCAAACGTGGCGAGAGGCGAGACAGGTTGGGGCGGCGGTGCTTGCCCATGACGTGGCGCATGATGGAGCGGGCGAGTGCCCTAATCGGCGCCGCGATGCCATCGACGGCATCGCGGGAGAACCACGCCGCCTTGCGGTTCACGGTATAGAGTTGCGCCTTGGTTTCATCGGCGAGTTTCGACCGGCGCACGCATTCGCTGAATTCGTTGGCGCGATTGCTGATCCAGCCGTCGATCTGCTCCTGCACCTGATAGGATGCCATCTGCACCGGAGCAGCGCCGCACAGCCCGTTCAAATGCTTCGCAGGCGCATTCTTGTTCGTGCTGCCAGTCTCAAAGAACAGCCGCCATTGCACCCGCCCGACCTGCACCGCGAGTTCGCGATAGGCGCCGATGAACTTCAGCACAACGGCTTCCTTGCCGCCGTTCATCGACTGCCGCAGCGTATCGGCGCGCAGTGGGCCGTGCTTCTTCCTCATGCGAACAACGCCTTCAGCGGCAGCGGGCCAGCCTTGGTCGCGAACCGGCACGAGCCGCTGATCTGCGCCATCTGCTGCGCTTGCTCTGCCGTTGGGTATAGCCGGAAGGTGTTGGATTTGCGTTCGATCACAAAGCGGATATACATTGGTCTATGACAGATGACAACCGCTATCGCACCGGACGGCACTGCGTTTTCGCGATGCACGTCCATTTGGTCTTTGTCGCAAAATACCGTCGTAAGGTGTTCACCGAGGCATCGCTTGTCGACCTCAGGACGATCTTTGCCAGCGTGTGTGAGGATTTCGATGCTGAATTGATTGAGATGGACGGGGAGGATGATCACGTCCACCTGTTGATTAACTACCCGCCAAAGATTGCGATCTCGGTGCTGGTGAACAGCCTCAAAGGGGTGTCGAGTCGCCGTCTGCGGCAGATGCGGCCGGAACTGGCGCGGCGATACTGGAAGGGCGTTCTTTGGTCCCCGTCCTACTTCGCCGCGTCCTGCGGCGGCGCGCCGATCAGCATCATTCGCCAATATATCGAACAACAGCGGACGCCCGAATAGTTCATGTCGGCGCAGACGCGCCTCTAGCGCCCTTACCCCGGCCTGAACGCCGGGGCTTGCGGGCTTAAAGAGGGTCAGTGTCGGATGCGGGTGTGGCAGTGCCGTATAAGTGGGAGCCAAACTTGATTCGCACGATCTCATGCTCGTTCATGTGACTGCTCCTTACCCTGTCTCGTAAATTTTTGACTCGATACGAAGAAACACCTGCCACTGATTCTCAGTGAAGTAGTGACCAGGGCCTTGTGCCGTGATGTGCCGGAGATTGTCCTCGACAAATCTCCTTTCCCACTGCGTCAAGCGCGGGGACGCCTCAGCGTCAGTAAGCACCTCCACAATGTACTCGACTTGCTCTGCCGTCAGTGGTCCGTCACCGCCTGCTTTTCCCACCTAGTCAAGCTCCTTGTTGCGCCTGCCAATCTTCGTATGTGCCGATAGGCTTGTCTGCGTGCTTGCAGAAGTCGGAGAAATACGACATGAAGAGCCCCTCGATATTGATCCGACCCACTGGATTTGCCGAATGCACATGCCAGCGAAACCCATCGGGGAAGAATCGCCCACCAGACTCGATGTCCCGGCCGATCATCCACTTTGCCACGTCGTATCCAGTGAGAGCAGGCTTCCCATCGACCTCCCCAAGGTCATGGTCAAACGACACGAAGTAGGGACAGCCATCCCTCTCCATGACATCAACTGCGTGCTGATAGGACCGACACACCACCAAGCCGTAGGTGCCTGGTGGGGCAGGACGCAGGTCATCCAAGAACATCCGATAAGACATGATTACCTCCGAGAAAAGTGAATCCAGGACCAGGCCGCCCACATCCCAAGCACCAGACCAAGCCAAATACCAAGCCCGGCCTGACTATTGAAAATTTGTGCCATGCTGGCCTCCTGATCTTTGTGGGGCTTGATTGCCCTAAATCACCATTATGCAGATTCTGGGATGTGATGCAAACGAAAAGTTAGGCCAAGTTTGTCTCAAGAATGAGACAGAGCCACAAGCCAGCCAAGGGCCCGCCAAGCCAGCCAAGGGCCAGCCAAGCCAGCCAAGGGCCAGCCAAGCCAGCCAAG
>VFSW01001112.1_pt1 | contig 40360 bp, 35 predicted proteins | sample 5358111 | NCBI WGS metagenome assembly VFSW01 (sample SAMN11554181, study PRJNA540505) | mine drainage metagenome | isolation source: sediment from site ElyBrook_90M | place: USA: Ely Copper Mine, Vershire, VT | collected 2017
CCGCGTTAACCACGTTTAAAAAAAAATAATTGTTTATACCTAATTTGATGCCCGCCGGCCGGCGGGAAACTACAATAAAACAACGGCGCAAGCGTAAAATATCGTTATAGAGTTGGCGCGGAAAAATTCGTAAATTTTGCGCCGCTACTACATTCTCCGCGCCGCCTGGCTCTATGGCCGCGGCCGAAAGACCTTTGTTGAGAACTTTGTCGAATCGCTCCAGAAACCGGGGGAAATCGTGGCCATCAAAGACCAGTGGCGTAGCCCGACCTGGACGAAACATTTTGTCGACGAATTATTTCTGCTTCTCGAAAAGAAGTATCCGAACGGTGCTTACCATGGCGCGGCCGAAGTTAAACCCGGTGAAGCGACGACACCCGATGTGCTCGATGAGATCTCAAAATTCCTCGGCCCAGAAAAAGTGAGAGCCACCATCAAAGAAGTCCCGCGCGAAGGTTTTTTTAAGAATCCGCGTTCGCCCTCGAATGTGCTTCTCAACACGAAATTGCCAAAACTCCTGTATTGGCGGGATATGCTCCGGGAATATTTAAGGGAAACTACTTCGAGTCGGTCAGGTTGATTTGCGGCCCTTCTTTTATAGCTTTTTCCCAGACGGCGAGATTACCGTCGGCGTATTTTTGCCAGGAGAAATGGCCGCGGACGAAGGCATTGGCGTTTTTGGCCATTTTGGCATAGAGCGTGCTGTCGGAGAGAAGCATGACGATCTTCTCGGCGTAGTCGGCCGGGTCTTTCGGATTGATGAGGAGCGCGTTCTCGCCGTGTTTCAAGACCTCATGGCAGCCGGCGGTTTTTGAGACCAGGAGAGGCATGCCGCAGGCTGCCGCCTCGAACGGCGACAACCCGTCGCTTTGGAGGTGGTGTTGGAACGTGTAGACGTCGTTTTCTTGGTACGCGGCGATGAGGTCTTCATCAGAAACACGCCCCTTGAAAATGACCCGGTCGGTGAGTTTCAGATCAGCAACAAGTTTTTGGAGCCGTACGAAATATTTTTTATCATTGTCGGTGTCGCCGATGATCGTGAGCGTCGGCGAAAATCCTTTTTGCATGATGAGCGGAAGCGCGTTGATGGCGTCCTCGAATCGCCGGTGGGGCATGAGAATGCCGCTAGTTAGGATCTTGACGGAACCTTTCGGAGGCGTTTTTTCTTTGAACACGAAATATTCGAAATCCGGGCCGCTTCGGACGGTGAACGCATTGAGGCCGAGATATTTCTTTACCAAGTCTTTGTTGAAATGGTCGACCACGACGATGCCGTCGAGCTTTTTGATGAAGGCGTATTTGTCGTAGGTATCAAAGATATAGTAAGCGATGTGCTTGTACCACGGCTGGCGGAAATTCTCGTCACAACCGTGCGCGCGGTCGTAACCCCAGCGCTTAAGTGGAAGGTCGTTCATATTCCAGACCGCGGGAATGTTTTTCTTTGACCGTTTGTAATAAACCGCGACTTTGTAGGCGACCTGATCGTGAGGATTTAGGATATCGAAACCGCCCCCCATGAGCGCCGCGAGCTTCCGGGCCTCGCGGTTTTCGGTAAGGATGTCGGGGATGCCGGTCTTTGCGAATGCCGGATAGTACGACGGGTTTTTTGCCGCATCTTCTTTCGGCACGGTGACGACCTTGAAATCTTTGAGCAGGTGCGGGTAACAGCGTTCCGCGTCATAATTAAGCGCAAAGAGCGTTACTTCGTGGCCGCGTTTCCGGAGCTCATTGGCTAAGGAAAGACCTTGGCGTTGAGTGCCGCCTTTGACGTTCAGTTTGCGGAATATCATCGCGACGCGCATGGCGGAATACTACCTTTTCCAGGCCGTAATGACAAGGAAAAATGGCGGTTATACAAGATGAAAAGGTCGCGAGGGTATGCTATAGTATCCAAAACAAAAAGCCGGCCAGCCGGCTTTAAAAAATGCGTTACATCGTCTCTGAAAAAATAAAGAACGAGAAGATCGAAAGTGACGCCATCGAGCGGATGATGCCGTGGACGGTGGCTGACGGTACTTTCGCGGCGCTCCTGGAGCGGTTAAAGCCTCGTGATGGAAAAGGGGCCATTCTCGATATCGGGGTCGGCAGCGGTGTCTCGCTCAGCATTGCCGAACCGTATTTCGGAAGAATGTACGGTGTCGATCTGGTTTCATATCTGGCGCCGGACGTCGCGAAGAAGATACAGTTCTCGACCGTCGATCTTAATTTCGAAAAATTGCCATACCCCGATGCTTCGCTCGACATGGTGACTGCGTTCCAGGTCATCGAGCATCTGGAAAATCCCTTCTTCGTGATGCGCGAGGTGGCGCGAGTTTTGAAACCTGGCGGCTACTTTATCCCGTCAGTGCCGAACCCTTACCAGATCACGTTCAAAACAAAATATCTCCTCACCAACGATATGACGCCGTGGACGAAAGAAAACAATCACCTGTTGTTCCTCACGAAAGCGGTGTTCGCGAAAACCTATCTCGAATATTTCGACCTCGTAGAGACGATCTATCAGCGCGGTTCCATCCCGTTTTGGGGCAGGCTTCGGTTGTTGTTCGGAAAGCGGATAAAGAAGCACGCTATGGTGTTGCCCCGTTCGCAAGCATTCGGCCGGCGCGTGTGTTATGTCTTGCGGAAGAAATAACGCATGAAGACCGTTTTTATAAACCTTTTTTCGATATTGGCCATGGATAACTTGACCATTCCGGACGGAGTGGTCGATGAGTGTATTCGCATGCGCGCTCCCGGTACCCGCGTGGTGTTGCTGACGGCCGAGAATCTTAAGGGGCGCCTTGTGCGCTACACAAAGCACGAAAATGTCGTGATCGAAACGATCAAGTCGTATCCGCCGAAAGGTTTCATCCAAAGTGCGTTCCATTTTTTTTACGCGTTCCTTATTTTTACCGGCAGCACGAAGATCCTCGCGACGTTCGGCGCGCGAGCTGATATTCCGCCGGCGGGCGGCAATCGCCGGACGTGGCCTCTTAAGGCGCTTGTCGCCCACACGTTCGGCCGGTCGGCGTTCGTGAAGCGTACGGTCGTGCCCTGGCTTTTTCTCCGAATATTTCGCCGCCGGCCGTACCGGTCCCTTTTCGACGCTTACCAGCCGACTGTGATTTTTGCCCCGGCGATCGCGTTTTTTCCCGACGTTGAACTTATTGCGGAAGCTAAGCGTCGCGGCATTGCCACTATCGGAATGGCCATGAATTGGGACCATCTCAATAAATATTACATTCCGATGCACGCGGACCATTTGCTGGTCCAAAACGAGCCGATGCGGCGCGAAGCGATGCTGTGGCATGCTTATTTCCCAGACCAGGTCACGGTGGTCGGTTTTCCGCAGTTCGACATGTACGCGAAACCCGAGCGCTATTTGCCGCCCAAAGCCGAGTTCCTCAAAGAGTTCGGTTTAGAAGGGACGGAGAAGATAATCCTTTTCATATCCGGCGCCGCCTATTCCCTCGACGAGCCGGACGTGATCAAGGCCATTGCCGCCTGGATTGCCGAGGGCCGTTTCGGAAAGAACGTGAAGATCTTGGTGCGGCCTTATGTCATCGCGCGCGACCTGGAACGCGAACATGCAAAATATGAAAGTCTGGAACGCGATCCATACATCGCGTTCAATTGGCTGCGGCGGAGCGATAACCTCGAAAGCAAGAAATATTTCATGGCGATGCTCGCCTATGCCGACGTGGTCATTTCCATATTTTCGACGACCGCGATCGAAGCGGCGATCTTCGACAAGCCGACCATAACGATCGGTTTCGACGGTCACAAAAAACGTCCTTATCATCAGTCGATCGTGCGCCTCGAAGACATGTCGCATTTCCGCAATGTCTTGGACACGAAAAGCGTCCGGGTGGCGCGCAGTTTTACCGATCTGGAAGATTCGCTGAAGACCTACCTGGCGAAGCCGGAAACTGACGGACCGGCACGCCGCCTTCTCGTGGATAAGATGTGCTATAAGGTCGACGGGCAGGCTTCACGCCGGATAGCCGATCTCATCACGGCAAAACTCTAATGGAAACCTCTGCGCCAAAATTTTCGTTCATGAAAAAGTACCTTAGCGGCGAAGCCCATTTCGGATTTTGGGATTCGGTCGCCGAGGCGCTCGGTTTCGTCAACACCTTTTTTATAGTCACCGCGCTTACGGTTACCGGTTACGGGGTCTTTCAGCTGCTCTTGTCATTGTATGCGATCTTCTCGAACACGCTGGGACTGGCTTCAAGCGCCGTCGGTAACGATATCCTGCGTTTTGTCGGGGAAGGGAAGGAGTCCTATGCCAAAAGACTGTTCATCGAGTATCACGGCAGTCGGTTCGCATTGTCCTTGGTCGCTGCGGGTTTCATGGTCTTTGGCTCCACGATATTGAGCCGTTGGTACTCGCCCGACGTGGTGACGCTCCTCCGCCCCATGGCCGCCCTTCTCGTGCTCGAGATATTTTTTTCCATATGCAAGACGCTTCTTGGCCTCCGCCTCCACTTCGGTCTGATAGCTTCGCGGTCGTCGATATACAAAATGGCACAGATCGCCGTGCTGGCGTGGTTTTTTTTCACCCACCACCTGGGAACGCGGGAGGTGATATATTCGATGATTGCCGGCTCGGTCTTTTCCTCACTGTTCATTTTCCGGCCTTCGTTGGTGGCATGGAAGCAGTGGGCGGGTAGAGAAATAGCGAAGGAATCATTGTTATTTCGCGTTTTTATGACCTATGGAAAATGGGAAGTATTTCAGCAATTCGCATCCCAGTTGGCTACTTCGCTCCAGCCGTGGGTCATCAAGGTCTTTATCAGCACGGAAGCGGTGGCCATTTACTCGATCGCACAAACCATGGTCTCGACCGTCATCGGATTTTTGCCGATCAAGACCCTTGGTACGCTGGTGCCCCTGCGCGCCAAGAACGATGACCAAATGAAAAAAATATATGCGTACGCGATGAAATATATTTTCATCACCGGTATAGCGTTCGGCGTGGTTGCGGGCATAGGCGGTCCGCTCGCTGTTCACCTCCTTTTCGCAAAGTATATACCTTCACTGCCGTATTTTTTCGCCTTGCTTCTAATTATTCCGCTCACTGGGTTGGGCTCGGTCGTTTCCACCTTTCTTGTCGTGGTGCGAAAGCAAAAATACCTTTTTTATCAGAAGGTATTCAAAAATATTTCATCGGTGGCAATGGTCCTCTTTGTGATGGTGTTGGGGCTTTGGGGACAGGTGTGTTACCAAATCATGTTCTCGTTCATCCTCTTTTACACCGCCTATCTATTTCTTCGGTCGGTCCCTCCGGGATTCAGGCTTTCCCCCCGAGACTTTTTCATTTTCGGACCGGATGACCGCGCGTTTTTGAACAATGTCTGGGGTGCGGTCGCCGTATTCTTCAAAAAAAAGATACCTTTCATTTCTCGCGTCTTTCCGATCTGAAAAAGGTCTGCAGATTCGGCTGGCGTTTCGCGGCTTTTCGAGCCAGATGAGAGAGGTAGGAGGCGAGAGTCAGGAGCCCTATATATTCGATGGTATTTTTCAGCGATCGCCGCAGAATAAGGCGTCGGTCGTCGCGCTCGATCATTTTTTTCATTCGCTGGTACTCTCCGGAAAGAGAAGGCGGTACGTGGCCGGCGGGGGCTCTTTCAAAAAGCGCCCCTTGCGACCCGTATCGCTCATCGTCATTTTGATAGGCGATCGGCGCCAGCCCCGCTTTGGCCGCGTAGTGGAGGAAGGTCTGCTTGGTGAATGAGTAGGTGTGGGCGTTGACGAAGGCAGGCAAGCCAATCTCTTTGATGAGAGGAACTTCGATATAGAGGCGGCCGTTCGGCGCAAGGTGCTTGGTTATTTCGGCGAGCGACTGGATAGGGTGGGGAAGATGTTCGACCACGTGGCAGAGCAGGATTATATCGTAGGCATCGTGGTTCTCCTTGTCGGTCTCGATCGTGCCGATGCGGAGATCGAGCCCTAGTTTTTTTCCCGCCGCGACGAGCGCGGGCCCATAGTCGTAGCCGACGACTTTTTTGCCGTCTTTGAAAAAAGGGTACAAGCTCCATCCTCCTGCACAGCCGATCTCAAGCACGGACCGCACGTTTCCGTACTCCACGTGTTGTTCTATAAACTCATACCGCGCCGCCGGACGCCGCTTTGATTCGGCGATAATGAACTCCGGCGTTGCCCGGCCGGCGATACGGCCGTAAAGCTTCCCATAGAAATCGCTTTCGTAAAACCACTTGAGGGCGGCATCGGTCATGCGCGGGTTCGCTTGGATAAGGCCGCAGGCGGTGCACATGACCATCGTCTGCCTGATGCCGAACTTATCGTAATCGGTGATGTTCGCGAACGAATGCTTGCCGCAGAGACAAGGCACCGTTTCGAACGCCACCTCACCGGACGCGATCTTTTCATTCAGCTCATCGCGGAGAGCAAGTGCCGATGGAGACATTCGGACGTGGCGGTTCGTCGGGACGTGGAATTCATCGCTTTTTGTGAGGGAAGCGGTAATTTTCATGGGCGGAACACCGAGTGCATAGGCAGCCATTGTATCACGGTTTGAGACATGCCGCGCATGCCTTTGGGATGGAATATCGTTCCTTGGGGCAGAGCCCCGAGGCAGTGATTGACAAATGTATGATTTGTGATAAAGTCTTTTCGGTTTGCGGGCTAGAAATATCATGATAAAGAACATTCTGAAGGAAAAGATTGGTCGAATACGGCTTATCGTTACCGACTTTGACGGCGTGTGGACCGACGGCAAGGTCTATTGTGATGCCGACGGTCGGGAAATGGTGCGCTGCAGCCGCCGAGACACGCTTCTCATTCCGGAAGTTAAAGCCGCCGGCATCGGGATATTCGTGATCTCAAAAGAGACGAACCCCGTCGTCTCGGCGCGGTGCCGAAAGATGGGAGTTGAATGTCGCCAAGGCGTCGACGGCAAGTTGGCGGTCTTGGAAGAACTGGTCGCCGCCCACAACCTTTCACCGGATCAGGTTGCGTATGTGGGTGATGACATAAACGACCTCCGTTGCCTCAAGTACGCGGGATTTCCGATCACCGTCAATGACGGTCATCCGCGGTGCAAGGTCCGTGCGCGCGTTGCCGGCTATGTAACGAAACAAAACGGCGGCGACCACGCAATGCGGGAAGTTTTTGACCTCTTCCTCAACAATCGCTCGTGAGCGGACCGTAGGTCTCTCAAAAGCTCGACGCTTAGGCGCGGGCTTTTTCTTTGATACGTTCTTCGACGAAGGTGCGTTGCCGGGCAATTGCAGCTGTTTCCGTCCCGGTTTCCCGGGCGGCCTGAAGGGTGATGTCTCCCGTATAACCATGCGAGGAAAGCAGGTCGAAAATGAGGCCGAAGTTCGCAGCACCCTTGCCTAGGGTGACGCTCGCGCCGCCGCGGACGCGATCCTTGATATGGACATTGGAAATATGGTCGCCCCACAAGGCGAGCTCTTCCCGAGGGTCGAAGCCCGCGGCGGCGCTGTTACCGGTGTCATAGACGACTCCGCAGTCGATTTGTCGGCGGATGGTCTGAAGTGCCGCGGGAGGCAGGTCGGACTCTACGGAAATGAGGACGCCAGCTTCCTGCGCTTTCTCTGACACCGCGGCATATATATCTTTCGCGCGGGAAAATCGTTCGGGGGTAACGGACCCTTCCTCCAAGAGCGGTATTTCCAGCCGGCCGATGCCGATCTTATGCGCGCTGTCTATAAGGGCCAGGGTTGTAGAGAGGCTCGTCTTTTCATATCGCTCATCGTGAAGCGGCCGATGCATCAGGTAATCCGCGGAAATCGCATTTACCGATACGCCTGTTTCTGCTATCGCCGCGCGGATCTCTTTTTGGCCGGTTTCGGTCCAGAGCGGATTCTCTTCATACCGGTCGAGATCAAAAATGAACTCGATGAACGCCAAATCGAGCTTTCTCGCCAATTCGAATTCTTGCCGCCACTCGCCGAACGGAAAAAATTGGATGCCGCGGTCGCGCGGCGGCGTGAGACGACTTTGCATGACGCCTATCCTGTTTCGTCGCGGAGAGGTCATTTCGTTCCGGTGCCAAGAACCATCAGTTCTCTCGACCACCGTACGAATTTGCTTTTATGCAGTTTTTTGACCGGGCCGGCAAGCTGAAGGATCTTTGCGAAAATGACAAGCGAGGGGAACTTCCAGTAAAGCGGATATTGATAGAATATTTCGGCTTGGACTTCTTGAAACCCCGCGATACGGAGCAGATCGCGCAGGCCGACGGCAGTGAATGGCTGCCGGTGGGTGTGGTCGTCGTAAAATATCTTCATTTGGCTTACCCAGTCTGGAGTGAGCACGATGATACGGCCACCCCGGCGGAGTATCCTTCTTTGTTCTCTCGCGAACTGTTCTGGATCAGAGAGGTGTTCGATTACGGATTTCGAAAAAACGATATCAAATGAGTTATCAGCATAGGGGAGTTTTCCCGCCAGTTCGGCGGCCGAGACTTCTGAACCCTCAAGCATTTCACTGCGCACGATTTCCCGGTCGATCCCATAGGTGTGCAGACCGAGCTGTCGGAAGGCGTTGAGAAAGTCTCCTCGGCCGCACCCGAGGTCCAGGAATCGTGCGCCAGCTTTCATGTTGAAACGATCGAAAAGATACCGTGCCAAGGCGCGGGGGTAATCCGTCTTCGGCCGTGTCGCTTCATCGTAAATGGTGGTGAGATAGGTTGTCATGGCGCTATGATTTCGGCCAGCGAGCGGGGTCGACCTGGAGCGGGTCGTCGAGCGCAAGTTTTCGAAGGACTCGGACCGCATCATCCGGCAAGACGCCGCGCATAAGCCCGTCGATAGCGGCTTTGAGGTGAGTAACGCTGTTGGTGCCGATGAGCGATGTGGCGATAGTTTCTTCCGACAACGTGAACCGGAGCGCCAGTTCCGGCAACCCGATGCCGAGCCCCTGAGCGACCGCCAACGCTTTGTTGGAATTATTTTTAAGCGGATCGAGAGCGGAGGGAAGGTGGCTGACCAAGGGCGTGAGCGCGCCCTTGAGGAGGACCGAACGATTGACGACCCCGATGTTCTTTTTCTTTGCGGCCGGCAGGACTTTTTTTGCCATACGCTGGTCGAGGATACTGTACGCGATCTGTATGACGTCGAAAGCGCCGGAAGCGATGGCGGCAAGCGGCGCTTCTTCTCCGCGGGTGGAAACGCCGGCGAACTTGATCTTCCCCTCGCGTTTCAAGGCGTTGACGATGTCGATGAGTTCGCCATTTTCGATCTGCTCTTTTGACGGCCCGTGGAGCATGAGGACGGACAAGGCGGCAACATCGAGTTTTGAAAGGCTCGACGACACTTCGTCACGGATCTTTTGTTCCAATTCCGGGCGCGGGAAGTATTCGCCGTTCTCGAGGAATTTGGCGCACTTGGTTTCGACGACGACCGCCGGGTTTGCGATGATTCCTGATCTACCGATCCGTTCCTCGGCGAGGCCATAATAATTGGCGGTGTCGAAAAAGGTGATACCGTTTTCAACGGCGGTTTGTAAAAGAGTGATCGCCTCGGTTTCCGAAGGAAGCGTGCGCGGCCCGATGCCGTAGGCAAAACCGATCTCGGCAGTGCCGAAACCGAGGCGGCTGACCGCCAGATCCGTCCTCCCCAGCTTTTTTGTGGTTTGCTGACCCATCGGTCCTTTGCGTATAAGACCCCGTTCAATCAAGTCTAATATTTTTCACCCCAAATAGGAAGGGAAGGCCGCATCTTCCCTAGAGGGCCAAAATGATATAGTATGGTTTCCAACGACGAGTCGGCGACTGGCACATGGCTATTACATCGATCAAGACGCGATATCGGAACATACGAACCGATTTTTCCCTCTCGGGAAACCATTTGCATGAGGCGCTTTTTTCTTTGGAGCCGCATTCGGTCGCCAATACGATACCGCTCACATGGAAGAAGGCGAAGGATTTTTCCGTATGGGACGATAAGGGGAATAAATTCATAGACCTGACCTCGGGGATCTTCGTCGCCAATGCGGGGCATGCCAATCCGGCCGTCAAGCGGGCGATAAAGAAACAGCTCGACGACGACCTCCTCTTTGCCTATAACTACCCGACGGAGATAAAATATCAGTTCATAAAAAAGTTGCTGGCCATCTCGCCGCGCAATTTCGATCGGGCCGTCCTCCTCAACTCCGGTTCCGAGGCCGTCGATATCGCCTACAAACTCATCAAACTTTACGGCAAGAAGACGGGCAAAAAATACATCGTCGCTTTCAAGGGAAATTACCACGGCCGCGGTCTGAGCAATGATCTGATATCCGGCAATAAAGAGCGGGCGATTAGTTGGTCCGGCGTATTCGACGACGCCGTGGTCTTTTTGGATTTTCCGTACAATAAGAATGACCGGTTCGACCCGAAAAAGTTACCGCCTGCGGGGGATATTGCGGGTTTTGTGGTCGAAACGTTCCAAGGCTGGGGCGCGTGGTTTTACCCGGACGGTTATCTGAACGAACTTCAAAAATTCGCCAAAGAAAACGGCGCTTTGGTGTGTTTCGACGAAATGCAGTCGGGTTTTTATAGGCTCGGCCCGGTATACGGCTATATGACGTATGGTCGCGACATAGAGCCGGATATCATTTGTCTTGGCAAGGGTATCGCATCATCGCTCCCTCTCTCGGCCACCCTCTCGCGGGCCGATATCGTCGATATCGATGAGAAAGCCGATTTGCACGGGACCTTTTCGGGTACGGCGGTCTGCTGTGCGGCCGGGCTCGCGAATTTGGAATTTTTGAGCTCGGGGAAACAGGTGAAAGCGCGGCGAGCGACCGAGAAGACCTTCGGCGAGGCGCTCCGGGCGCTCGAGGGTCTCCCGGGCGTTACCGCGGTGAATGTCCGCGGTTTCATTGCCGGCATCGTCACGGACACGACCGAACGGGCGACCGCGATAGTGCGCGAGTGCGCCGGCGAAGGCGTCTTGCCGGTGTGTACCAACAAGAATGCGATCAAAATCGCTCCGCCCCTCACGATCACGTCAGATGCGATCACTGAAGCAATAGGTGTCGTCCGTGATGTTATCGGGAGGCAGGCTGGCCGCTAGCGGAAATTCTTCTGCAAGTAGTCGTAGATATCCCAGTGCTCCTTTTCCAGTTTATATTCGATGAATTTGAAGTCTTCAGGGCGGTCAACTTCGCCGGTATCGGGGCTCAGGAATGCCAACGTCCTGTCGCCGTGCAAGCGAGCTCCGTTGCTCTCGAGGACCATTTTCGACAAGATGATGTCGACATAGCCGTCCGGCTGGTAGACGGGCTGGAACATTTGGCGCGGCAGATTCCAGTACTCGGGCCGCGGGTCATTCGGGAACAAGCCAACGAAATAATCTCCTTCCTTGCCGACCAATTTGAACGGCGATTCTTTGATTTCGTGGGCGGACCGAAGCGCGGTCGCTTCCGGGTGTTCTTCCAGCATGGCGCTCGCTTTTTCGATGTCGCGCGGGTGGCGCAGAGGGGTGGTGGGTCGGAGTTGGACCAGATAGTCAGGCGTCTCTGGACCGTTTTCTTGGAGCCAGCGGAGCGCATGCAAAATGTAATCATTATCGAGCGAGCGATCGGTCGACATGGAAGCGGGACGAAGGAAAGGGACTTCCGCGCCGAATTTTTTCGCGACCGCGGCGAATTCCTCGCTGTCGGTCGAGACGATAACCCGGTCGATGCCTTTTGTCATTTTTGCCGCCGCTATCGCGTAGGCGATCAAGGGAAAACCGCCGAGGAGGGCGATATTTTTTTTTGGTACGCCCTTTGAGCCCGCCCGGGCGGGGATGATCGCATACGATATATGCTTATTTTTTTTCATGGCGGTAAGTATAGGGTCATCCGGCCGAAAAGTAAAAGAAAAACCGCTCCGAGGACATCGGAGCGGGTGATAGGGTGCCTGGGCTAGGCCGTAGTGCCGTTGGCGTGATAGTCGTCGAACAACTTTCGTTGTTCTGGACTCCACACGCGGCGAAGTTTCTTCATCACTTCCACCTCTTCGGGGTAGATGTGAATGACGCCGTCGCCGCGTAGGACTTCGTATTCACGAATCATGCGGCAGAGATTCGTGAACTCGTGCGGTTCGAGCGAACTTGCTTGGTCGCTTCCGACCATGCTCCGCTCCAGCGTGATGTGGGTTTCCACGATCGAAGCGCCCAGCGCGACCGCTGCGAGGGCCGGTTGGATTCCCGAGAAATGGCTCGAGAAACCTATGGGTAGATCGGGGAATGCCGCCTGGAGGGTTTCGATGGCTTTGAGATTCACCATCCGCATCATCGCTTCGCCGCCGGTGACCGGCTTGACGTAGAAGCTGGTGCAATGGAGCAAGGCCAGCATTTCGGCGTCGAGTAGCGACGCGGCGTAGCGGATCATCGGCAAGTTGCAGGCCCCCGTCGACATAATGACGGGTTTGCCCGTGGCCCGGATGTACCGGAGCAGGCCGTCATCGGTCACCGAGGCCGAAGCCACTTTGTGCAGTGGCACCCGGAGATCCTCGAGAAAGTCGACCGATTCTTCGTCCCACGGGGATGCGAACCAGGTGACGTTCTTCTCTCGGCAGTAATGGTCGATCTCGCGGTATTCTGCCGCGGTGAATTCGAGGGCCCATTTGAGATCGCCGTTAGTCGACGATTCAAAGTTCGACTTTTCGAGCCGGTCGACCGCCTCATCGGGAAGGACCCCTCGCTCGATGGCGTGCCGGAGAACGGTTTTGTCCACTTGTCGGGCTTTCCGGAGTTCTTCCGGACTGTAGACGACCGGTATGGTCCGCTTTTGGAATTTGACCGCGTCCGCACCGGCCGCGACGGCTACTTCGATCATCCTTTTGGCGACCGAGACGAAACCGTTGTGGTTGATGCCGATCTCGGCGATGATGGAGGTTGGCGCACCGAGGCCAACCTCTCGTTTTCCGACGTTGATGATGTTCTTCATAAAGATCTTTCGTTCTATAACCGCCCCGGGAGGGGAGTATTACAGGCAAGCCGTCCGCAACCTATCATTTATCACTTAATATGTCAAGCCCTTGGTCGCGCCGGTCAGTCGCCGGTCGAGCGCGAATCTCTTACCGGTTTCGATTGCCCGATACATTTTTATTTTATCTGTGTGTTCGGCGAGCGTGCACAGCGTTCCGCCGGTTCCTGCGAGAAATGCTTCCGTTTCCCGGTATATTCCCGGTTTGAATTTTTTGTCGAGCGCATCGTCGAGGGGTATGTCGATAAGGTCGAAACTTCCTCGGGCCATGGCTTTGAGCGTTTCAAGCGGCTGGAGGACCAGCTTTTGCCGGGGCGTGCACAAGGTGACGCTCCATCTTCCGCCGCTGCTCCAGTCGGCATGGTAGGAAAAAAGTATTCCGTTCTCAGTTTCGCCGTGTCCGGCAAATACCGCGGCCTGGGGGTGCCATGGCAGGGCGCCGGCGACAGTCGCGTCGAGGTGCCGCGGCCGGCCGCCGAGAAAAAATGCGAGGTCGGTGACGTGGGAGGAGTTGGCGAGGAACCACTCGCGTTTGACCTCGGCCGGGAGAGGCAGCGTTTCGATCTCGGACGACCGCTCGGTGAAGTCGAAAGTAAATGAGGTCACGCCGCCGTCGGCGGCTATCAAGGCGCGGGCTTTTTCGGTAGATGCATAAAAGCGCCGGTTATAGGCCACCACGACTCGCGCCCCTGTTTTTTCCCGCAAAGTTTCGGTTTGGCCGATGTCTTGTTCGTCGAGGCCGGCCGGTTTTTCGACGAGAATATCCCTGATGCCGGCGGCAAGCAGGTCCCGCGTGCTTTTGCCGAGTTCGGTGACGGGGACGGCAACGATCGCCTTGGCAGGCAAGGGCGTCTTCCGCGCGATATACGCGTCTATTCCACCTCTTATGACCGGCACCCCAATCTCTCGTTCAAAGGTACGCGCACTTTCCTCGCCGCGGCCGACGACCGTGAAAAGTCGTTTTAGTTCTTTGAGGACGGCGGCATAGGCTCGGGCCATTGGTCCGGCGCCGACGAGAAGCACGTGTTCCGGTGTTTTTGGCATTGGGATATGACTAAGTAAACGGGTAATGGTCGTACCGTTGTTCGGCGCAATTGTTGACGAACGCCAGGAGCGCGTCGAGCAGGGGAATATGGAGTTTGACCGCATCGACGAAGTCGACGAGCGGACTGGTGCCGCGCGTGAGGATCTCCTCGACGACGCCCGTGGTCATGGTGCTTTGGAAAGGGATCGCCGCCTCTTCTTCTTTCCAGCGCCACCCGTCTTTTCTCTCTGCGACCAAGGCTTTGCCCTCGGCTTCTTTGGCCAGCACATGGATGTCGGTGTCGTAGATGATTATCTCCGGAGGGCATTCGACCCTCGCGTCGCGATTGAATATACACACGGTGCCGTTCTTGAATGTGCACCGCAGACTGCCGGTCACGTCGATGAACCCCTTTCGTTTGCTGGCAACGAGCGTATTGTCGAGGAAGGTCGTGTCGACGGTGAAGTCGGTGTCACCGGTGAGGTAGGCGATGTGGTCAAGGTAATGGATGGCGCTCGTGGAGATGTTGGTGTCAGTACGGTTTACGATGTAGGTCAAGCGCGGGTCGGTCGTCCGTTTTTTAAGATCCCTGAAAAATGGGATGGTGCGCATCATGCAGTTCACGCAGGCTCGGCTGTCGTGCTCCTCGAGAAGTTTTGCGACCGCGGTATAGTCGTCGCGCCGGTCGAACAGCAGTTTTTCGAGGATGAACGTGCTGACCGAGGTCTGGCGAAGGAGCGATTCTATCGCCAGACGGCGGTGCGCCGAGGTGGTGGCGACAATGGCAATGTCGAGCGGGGGAAGGTGCGTCGGTACCGCTTGCTCGTACGTGACGCGGTGGGGAGCCGCTTCCGGGATTTCTTTATATCTGCCCGCCGCCGCCTTGAGCGATGTTTCCTGCGGGTCGATCACGAAGATCCTGAGCGGGGTAGTGACGCGGGCGAGCGCCTGGAGGTGCCGGCTGCCTATCTCTCCCGCGCCGATAATGCAGATATTTTTCATGGCCGTGATGGTCCGCCCACTATACCATCATTTTTTCTGCGGCGTAAGATTTTGGCGACGGCCGCTGTTTATACTAGAATATGGCGGTGACTAAACTTTACCGGTTCCGCGAGGGGAGCGCGGCGGCCGCACGAAAGCCACTCTTGCTCGTAGCGCCTCACTACATGGGAAGTTTGCGCTATTTTGAGAAACTCATCCCGCTTTTAGCCGATCGTTACGAGGTTTGTTTTTTCCTTTTTTTTGCCCATACCGCTTCCTACCGGGAGATGGAGATGTATTGCGCGAATAAAAAATATTCTTACCTCGCCGTCGATGCTGTCGCCGTTCCGAAGGCATGCTCCCGGCTCCCTTTCTTCACTTACCTTGCGAACGTCCGCCGCTATCGGAGGGCGGTGCTTTCATTGCTTGCGGACATCCCTGTCGCGAAAATGATAGCCCCGAATGACAACGGCCTTTATATTCGGCTGTTGTTCACCGAAGCGGCCCGCCGCGGCATAGATACGATGGTCTTGCAGTGGGCCCTCGCCTACCACGGAGTGAAAGATCGGCCGCCGCGCCCTGTGGCCGGTTGGCGACGCTGGTCGTACCGCATAGCGAAACCTCTTTACTTGAAAATAAAACGGTCGCTCTTGTCCTTCGTGCTTGACCCGGCGTACCGCACGGACAAAGGGATCGTCGGCGGGGGAGCTTCGGCGCGCTTCGGCGTCATCAATGAGCAGGCTTTCGAGTATTACCGGACACACGGGGTGCGCCGGGAGAAGATGACCATCGTCGGTTCGCTCGAGTTCGCCGCGACCGAGGCTTTTGCGGCAGTAGCCACGGCGCCGGGTGTTTTAGACGACGCCGCGCGGCATTACGGCATCAATCGTCGGAAGAAAAATATCATCTTGTATTCGTCCCCCTTCAATCTTAAAGACGTAACGATATTCACCGATGAAGAGCAGTACCGCTATGCAGAGCGGCTCATCTCGCTCATCAGGGGTGCATGTCCGCCGTCAGCATATGACGTGCTTTTCAAAATTCACCCGGCCGAGGACTTGTCTCTCTATCGGCCGCTCGAAGCTTTGGGGGTGAAGTTGTTCGGAAAAGACGCCGTGAACCAAGAGCTCATCGCGCTGTCCGACCTCTATATCGCTGATAACACGAACACGAATTTCATCACCATCCTCCTCGGCCGGCCGGCGATCTTCATCAATCTGATGAATTTGCCGCTCGTCGAAAAGGCAAAGGATTACTTCGGCATCCGAAGTTTTGTCCATTCGGAGACGGAATTTTCCGAACGCCTCCGCGATTTTTGCGCCGGCAGGTTGGCGCCGCAGTATCACCGGGATGGATCGATATTCACGCCGCGGTCGGCGGAGCGGATTCGCGCCTGGATCGGCTGAATCTGACTTTGCCGACTTTGTGCTACAATGCCGCCATGAAGAAGTGGTACCCATATTCCGTCTATAGAAATATAGTCATTTTGTTCCTAAAACAGCGGCTGTTCCGGCGCGGTATTTCGGTGCGCGACGAACGTCTCGTTTCGACCGACTATGCGAAGTCGTGGTCGGAATCGATTGCCGACAATGTGGGCGGCCGCAAGGTCCGTATCCAGAAAGTATACGATCGGCTGGGAGTCTATCGGCCCATCGATTATCGAAAATTTTCTCTCTGGCACATCGCGCACACCATCCGGTCTTTCCAGCCGAAGACGATCCTTGAACTCGGAAGCGGCAATGGTATCAACCTTTTATCGCTGGCGGTTTTGTGTCCGGACGTGCGATCCTTCGTCGGCGTCGATCTGACGCCGGAGGGTGTTGAAACCGCCCGGCGGATCTTCCGTGACCCGCCCATTCCGGAGCTTGTCTATCTGACGGAGCAACCGGAGCATTTCATCCGCGAAAGTTTGGCGCGCGCGTCGATCCGCTTCGAGCAGGGAAACATTCGCAAGCTCCCGTTCGGCGATGGCAGTTTCGATTTTTCTTTTTCCTGCTGGGTGTTCGAACAGATCCCGCGGGCATACCTCGAAGGATTCCGCGAAGCTCACCGCGTGACGTCGGGCCAGAGCCTCTTTCTCGAAGAATTCAAGGAGGCGCAGGAAAATATTTTTCAGCTGATGCACCTTATGAATGTCGACTATTTTCACGCCAGTTTCTGGGAGGTCGAAAAAGTCGGCTACAAAGTGCTCAAATTTGAGCCGATACCGGTGACAAAGCTCAAGCTTTCGATAGGGTCGCTTTTGTGCGAGGCGAGGCCGAAGCCTTGATGCCTTCACAAACCGAGGGCACGCGTCGCCTCCGGTGAGAGCGCGGCCTTTATCGGCGCGAGGTCTTCCGGATAAGAGAAATTCTCACGCTGCAGGGACGCCGGCGAGACATAAAAGAGAGTGGCCATGATCCGTTCCTTCTCGACGGAGAAGCCGCCTTTGTGAAGGCCGCTCGTATCGCAGAATACGATCGTGCCGGCTTTGCCGATGCAGGGAGTGATCTCGTTCTTGAGATCAGGGATTGCTTCCACCGCCCCGGGAGGGGGATATATGCCGTCGGGCTGTTTGGCCGGAAAGTAGCGCGATAAACGTCCGGTCTTATGAGTTCCTTTGATGAAAGTAAAGGGACCGGCGGTGGCGTCGACGTCGTTCAGATAGATGAAAACCTTGCAGAGCCTTTCGTCGCCAAGGGTGGGGTCGCGGTGCCATCGCTGCGAACCTTGGGCATCAGCGTCGGCGTTCACGATCACGGTCTTATTCACCGAGAAAAAGACGAATCGGGCGAAAAGCTGGAGATACGCATCGGCGATGCCGCGAATTTGCTTCGACAGCGCCAGCGTGATCAGAGGATTTTTGTGGTCAAAGATCGGCGCATTGTCCCACAGGTAGAACAAGAATTTTTTATTCCGGCCGGCCGAAGCCTTCTCGAATTCTTTGTCGGCGAAAGACCGTATCTCCGAAAGGGCCGCATTGTTCCCCATAAGCTCCGCGACCGATGAAAGGCAGAGCCCGTCGCACTCGAGTCCGTCGACGATCCTTTTCTGGACGGTCGTGAGCGGCGGTTGGTTCGAGCGGTAGGCCGCGCGGCTCTTGCGGTTCAGCAGGTCCATCGGCATCTTCTGTGCCCGCACTTTTCTATAAGATTCGACCATCCACGCGCCGGCCGTATGCTTGAGCTTTTTTTTAATTTTGAAAATTAAATTCTGGGCGGGGTTCGTTTCCATGAGAACTAGTATACGGTAAGACGGAATTTGGCTGACCATTGCGTCAACGATATTTTTGTGTTTTACTGTCGCCATGCATAAGACGGTCATGATCGCCAGTTTCCACGTGCTGGTGTCGCGGAATATCCTCCGCACGCCGGTGCTTCAGCGTTTGACCACGGCCGGGGTCCGCATCGTCATTCTTGTGCCGGACCATAAGATAGAGTTTTTTAAAAAAGAGTTCGAGCGGCCGGGGGTGATCATTGAAGGCGTCAAAGGGTACGTTTTTTCCCGCACTTTCCTCGGGCTCGTTTTCAAGCGCCTGTCGCGCTCTCTTCTTGACACGCCGACGACGCGGGTCCGAATGAGGCAGAAACTCGTTGTGTTCCACCGATTTTTCTATTACTATTTTTTCCATTTGCCGGCGCATTTCGTCGGCAAATCGGCTTTCGCGCTCCGGGCGGTACGTTTTCTCGACGCACGTCTCCGTAACCACAAAGGTTATTTCAGGGGATTGTTCGATGTGTATCGACCCGACCTCGTGATTGCGACCGACGTGAACAATGAGAATGACGTTGCCCTAATGCAAGACGCGCGCGAGGCGGGCATCCGCTACGTGGCCATCAATCGTTCGTGGGATAATCTGACGAACTTTTTGATGCGCATCTTGCCGGAACGATTGTTCGTTCAGAATGACATACTGAAACGGCAGGCCGTTCGCTACCAAGGCATGAAACCGGACGACGTCACGGTCGTCGGCATCCCGCACTACGACCGCTACATGCAGGGACCGACCGTTGAACGCGCCGAATTTTTTAAGAAGCTAGGGCTCGATCAGAAGCGGAAACTTATCCTTTACGTGCCGATAAGCGATTTTCGGATCAAAGACAACGACCTTGATGCCTATGTCATAGGGCTTTTGGCTGCGCCCGGCTTTAATGTGCTGGTTCGCGTGCCGCCGGCCGGTACCATGACCCTCTCTGACTTCACGCTCCCTCGGAATGTTTTCATCGATATGCCGGGCGTAAATTTTGGCGCGAAAGGGGAGTCGGAACTATCTCGTGCGGACGACGATCAGCTCATTAATTCGCTTTCGTACGCCGACGTGGTCGTTTCGGGGCCGGGAACCATGAATATCGACGCGGCGGTGTTCGACAAACCTCTGGTACTTGTCGATTTTTATCCGAAACCGCGGAAGCCGCTCGAGCGCATCGTCGAGTATCAGTACGAACATATCCAGCCGATTCTTCAAAGCGGCGGCGCGTGCGTTGCCAAAAGCCCCGAAGAACTTATGGCAAGCGTTTCCCGCTATCTGGAGGATTCGCACCTTGATGCCGCCGGCCGCGCCCGTATCGTCGACGAGCAGGCATATTGCCTAGATGGACACGCAAGCGAGCGGCTTGCGGAGGCGATCGTGGCCGAATTGTCCTGATTCGAACGCCCAGGGGCTATCAAGATATTTTGTTATCACTGACAACAGTGCTATAGTCTTATGAAATAAGACGAGGGTAGCCGTTGTTTTCTTAATTGCAAAGGCTTTATTACCATGGTGCACACAAAGCAGACCACCGGGGCGAGTGACCTGACAGTCGGCGGGCCGTTTTCGCTTATGCAAAAGGTCGTGGTGATAAGCGGCGGGTCGGGGATGCTCGGAATGGAGTTTACGAAAGCGTTCGAAGCCGCCGGCGCGCGCGTGGTGAGTTTTGATAAGAAGGCGAGCGATCCCGTCGACATTACGGACCCCGATGCGGTCCAGGACAAGGTTCTTCGGGTGGTGAAGGAATACGGCACGATCGATGTGTTGGTGAACGCTGCCGCCCTCGACGCGGTCGCCGGTTCTCCGGCGTCCGCCGCCCAGTTTTCTCCCTATGAGAAATTTCCGCTCGACCTTTGGCAGAAGGAGCTGTCGGTGAATCTCACCGGGAATTTCATCGTGACCCAGAAAGTGGCTCAGGTGATGATGCAGCAGAAGCACGGCTCGATTATTTTCGTCGCTTCTGACCTTGCGCTCATTGCGCCGCACAACGATATTTATGACGAAGGGAAATTCAAAGACATCGCCTACATAACCTCGAAGGCCGGTATCCTTGGCATGATGCGGGCGTGGGCTGCCTACCTGGCGCCGTATGACGTGCGCGTCAACGCGGTGGCGCCCGGCGGCGTGTTCAATGGTCAGCCGGAAGCTTTTGTGAAGAAAAATGCGGCTCAGAATATGCTGGGAAGGATGGCGCGTCAGGATGAATACAACGGCCTGCTTGTTTTTTTGGCGAGCGCGGCATCATCATATATGACGGGGACGTGCATTGTCGCCGACGGCGGCCGGACGGCCTGGTAATATGAAAAAAACACGCGACATTCGTATCCTTGCCATTATACCGGCCCGTGGCGGCTCCAAAAGCATTCCACACAAGAATATTCTGCCGGTGTTGGGCAAACCCCTGGTGGTCCACGCCATCGAGGCGGCGCTTCAAAGTGCGCGGGTCGATGCGGTCATCGTTTCGACCGATGACGAAGCTACGGCGACTCTTGCGCGAGAGGCGGGGGCGGATGTCCCTTTTCTCCGGCCCGCGGAGATTTCCGGCGATACGTCGCGCGACATCGAATATTTACAGCATGCACTCGACTGGTTGGAACGTGATCGCGGTTGGAGACCGGAAATCGTCGTGATGCTTCAGCCGACATCGCCGGGACGCACCGGTAAAGATATCGACGCGGTTATCGATCTTATGGAACGCGAGAATGCCGATTCGGTGCGGACGATGATCGACCCCGGCCACTACAATCCGTTCAAAATGTGGGTCGAGATATCGGCAGGACATCTGGTGCCGCTCCTTTCGATAACGAAGTACAAAAAGTTAGGCGCGGACGTGCCGCGTCAAGCTTTACCGCGCTATTTCGTTCCGTTCGGGTTGGTCTATGCGACCCGCGCGAAATTCATCCGCCGCGGCAAAGTGTGGGGACCAAATCTGAAGGCGTTCATGGTGCCGAAAGAGCGGATGGTCGATATCGACTCGGTAGAGGATTTGCAAGAGGCCGAGGAAAAATTACGAGCAGCTATCAAAAAGAACATATGAAATTTCTCGTCTGCGGCATCGGCTCGGCAGGCCAGCGCCATTATAAAAATATCGTCGCGCTCGGCCACACGGCCGCGGTTTTCCGTTCGCGTACGGCGACGAACCCATTCATCGCCTCATTTCTCAAGGCGGAGACCGATGCCGGCCGGCCGCCGAAGCTCTTCTACGGTTTCGGAGAAGCGATAAGAACATTTCGGCCCGACGCGGTGGTCATCACGACGCCGAACGCTTTCCATATGGACCTGGCGATTCCCGCGGCGCGGGCTGGCTGTCATATTTTCCTAGAAAAGCCGGTCTCGCATACACTCGCTGGCGCGGCGACCCTCGAAAGGATCGCAAAGAAGAAAAAGCTCATCGTCGCGGTCGGTTACATGCTTCGTTTTCACCCCTTGCTCCGGCAGATGAAGGAACGCTTTGAAGCAGGGGAGATCGGCGACGCCCTCGCGGTCCGTATCGAGAATGCCGAGAATATTGAGGATTGGCATCCTTGGGAAGATTACAAGAAGACCTATGCGCCATTCAAGAAGACAGGCGGCGGCGTTGTTCTGTGCTTCAGCCACGATCTTGATTATCTGTATTGGTTTTTCGGCCTACCCCGGTCGGTGGCGGCAGCCGGCGGAAAAATGACGCCGCTCGCGGGCGATGCGGAGGATATGATCGAGGCGGTGCTGACGTTCCCGCGCGGCATGGTGGCGTCGGTCCATCTCGACTATTGGCAGCGGCCGCGCCGCCGTGTTTTTGAGATCATCGGGACTCGCGGCAAGTTCGTGTGGGATTACTACGCGCGGACCTTGAGCCTGGTGCCGCGGGATGCCGCGCAAAAGAGCGCGACGATCGCGCTGCCGGAGAATTTCGATCGCAACGAAATGTTCGTCGAGGAGATGCGCGATTTTATCACCGCAATAGAGTCGCGGTCGGCGCCGGTCACGCCGCTCGCTGAAGGCATTGCCGTCTTAAAATTGTCGGTCCGGCTTAAAAAGAAGATCGGTTTTTAATATGACACGTTTTCTTCACCTGGCGAATTGGCATAGCGCGAACATCGGCAACGGCGCCCTTATCTACGGCACTGAGCGGGTTATCCGCGAGGACTGCGGCGAAGTCTCCTTCGCGCCGCTTGCATGGGATGACTATACGTTCGAGCGCAAAGCCTTCGACGCAGATTTTGTGGCGATGGTGAATCGGCACGATGCCCTTTTGGTGAATGGCGCGGTGACCTTCAATGGCCGCTCGTATTTGAAGAATGCCGGCATGCGGTTCGACCTGCCGTTCCCTTTGTGGCCGTCGATCGAGAAGCCTATCATTTTTTACGGCGTCTCTTATCGAGTGTGGCCAGGCGACGAGTACCATCACCGCGACAAGCTCCAGAAGACATTCCGGTACCTGTTGGAACGTCCTGACGTCTTGTGCGGGGTGCGCAACGACGGGACCAAGGAGTGGCTTGCCGCGACCGTCGGCATCGTTTCCGATCGCATCATTTCTATTCCCGACCCAGCGGTGTTCGTGCCACACGAGAAGGCGGCCCACCGGGAACTTGAGAATGGCCGGCCCAACGTCATCGTCGGTCTTAACAATGAGGATGGCGCCCAACGTTTCGGCGGCGGCGAGGTGAAGCGCCGCGTGGTAGCCGCCGTCGCACATACCCTCGATCGGCTTATAGACGAGCGGCAGGCGAATATAATCCTTTGCCCGCACTATTTTGACGATTACGGGATGCTTGCGGACCTCATCGGGGCGATGAAGCCGGCGAATGCGCACCAGCATGTGGTGTCGACGGGGTTATTGGCCGCATCCCACGCCCCGTACTTCTATGATCTCTATGCGCAGGCCGACCTCGCGCTCTCGATGCGGATCCATTCGATGTCGCCCTCGATCGGGCTCGGAACGCCGGTGGTGCCGATAATCTCGCAGGCTCGGATGAGAGATTTTCTCGCGGATGTCGGCTTGTCGGACATCGCCGTCGATATTGCGGACGAAAATATCGCGGCCACGCTTGCCGCGCGGGTGGCGGCGGCGCTTGATAACCCGGCGGCGCTCACCGCGCGGCTTCGGGCGTCGGCTAGGGCGATGAGGGAGCGCCTACGGGCGTTCAATGGAAAAGTGGCGGACCTTACTGCCCGATGAGGCGTTATGAAGACGATTTTTATCACCAGTTTTCATCTTTTGATCTCGCGCAACATTTTGGCAACGCCGGTGCTTCGGCGGATCCACGGCGGCGGGGTGCGGATCGTGATCCTTTGTCCGGAAAAGAAGCGGTCATTTTTTGAACGTGAATTCGGCGCGGTGGCGACCATCGCGGCGGTGCCCGTAACCCGTACGAACGCCGACGCTTTTTTGCGCTACCTCGCGCTGGCGGGCCTCCGGACCGCGTCACTTGCGCGGAAGCGGCAGACCGAAATGCGCCAAAGCGGCAGCATTGCTTCGCTCATTATCGGCCACGCTTATTTCCGGCCCCTCCTGCGTTTTCTCGACCGCCTGCTTATGCCGGCGAACCCTTTCGCGGCTTTGTTCGACGCCTATATGCCGTCCTTGGTGTTCGCCACGGACGTGACCAGCGACCTCGATGTTCGGGTGCTCGAGGAAGCGGCGCGCCGCGGCGTGAAGACGGTGGGAATGGTGCGCTCATGGGATAATTTGACCTCGAAGGGCGTGATGCGCGCGGTGCCCGATACCCTTGTGGTGAATAATGATATCGTGAGGGCCGAAGCGTTCAAATTCCACGGCATCGCTGAGTCTCGCGTCGTGCCGGTCGGTGTCCCTCACTACGACCGCTATTTTAAAAAGGAAGCCGCCGATGGCCGTTTTTTGTCCTCGATGGGCATACCCGACGGCTCGAAAGTCGCACTGTTCGCTCCGGTCGGCGATCGCTATGTCCGTGAAAATGACGTCGATATTTATGCGCTGGGCCAGCTGGACCGGTATTTGCCGGCTCTGTGGCACATTCTCGTCCGCTTGCCGCCGGCTGATACGGTGAAAAAGATAGAAGCGGGTAAATTTTCCTCCCGCATCCACCTCTTCCGTCCGGGCGGCTCGTTCGGAATGGTCAAAAATACGGAGCTGTCGCGCGATGACGACGATATGTTGAGGGCGATGCTTAGCCGGGCGGACTTGGTGGTGACCGGCCCCTCAACCATGGTGATAGACGCGGCCCTTTACGATAAGCCGGTCATCCTCATCGGCTTCGACGGCGAGGAGAATAAACCTTATCTCGAGAGTGTGCGCCGCTATTACGATTACGACCATTTTGCCCCTATCAAGGAAAGCGGCGGCGCTCCGCTTGCAAGGACCGTCCGCGAGTTTCAAACGCTTCTCGCGGGTTACATCGCCGATCCATCGAAAGACCGCGCGGCGCGCCGCCGCATCGTCGAGCTGGAGTGCCAATTCACCGACGGGGAATCGAGCGCCCGGCTGGCGGACCTTCTTCTCTCGAAACTTTCATGACCGATCAAAAGACCATATTCATGACGATATTTGAAGGCGCCGAAGCGAGGAATCTTTTGCGCACGTCGGTCGTGCCCGTCCTTCTTTCCGACCCGACTGTCCGCATAGTGCTTTTCACCAAGAGCGAGGAAAAACGGGAATATTATAAGAGCGAGTTCAATGACCCGCGACTTCGGTACGAGGTGGTGCCGCGGCGTCCGCTTCGCGGGCTCGACCGTTTCTTTGCGGCGCTGAAGTTTACCCTTCTTCGTTCCGCGACGACAGACCTTAAGCGCTCAATGCAATATGAGGAATCGGGCAGCGCTATCCGCTATTACGGCGGCCGTTGTCTCAATCGGTTGCTGGCGCGGCCGATGATCCTCAGGGCGGTCCGATTTTTCGATCTTTTGCTCGTTCGCGGGACGGGTTACGGGCGCCTTTTCGATACCTACCAGCCGGCGGTCGTCCTTTTGGCCCATCTTTTTGATGAGCCCGAGATCGACCTTGTGCGGGAGGCCAAACGCCGCGGCGTCAAGACCGTCGGGTTCATCAATTCGTGGGACAAGACGACGGCGCGGGCCATCATTCGGCTGCTCCCCGACAAAGCGATCGTCTTCAATAATATCGTGAAGCGGGAACTTGTGGTGCATGATGCGATGCGCCCGGAAGATATCTATGTTTCCGGGTTGCCGCAGTACGACCCTTATTGGAATGCGAAGCCACATACGCGCGAGGAATTTTTTGCCACGCTCGGTCTTCCGCCGGAAAAGAAGCTTATCGTGTATGCGCCGATGGGCCGGGCGTTCAGCGGCAGCGACTGGGACGTCATAGACCTTTTGCGGAAGATGTCCCAAGAAGGGAAGTTCGGTCCCGAGGCCGCACTTTTCGTCCGGTTCCAACCGAATGATTTTTTTGACGAATCGGAGCTCAAGAAGCGCCCGGACCTTCGCTACGATTATCCCGGGCGGCGGTTCAGCGTAAAGCGCGGCGTGGATTGGGACATGGACGGAAAAGATATTTCGCGGCTCATCGATACGCTCGCGCATATGTCGGTGCTAGTCTCCTATGCCTCAAGCATCGTTATCGACGCGGCGATCTTCGGAAAGCCGTCGGTGAATATCGGTTTTGAAATGACCCCGGGCCGAAAAGGCTTCACCGCCCCCACCCAATATTACAAGACCGACCACTATCGTGCGGTGCTCGCGACCGGCGGCGTGCGCATGGCGCGCACGCCTGACGAATTGGCGTCTGCCGTGCGAACGTATATTGAAGCACCGGAAACCGACCGGGCGGGCCGCGACCGGCTGATCGCCACGCAATGCCGATTTACCGACGGAAGGGCGGGTGAGCGCATCGCGAAGTTCGTGGTATCATTTCTGTCGCAATAATGTTTACGTACGACGCGGCAAAGAAGGAGAAAATTCCGTGCAATCTGTGCGGCCGACGCGACGAGGTCGTCTTGTCGCGTCGCACCAAGACGGGACTTTCGGCGACCACGGTCATGTGCCGGAATTGCGCGCTCATATACATCTCGCCGCGCATGACGAAAGAGGGCTACGACGAGTACTACAAGTACCACTATCGGATCCACCGCGACGCGATCAAGGGGTCGGACAATGAGACGAAGCTCGACCTGAATTTCGAGGCGGCGCGGAAGTTCGGTAAGGCTATCGCAAATAAATACGATAGCTATATCGGCAGGGGATTCACCGTCGATGTCGGTTCGTCGACGGGCGGTATTCTCTATGGTTTGCGTGAAGTGATTCCCTCGCTCTCGCTCTTCGGCATCGAGCCGTCCGTCGCTGAATCTGACTATGCGCGGGCGAAGGGCGTGCCGACGGAGACGGCGCTGTTCGAAGATTTTCGGCGTGACCTGCGCGGCAAAGCAAAGAACGTGCTGTGCGTGCAAAGTCTCAACCACCTTCTCGACCCCATGGGTTTCCTCCATTGGTCGCATGAGGTGCTCGATGACGACGGCCACCTTTTCCTTGCCGTCAAAAATTTTCGCCACCAAGTGCGCCGCGCCGGTTTTATTGAAGCGGGAATCCAAATAGATCATGTGTATATGTTCATCCCGGAGACGTTGTCGCGGATGGTCGAAGCGGCGGGATTTAAGATAGTCGCGCTGGATGTCGATGAGAAGAAGTCCGCGGCGGAAATATCGGAGCAAAAAAAAGAGGGGTTCAACATCCACCACATTCGCCTCGTGGCCCGAAAGATCCCGATGACAGAAGGTAATAACGGGACAAAGGCCGATGTTTCCTATAATGCCCTCGTTTATTGGAAAAACCGCCTCGCCATTTCGAGACTCGCGCTCAAGCTTTACTACGGATTTTGGTATTCCCGCCACCTTGCAATAATTAGAAGAATGTGTCATATTGATGGCCTCGTCCATTAAGGAACCCTTTACCCATGGCCCCGAAAAGAGCGAAAAAACGCCGGATTTGCTTCGTTATTACGAGCTTTATCCATTACAGCCGCAACCTCCTCATTCTTGAGGAGCTTAAAAAGCGCGCCGATGTCGAGCTCCATATCATCATCGGCGGCACCGCGCTGCTTTCCAAATACTCTTCAAAGACCGCCCATATCGAAGAATTGCTGAAACGCGAAGGATTTACGAACATTCACGAGCTTCATTTCAATCTCGAGGGCGACAACTATATCGTCAAAGCCAAGACCGCCGGTCTCGGCGTCATCGAATTCGCCGGATTTTTCAACGACATTCAACCCGACCTCGTCGTCGTCCGCGGCGACCGATTTGAAGTCCTCGCTGCCGCCATCGCCGCTTCCTACATGCATATTCCCATTGCCCACATCGAAGGCGGCGATACGACCGGTTCGATCGATGAGAGCGTACGGCACGCCGTGACCAAGCTTTCCCATATCCATTTCGCGACGAACGATGCCGCAAAGAAGCGGCTGGTCCGGATGGGTGAATCGCCGGAGTACGTGTTCAATTTCGGCAGCCCCGATGTCGAGGTGGTTTCCAAGCTCGGGAAAAGACCGATCGCCGTCGATATTGCGACCACGGGGAGCGGCGCGATGATCGACCTCGGGAAGCCGTACCTTATGGTGATGTATCATCCCGATACGGGCGTGGCTCATGATGCAGCGAAGCATGCGAAACTATTGCTGTCGGCCATCCATCGTCTCGGTATACCGACCTTATGGTTTTGGCCCAATTTTGACGCCGGCGCCGAAGACATTTCCCACGAGCTTCGCGTGTTTCGCGACCAGGTGAAAGATCACAAGATCCGTTTCCTCCGCTACATTCCGCCGCGCGAATTCATCTCTCTTTTGACCGGCGCGGTCGCGCTTGTCGGTAATTCCTCGGCTGGTCTCAAGGAGTCGTCATTCCTCGGTCTGCCGGTCGTCAATATCGGTGATCGCCAAGGTTCGCGTCTCCACGCCGAGAATGTGATGCACGTGCCGCACAACGAAAAAGCGATCGTCGCCGCGATCCTCGAGCAAGCAAAAGTCGGTCGTTATCCGGTCTCGCATTTGTATTTTGCCAAAGATACTGCCAGAAATATCGCGAAAACCCTCTCGACGGCCCCGCTCTATATCCAGAAACGGTTTGTCGATTAAACAGTTCGCCATGGCATTGAAAAAAACGACAAAAAAAGCGCAGGTCCGCCCGCCAGCGCCCGACGAGCCCGTTTTTATTATCGCCGAGATCGGCAAAGGGTTCATTCAAACGAAGGAAGAGCGTCCCGTCGCAGAATATATCGCGAACGCCACGCGTCTTATCGACGAGGCCGCGGCGGCGGGCGTCGACGCGGTCAAATTCCAGACGCATGAAGCCGAGGATGAAGTCTTGAACACCTCGTTCACCTCGCCGCATTTCAAGGGCGCTGAACGGTATGCGTGGGTGACGCGCAACACCAAAGCGACGCCGCCGGAGTTTTGGCAGAAGGTCAAAGCTCATGCCAAAAAAAGGGGTGTGGCGTTTTTCTCGACCCCGATGTCGCGGAGAGCGGCGATGCGCCTCAATGATATCGGCGTGGATCTTTGGAAGGTCGGCAGCGGCGATATCCAGGATTTTGTGATGCTTGAGTACCTTATCGGCACAGGCAAGCATATAATTTTTTCGACCGGCATGGTGTCGCTCGCAGAACTTGATGAAGTGGTCGCATATCTCGAAAGCCGGAACGCGGATTTCTCCATTTTGTACTGCGTGAGCCAGTATCCGGCGCCGAAAGAAAGTTTCAATCTGGCGACGCTCGAACTGTTCAAAGAAAAATATCCCGGCGTGCGGATCGGTTTTTCCGACCACTCGGTGGGGGACGATGAGCTGACGCTCGCCGCGGTCAAACTTGGCGCGAAGGTCATCGAAAAACATTTTTCGCTTTCGCGCGATTTGTGGGGTTCGGACCATAAAGTTTCGATGACGCCGGCGGAAATGAAAGCGTTGGTGCGAAAGATCCGTGCCGGTGAATTTAAGAACGTTGATCACGCGCCGTATTACGGCACCAAAACGCGCGAGCTTGAAGGAGCGCACAATCAATTCCGCCCCTATTTCAATAAAGGCCTCGTCGCCGGGCGCGATTTGCCCAAAGGGGCTACCCTCACGAAAGATATGATTTATGCCATGCGCCCGATCATGCTCCTCAGGGGGGCCTTGCCGGCAAACCACTTCCACAAAGTCGTCGGCAAGACGCTCAAGAGATCACTCAAGAAGTTCGACCCGATTACCCGAGACGTACTCTTATAATTTGTTTTAAAAAGTCCCCACCGCGAGGGTGAGGACTTGAAAGTGGCTGTGTCTCAACTTGTGGTGAAAGGTCGCAGAAGGATTTTTTGCCCAAAGAACTTCCACGTTTGGGTGTCGATGAGAACGAACGCGCCGCAGTAAAGACCGAAGCCGAGGATCTTGAATATCGTCACTTTTTCCCCGTAGATCAACGCTCCTGAAGCGAGCGCCAAAGTGAGATAACTGCCGTTCAGCACCAGCTTCTTCAGGGCGATGTAGGCGCCGCCTTTGTACGCCATGACGTTGTAGGTCCACATGAGGACGACGACCAGGCCGATCACAAGCGATACGACGGTGAATTTCACGGGGTAATGCGTGACGGGATTTTCTCTTTCAAAAAAGAAGATCCCGACGATACCGAGTAGAAGCGTCGTGAGACCGCCCCAGAAGTTTTTCACATACGGGTCGATCTTCTGGATCGCCTGGGTGATCCCCTGGTTTATCGTCACCGTTGCGGTGACGCCGAACGAGAGCCAGACCCATAACGGAAGCCGTCTCAAGTCTTGAAGGGACGGGCAGTCGAGGATGGCATAGCCCGCGGCAACACCGAGCCCGATGCCAAGCCATTGGCGAAGATCGAACCGGTGACCGAAGCAGAAGCGGTCAATGAGCGCTCCCGGCACGATGCCTAGCGTAATAATGAAAACATTCACGCTTATCTCTCCGCCACAGACGAAGACGAGGAAGGAAAGAATTGTCGAACCGACGGCGAAGAAACCGAAGAGGACGGCGCCGAAAACATTTCTGCCGTTCGCGATGAGCGGCGCCTTCCGGTGTTTGGCTTTGAAAAAGCCAATGATAGTTTGTACCAGCCCTATGAGGGCAGTAGCGTAAAACGTCGAGCCGATCGTGTGACCGACATCACCGATGACCTTCTGGAGGATTTTCGAGACAGTTTTAGTTACTGCTTCGAGCACGGTCCACTTCATCCATTGTTCGCGCATAATATTTCAGGGTTCAAAGGACTTTTTTGGTGAGCTGGAGGTAACTCTAACATCTATAATATATTATGTCAAGTATCTATATGCTCCTTACGGCGTGTTACAGTTATCATATGGGAAATAAGCCTCTTATCCTCGGTGTCATCACTGCCCGCGGCGGTTCGAAAGGGATTCCGGGGAAAAACATAAAGCTTTTGGGCGGCAAGCCGCTCATCGAGTACACCATCGATGTCGCGAAAAAGTCCGCGCGCATCACCCATCTTATCGTTTCGACCGATGACAAAGCCATCGCGGACGTCGCCAAAGCCGCGGGCGCTGAAGTTCCTTTTGTGCGGCCGGCAGAGTTCGCGGCCGATCAGACGCCGCATGTTCCCGTCATGAAGCACGCCATCGATTTCATGGAAAAGAAATTGGGCGTTACGTTCGACTATGTGGTGATACTCCAGCCAACCTCTCCCTTCCGGACCGTCGATGACATAGATAAGACTTTAGAAAAGTTGATACAGAACAAGGCAGACAGCGCGGTGACGTTGGTCGAGGTGGGGAACGACCATCCGGTAAAAGCGAAAAAGCTCGAGGGAGATAAGGTGGTTCCCTATATGCTCGCCGAACCGGAAGGTACGCGACGGCAAGATTTCCCCACGGCGTATCGGCGGAGCGGCGCCGTGTACGCCATGCGGCGCGACCTAATCGTGAAAGATGGCCGCCTGTACGGCGACCATATCGTCGGTCACGTGGTGCCCGCTGAACGCTCGGTCGACATCGACAGTCCGCCCGATTGGTTCCGGGCCGAGTGGATGCTCGAAGATTTGAAGAAGAAAGGATATACCTTTTTAAGATAAAGACATGGAAATAAAAATACTGAATACGATCGGTGATGCGTTTGCCGACGAGGGTAAGGCCATCCTGAAAAAGATAGGAGATGTGACCTATGCGCAGATGGACCAGTCCGCCTTGCCGGAAGTGATCGATGGATATGACGCGGCCCTTATCGGTCTTGGCCTCAATTTCGACAAACCCGTGCTCGGTGCGGCAAAGAAGCTCAAGGTCATCGCCACCGCGACAACCGGGCTCGACCATATCGATGTGTCGTACGCGAAAGAAAAGGGGATCGAGGTGCTGTCGCTTCGGGGCGAAGACGCTTTTTTGGACACGATTACCGGCACGGCTGAATTGGCCTGGGGTTTGCTCATCGACCTCGTGCGACGCGTCCCGGCCGCGTTCGACTCCGTGAAAAAGTACGAATGGAAGCGGGACAATTTCAAAGGGATCAGCTTGCGTGGAAAAACGCTCGGCATCGTCGGCCTTGGCCGGCTTGGCAAAATGACGGCCCGGTACGGTAAAGCCTTCGGCATGAAAGTCGTGTATGCGGACCCGACGCAGGACCCCCACGCGTTCCCCGACTATGAGAAAGTCACGTTTGACGAGCTGCTTGCACAAAGCGATTGCGTTTCCATTCACGTCCACTTGTTGCCGGAGACCGAAAATATGTTCGATACGGCCGCATTCAAACGCATGAAGGCCGGCGCGTATCTCGTGAATACCGCACGCGGCAAGATCGTCGACGAAAAAGCCGTGTTCATCGCCCTTCAGGGCGGCCGTCTCGCCGGTTATGCGACCGATGTCCTTGCCGACGAACTTTCATTCGAGACTTCGGGTTTCAAGAGGCATCCGCTTGTCGAATATGCCAAGACCCATGACAACTGCCTCGTAGTGCCGCATATCGGCGGCATGACCACTGACTCAAGAGAGGCGACCGATGTCTTCATGGCGGAAAAACTTGCGCGATTTCTCGCCGCCCGCGCGTGATGCTCTGCATATTGAACAGCGGCGGTCATTAATGCTATAGTGGGGAACATTGAAAAGGCGAGCGCCTAGGCGCAGTACGCCGTTGTCCATAATATTTTGTATTTATGAAGACCGACAAGATACTTCGTTACGCTACGCTTACCGGAATTTTTCTTATCCCCTTCATCCCGCTCATCGTCTCGAGCAGTCTTTTCTTCCCGTTCATTACGGGCAAGAATTTTTCTTTCCGGGTCATCGTGGAGATCATAACCGGTCTTTGGCTTATTCTCGCGCTCCGCGACTCGGCCTACCGGCCCAAGAAGTCCCTCATTTTGTGGGCGATCGCAATTTTCGTCTTTATCATCGGCCTGGCGGACATATTCAGCGCCAACCCTTATAAGAGCTTTTGGAGTAACTTCGAACGAATGGAAGGGTGGGTGACCATCTTCCATCTTTTCTTGTATTTCGTGGTGGCTGGGACGATGCTTTCGACGATAAAACTCTGGACACGGTTCATCCAGGTCTCGATAGCTGTTTCAATCATCGAAGCATTCTATGGGATATTGCAGCTTGCGGGGAAGATCGTCATCAACCAAGGCGGCGTGCGGCTTGACGGTACCTTCGGCAATGCGACGTATCTTGCCGTCTACATGTTATTCCACATCGGTCTCACCGTGTTTCTCCTTCTGCGCGAGCGCTTCAGCCGGACCTGGCAGTGGATATACGGCATCGTCGCGCTCCTCCAGGCCTATATCCTCTATCACACGGCGACGCGCGGTGTCACGCTCGGTCTCCTCGTGGCGATATTCATTGCCTTGGTGCTCATCGCCCTTTTCGAGAAAGAGCGGCCGGCGATGCGGAAATGGAGCCGGATAGGTCTCATTGCGGTCATTGTTCTCGTCGCCGCCTTTTTTGGCCTGCGCCGCGCGCCGTTCATCACCAACAATCCGTCACTTGAGCGCATCGCCTCGATTACGCTGAACGAAGCGACGGCCCGCTTCGGTATTTGGAAGATGGCGATCAAGGGTTTTGAAGAGCGCCCGATCCTCGGCTGGGGCCAGGAAAGTTTCAACTTTGTCTTCAATAAATACTACGACCCCTCGCTTTATACGCAGGAGCAATGGTTTGACCGCAGCCACGACATAATCTTTGACTGGCTTATCGCGGGCGGTATTCTCGGTCTTCTCAGTTATCTATCGCTTTTCGCCGCGCTCCTCATCGCGTTGTGGAAGGATGAACTGTCGAAGCTCCGTTTCATGAGCAGGTTGCGGTTGTCGCGGTGTCTCGCCGATGAAAAAAGCGGGCTTTCTATATCCGAAAAAGCGGTTCTCACCGGGCTCTTGGGCGGTTACTTTTTCCAGAACATTTTTGTCTTCGACAACATCGGGAGTTACATCATGTTCTTTTCGATGCTGGCGCTCATCCATGCCCTTACCGCCAAGCCTGTTTCGGCACGCGCGGAAAAGGTGATGTCCTTCGGCGCCAGCACTGTCAATCGTGTCCTCGTGCCTCTCGTCATCGTCGTCTGTCTTTTTGCGGTCTATTTTTTCAACTATCGCGCGTATATGGCGAATAAGACATTGATCGCGGCGCTATCCAATCCTGATCCTAATGCGCGCTACGGACTTTTTGTGCAGGCTTTGTCCTATCATTCGTTTGGCGATCCGGAGATTCGTGAACAACTTATCCAGACCGCGCTCGATGTCGGCGGCTCCAGCCTTCCCATCGATGTAAAACAGAAATACTTCGACCTGGCCCAGTCAGAAATGTTGAAGCAGATCGCCGGCGACCCCGGTGACGCCCGCTACGAGCTGTTCCTCGGTTCCTTCCTCTCGCGCTTCGGCCGTTACGACGACGCGCTCGTCCATCTTAATAAAGCGCTCTCAGAGTCGCCGCACAAACAAACCATCAGTTTCGAAATAGGCGCGGCATTGCTTGCCCAAGGCAAATACGACCAGGCGCTCGCGGCTTTGAAACAAGCGTATGACGAAGCGCCGAGCTATTCGACGGCGCGCGACTTGTATGCGGTGGCGGCGATTTATGACAACAAACCCGATCTGGTCTCGCAACTTCTGGTGCCTGCCTATGGTAGCGTGCTGGTACCGACCGACCAGTTCATAAAGGCCTATTACGACACGAAGCAGCCGGACAAGGTCCTTGCGATCTGGAAGATCCGCGTCCAAGCGAATCCGACTAACGCTCAGTACTATCTTGGTTTGGCGGCGGCATACCTTGGTGTCAGCGACCGCCCGAGCGCCATTGCGGCGATCCAAAAAGCGGTGAGTCTAGACCCCACTTTAAAGGCCCAAGGAGACTCTTACATTTCACAGATCCAGGCAGGCAAAAATCCGTAGAATTTTTAAGCCCTGCCCCGACCTCCCGTCGGGGCAGGGCTTTTTCGTAGTCTATAGTTTTTACGCACAGACATTGACTAATATAAAATATAGTGCTACCATTGAAGCGTCCAGTTAGACCGGCCTATGCCGGTTTTTGACAAAAACATATACCAAAAGGAAAGCCATTCTATGAAAATAGCGGCAGTGGTTGGAGATATTGGCGGATGCAAAGAGCTTCTGCCGGCAGTGAAGGTACTCGAGGCCCGCGGTCACTGTGCCGAGTGGTTTGTTGATGACAGCCCCAATGCAAAGGCCGGAACCGAAGTTTTGGCCAAGGCGGGAGTCTCATATAGGACCACCCTTCCTGGAATGATTGACGATTTCGACGCAGTCGTTGTCGGTACCAGTGCCACCGCGTACCGGTTTCAGAACGAATTCACGCGTGCTGCGAAAGGCGAAATCCCGGTGATTTGGGTCGAGGATTTTTACGGGACGGCTCATCACAAGGAAGTGATGGGAGTGGCGCCAGACATCCTTTGTGTTTCAGATGATCTGGGCAGGGAAATCAGTGATCGCGCGCGGCCGGGAGTTCGGGCGTTCCCCTGTGGCAAGCCGTCTTATGCCCCGGTGGCCGAATTCATCAAGAACAAGGAGGCTATTCGCCGCGAGGTGCGCAGCAAACTTGCAAAGCCGGATGGTTTCGCTGTTGTGTATTCTTCGACAAATGTGCTCAGGGCGGTCGCAGCCCACCTCGACGCGTTGAACCAAGCCCTCGGCAATATTCCCGGTAGCGTGTTTTGGCCCCGTTTCCATCCGAAGTTTTCTGAGAAAGAAATTGGGTGGAATTTGGTGAAGGAAGGGAGGACTGATTTCGAAGACACTCTCTCTGCCGAACCGTCGCTCGAACGGCTTGCAATAGCCGCCGATTTCTTGGTTTGTCCGTGGGGCGCGACGACGCAATTCGCCGCGGCACTTGCCGGTGTGCCAGTTGTCCTTCTCTTGTTTCCGGATGACCGTGACCGGCGGATAACCCTTGGATATCCCGGCGGCGTCCCGCCACTTCTGCTTGCGGAAGCAGGATGGGGAGTGAATGATGAGGCTATGCTTACGATCATAACGTCGCTTATAGCGGGGGATCAGCCAACCGCTTCGGCTCGGGTTCAAACGGGATCAGAGAAGTTCAAGACACTTCTCAAGCCGGGGGCAGACGTCCGCATCGCCGATATCATCGAGCGCAGCCTGTAGTCGGTGTTATCGGTTAATCGGTATTTGTGAGCGCCAGCGTGGATTATCACGCCGGCGCTTTTTTCTTATCTTTATTAAAGATATCCACAACTTTTTCCGCGCCTGCTTGACTTTTAATATAAGGTCTGGTAGGATGCCCGTTGTGAGTCTAGCATTGCTAGAACCAAACGAATGTCTGCGTAAGTCCCGCCTCACGGCGGGATTTGCGTATATGGTTTTTTTGGCGAGCTCCTTCATTGTGCGGACCGCTTAGAGGTTCCGCCCTGCATATACCATACCCCGTAGGGCAAGTTATCTCAGGTTCCGAATAGCATTCAAATCAAATAGTCTTGGATAGAAAGACCGTGTCTTTAAACGCATCATTTCTATTTCACCTCGATGTTGTATATAATGGGATTGCAGATTGTCCCCGAAAGCGGCCGGCGACTGCACTCACATCTAAGACATTAGTTTTGGAGCTAGCACCCGCCGGCCACTTTTGGGAACAATGGATATCAAGGAACACGTATCGCTCAAAGAGTTGACCACGTTCAAGATCGGTGGCAAAGCCCGCTATTTTTGTGTTGTGAAAGAGCCGGACGATATCGCGCGCGCTGTTTCCTTCGCGGAAGAGAGGAAGGTGCCGTTTTTCGTCTTGGGAGGCGGTTCCAACGTGCTTGTGGCCGATGAAGGATTTCCCGGTCTTAGTATCAAAATGGACCTCCTTGGCGTTGAATTCAATGAAAAGGGAAGAGGGGCGGTCGAAGTGGTCGCGGGCGCCGGCGAAAATTGGGACGGATTGGTGGACCTCTGCGTGGAAAAAGGCCTATATGGTCTGGAGAACCTCTCCGGCATCCCGGGGTCCGTCGGCGCGGCACCGGTCCAGAATATCGGGGCATACGGGACAGAAGTGAAAGAGGTAATAAGCTGGGTGGAGGTCTTTGATCCGGCGGCCCGCAGTTTCAAGATTTTTTCCAAAAAAGAATGCGGGTTCGGGTACCGCGACAGTATTTTTAAGACGTCGGCAGGCGCCGGTCTTATCATTTCCCGCGTTGGGTTTGTCCTGAAGATGAACGATGTATTGCATACGGAATACAAAGACCTCGCCGCATTTTTCGCGGCGAAAAATGCGGTTTCTCCCGCCGATGTCCGCGATGCCGTCCTAAAGATAAGGGCAAAAAAATTCCCCGACCTCCGCGAGTTCGGCACGGCTGGTTCCTTTTTCAAAAATCCGTTCGTCACCCAAAAAGAATTCGATGCTCTTCATGCGACGTTTCCGGACATGCCGCATTTCCCTTCGGCGGGGGGAGGGGTAAAGATCCCGCTCGGGTGGATCCTTGATCATGTGTGCCATCTCAAGGGAATTCGTGACGGAGCCGTCGGCACATTCAAAGGCCAAGCGCTTGTGCTCGTGAATTACGGCGGCGCATCGGCAGCCGACGTGATATTGTTCGCGACGAATATTGCCACGTCGGTCAAAGAAAAGACCGGCCTTTCTATCGAGTGGGAAGTGCGGAAGATCGAGTAAGAAAAAACCGCCCCAGGAAGGGACGGTGCGTGTTTCTCGTTCCAAAAATATCTAGCCGTTGCCGTCTTTGTGCCACTCCACATCTTTCCCTTTGCGCTGAGCTTCCCGGCCGTTGAGACGATCGCGCAAAATGTTTTCATCGACGACGCCGCCAAGATTTGCTTCGGCAATGACCGCCGCAAGTTCCAGCGGAATGCACACGGTGGCCACGGGTTCTTCCTCCGCGTCAGGATCGGGGGACAACGGCGCGCGGTGCATAAGGAACGGAACGAGCCATGGTGACGGAACTGTTTTTTTCTCGGAAGATACCATTTCGACACGATTGCTCGGGGCGAACCTCTCCACGATTAATCGTCGCGTTGTCTCGAGGTCGACATCCTGGTTTTTCAAAACGCGCGCGGCCAGGCCATCACCCTCGAGAAGGAGACCGAGAAGGATGTGTTCTGTCCCGACATGCGGGTGCCCGAGAGCTTGTGCTTCCTTCCAGGCGAATAAAAGGACTTTCTTTGTCCGCGGTGTGTAGGGGATGTTCCCAATAAACTTTTGGTCGGGGCCAGTGCCGGCGAGTTTCTCGACCTCCATTCGAATTGTCGGTAGGTCTAAACCCATTTGCTGAAGAATGCGAGAGGCTGTTCCTTCACCGGCCCTGATGATGCCGAGGAGCACATGCTCGGTACCCACAAAATTGTGGTTGAATCGTTCGGCTTCTCTGCGCGCAAGCTCCATGGCCCGCTGAGCGCGAGGAGTGTAGTTCATCGTTATTTCTTCCATAGAAACTTTCCGTGATCGTGCCGTTTTCGGCTGGTTTTTGTCGAGGAGTTCTGGCGCTGAAGTTACCACGAATTTTGGCGTTCTGTCAAACAATAGCGCTGTCAGTGGGCTCCAAAATGTGCTAGGATAGCCGTTATGTCATTTTTAGGATCGATTCTCGGCGACGAGAATAAAAAAACCATCAAGGCATTGGCGCCGCTCGTGGCAAAGATCAATGGGCTCGAACCGGAATTCACCTCTCTTTCCGCGCCGGATCTCAAGGCGAAGACGGCGGAATTTCGGAAGCGCCTCGCCGACGGCGCGACGCTCGATGACCTTCTTCCCGAAGCTTTTGCCGCGGTGCGCGAAGCGTCAAAGCGCACGCTCGGCCAGCGTCATTTCGACGTCCAACTCATGGGCGGTATTATTCTCCACCGCGGCAATATCGCTGAAATGAAGACTGGCGAGGGCAAGACTTTGGTGGCGACCTTGCCGGTCTACCTCAACGCTTTGGAAGGCAAGGGCGTCCATGTGGTGACGGTGAACGATTACCTCTCCCGCCGCGACGCGGTCTGGATGGGCCAGATATACGACGCGCTTGGCATGACGACCGGCATTTTGAATCACGAGGCGTCGTTTATTTACGACCCCACGCACACCGACCAAGACAAGACGCGCGATGAATTGGGCAGCTTCAAGGTCGTTCACGAGTTCCTCCGGCCGACGACGCGCCGCGAAGCGTATGGCGCCGATATTACCTACGGCACGAACAACGAATACGGCTTCGACTATCTTCGCGACAATTTGGAATACGATGCGGCGACGCTGCGCCAGCGAGAGTACCATTACGCTATCGTCGACGAGATAGATTCCATTTTGATCGATGAGGCGCGCACTCCTCTCATCATTTCCGCGCCGACGGCCGAATCGGAAGATCTGTATAAATTGTTCGCCGGCGTCGCCAAAAGTCTGGTCAAAGAGAAGGATTATACGGTCGACGAAAAGTTCCGCTCCATCGCGATGACCGAAGAAGGCATCGACAAGGTCGAGAAGGCCTTGAAGATCGGCAACATTTACACCGAAGGCGGCATCAAGTATGTGCACCACCTCGAAACGGCGGTCCGGGCCGAAGCCTTGTTCCATTTGGATAAAGAATATGTCGTCCGGAACGGCGAGATAGTCATTGTCGACGAATTTACCGGCCGTCTCCAGCCGGGCCGGCGCTGGTCCGAAGGATTACACCAAGCCATCGAAGCCAAGGAGGGCGTCGCGGTCCAGAAGGAATCGCGGACCTTTGCGTCCATCACGTTCCAGAATTATTTCCGCATGTATAAAAAGCTCTCCGGTATGACCGGCACGGCGCTCACGTCCAAGGAGGAATTTTACAAGGTCTATGGGCTCGATGTCGTGTCGGTGCCGACGAATAAACCAATGATACGCCGCGACCTGAACGACCTCATTTTTAGGACTGAACACGGAAAGTTTTTGGCCATCAGCCGCAAGATAAAGGAATTGAACGCCAGGGGCGTGCCGGTGCTGGTCGGTACCGTTTCGATCGAGAAGAACGAAATACTTTCCCAATATCTTGCCCGCGAAGGCGTTCGCCACGAAATGTTGAACGCCAAGAATCACGAACGGGAAGGCGAGATAATCGCTCAGGCCGGCCGCAAAAACGCGGTGACGATCGCGACGAACATGGCGGGCCGCGGCGTCGACATCAAGCTCGGCGGCGTTCCGGCCACGGCTGACGCTTATGAGGAGATCAAGAAACTGGGCGGTTTGTACGTGCTCGGCACCGAACGCCACGACGCGCGTCGCATCGACAACCAGCTGCGCGGCCGCTCCGGACGGCAGGGTGACCCGGGCGAAACCCAGTTCTACGTGTCGCTCGAGGACACCCTCATGAGGATATTCGCGGTGGATACGATAAAGAAGGTGATGACGTTTCTCAAGGTCGCGGAGGACGAACCGATCGAGAACGGTATGATCTCGAAGTCGCTCGAAGCCGCCCAGACCAAGATCGAGGGTTTCAATTTCGACGCACGCAAGCATGTGCTCGAGTATGATGACGTGCTTAACCATCAGCGGAAGATCGTCTACGAGCGCCGGCGGAAGATATTGGTCGGCGGCTCGGCGGAGATCGACGAATACCTCGCGTTACTCGTGGCGGCTGACGAAGCGCTCGGCGCCGCGCTCGAAGCAAAAAAGCAGGCTCTCGGCGACGAAGAATTCTACCGCGGCGCCCGTCGCGTCATCCTCCAGACCATCGATATGTTCTGGGTGGAACATCTGGAGCTTATGGACTACAGCCGCTCGTCGGTGAATTTGCGCGCCTATGGTCAGCGCGACCCGCTTGTCGAATACAAGCGCGAAGGCCTGCGCTTGTTCAAAGAAATGGAAGAGGCGGTGCGCGACCAGATAG
>VFSW01001113.1_pt1 | contig 40343 bp, 41 predicted proteins | sample 5358111 | NCBI WGS metagenome assembly VFSW01 (sample SAMN11554181, study PRJNA540505) | mine drainage metagenome | isolation source: sediment from site ElyBrook_90M | place: USA: Ely Copper Mine, Vershire, VT | collected 2017
CGTTCGTCGAGCCGGCGATCGAACCCTGGCCGGCGACATACTGGCCGCCGGTGGGGAGTGCTCCGCCAGCGAGCGCGGCCGAAAGCGTCAGGGCGACGGTGCTGGACGAGGCCAGCAGCATATTTGTGAATCTATTCATGCTGCGCCTCTTTTGGGGGCAGGTATGGGGCTGCAGCCGGTCACAACAAGGTCTGCCGCCCGGTCAACGCGCGTTGTTTTCTGCTTCACCACAACCCCCGCCATTTCCCGCTCTTCGCGAAAAGGCCTGAGACAAGATTACTCATGGGCCTTCTCACAGTAGCTCTTATACTGCTTCTCATAATCTTATAAAATGTGCAACCGTTTGCTGACTGTTCCGTTAACGGGCATGATTGATGTCTTCTAACACTTTGATTCTAAGATGATTCATGGCAAAATCCCGCCGCCATCGACCGGGAGCCTGCTTGAGTCGCAAGGCGCGAAAGCATCTTCTCAAATGTGCCAGAGGTAGGAAGGATGACCGTCCAGCCATATGATGGCGCCAAGGCCAGGATCGTGAACAGCGCGCGGGAGACCTTCGTCGCCCACGGCTATGAGCATGTGACGATGGCGCAGCTTGCCCAGGCGTGCGGCATCACCAGGCGCGGGCTTTACCATCACTTCAGCCACAAGGAAGATCTGTACCGCGCCACGCTGCGATTGGGGAATATCGAGGCGTTTGAACGGGGCGATCAGGCGGCCAGCGAAGCACTCGCCAGAGGCGCGAATGCGCTCGACGTGTTGTCGGAATGGCTGGACGCGCGCTTCGGCGAGACGCGCCGGCTGGTCGGCAATTCACCACATGGCCGCGAGTTAAACGAGGTCGCCTTCCGCGTCGGCACCGACATCATGATCGAAGTATCTTATGAAAGTAATCGTAAACTCGCCGAGTTGATCGAGGAGCTGCGCCAGCGTGGGCTTCTTAAGCTGCGCAGTGGCGTCACCGCGGAAAAATTGGGCCGGCTGATCGGCGACGGTGCTCGCGGCGTCAACCAAGCCCGGCCGCCCATTCCAAATTCCCTGATTGCGCAGCATTACCGCGACGTGACCGAGGCAATCCTCTACGGCTGCGCCGAATCATCCTGACAGACTTCAATGCTCTAAAGCGCGCGCCATATCCTCGCGCAGCGTGCGCGCGGCCCACCAGAAGCATAAGGCTGCGGGAGCACTTGGGATGACACCGATTAACAGCGCATAACGCAGCGAATCCGCACCGAGCTGCGGCCGCAGAAGATCGCTCGCAATGCCGACGATCTGCGGTCCAAGACCTAGACCGACAAGGTTCAGAACCAGCAACAGCAATGCCGCCGCCTGGGCGCGCATCCGCGCCGGGGCGAGGCCCTGGACCGCGGCAAGGCTCGGCCCCAGAAAACTCGCGCTGAACAGCACCGGCACGGTGAGCGCCGCGAGCGCGACCGAAAGATTTCCCGCCAGATAGAAAACCGGCATGAAGGGCAAGCCGCAGGCGGTGGCGAGGCTTGCGACATACATCATCCAGCGCGCATCGCCGCGGCCAAAACGTTCGGCCACAAACCCCGACAGCGCGGTGCCTGCCGTCCCGATCACGCCGACGAACAGCGCCAGCGTAAAACCGATTGCGGCTGGCGTCATGTGATGAGAGCGGACGAGAAAAGACGGCGTGAAGGCCAAGCCTGAATAGCCGCTGATGGACGCAAGCCCGGTTCCCCAAGCAATGAAGCGGAAGGCGCGCTGCGACCACAAAAAACGCGCCGTTTGGATCAGCCCGGGGTGGCGCGCCGTTTCGCCGGCTGGGCGCGATGGCTCCTCCATAGTGGCTAGAAAAATTGCCATAACCAGCAATCCCGCCGCGCCGGAGACAAGGAACGCAGCGCGCCATCCGTAATGCTCGGCGATCCATCCTCCGCCGAAGAACGCGATCAGAAGACCGAGATTAGAGCCGGCAGAATAAAGCGACAGCGCGCTTGCGCGCCGCTGCGACGGATAAAGATCGGCTATGATGGAGTTGATGGCAGGCGATGTACCTGCCTCTCCGACGCCTGTGCCAAAGCGCGCGCCGAGGAGCTGCAAGAAACTTCCGGCCCTCCCGCAGAACACGGTCATCACGCTGAAAAACGCAAGCGATGCGGCGATGATATTGCGTCGGTTGTAGCGGTCAGCGGCGACCGCCAGCGGCACGCCGAGAACGGCATAGACAACCGCGAAAGCCGGCCCCGCCAGCAGGCCAAGGGCGCTATCGCTAAGATGAAATTCCGCTTTGATCTGCGGCAGGAGGATCGAGAGGATCTGCCGGTCGAGAAAATTGACGACATAGACGAGTGTCATCATGGCGAGCGCAAAGCTGCGAGACATGTCTCGTCCAAGGGGCATGGTCGTCATAGGCCTTGACTATGGGGTTCAGCTGGCTGGGAGCATGAGGCCGGATATTTGGGGCAGGCTAACAGTCGCCGAGACTTAACATATGGGTGCGCACTGCTCCAGTCCAACGGAGCCTAGCGTTGCCCTCAAACCTTATCTATGAGCAACTGAGGCGTGAGACTCACATAGTCACGCGCGGAATTTGTGGCTGCGATGCCAAGCGAGATAAACACGGTGTTCCTGAGTCAAGAGGGCAGATGGATTAATTGACAAAGCCGCAAAACGTGCTCGTGTGCCGTTATGCAATTGAGGACTCAGTACAGTCGTTCCGCCGCTCTCAAAGGTTATCAGACCGCAATCGAATGCGGCATCGACGTCAGCGACAAAGAGAAAACCGTCTTAAACATCAAGACGCTCGATGTCCGTCGCGTCTGCCCATGGCTTTATATGACTGGCGCGCAGTAGGTCCGGCTGATCGTCACCTGTGACGGCGCAGCATCCAGACCAATATTCCAAGAGCGCGTTGCGAAAGATGTTCTGCCCCAGGGTCGGCTCGATCCGCGCCGTTTGGTCTTCATCGACGAGACCTGGGCCAAGACCAACATGACGCGCGCGCGGCTGGGCTCCCAGAGGTGAACGCCTCATCGCCGAGGCTCCCTTCGGCAAATGGCGCACGCTCACCTTCTTAGCAGCAGGGTTGAGATGTTTGTTTGCAGCGTTTCCACGTTCGCCTACCTCAAAGCGGCCCCGATATCCGTTTTCAATCCGCGTGGTTGCCAGGTGGTTGCCAGCTGCGCTCGTCTCATGAGAGACCAAGAAAAAATCTGGATTAATATATTGATTTTATTGGTGCCCCCGGCCGGACTTGAACCAGCACGCCCGTGAAGGCAACAGATTTTGAGTCTGCCGCGTCTACCATTCCGCCACGGGGGCACGTTTCGCGGTAAATGAGCGAATGGAGGCGGGAATATAGCCAGCGCGGCGCGGCGGTCAAATCCCGCGGCCAACCCCTATTCGCAGAACACCTTGACCTTCGCCGCGCGGTTCTTCTTGTCCACGTCGATGGACAGGTCCTGCAGATTGTCGATCAGTTCGTCGAGGTTCTCCGGCTTGAGCTGGCCGATATCAAAGCTCATGCCTTTCTCGCGCAGGGCGTCGTTGACGTGGCTGCGGGCCTCCTGCGGCATGAGGCTGGCGAACTTCACGCCGGCGCGCAGCAGCGCGATCGGCACGCGGATGTTCACCTTGGTCGGCTCTTCGCCGCGGCCTTCTTCTTCCTTCTCCACCAGCACGCGGATATATTTCGGCGCTCCGTTGCGGCGGGGTGCGGTGTCGCCTTGCCCGCCTTCCAGCGCCGCGATCAGCCGCTCGGCTTCGTCGGGCGTGATCTTCCCTTCGGAAAGCATCTGCAGAATCTGCCTGCGGTTCTCGCTCATCACAATCTCCTAATTGATATGCATGAAGACGCAGCTGTGCGGCGTGTCGACCTCGATATGCGTGCCGGCGGTGGCGCTCAGCAGGCCCCAGAAGGCGGCCACCCAGCGCAATGGATTCAGGCGCGCCACGGCGCAGAACGCCAGATAGAACGGCAGCAGCAGGATCAGCAGCGGCAAGACCAGCAACCACAAGAGGAACAGCGGCAGCCACAGCCGCACGCGATGGCCGCGGTCCGTCTGCACGCGAAGGGTCATCGCCAGCGGGATCATTTGGCCTCCAGCAAGCGGACGGCTTCCTGCGCGTCGATCTCGCCGCGCTTCAGCCGGTCGAGGATTTCGGTGCGCGAGGGCACCGGGTCGGTGTCGACGAATTCCAATTGCGCCGCGATGCGATTCAGCCGCGCCTTGATGGTCGGGTACGAAACCCCGAACACCTGCTCCATGTCCTTGATCGAGCCGTGGCTGCGCAGGAAGGCGGCGACGAAGACCTGATCCTCGGCCGAAAGCCGCGCCAGTTGCGGCAGCTCGAAAGAGCCTTCCACGGCGATGTCGGTGTCGGCGAGGCGGACGCGCTCCACCACCAGGGGGCGACCCTGGGTCAGCGCGGTCAATTCCTGCCAATCGCGGTTCATTATAGATGCCTGAAGCGCCGTTCGCGCTTCAGATATATATTGATATTTTCAACTTTTCGACACAATAAAATTAAAAAAAACAATTTTTATGCCTGACTTTTGTTATCTCCTTGAAATAACACGCCCGCCAGCTGTGCAAAATCCGCATCGCCGGCCATCCGCGGCAGGATCGTGATGGGTGTTTCCGGCAGGAAGCGGCGGAGCGTCGCCTCGGTGTCGTCGAGGGGCACGGCACCATCGCCGCCGTCGTTGATCACCAGCGCCGCGATCTTCACGCCCGCCTGCGCCATGGCGTGCGCCGCCGTCAGCGTGTGGCTGATGGTGCCGAGATAGGATCCCGCGACCAGGATCGCCGGCAGGCCGAGCGCCGCCATCCAATCCAGTACCGTGTGGCCAGCGTCGAGCGGCACCATCACGCCGCCCACACCCTCTATAAGAAGTGTGCCCGGCCACGCCGCCGCGTCCCGGCAAAACGCAACAAGGGCGTCGAAATCGATTGCCTTTCCCTCGCGTGCCGCCGCCATGTCCGGCGACAGGGGCGCGATAAAACGCCAAGGCGAAATCTGCTCCACCGCCTCGGGGGTCGCCGCCTCGCCCATCGCATCGAGCAGTTCGCCCGTGTCGCTGGCGCGCGCTTTCGCGATGTCGAAGCCGCTGATCACCGGCTTGATCCCGGCAACCACCTTTCCTTGCGCGCGCAGGTGGCGCAGCAGGCCCGCAGCCACGAAGGTCTTGCCGATATCGGTTCCGGTCGCGGTGACGAAATAAGCGCTCATGCGAGAATCCGTTCGCGTATGATCGTGGCCAGGCGTGCGATCTCATCGTCGGGATGTCCGGCGGTGAAAGCAAGGCGCAGACGCGCGGTTCCTTCCGGTACCGTCGGCGGGCGGATCGGCGTCACCAGGAAACCTTCGCGCTCCAGGATTTGCGAGGCCTCCAGCGCCGCCAGCGGATCGCCCAGCACCACCGGCACGATCTGGCTGATCGCCAGCGGAAGATTACAGGCCCGCGTGAAAGCTTGCGCCTTCGCCAGCGGCTGCGCCGTCAATTCCGGATCGCTCTCGATGATGTCGAGCGCAGCTAATGCCGCCGCCACGCTCGCAGGCGGCAACCCGGTCGAATAGATAAGTGTGCGTGCACGCGTCTTCAGCAGATCGATCACCGCCGCCGAGGCGCAGACATAACCGCCATAGGACCCCAGCGCCTTCGACAGCGTCCCCATCTGCAGATCGACGGGTGCATCCACCGCATGCGCCGAACCTCGTCCGCCGCCCAGTACCCCGAGCCCATGCGCATCGTCGCTCATCAGCCAGGTGTCGTAGGCGTGCGCCAGCGTGCTCAACGCCTTGAGCGGCGCCAGATCGCCGTCCATCGAGAACACACCATCCGTCACAATCAGCGCATGGCGATGCGCCGCGCGATGGAAGCGCAAAATCTCTTCCGCATGGGCGGCATCGTTATGACGGAACACTTCCACACGCGCCCAGGACAGCCGCGCACCCGCCCACAAACAGGAATGCGAAAGCTCGTCGACCAGCAGCAGGTCTCCGTTGCCCACGATCACCGGCACGATGCCCGCATTCGCCAGATAGCCCGAGCCAAACACACAGGCCGCTTCCGTGCCCTTCAGGCGCGCCAATCGCCGCTCGAGTTCGCCGAACAAGGGATGATTGCCGGTCACCAGCCGCGAGGCGCCCGCGCCCGCGCCGTACTTTTCAACCGCCGCGGCGGCCGCGCGCTTCACGGCGGGATGGTGGGTCAGATTGAGGTAATCGTTGCAGGAGAATGACAGCATCCGCCGGCCGGCGCGCTCCAGCCAGATGCCGTCCTCACGCGCGGTTTCCGCCAGCGTGCGCTTGAGGTGCTGGGCTTCCAGTGCGGCGAGTTTGGCTTTGGCGAATGCGTCCAGGGAGGACATGGATGCCTTTGTCTTGCGTGTGTTCACGGGTCCCTATAATGGCATGAACCGCGACAAGAAGGTCACCCCATGGACGACGTCCGCCACGACTGGAGCCGCGAAGAGCTGGCCACCCTGTTCGCCCTGCCCTTCGCCGACCTGATTTTCCAGGCCCAAACCATCCATCGGCGGAATTTCGCGCCCAACGAGGTGCAGATCTCCACGCTGTTATCCATCAAAACCGGCGGTTGTCCGGAGGATTGCGGCTATTGCTCGCAGAGCGCCTCGCACGAGACCGGCCTGAAGGCCTCCAAGCTGATGGATGTGTCGGCGGTCGTGGCCGACGCGAAGAATGCCAAACAGGCCGGCGCCACACGCTTCTGCATGGGCGCCGCCTGGCGCTCGCCCAAGGACAAGGACCTCGACGCGGTCTGCGAGATGGTGAGCAAAGTGAAATCGCTCGGCATGGAAACCTGCGTCACGCTCGGCATGCTGACGCCGCAACAGGCGGGCAAGCTGCGCGACGCCGGCCTCGATTATTACAACCACAACATCGACACCTCACCGGAATATTACGAGCAGATCATCACCACGCGCACCTTCCAGGATCGTCTCGACACGCTGGAGGCGGTGCGCGACGCGGGCATTCATGTCTGCAGCGGCGGCATTGTCGGCATGGGCGAAGACGAAGCCGACCGCATCGGCATGATCCATGCGCTTTGCACCCTGCCGCAACATCCCGAAAGCGTGCCGATCAACATGCTGATGCGCGTCGAAGGCACCAAGCTCGCCGACGCCGAAACCATCAACGCCCTCGATTTCGTACGTACCATTGCGGTGGCGCGCATCGCCATGCCGAAATCCTTCGTGCGCCTGTCGGCAGGCCGCGAATATATGAGCGACGAGGCGCAGGCACTGTGTTTCCTGGCCGGCGCAAATTCGATCTTCTACGGCGAGAAGCTGCTCACCACGCCCAATCCGGAGGCGCACAAGGATCGCCAACTTCTGGCACGGCTGGGCATGACCGCGATGGTGCCGTGACGCCGGGCTGGTTCGCGCGCGGCTTCCCGCATATCTGGCTGCCCTACACCCAGATGAAAACGACGCCCGCGCCGCTGGCCGCCGCACGCACGCAGGGCAGCCGCATCACGCTGGCCGACGGACGCGAGCTGGTCGACGGCATCGGCTCCTGGTGGACGACCGTGCATGGCTACAACCATCCACACATTATAGAAGCCATTGAGAAACAAGCCCGTGTCATGCCCCACGTCATGCTGGGCGGATTGCTACACGAGCAGGCGGCGACGCTGGCCGCGCGTCTCGCAGCCCTGCTGCCCGGCGATCTGACACGCGTGTTCTTCTCCGACTCCGGTTCGGTAGCCGTGGAGGTCGCCATGAAGATGGCGACGCAGTATTGGTTGAACCGCAACATCCGGGGGCGCACGAAATTCCTCGCCTTCAAGGGCGGCTATCACGGCGACACCATCGCCACCATGGCCGTGTGCGATCCCGAAGAAGGCATGCATGCCCTCTTCACCGGCCTCTTGCCCGAGCATCACGTCATCGACCTGCCCCGCGACGAGAAGAGCACCGCCGCTTTCGGCGCCTTCCTCGAAAAGCATGCGGATGAACTCGCCGGCATCCTGATCGAGCCGCTGGTGCAGGGCGCGGGCGGCATGATCTTCCACGACGAGCAGACGTTGCGCCGATTGCGCGCCGCCGCCGACAAATACGAGTTGTTGTTGATCTTCGACGAGATCTTCACCGGCTTCGGTCGCACGGGGACGATGTTCGCCTGCGAAGCAGCCGAAGTCGTGCCTGATATCATCACGCTCGGCAAAGGCCTCACCGGCGGCACCCTGCCGCTCGCCGCCACCGTCGCTTCGCAGAAAGTCTTTGACGCCTTCTGGTCCGACGATCCGGCCCACGCCCTGATGCACGGCCCGACCTATATGGGCAATGCGCTGGCCTGCGCCGCGGCCAACGCCTCGCTCGATCTGTTCGAGAACGAGCCGCGCCTGCGCCAGGCCGCCGATATCGGGAAATTCCTGGGCCAGACGCTGGGCCGCTGCGTCGGCCGTCCCGGGGTGACGGACGTGCGTTCGCGCGGCGCCATAGGGGTTGTGGAACTTGACCACATCGTCGATCTGAACGCCCTGAAACGCCGATTCATCGAGGAGGGCGTCTGGGTCCGCCCCTTCCGCAATATCGTCTACCTCACGCCAGCGCTGACCATCAGTGAAGACGACCTGGAGAAGCTCACGCACACGATCGTGAAGGTATTGCGCTGAATGGGTTTTTTGTCCGTGCACGTGGCGTCAACCTGACCCTTCTCTTTTGGCGCCGCGCGAAGTATGACCCCTCGTAACCTCCAGCCCCACGAGTCGCCATGACGCTCCGCCCCATCCGCCGCGCGCTGCTTTCCGTTTCCGACAAGTCCGGGCTGGTCGAATTCGCCAAGGGGCTGGCGAAGCATGGCGTGGCGCTGATCTCCACCGGCGGCACCGCCAAGGCGCTGCGCGATGCAGGTCTCAAGGTCGCGGACGTCTCCGAGGTCACCGGGTTTCCGGAGATGATGGACGGCCGGGTCAAGACCTTGCATCCGATGGTGCATGGCGGCTTCCTGGCCCTGCGCGACAAGCCCGACCACGCCGAGGCGATGAAGGCGCACGGCATCGAAGGCATCGATCTGCTGGTCTGCAATCTCTATCCCTTCGAGGCGACGGTCGCCAAAGGCGCCGGTTTCGAGGAGACCATCGAGAACATCGACATCGGCGGTCCGGCGATGACGCGCTCGGCCGCGAAGAATCACGACTGGGTCACGGTCGTCGTCGATCCGGAAGACTACGCCGCCGTGCTCGCCGAACTCGACACCAACAAGGGCGCCACCACGCTGGCGTTGCGCCGCAAACTGGCGCAGATCGCCTATGCCCGCACCGCCGCCTACGACGCCGCCGTTTCCAACTGGTTCGCCGACCAGCTTGCGAAGGATGGCGACAAGGTCCCACCCCGCCGCCGCGCTTTCGCGGGCCAGTTGCGCCAGTCCCTGCGCTATGGCGAGAACCCACATCAGGAGGCCGCCTTCTACGTCACCGGCGAGAAGCGCTTCGGGGTCGCCACCGCCGAACAGGTGCAGGGCAAGGAGCTTTCCTACAACAACATCAACGACACCGACGCGGCCTATGAACTCGTCGCCGAGTTCGATCCGAAGACCAGCGCCGCCTGCGCCATCATCAAACATGCCAATCCCTGCGGCGTGGCGCTGGCGGGTTCGCTCGGCGAAGCCTATGCCCAGGCGCTGGCCTGCGATCCGGTGAGCGCCTTCGGCGGCATCATCGCCTTCAACCGCACACTCGACGGCGCCACCGCGGAAGCGATCTCCAAGCTCTTCACCGAAGTGATCATCGTGCCCGACGCCGACGCCGAGGCGCGCCGCATTCTGGCGACGAAGAAGAATCTGCGCCTGTTGATCGCCGGCGGCCTGCCAGACCCGACAACGGCCGGTCTCACCTGCAAGACGGTGTCCGGCGGCTTCCTGGTGCAGACGCGAGATAACGGCCGCGTCACGCGCGCCGAGTTGAAGATCGTCACCAAGCGCCAGCCGAGCGAGAGCGAGCTCGCCGACATGCTGTTCGCCTTCACCGTCGGCAAGCACGTCAAGTCGAACACCATCGTCTATGCCAAGGGCCTGACCACCGCCGGCATCGGCGCGGGCCAGATGAGCCGCGTAGATTCGGCGCACATCGCGGCCGAAAAGGCGCGCGCCGCGGCCAAGGCCGCGGGCTGGCCGCAGCCGATGACCATCGGCTCCGCCGCCGCCTCGGACGCCTTCTTCCCCTTCCCGGACGGCCTGCTCGAGATCGCCGAAGCCGGCGCCACCGCCGTGATCCAGCCGGGCGGTTCGATCCGCGACAACGAGGTGATCGCCGCCGCCGACGAGGCCGGTCTGACGATGGCCTTCACCGGCATGCGCCACTTCCGGCATTAAAGTGACTTCGCGCGTTCTTCCTTCACCCAGATCATGCCGATCAGGCCGACGCCGAGGAACACCAGGATCACCGCGAAACCGCCACGCTGGCTATGTGTCAGCGCCGTCATCCAGCCGACGCTGAGCGTCGCCAGGAACGATGTCGACTGCCCCGACAGCGAATAGAGTCCGAAGAACTCGGTGATGCGCGCCACCGGCGCGATGCGCGCCATCATGGTGCGGGCGTTGGCGTAGGACGCCGACACGCACACCGCCGCCAGATTGGTGACGCCGAGATAGATGATCTCCGGCCAGGTCTTGAAGAATGGCAGGGAATCCACCGGCGGCGCGTGCACGTCGTAGGGGATCACCCAGAAGATGCGGTCCGGCGCCAGGGTGATCAGCACCGTGCCGAACAGCAGCGTGCCGCCCACCGAGACGAAGATCGCCCGCTTCGAACCCAGCGTGTCGTCCAGCCAGCCGCCGAAGAATCCGCCCAGCACCGCGAACACCGTCACCACGATGCCGTAGGCGGTCATCTCCAATGCGCCCCAATGAAAGACGCCCGACGCGTACACGCCGCTGAAGATCAGCAGCGCCGTCATCCCGTCGTTGAAGAACAGCCGTGCCAGCAGATAGGTCGCGACATTGCGGTAATGGTCGAGGCTCTTCATCGTGCGGATGACGGAGCGCACGCCGCGGATCGAGGCGTCGATCCAGCCCATCCGCATCTGCGGCGAATCCGGCGTCCACAACAGCAGAGGCAGCGAGAACACCAGTATCGACAGCGCCGACAGCGGTCCGGTCAACCGTTCCGGCTCGTGCGCGGCCTGATCGATGCCGAACAGCGGATGCGCGGGCAGGAAGCTCCATGGCACGCGTCCGGGAAGCACGAAGGCGAAGAGCATCAAGAGAAGCAGGAACAGGCTCGACAGATTGCCCAGCGCCAGCCCCAAGCCCGAGAGGAAGCCCACGCGTTCGTGCGGCGCAATCGCGGGCAGCAGCGCGTTGTAGAACACGCTGGCGAATTCATAGGCGACGTTGGTGGCGCCGATCAGCAGGCCGATTTCCAGAATCGAGAGACCCGCCCCGTCCGGCTTCGCAAACCAGAGGCTTGCCGTCGCCGCGGCCATGACCAGCGCATAGAACGTGATCCACGGCTTGCGCCGTCCGCCCGCGTCGGCGATGGCGCCGAGGAACGGCGCCAGCATGGCGATGACGATGCCGCTATAGCCCTGGATGTTGCCCCAGATCGCCTGCCCGCGCACCGGATCGTGCACCAGGACATTGGTGAAATACGGCGCAAAAATATAGATCGTGATCAGCAGGATGTAGGGATTGCGGGCGAAGTCGAACATCGCCCAGGAGATCTGGCCGAGCGGACTGGCGATGGCTCCGCCCGTCGTCGATTCTCCGTCCGGCGCGATGTGCCAGCACAAGCGAAAGGGGCGGGCCGAACTGTTCCTGATGGTCGTCACCCGTGTCTGCTCTGACCGTTGCGGCCTTATCGTCGCAGCAACGTCGCATGGCTTTGGCGCTTCAACAACACGGCCGATTCTTCCTTTGCGGAAACTCTTTGAGGCGGAAGGCCCATCTGCTACACCGGTTTTACCGATCGCATGTCACAGGTCATGCCGCGATGCCCCCGAAAAAGCCACTCGTCATCGTCACACGCAAGCTGCCCGCCGTCATCGAGACGCGCATGCGCGAATTGTTCGACGCGCGTTTGAATCACGACGACGCGCCGATGAGCCGCGAGCAGCTCGTCGAAGCCGTGCAGAACTGCGAAGTGCTGGTGCCGACCGTCACCGATAATATTGACGCCAAGCTGCTCGAACACGCCGGGCCCAAGCTGAAGCTGATCGCCAATTACGGCAACGGCGTCGACAATATCGATGTGCGCGCGGCGGTGGAGCGCGGCATCACCGTGACCAACACGCCCGGCGTGCTTACCGACGACACGGCGGATATGACCATGGCGCTGATCCTCGCCGTGCCGCGCCGTCTGGTCGAAGGCGCGAAGGTGATGGAGGCCGGTCAGTTCAAAGGCTGGGCGCCAACCTGGATGCTCGGCCACCGGCTGCATGGAAAGCGCCTGGGAATCGTCGGCATGGGCCGCATCGGCCAGGCCGTGGCGCGCCGCGCCAAGGCCTTCGGATTGCAGATACACTATCACAACCGCAAGCCCGTTCCGGCGGAAATCGAAAATGAACTCGAGGCGACCTATTGGGAGAGCCTCGACCAGATGCTGGCGCGCATGGATATCCTTTCGATCAATTGTCCGCACACGCCGGCGACCTATCATCTGCTGTCGGGCCGCCGCCTGAAGCTGATGAAACCGACGGCCTATATCGTCAACACCGCGCGCGGCGAAATCATCGACGAGGATACGCTGGCATCCATGCTCAAGGCGGGCCAGCTCGCCGGCGCCGGTCTCGACGTCTACGAGCACGAACCCGCCGTGAGTCCCAAACTGCTCAAGCTCCCCAATGTGGTGCTGCTGCCGCATACGGCCTCGGCCACGATCGAAGGCCGCATTGAGATGGGCGAGAAGGTCATCATCAACGTCAAGACCTTCGCCGACGGCCACAAGCCGCCGGACCGCGTCATACCGGCCATGATCTGATTACGGCAGTTCGTAGATCACCGCATTCCAGAAACGTACCCGGTGGGAACCGCTCTTGCGGAAGCCGCGGCGGCGCAGTTCGCGCCCGATGATGGCGTTGAAATAGCCGTGGGCGACGAGTGCGGTGAAGCCGTCCTCGCGTGCGCGTTCCATCAGGATGTCGGCGGCTTCCACGGCGCGATGCTTGGCGCGGCGGTAGTTCTCGATCTCGGGGTGATAGCCGGCGTGCCACAGGATGCGCGACATCACCGCCCATTTCGGCACCTTCATGCGCAGCAGGGGGATACGCGGACTGGCCAGCGGCGCTTCCACGAACAGCGGGTCGGCGATCAGTTCCGCATTGGGGGCCAGCGCCCGGGCACTGTCCTGCGAGCGCGGCCTGTCGCTGGTGAAGACCGCCGTCAACTCCTTCACCAGATCCTGCAGCTCTTCGGGCGGCGCGCTTTCGGGATCGAGGCCCGCAGCTTCGTAGGCGTCGATATAGTCGCGGAACTCCCGGTGCGAGGTGCGCTTGTCCGTCGAAATCGCCGGCCGGCCGTGGCGCACGAGGATAATGCGCATCGCGGTGTCCGCTTGCCTGCGGGACCGGGCGGAACGGGCGGTTTCTGCGTTAATAGGAGCCTCTAGCGACATCGGTCCGGAGCCGTACGACCGGCACAAACTGCGCCGCATCGCGGAGCGTCAACAAGCGGAAAAAGAATGGGCAGCCGTCATGGAGCATGGCGGCTGTAAAGGCAAGACCGGCGGTGTCACAGGCCGACCTCCGAAAACATCCGAGTCGCCTGCCCATTTGCGCCTCCGGGCGGCCATTTCCGCGGGCTGGTTTGCGGTCCGGCGGCGGCCGTGTGTTCGCCCAATTGGGCGGCGGTCCGCCCAAGAACTGTGCAAACACGTGTTGCATTGCAACAACGCAGACTCGAAACCGTCCTTTTCTCATGGAAATCCCACGGAATCCGGCGCGCCGTCGTATTGCAATCAAATGACAGGTCTTCGAATGCTGGTTTCGCAGTCGCCACGGCGGCCGCAGCGCGAAACGAACATGAGGCGAATGACGATGAAGAAACTTGGGCTGAAACTCTCGTTGGCAGCGGCCTTGATGGCCGGCGTAGCCGTTACCAATACGGCTTATGCCGACGATGCCCCGAGTTGGGGCACTTTGTCGGCGTATGTGGCCGTGACGAACGACTATCGTTTCCGCGGCATCAGCCAGGACGCGCAGGAATTCACGCCGCAGGGCTCGATCAACTGGAGCGGCTCGGATGGATTTTATGCCGGTACCTGGCTATCCAAGGTGAACTGGACCGGCACGAACAATCCGTCGTTCGAGGCGGACTTCTACGCCGGCAAGCACACGGATCTGGACGGCACCGATCTCAATATCGAGGCTTACTATTACAGCTACCCGGACGCCAAATTCCCCGGCACCAAGGCGAGCTATTACGAAACGATCGGCCAGCTGACCCATGTCTTCGGCCCGCTGACGCTGACGCTCACCGGCGCGAATTCGCCGGAGTGGAGTCTGAGCGGCGGCACCGGCTGGTATGTGGAAGGCACCGCGGCGTACGCCGTGAACGACTGGCTGTCGTTCAGCGGCAATCTCGGCCACCAGTGGGTGGATGCCGCTCCGAGCGCCTACACGCACTACGACTTCGGCGCGACGGGAACGTGGAAGAGCTGGACGCTCGACCTGCGCTACAACGGCTCCGATATCTCGAAGGCGCAATGCGCCGCGTTCTGGATGTCGACGCCGCACGCCTGCGAAGGCGGCGTCGTGGCCACGCTCACCTACAACATCGCGAATATCCTTCAGTAAGGCGGCAGTGCCTGGCGGCGAAAGCCCCGCGGACGCAAGTCTGCGGGGCTTTTGCTATTCGTACTCCTTGACCTTGGGCCAATAGACCGCCAGGGGCACCTTCAGGCCGCGCAGCACATAGATCGGCTGGCCCGTTTCGTAGGGCATCGCATAAGGGTTGTCGGTTTCGCCCGCCACTTCGACCGAGCGGAACTCCTTGGCGTACTCGTCCCGGTTCCCGCCGATGATGATGACCACGCTGCCGTCGTGGCCGCGCGGCCCCCAGAGGAAATAGTTGTTGTGTCCGCTGATCGCCGGCGGCAGGCCCAGGCGCCGGCCAAAGACGTCGATGGCCGCCGCCTCGCCATAGTTGCGGCCGAAGAACACCGCCTTGGCGCGATCGGCGGGCGGCAGCGCGTTGTAGACCGCCGCCACCTTGGCGGCCATTTCCCGCCAGCCGAACATGTCGGCATACACCTGCGGGAGAGGACCTATTTTGTGATGTTCCATCGCCACGGCCGACGGTCCAAACCCGGCGGCGCGTGCGTAGGCGATGTAGGTCTTGACGGGAAGGACCGGGACCGCAAACGGCGACAGGAGCGCCCCGGCTAGCGTGACCGCCGCAAGCGCCGCCGCGCGCGCGGCCTTTCCCGTGACCCAGCTCTCGATGGCGACCGCGCCGAAACCCAGCAGCGTCGGATAGATCGCCGACAGGTAGTAGGCCTTTCCGTGCATCGCGACGAACAGCGCAAAAAGGATCGCATAGGCGATCGGGAACACGCGATACGCCGCCAGACGCGGCCGCGCGGCACAGGCCAACAGCCCGCTTATCCAGACCGGCGCGGCCATCGGCCCGATCAACAGCAATTGCTGGGCGAAGAAACTTACCGGTGACAGCGCGACGTTCTTGCCGTTGGCCCCTGCCTCGCCCAACTCCAGAAATGGCCAGCCATGGCGCCACTGCCACATCACATTGGGCAGCACCATCAGCAGGGCGATGGCGGCGCCCGCGTAAATCCAGGGACGCAGGAGCGAGCGGCGCAGCGGTGTCGCGACGATGCCGACAGCCAGTGCAACGAGATAGAAGGCGATCATGTATTTGCTGAGCAGGCTGATGCCGACCACGATTCCGAACGGTATCCACCAGCGTTCGTCGCCGGTCTGCGCCAGCCGCACGAGGAACCAGCCGCAGGCGAGCCATGTGAGCGGCTGCAGAAGATCGGTGATCAGAAGCATGCCTTGCACGAGGAAGATCGCGCTGCCGAGAACGCACAGCCCCGCCAGCCATTGGGCGAAGCGCCCGCCGCCGAGCAGGCGCGTGAACTCGGCCGTCAGCGCCACGGTGGCCGTCATCGCCAGCGCCGGAGCCAGCCGGAATCCCACAAGAAAATTCCCGGACAGCGCATGCGACCACGAGGCAATCAACGGAACCAGCGGCGGCTGATCGACATAACCCCAGGCAGGATGGTTGCCGCAGACGATGAAATAGAGCTCGTCGCGGAAAAAGCCGTAACCGCCGTTGACGAACAGATGGATCGCGAACGTCGCGAGGCCGAGCAACAGCGACGGCGTCGTCCAGCCGTTCAGGGAGAACCGCGTATCCGCGCGCCCACTCGTGTGACCTGATTCTGCCATCTGCCCGCCCCGGATATCCCTGCAGCGGTTTGTAGCAAGAAATTGGTCGGAGAGAGAGGATTCGAACCTCCGGCCCCCACGTCCCGAACGTGGTGCTCTACCAGGCTGAGCTACTCTCCGATGCCGGTCGCATTTTCCGCAGCAAACCTGCTTTTTGTCGGAAAATGATCCCTCGGGAGGCGCCCTTATAACGATGCGCCCCGCCCCCCGCAACCGGCGGAATTACCCGCGTTGAAAGCCTCAGGACTAGGCCTTATGGTCCGCGACCTTTTCCATGCTGGGGCGTCGCCAAGTGGTAAGGCACCGGATTTTGATTCCGGCATTCGGAGGTTCGAATCCTCCCGCCCCAGCCAGCTTTTCCGGCAAATGCGTTTAAGGGCTGTTGGTGAACCGCGCGCCCAGCCGGTCGAGAATCTCTTCCGTCGAGAAGCCCAGCGCTTCAAGCCTGCCGGATCGCGCCAGCAGCGCCAGCCCGCTCAGCGTGGCCGCGACCAGCAAGACGTCGCAGTGCGCCTCGCGGTTGTCGGCCGTTTGCCCGGATGCTTCCGAAAGCACCTTGAGCGCCGCGATCAGCCGTCCGTTGAACAGTCGTTCCGCGTCGCCCGTTCCGGCGCTGGCCGGCAGCGCCGCGTAAGCGGCGGCGATGGTCTCCGTCGTCTGCAGCAGCGAAAGCGCCGCACCCGAGGCGGCCGCAAGCTTGCCCTTGCCCTCGCACCCGGCGGCGGCCCCGCGCATGGCGCGCGACAGCGACGACAGATCGTCCGCCGCCAGCGCCAGCAGCAGTTCGTCCTTGCCGGTGAAGTAGCCGTAAAGCGCGGCCGGCGCGAACCCTGCTTCCGCCGCCACGCCGCGCAGCGACAGGTCGCGTGCGCCCTCGCGCGTGGCGACGCGCCGCGCCGCTTCGAGGATGGCGGCGCGCGTCGCGTTGTGTTCGCGCGCGCGCCGTTCGTTACGTCTGGTTGCCGTCGCTGGCTGGCTCATCGCCCGGCATGATAGGTGATTCGCCGGGTAGGCCGTTATTGCTTCTTCGGGCAGATCTTCGGATCGGTGTCCGTCTTGCACTGCTCGTTGTGCAGGTCGTTGAACTGGGTCGCAACCTGCGTTTCGGTGTCGACCGTCTTGTCATAAACCTTCTGCATGTCGTCCATGGTCTGTTTGAGAGACGCGGCCTTGTCCTTGCCCTTGTCCCCTTCGGCCTGGGCAGCGGCCAGCGCGGCCTGATCGATCTTGGCCTGCTGCATCAGGCAGCCGCGGTACGGCTGGAGCGATGCCTGATAGGCCTTGACCTGATGATAGGCGTCGACCACTTCGGCGCGCCCCACCTCGACCGTCTTGCCGCTGAGATCGCTGGCGGCCGGAATGGCCGGCGCAATAGGGGCCAGCCCGCATTCGTTCGCGGCAAGCGCAGGCACGGCCGCCACGGCCACCAACGCCGCGGCCAGACAGATACTCTTCAACATTCGTGAAACTCCCTGATGTGTCACAACCCCAACAGGGCCAAGATAAGCACATCTTCCGGGTGGGAACAAAGGCCGGTGCGACCTTCGCGTCGCCGCTCAGACCTCGCTGCCATAGGGCGGCGCCGGATCGTATTCCATGCCGCGCTGCACGGCGCGGGCGAAATCCGGCGTATGCATTTGTCCCGTCAGCCAAAGTGCCATGTCGATCCCCGCCGAAACGCCGGCGGCAGTAACAATATTTCCGTCCTGAACATAGCGATGATGTTCAAGCACTTCGGCCGCTTCGCCGCGGGCGCGAAGGGCTTCGACGAAGCTCCAATGGGTTGTCACCCGCTTGCCTCGGGCCGGCCCCGCCGCGGTCAGCAGCAGGGCCCCGGTGCAGACGCTGGTCACCCATTTCGCCTTATGCGCGATATTCGCGATCCAGGCGAGCGCCATCCGGTTCTCCGCCTCGCGGCGCGCGCCCTGGCCGCCGGGTATCAACAGCACGTCGAGCCTCAGGCACTGGTCCATCGTCAGATCGGGCAGGACGCGCAGGCCCTTGGCGCATACCACCGGCTGGTGGCGGTCGGCGATCAGCTTGACGTCGTGCACCGGTCCCTTCCCGAGATGCTGGCTCACCGCGTTTGCCATGGTGAAGACTTCCCATGGGCCGACGAAATCGAGTTCTTCGACGCCGTCGAACACGAATATCCCGATGCTGATGGTCACGCCGCGTCTCCTTTGCAGGAGATATTACGGCTTGCGCAGCGCCACTGCAAAACCGTCGACAGGTGTATTGGCTTCCATGCGCGGTGCGCAGGCCATGAGCCCTGCCAGGTCCAGGCCGTTCTCGTGGGCGAGCGCGCGCAGATAATTCTCGGAATGCCGCCAGCGGCGCTTCGGACCGAGTTCGAAGCCCTCGCCCGGCTTGCTCTCCACCGTGAACAGGAAGAATCCGCCCGCGTTCAGAGCGCGCGCGGTTCCCTGAACGGTCGCCGCGAGATCGCCGAGATAGACCAGCGTGTCCGCCGCCAGCACCAGATCGTAGCGCGCCGCATCGAGCGCGCTTTCGATGTCGGCGACGTCAAGCCTGTCATAGATGTCCCGCGCCCTCGCCTTCAGGATCATCGCCGGGCTCAAGTCAATGCCGTCGAGGCGTGCCGCCAAATCCTTGAACGCGGTGCCGCAAAGACCCGTGCCGCACCCGAGATCGAGTACGGCGAGGCCCCCGCGTCCGGGCATCACCAGATTCGCCAGTTGCCGCAGGATCTGCGGCGCCCGATAGCCAAGCTGTGACAACATCCGCGAATCGTAATCGGTCGAAAACTGGTCGAACAGGTGACGCACATAGCCCGCGTCGGAGCGCGGCCGCGCGCGCATCGCCTCCGCCTGCCTGATTTTCTCCGCAAGGCCCGGCGTCTCGTCCGGAAGCGCCGAGAAGACGTTCGTCGCCTTTTCCGCCTCGCCGGCCTGCAGCCAGGCGCAGCCCAGAAGAAACCGCGCATCGTCCAGGCCGGGGTCGAGGCGCAGCGCGCGTTGGATTTCCGCGATGGCCGGTGCCAGAAGCTCGCAGCGCATCAGCGCTTCGCCCAGGCCAAGCGCGGCCTGCGCCACATGCGGATAGAGCATCGCCGTATCGCGCGCGGTTTCGAGCGCTCCGGCCGTATCGCCGCTCAGGGCGCGTGCGCGCGCGTAGAAAAACCGCGCCAGGAGGCCCCCGCGCCCCTCGTCGATCAGTCCGCGCAGCAGTTCCGCCGCTTCGGGCGCGCGGCTTTCCGCGATCAGCCGCTCTGCTTCGTCGAGCGGTCCATGCTCAAGATGCAAGTGTGCACTTGCCGTTGTTGAGGACGACAACGTCGCGTTCCTTCAGTTTGCAGCGGAAGGATACCACGGAACCGTCCACCCAGATCTCCGTCACGATGGTTTCGCCGGGAAAGACCGGCGCGGAGAACCGCGCATCGAATCCGGTGATCTTCTTCGCGTCGTATTTGCAGACGCTGGAGATGACGGCGCGGCAGGCCGTGCCGTAGGTGCAAAGCCCATGCAGGATCGGCCTGGGATATCCCGCCATCTTCGCGACATTGGGATCGCGGTGCAGCGGATTGCGGTCGCCGGACAGCGCATAGAGGAGGGCCTGGTCCGGGCGCGTGTCGCAGGCGACCTCGAGATCGGGCGCGCGCACCGGCAGCGCGTGCGGCACGGGCGCGCCATCCTTCGGTCCGCCGAAGCCGCCGTCGCCGCGTGCGAAGATCGTCACGCCGAGCGTGCACAGCTTGTCGCCGGATTTCTTCTCGCGGATCACCTTCTCCATGAGGATGAGCGCGCCCTTGCCCTCGCCCTTGTCGATGGCGCCGGCCACGCGCTCGTCGGCGATCACCTCGGCTTCCACCGGCAACGGCTTGTGCAGGGTCAGCCGTTGCTCGCCGTGCACGACCATCAGGTAGTTTATGCCCGAGCGCGCCAGCGTCGCCTGCCCCCAGCCGATCACCGTCGCGAAGGTGGGCACCGTCTGCAGATCGTTCTCGTAGACGTATTTGAGTTCCTGCGGATTCATCGGATCGCGCATGAAGCCCACGCCCAGCGCGTAGAGCATGGCTTCGCGGTCGGTATAGCGGAACGTGTCGCCGGTCGATTTGAGCTGCATGATCTCGTCGTAATTGATGGGCATGCGCGTCCTCCGGTGATAATTCGTCAGGGAATACAGAGTATTTGTTGAGGGGTACTTGCGGCAATCGCCGTTCGGCGCTTTTCTCGAACGGCAAGCTTACCTGGGGAGAGCATGCACCAGTCCTACGACGAACACCGCCCGCCGCACAGGTTCGGCTGTCTGAAAGGTTGCCTCACGGCCATCCTGCTCGCCGTCCTGGTGGTGGGAGGCCTGATCGGCTTCATGAGCTGGAACATCTATCGCGGCTTTGAGGGCGACCGTCATCTCCAGACAATCCTGAGCATCGCTCGCAACGACGGCCGGGTGCGCGCCGAATTGGGGGGCACCTTCTATGTCATGGAAATCGAACGCCAAACCTTTCCGACAGGCAACGGCCGCGCCACGACCTACCAGATCGTACTCATCGGCCCCAACGGCAGGGGCGAGCTCGACGTGCGCATGGAACCAAGGGCCGGGCGGATGACGATCGTATCGATGATCCTGACGGGCCCCGACCGCCGTCCGATCGCCATCATCGGCAAAGGGCCGCGAAGCCTGCTGCAGACGATCTGGATCCCGCCGGACATGCATCCGGCCTGACGGCCTCCCCACTGTGACGGGCAAATGCTAGCGTCCGAAACGGAGGACCGGGCCCATGACCTACCGCTGTTTCGATGTCGACATCGCCGACAAGATCGCACGCATCACGCTGAAGCGCGGCGACGAACTCAACACCATGACGCCGGATTTCTGGCGCGAACTGCCCGAGATCGTGCGCGATATCGATGACGGTGCCAAGGCGCGCGTGATCGTCATCGCCTCCACCGGCAAGCATTTTTGCGCCGGGATGGATCTTTCGGTTTTCACCGGGGGCCAGTCCGCCGGAACCGCCGCCGCACTGTCGAGCGAAGAACGCGGCCGCGTGCGCGCCGCCCTGCGCGGCAAGGTTCTCGAATTGCAGGAGACCTTTAGCGTGCTCGACCGCGCGCGTATGCCGGTGCTGGTCGCCGTGCAGGGCGGTTGCATCGGCGCGGGCGTCGACATGATCAGCGCCTGCGACTGCCGCTACGCGACCGAAGACGCCTTCTTTGTCATCCAGGAAATCAATCTCGGCATGACCGCTGATGTCGGCACCTTCCCGCGCCTCTGCCATCTGATGCCGCAAAGCGCGCTGCGGGAACTGGCCTATGCGGGCCGCCGCCTGCCCGCGCAACGGGCCAGGGAACTCGGCCTGGTCGGCGAAGTCTTCGCCACCCAGGCCGAGATGCTGGCGCATGTCATGGACGTGGCCAAGGACATCGCCGAGAAATCGCCGCTCGCCGTCCACGGCTCCAAGGTGATGATCAACTACGCGCGCGACCATTCCATCGCCGACGGCCTCGATTACATCGCCACCTGGCAGGCCGGCATGTACAATCCGGAGACCGACATGCTGGAAAGCTTCGTGGCGAAGAACCAGAAGCGCGCGCCTGTCTTCGCCGACCTTTTGCCGGTGAAGAAGGGGTTGAGGACGGAGTGAGCCGACCTCAATACCCCGCGGCCAGCCCTGCCGTGCGGCGGTCGTCGTTTGCACCTTCGAGAAGGTGGGTCTTCGGATCGCGCAGGATCGCCTCGTCCGCGCCCCATGCGGGAATGACCTTGAACGTGTAGCCCATCTTTTCGAGCGCGGCCTGCGTCGTGGGCGTGAGATAGCCCGGCTCCACCATGACGAGGTCCGGCAACCATTGTTGATGCACGCGCGGCGCATCGACCGCCTGCTGCATGTTCATGCCGAAATCGACGACGTTGAGGATGCTTTCCAGCGTGGTCGAGATGATCGTCGAGCCGCCAGGACTGCCCGTGACCATGAACAGCTTGCCCTTGCGCAGCACGATGGTCGGCGTCATCGAACTCAGCGGCCGCTTGCCGGGCTGCACGTCGTTGATGCTTCCCTGCACCAGGCCGAAGCTGTTTGGGACGCCGGACTTCGAGGTGAAGTCGTCCATCTCATTGTTGAGGAAGAAGCCGGTATCGCCGGCGATCTGTCCGAGGCCGAACAGGTAGTTGATCGTGTAGGTGACGCTGACGGCGTTGCCCTTCGCGTCGACCACCGAATAATGCGTGGTGTGCGTGCCTTCGTCGGGTCCGAGGCTGCCCTTGACCTCCGACGACGGCGTCGCCGCATCGGGCTTGATCTGCGCGCGGATCGCCGCGGCATGCCGCGGCGATAACAGATTCCGGATCGGATTTTTCACGAAGACCGGATCGCCGAGATCGGTGTTGCGGTCGGCAAAGGCGTGACGCTCGGCTTCGGCCAGGTAATGCGTCGCCATGACCGACCCGTAGCCCCATTTCGCGAAGGGATAAGGCTTTATGATCTGCAGGATCTCGCACACCGTCGTGCCGCCCGAACTCGGCGGCGGCGAGGAGACAATCTCGTAGCCGCGATAGTCGCAGGTGACCGGCCTGGTCCAGGCCACCGTGTAATCGGCGAAATCCTTCATCGTCAGCAGGCCGCCGTTCTGTTCGCTCGCGGCCACGACGGCGCGCGCGATCGGCCCTTTGTAATAGGCGTCGGTGCCGCCCTTGGCGATCAGCTCCAAGGTCCGCGCGAGCTGGGGCTGTGCCAGCCTGTCGCCGGCCTGATAGGGCTGACCGTGGTTGAGGAAGATCGCCGCGACATTGGGATGTTCGGCAAAATTCTTGCTGCGCGTGTCCAGTATTTTAACGTCGCCAGGCTCCAGCACATAACCGTCCTTCGCCAGGGCGATCGCCGGCGCCATCACCTGCTGCAGCGTCATGGTGCCGTATTTTTTCAGCGCGGCGTTGAGCCCCATCACCGTGCCGGGCACGCCAATCGCGAGAAAGCTCTTGGTGCTGCGGCCCGGGACCACATTGCCCTGGGCATCCTGGTACATCGTGGGTGTAGCCTTCAGCGGCGCTTTCTCGCGGAAATCGAGAAAGATGTTCTTGCCGCCGGCAAGATGGATCACCATGAAGCCGCCGCCGCCGATATTGCCGCAGCAGGGATGGACGACGGCGAGCGCGTAGCCGACGGCGACCGCGGCATCGATCGCATTGCCGCCCCGCTTCAGGATCTCGACGCCGACCTGCGTCGCCAGATGTTGCGCCGTCACCACCATCGCATGGCGCGCCGTCACCGGCTTGGCGTTGGCCAGGGCCTGGAGCGTGGCCGTCGGGCCGGTGACATCGAGCGCCTGTGTCGGGATGGAAGAATGATCGGCCTGCGCATCAGCCGCCGGGGATGCGGACATGGAAAACATCAGGGCGGCAAGCATGGTGACGGCTCTGGGCATGACTTGTTCTCTGCCGGATCGGAAGTGGCTCGTTCGAACCTAACCCGGAAAACCCGCAAACAACCAGCCGCTTTCCCTTCGCTCGCCGTGTTTTTCGACGATTATCGGTTCAGCGCCCCGGCGGCGCGATCGCCTGGCACACCAGCGTGCTGGCGAGCGCCGCCAGCGCCGTGAGGGCTGCGCCCCAGGCGATGTCGATTGCCGCCAGACGAACGGTCCATAGCCTGATCGTCGCCAGATTCGTCAGATCGTAGGTCATGTAGGCGAAGAAGCCGAACAGCGCGCCATAGAGAAGCGCCGTCGCCCAGGCATTGGCTCGAAGCGCCGGCCCGACCGCGAAGATGACGACACCCGCCGCATAGAGCAGATAAAAAAGCACCGCGGCCGTCCAGTTCGGCGGATCGCGCAAGATCGCGCCGAGCGTCGGCCTGAACATCGCCGGTGCGAAATAGCTCAGCCACAGCGCATCGCCGACGACGAGCACCGCCAGTGCGGCGGCGTACCGGATCGCATAACTCAGCATGTCCGCCCCCTGCTCAATAGAGTCTCCCGGTCAGGGTCTGGATGATCCGCGCGGGCAGGTTCAACAACTGCATCGGCGCGTCGGCGCTGATCAGGCACAGGCATTCCGAATCCGACGTCACGGCCGGAGCATGAACGATGTTCTCGTCGGTCTGCGCGAAATCGCCGGGTCCGAAGCTGCCGCTGTCGTCGCCGAACCGCCCGTAGAGCACGCTGGTGAATTCCTGGCCGCAATGGGTATGCCGCGCCAGAGTCGTGTTCTTTCCCGCATAGACGAGATAGGTCAGAGCCTCAGGCTTGGGCCGGACATACACCGGCGCGAACCAGATGTTCGGTGTCACCCAGCGGCGGAAACCTACGCTCTGCCGGCGCAGTGGTGCGGGCACGGAAAACCGCTCCAGGAAGCGCGGCGTGTCCACCCTTGCCGCCGGCGGCGGCGCGTCGTCGATCCGCGCGAACACACGCTCCAGCGCATCGTCCGACACCGGAGCCGGCGCAACCTCCTGGAGAAAGGCGCCTCCGGCATCTTCCCAGACCGCCGCTTCGCTGCGGCAGACGGTGCAGCCATGGACATGGCAGGTGACGACGAGCGCCGCACCGGCGTTCAAGGCGCCGCGCGCATAGGCTTCCAGAACCTCGGCCGAAGGATGATGGCGGATCATTTGAGTTCCTCCACCAGGCTGCGCAGACGGTCCATCGCCAGCCTTATGCGCGATTTTACCGTGCCCAACGGGATGTCCAGCGCGCGCGCAATCTCGCTATGCGGCGCATCGTCGAAAAAGGAGCGACGGATGACGTCCGCCTGATCGCTGGGCAGCTGCTCCAGCGCCGCGCGAACGCGCGTCTCGCGTTCGGACGACAGGACGTGATCGCTCGGCATCGGTTCCGGCGCCAGGTTGTAGAATTCCTCGAACAGGCGCGGGTCGCGTTGACGGCGCCGCAGATCGACGCGCAGATTCCGCGCGATGGTGAATATCCAGGTCGCCGCCGACGCTCGCGCCGGATCGAAATATTCCGCCTTGTGCCAGACGACCAGCATCGTGTCCTGCGCCAGGTCCTCGGCCACGGCCGCAGCCGCGCCCGACCGCATGAAGAAATTCTTCAGCCGCGGCGCGAAATGGGTGAACAGTTCGCCAAAGCGATTCCGGTCTCGCGTACGCGCAACAGCGACAATGCAACCGGACCAATCCGGCATGTCGTCACTCGTGTCGCGCGCAGGCGCCATCAGCCGCTCACATCGGCGAAAGGTCTGCCGGAAGGCTGCATGTCGCCAGGCTGGCGGGCAGCGCAACACGGCGCGGGTCAGATGCATGCTCATCGTTGGTCGGTTTTACGTTCCGCCACATCATTTGGATCACCGAAGGCCCGCTTTGATACGGAATACTAACGCCCAAGGCCCGGTTCCGCCACGTCGCCGGGGCATGTGATCCAACCGGCGGGCCGGCTCGTAATAGGGGCATGGCAAAGATCGCGATCATCGGCACCGGCATCTCCGGCCTCTCCGCCGCCTATCTTCTCAACGAACGGCACGACATCACGGTTTACGAAAAGGATAGCCGGATCGGCGGCCATAGCCGCACGATTACCGTGCGTCATGGCACTCGCGCGATCCCCGTCGATACCGGATTCATCGTCTTCAACCGGCGGAACTATCCCAACCTCACGGCCCTGTTCCGCAGGCTCGGCGTGCCGACCCACAAAAGCGATATGAGCTTCGCGCTGACGGTGCGCGACGGCTGGCTGGAATGGGGCGCGCAGAACCTTAACGCGATCTTCGGCCAGCGGCGGAACTTCTTCCGGCCGGGTTTCTTCCGGCTGTTCGGCGAAGCCATGCGGTTCAACGCGCAGGCGGTTTCGGCCATGGAAGAAAATCCGGGCGTCACGCTGGGCCAACTGATCCGCCGCATGGGCCTGAGCGACAGTTTCCGCTGGTACTATCTCCTGCCCATGGCCGGCGCGATCTGGAGCTGCCCGCCACGCCAGATGCTGGCATTTCCCGCCGAGACCTTCATCCGCTTTTTCTCCAATCACGGCCTGTTGTCGGCGAGCGGTCAGCCGCAATGGTACACCGTCACTGGCGGCGCACAGAATTACATCGATCGGCTCACGGCGCCCTTCATCGGACGCATCCGTGTGAATTGCGCGGTCGCTGAGGTCACCCGTGCCAACGGGGCGGTAGCCGTCCGCGATCAGAATGGGCACCGCGAAACCTATGATCACGTCGTGTTCGCGTCGCATGCCGACGAAACCCTGCGCCTGCTTGCCGACGCCTCGCCCGCCGAGCGCAACGCGCTTGGCGCCTTCACCTACCAGCGCAATCGCGCCATCCTGCACAAGGATCCGCAGTTCATGCCCAAGCGAAAGCGCTGCTGGGCGAGCTGGGTCTATCATTCCGACGGGTCCGGCGACGAAGCCGCTATCACGGTCAGCTATTGGATGAACCGCCTGCAGGCGATCGACCGGCGCTATCCCCTGTTCCTGACCTTGAACCCGGCGCGCGAGATTCCGACGGAACACGTGTTTGACGAACACCTGTTCCATCATCCTGTGTTCGACCACGCCGCCATGGCGGCCCAAACCCGGCTGAAGGCGATGCAGGGGACAAACAACGCCTGGTTCTGCGGCGCGCATATGGGCCACGGCTTCCACGAGGACGGTCTGGTGAGCGCGATAAACGTCGCGACGGCGCTTGGCGCGCCGGCGCCCTGGCAGACCCGGAGCGTGATCACCGTGGCGCGTGCCCGGCCCCCGTCTGCCGCGGTTCCGCAAACGGTCGGCGCCATGGCCGCACTGGACTAGGTCATGCAACTCGTCCCCATGCAGATCGCCCACGCCCGTACCCGCCCGCGGCGCAACGCGTTCCGCTATCCGGCGTGTTACCTCGCGCTCTCCGTACGCAACATCGCGGAGCGCAAAGGCAGCGCGCTGTTCTCCATCGATCGCGCCAATCTGTTCAGCCTTCGGACCAGCGACTACGGCGACCGCCGCACGCCTCCGGTGCAATGGATACGCGAAGTTCTGGCGACCTTTCTCCTGAACGAAGCCGACGGAGACATCACGCTCCTCACCCTGCCGCGTATCCTGGGGTATGCCTTCAATCCGGTGAGCTTCTGGTTCTGCTTCGACCGGGACGGACGTCCGCGCGTCGTCCTGGCCGAAGTGAACAACACCTTCGGCGAACGCCATTGTTATCTCTGCTGTCACGACGATCACCGCCCGATCGCGCGCGATGACGAGCTGAGCGTGCGGAAGGTCTTTCACGTCTCGCCATTCATGGAGGTAAAGGGGACCTACCGCTTCCGCTTCGACTATGCAGCGGACAAGATCACGGTCCGGATCGATCTGCACGACGCGGAGGGCCTTATCCTTTCCACCGCGATGAGCGGACGACCGCAGCCGCTCACCGACCGCCGTCTGCTGAAGGTCTTCACCGGATATCCGCTGCAGATGCTGAAAGTGATCGCACTGATCCACTATCAGGCGGCGGTTCTTTACCTGAAGGGCGTCAGGAACTACCGCAAGCCCGACCCGCCGCTGGCGCCGATCACGCGCTAGCCCGCTGCTGCCGCGTGCTGCGGCATCGCCACGGCCGGACCCTCGCTCCATACGTCGGTGAGCGGCATGCCGTTCTTCTCGATCATCATTTGCGCGTGGGCATAGCCTTCGGCCACCGCGCGGTCGAACAGCTTCCAGTCGTGCAGTCCCAGATCCGGCAAGGGCGGCTCGAAGATGTAGTCCGCATGTTCGCGCACGACGCGGCGCTGTGCCTCCGAACCCACCGTGCCCGAGCGCATCAGGATGGTGACGATCGACGGCGTGCCGCGCATGCGCTGCCACAGCAGCGACCACACCGGCCGTTCGCCATAGCGGTTGTCGCGCACCGTCAGATCGACCTCGCCGGTGACGTCCGAGGCGATGATCGGCCCGACATTGCGCGCACGCATCACGTCCACCGGCAGATTGTTCATCACCCCGCCGTCGACCAGCAGATGCCCGTGATGGGCCACGGGCGGCAGGATGCCCGGCAGCGCCACGCTGGCGCGCAGCGCACGCCACAGCAACCCGCCGCGGTGTTCGTGGACGCGGCCGCTGGTCAGATCCGACGAGATGCAGAAGAACGGTTTGGCCAGTTCCTCGATCTTCATGTCGCCGAAATGCTCGCGCAGCAGCGTCGACACCTTCTTGCCGCGGACCAGAGCGATCAGCGGCAAGGTGAAATCCGAAAGCGGATTGCTGGTAACGAACGCCGCGCGCATGCGGTCGCTCAATTCCTTGGTATCCCACTCCGCCGCGAGGCCCGCCGCGATGATCGCGCCCATGCTCACGCCGCCCAGATAATCGAAGGGCACCTGCGCCTCCTTCAGCGCCTTGATGACGCCGATATGGGCGAAACCGCGCGCGCCGCCGCCGCCCAGAACCAGCCCGACCGCGCGTCCGGAAATGAAGCGGGCAAGCCGGCGCACGTCGTCGTCGCGGCCGAGACGGATGTGGTGATGCGATTCGAACTGGCCGGTCTTCAGCGCGAAGCGTTCCGGCACTTCGCCGTTTTTGCCGTGCGGGTGCAGCAGCAGCAGCTCCGGCAGGCCCAGCGCGCGCTCCTTGGGCGCGACAAAGGGCTTTGCCGACAACGACCGGTCGGCCCGCGCCAGCAGAAAGACACGATCGGCCTGTCTCAGGCACAGATGTGTCCAGGCCGTGTCGGGCGCATCGCCGCGATAGATGACGACGTCATGCGCCGCTTCGAAGGTGTTGAACCACTCCGCCGACTGCTCGCAGGCGCTGGCGTCGAGCACGGCCGCCTTTGATCCCATATCGACCAACGCACTGGCCAGACGGTGTGCGATGGGCTCGTGGTTGAGGCCTTCCTGCAGCGGCACGACGGCGAAGGTCTTGGGACGCGAGCCGTCCTTGGCGCTCTTCGTGGTGTCGTGCAGCCGGCGCACCAGCATCCGCATCATGTTCAGCATCACGCGCGGATGGCGGGCGATCAGCGCTTCGAAGCTGTCGGGGCTGATGCGCAGAAGCTCGCTGTCGCGCAGCGCCACGAGCTGCGCGGAATGCTCTTCGCCGGAGATCATCGACATTTCGCCGACGGTCTCGCCGGCATGAACCTGCGCCACCAGCCGCCGTCCGCCGTGCTCGTCGTCGACGAAGACGCCGAGGGATCCGGTCACCACCAGGAACAGCGCCGAATGGTTTTCGCCGTCGCGCCTGAGCAGCATGCCGCCCGGAAGCCCGAACCAGTTGGCTTCCGACAGCAGGCGCTTCAGCGCCCCGTCGCCGACATCCTCGAGCAGCCGGAACGCGCACAGATGCTCGCGCAGGGACTCCGGATAGACGGTTTCCTGTCCGTTCAGGAAGGAGGATAGAAAGGCCATGTTCATCGCCGGTCTTTCTATCCTTTTAACCTACCACTGGGTCCAACCGCCATCGACGGCGACGCTCGCCCCCGTGACATAGCTGGACGCACGGCTCGCCAGGAAGAGCAGCGGACCGGCGATTTCGCCCGCCAGGCCCAGCCGCCCGAGCATGGTGCGTCCGGCAAGACGTTCCGCAAAGGCAGGATCGTCGGTGGAAACCTGCGGCCTCGGGAACGGCCCCGGCATCAGCGCGTTGACGCGGATTTGCTCGGGTCCGAACTCCGCCGCGAGATGGCGGGTCAGTTGGACCAGCGCCGCCTTGGCCGGGCCGTAATGGAAGGGGCTTGCCTGTTCGGGCTTGGCGTAGATGCGTTTGTCCGGCGAAACATGGGCGTACATCGAGGCGATGTTGACGATACTTGCGTCGCCGGTGGTCCGCACCGCTTTTCGCAGGGCCGGCAGCGCCGCGCGTGACGCTTCGAAGGCGGCCGTCACCGCACTCGCATAGGTCTGGGCGAAGTCGGCGGGTTCGAGCGCCGCGAACGCTTTGGGCGTCATCGAGATCGCGTTGTTGACCAGCACGTCCAGCCTGTCGCGCGCCGCGAAGAAGGCGCGTACGCGGTCAACATCGGCCATGTCGAACGCCGCGCGCTCGGCGGAAAAACCCTCACGCTTCAGCTCGCTCTCGAAATCCTTGAGCCTGGAGCCATCGCGCCCGTTGACGATCACATGCGCGCCCGCTTCGCACAGGGCGCGCGTCATCGGACGTCCCAGATGTCCCGCAGCGCCCGATACGAACGCCGTGCAACCGTCGAGGCGGAACAGCTCCATGGTCATGATTTTGGCCATTGTGCCGGATTGAGCAGGCATTCCGGCAGGCGCGGAACGCGCTTTTCGACCTCTATGCATTCGGCCTCGCCGAGAGGACGTTTCAGAGCCAGCCGCAGATTGGCGTCGAGTTGTTCCTCGTTTTCCAGTCCGATCACGACGCCGTCGATGAAACTTTGACCGCGCGCATAGGCGAGGCAGAGGTCTGCTGCGCTTTCGCGTCCGAATTCCTCCGCCAGTCCGGCGACGAGCTTGAGCACCGCCGCTGCGTCGACGTTCTCGATGCGCGGCCAGATCGCGGGATCGTTCGCCGCCAACAGCCCTTGCAGGAAGACGCTGCGCGCATGCACCGTCACACCCCAGCGCCTTTGGATGGCTTCTACGACGCCGGCCTTGCGCCAGCGCCAGTCGAGCAGGTTGAACGGCATCTGGAGGTGTTTCACGTCGCGACAGGCGAGTGCCGCCAGGGCTTCTTCGGGCGACTGGACGGAAACGCCCAGCGCCAGCACGGTTCCGTCGTGGAGCCGTTCCAGCAGCCGCTCCCAGATCGCGCCGTCGAACGCGGTCATGTGGGTGGCCCGGTGCAGCAGCAGGCAGTCGATACGCCGCCGTCGCAGAGCGAAAAGCGACTCCGCGATGCTGGCATCGACCGCGGCGCGTATCTCGTCGCGCGTGGCGTTCGCTGAAAGATCCGTGAGCGGGCTGAGCTTGGTGATCGTGTGCGCCGCGCGTCCGTCGAGCGCCTCGCCGAGCCGTTCCTCGCTGTCGCCATAGGCGCGCGCCGTGTCGAACTGGGTGACTCCCGCGTCCGCCGCCCGGCGCACGAGTTTCAGGGCGGCGCCGCGCGACGGCTTGCCGGTCTTGTTGGCAGCACCGTAATCGAGGCCCAGTTGCACCGTCCCGAAGACGAGCTCGGCCGCAAATTCGCCCATGAAAGACGCCTTTTCCGTCGTTCCGGAGACCGTGTCAGCTTATGGTTAAGAAAGGTCTTACGGCGCCGGCTTCGCCAGGCCGTTGGCGGTGAGAAGCGCCCGCCCGCCCGCTGTCAGATCCGCGGAAAGAAAGATCACGCTGCGCGTGCGGCGCACCATTCTGACCTGCGCCTCGACGCAGTCGCCCCTTTTCGCGTCGGCGACGAAATCGCAGTTGAGCGAGACGACATCGGGCGATTCGGTGGCTGTCCGGCAGGCTGCTTCCATCGCGGCATGCGCGAAACCGGCCAGGACTGCACGCGGCACCCGCCCGCCGGCATCCGCGGCAGCGACAAAGGCGAAGCGGTTAACGGGTTCGATAGAAGCGAGCCGATAGAAGGGCCCGTAACCGTCGAGTCCGGGAAATGTAATGAGCTGTGCGTCTTGGAGCAGATCGGTCGGCATATTGCCTATTTCCCGGCCATGTTCGGAAACAGTCAAGGCGGCGACGCGCATCTGGCCCGGCTTTGCTGCGCCGCAATATCGCATGCGTCGCATTGGAACCATCCCCTCGCCACAATAAAGTTGTAAAAACCTGCGATATGCGCGAAGCGGGGGTGCGTTTTGCGCAAGCAAACAGTTTCGCGTGACAGCCAGAGAAGAGGAATCCAATGAAGAAGAAACTCGTGCGCGCCGCTTTGGTCGCCAGTCTATCCGTGTTTGCAGCGGGCACTGCCTTAACGGCAACGCAGGCCGTCGCCGCGAGTTCGGACCAGAGCAAGGACAAGCCGGCACCGACGATCAGCAAGTCCATCGGCAAGCCCATCGCGGAAGCGCAAAAGGCGTTGCAGGCCAAGGACTGGCCAACGGCGCTCGCCAAGCTCAAGGAAGCAAGCGCGGTTGCCGACCTGACCGACTTCGACAAATACATCATCAACTATTTCACGGGTCTGGCGGCCTACAATTCCGGCGACAAGGCGACGGCCGCGACGGCGTTCCTGGCCGCAGCGGAATCGACGGCGGCGCCGCCCGAGGAACACGCCAGCGCACTGCGCATCGCGATGGAACTGCAGAACGAAACCCAGAACTACGCCAAGGTCATCGAACTGGGCAAGGTGGCGGAACAGGCCGGGCCTCTCGACCCGACTGTCGCGGGCGTCATCGGCAGCGCCTATTACAACACCAAGGATTACGCCAACGCGGAGAAATACGCGCAGCAATCGATCGACGGCAACATCAAGGCCGGCAAGATGCCGGATCGCACGGCCTATCAGATCGTGCTGATGTCGCAGAACCGGCAGAAGGACGTCCCCGGCGAGACCAAGACGCTCGAGACGATGGCCCAGAATTACGGCAATGCCGATGACTGGGGCAATCTCCTCGACATCTCGCTCGGCACCCTGCCGGTTTCCAACAAGGGCTATCGCGAGACCGGCGCGCTGTTCATCTACCGGCTGCGGTTCGCGACGGGCGCGACGACCAGCGCCGACGATTACAAGCTGTCGGCCCAGCTGGCGCTCGGCCTGCACGATCCCGGCGACGCGCAGCAGGCGCTGCAACAGGGACTCTCGAAGGGCGTTCTGAACCAGACCGAGATCGGTGCGTTGCTGCAGAAGGCGAACGCGGCCGCCAGGACGGATGAAGCGACGCTCACCGCCGCTGATGCCGCGGCCGCCAGGAGCAAGGCCTCCAAGGAAGATGTCCAGGTGGCGGAAGGCTATTTCGGCTACGGCAAATATGCCGACGCGATCAGGGTTGCGCAGCGGGCGATCGCCAAGGGCGGTCGCGACGCCATCGAAGCGCAACTGCTGCTCGGCGCCGCGCAGGCTTGCAACGGCGACAATGCCGCCGCTGCCCAGAGCCTGGCGATGGTGAAGGGCGATCCAGTCCTGGAACGCGCGGCTTATCTCTGGTCGCTCTACGCGACGCGGAAATACGGCCAGACGCCAGCGGTCGCGCCGGCGCCGGCCAGTCATTAGCCCCGGCGAATACGGGTGTCCGCGCGGGCGCGCGGACACCCACCGTCTCATGGCCGGCACACCCCGCTTCGGACGTCGTTCGTGACGCTGCTGTTCGGCTTCGCACCGTTCGTCGTCTTTTGCGTCATCGCGCGGCTGTCGATCAGCCTGGCGCTGTGGGTCGCCTTCGCGACCGCCTTCGCGCTCAGCATGAGAACCTTCACCGAGACCGGCGTTCTCAAGCTGTTCGACGCCGGCGGAACGCTGCTGTTCGGCCTGCTGGCGCTTTACGCGGGCTTCATCGAACCCGGCATGGACTATCCCTGGGTCGGCTTCGTCCTGAATCTCGGGCTGCTGGGGCTCGTGTCCTGGTCGCTCGTCGCGCGGGTGCCGTTCACCTGGGAATACAGCCGCGAGCAGATTCCGCAGGAACAGTGGAACGCACCTCTGTTCGTGGCGACAAACTATCTGATGACCTGGGTCTGGGCGGGTGCTTTCGCGGTGATGGCCGCGGCGAACGCCACGGTAATCTTCCTCCACCGCGTCGCACCGGGCCTGGCGGACGCGGCCGGACTTTTGGCGCTTGTGGGCGCTCTCGCCTTTACATGGCAGTCCGGTGTCCGTATTAGCAGACACCTTGGGAAAACGCCTTACTAGGGGCCGCAAATGCATTTGCTCCGGGCCCTGCAGCCCCTTCTGCGCGACCTGCTGTCGACGCTGGTGTTTGTCGCGTTGCTGTGGACGACAGGCGACATCTACTTGGCCTCCGGCATCGGCATCGCCTTGGGCATCGGCCAAACGCTTTGGTACATGTACAGCGGACATGCGATCGGGCCGCTGCAATGGCTGAGTCTTGTGCTCATCACCGTACTCGGCATGACGACGATCCTCACCCGCAATCCTCATTTCGTCATGATGAAGCCGACGATCTTGTGGATCGCGCTTGGCGCGGTGATGTTGCGGCGCGACTGGATGGCGCCGTATCTGCCTCCCATCGTGACGGATAATCTCGACGACGCGCTGATCGTACGCGCCGGCTATGCTTGGGCGACGCTGATGTTCGCGCTGGCCGTGCTGAACCTGGTGGTCGCTTTCACCATGACGGCGAAATTCTGGTCCGTGTACGCGCTGGCGGCGCCCACCGTTTCGTTCTTGGCGCTCTTCACCACGCAATACCTGATGTTCCGCAAGCAGGTGGTGGAAAAAATCCGCGCCCGCGAGTCCGCCCAGACCGTCTGCCCCTAAGAGCGGACCGGCGCTCCCTTTCGTTGCGGAATGCGGCGGGGCTTTGCCGCGCGGGCCCGACCGGCTAGGTTCTCTGGAACAAATCGTGGAGAACGCCATGAAGGAAGCCGTCATCGTTTCGACTGCGCGCACGGGACTGGCCAAATCCATGCGCGGCGGGTTCAACATGACGCATGGCGCGGTGATGGGCGGCCACGCCGTCAGGCACGCCGTCGCCAGGGCCGGCATCGATCCGGCCGAGGTGGAAGACGTCTATATGGGCTGCGCCCAGCCGGAAGGCGCCACGGGCATGAACATCGGACGCCTCTCGGCGATCCGGGCCGGCTGTCCGGTGACCACCGGCGGCGTGACGATCAACCGATTCTGTTCCTCGGGCCTGCAGGCGATCGCCATGGCGGCGCAGCAGATCATGACCGACGGAACCTCCGTGGCCGTCGGCGCCGGCGTCGAGTCGATTTCGCTGGTGCAGATGGGCGGCATGAACACCAAGAACATCACCGAAGACCATCTGATGCAGATCAAGCCTGCGCTGTGGATGTCGATGATCGAGACGGCCGAGATCGTCGCTGACCGCTACGGCGTCTCGCGCGAGCGCCAGGACCGTTATGCGCTGGAGAGTCAGATGCGCACGGCCGCCGCGCAACAGGCCGGCCGCTTCGCCGAGGAGATCGTCCCGCTCGCCGTCAAGATGAAGAAGGTCGACAAGGCCACCGGCACGGAGTCGATCGTCGATGCCACGGTGGATCGCGACGAATGCAACCGTCCGGACACCACCTACGAAGGCTTGGCGGCGCTCAAGCCCGTGCTGATGGGCGGCATGCAGGTCAAGGAGGGCAAATACATCACGGCCGGCAACGCCTCGCAGTTCTCCGACGGGTCCGCCGCCTGCCTGCTGATGGATGCCAAGACCGCCGCGCGGAAGAACCTGAAGCCGCTCGGCGTCTTCCGCGGCTTCGCGGTGGCCGGTTGCGAACCCGAGGAGATGGGCATCGGCCCGGTCTTCGCGGTGCCGCGGCTGTTGCAGCGCCACGGCCTCAAGGTCGACGACATCGATCTGTGGGAATTGAACGAGGCCTTCGCCAGCCAGACCGTGTACTGCGCCGAGAGGCTCGGCATCCCGCACGAGAAATTGAACGTCGACGGCGGCGCGATCTCCATCGGCCATCCCTACGGCATGTCGGGGGCGCGCATGACGGGCCATATTCTGCAGGAAGGCCGCCGGCGGAAGCTGAAATACGGCGTCGTCACCATGTGCATCGGCGGCGGCATGGGCGCGGCCGGTCTTTTCGAATTCGTGCACTGACGTGCGGCGGAAAGCGGCCTTCCGCACGGCGTGCTGCGTTTTCCTGCTCGCCTTTAGCGCGGCATGCGCGGACATGCCCACGTTCGGCGACGTGTCGACCGTCTTCGGCGCGCGCAAACCCGATCCTGCGACGCAGATGCCGGCGCTGGAAACGCGCATTTTCGATCTGATCCAGGCCGAGCGTCACAAGCTCGATCCCAAGGCCCGGACGCTGACGCTCGATCCCGAACTGGTGGACATCGCCCGCAAACGCAGCGCGGCCATGGCGCGCGATCACTCCTTCGTCGTCAGCGGCGATCCGCACGCGTCCGCGACGATGCTGATGGCTGACGACGCCAAGTTTCAGGGCATGATCGGCGAGAATGTCGCAGCGCAGCACTACAACAGCGCCGGCATCGACGTGAAGGTCTTCGCCAAACGCTTCGTGGACGGCTGGCTCGCCAGCAAGCCGCACAAGGAAAACCTGCTGTTTTCCGACTATAACCGGTCCGGCGTGGGCGCGGCGGTGAACGGCGACACGATCTACGTCACGCAGCTTTTCACCACCGATCTCGGTCTCGGTCCGCATGACGGCAGCGCGCCTCCGTCGCAGGTCACGCGGCTTGCATCGCCTCAGCAGGGGAAGGACGATAGCGACAAGGTGCCCCTGCGCGGCGCCATCACGCCCAACGACCAATAGGATCGTGCGGCCATGGCAAAGGCATTCACCAATCGGCGGATCGAGACCTTCGAGGAGTTTTGGCTGTTCTATCTCCAGGAGCATGCCAAGCCCCGGACCCGCGCGCTGCATTATCTGGGTACCGGACTGGCGGTGGCCGGGATTGTCTTCTTCGTGACGTCCGGCAACCCCTGGATTCTGCCCGGCGTACTGGTGGTCGGCTATGGACCGGCCTGGATCGCGCATTTCTTCGTCGAGAAGAACAGGCCGGCGACCTTCACCTATCCCTTGTGGTCGCTGGCCGGCGATTTCCGCATGGCCTTCAGCTGGCTGACCGGCCACATCGCCGAGGATCTGAGGCGGGCCGGCGTGCACGACTCAGCGCACTGAGTCGCGGTTGCCGGCGCTAACTGGCCGTTAATTCTGTTAGCAGATTGTCGCCGGATGGCTGTCCGAACCCCCTTTCCTCTTGATTTGTCGAACGTTTCTTTACACTACATGTCGGCGCCGATACTTTCCGTTGGGGGTAATAGGCTAAGTGAGTCGAAATGCGGCCTGATCTACCTTGGAATGTGGCGGGGATCCCGTCAGAGGCTCGCGAAGCCGCCCGGGCGGCGGCACGGCGCGAAGGCCTGTCCATCGGAGAATGGCTTACCCGGCGCATTCTGGCGGGCTTGTCCGACATGAACGAGCCCCATCAGTCCTCTTATCGCGAGCCCTATCGGGAAGAATGGAATGGCGACCGCGCCGCGGCGCGCCGTGACAGCGACGAGATGCTCGACCGCGTTTCGCGCAGCGAGACGGAGACATCGAGCGTCTACCGCCGCATCGAGGAACAGTTGCGCGGCATGAGCCGCCGCCTCGATTCCGCGGAGCGCAGCCAGAGCGAAAACAATCGCGTCATGAGCAAGGCCGCGGTGGAGATGAACATCGCCAGCCGCGAACAGGCGCAGGCCTTCGACCAGCTCGGCGCCCATGTCATCGGCTTGTCCGAGCGCATCGAACGGATGGAGCGTCAGGGCAATTCCGACACGTTGCGCGATGCGGTGAAGGCCTTGCATCAAGGCCTCTCGCGTCTCGCCGACCAGATCACCGAGACGGCCAACCAGTCTGCGACGCAGATCACCGCGCTCGCCGGCAATCTCGAAAACCTCGCTGGCCGCCTCGGCCAGGCGCGGCGCGACTCCGAGGCGTCGGCGCGTGGGCTGGAAACGCGCATCGCCACGCTCGACGACCGCGTCCGCAACGTGGAAAAGGCCGCGCAGGCCAACGCCGCCGCGCTCGAACACGCTCTGGAGTCGCTGGATGCGCGCCAGAAGACGCGCAAGGACGATTCCTCCGACACCATCGCGCGGCTTGAAGAAAACATGCGGCGGATCGAGGCGCGCAATGCCGATCCCGCGCTGGACCGTCGGCTCTCCGGCATCGAGCGCGCGTTGAGCGACATCGTCAGCCGCATCGACCACGCCGAAGACGAGCCGGAAAGCGTCGAAGACGGACTCAAGAGGCTGGCGCAGCGTCTCGAAGCGTCGGAGGCCGCCCAGCGCGAAGCCGTCGCCGAACTGCGCAAGGCGATTGTCGAAAGGCCGCAGCAGAAGGCGCCCGAACCGCCGCCGCCGGAGCCCTCGATCTTTGCCAGCCCGAGTGCGCCGTTCAGCCCGCTTCCCGCGTTCGACGCGCCGCCGTTTCCCGAACCCGCCGACAACAAGCCGCCCTTCGCCGATCCGGCTTTCATGCCGCCGCCCGCCTACGACATGGCGACGGGAGGCGAGCAGCCATTCTCCGCCGGCCAGATCTTCGGTGCGGAACCTCCGCCGCAGCAGCCGACGGTGGACTCCTATCTTTCGGCCGCACGCCGGTCGGCGCGCGCCGCTTCGCAGGCGGAGACCGAGCGCGGCAACGGCGCGCTGGGCGGCTTCGCCTGGAACCCGACATCGGCCAAACCCACGGCGCGGCGCTCGGGGCGCACGCTCTATCTCGGGATCGGCGTTCTGGCGCTGGCGGCGATCGCGGTCATCGCCGGCGCGATCCTCAGTCACCGCACCTCCAGCGAGTCGCCGGCGAATTCCGCCATCGGCGCGCTCTTCCAGAAGCAGCGGCCGGCGCCGGCCATGAAGCCCTCGACGTCGCCGGATCAGCCATCCAGGGATCTCGGCACCACGTCGAACCAGCAGACCGCACAGCCGGCGCAGAAGCCCGCGGCGCCGGCCGTGCAGACACCGTCGCCGCAAACGGCCCTGAGGCCCACGGTGAAGCCGGCGCCCGCGCACAACACCGCGGCGGCCGAGCACCCGCAGGTCATGCCCTCGGGTCCGCAGAAGACCGCCATGGCGCCGAATCAGCCGGCGGCCACCCGTCCGCCCGCCAAGCTCGGCCAGACGGCCGCGATTCCGGCGCTGGACCGGCTGACCGCGCTGGCCAATGCCGGCAACGCCAGAGCCGAACTGGTCGTCGCCCTGAAATATCTCGACGGCGATGGCGTGCCCGTCAACGACACGGAAGCGTTCAAATGGCTGAGCCGTTCGGCCCAGGCCGGCGAGCCGGTGGCGCAATATCGCCTGGGCACGATGTACGAGCGCGGCCGCGGCACGACCGCCGACCAGGCCAAGGCGGTGCAGTGGTACCAGGCCGCCGCGAACCAGGGTAACCGCAAGGCCATGCACAATCTGGCCGTGGCCTATGCCGAAGGATCCGGCGTGAAGAAAGACTTCGCCGAGGCGTCGCGCTGGTTCGCCCGGGCGGCGAATCTGGGCCTGTCCGATTCGCAGTTCAATCTCGCGGTGCTGTACGAGCGCGGACTGGGCGTGCCGCAGAGCCTGCTCAACGCCTACAAATGGTATGCGATCGCGGCGGCGCAGGGCGACGCCGAATCCAAAGCCCGCCTGCAGGCGATCGCGCCCCAGATGAGCGCCGACGATCATGCCGCCGCGCAGCACGCGGCGGACACCTTCAGGCCCGCGCCGCTCGACCCGCGCGCCAATGTGTCCCCGACCATGGCGGACGTGCTCCGCGGCTGAGCGGTGCGGCTGGACCCTCAGATCATCGAAGAGACGTCTTCGTTCCTGTTCCGCCGCAAGGCGTGAACCGCGTAAACGCGTTCGCGCCCCAGCGCATAGGCGGTGCAGCCGCCGGCGAACAGCGAGACGATGGCCTCGTCGCGCACGTCGAGCCCGCCCGCATAGGCGCCGAACGCCGGCAGCAACAGCCGCACGCCGTCCGACACGAAGCAGCGCCGCCGTACGCTGGCGCCGTGCCGCGTTATCGTCGTCGCCGGATGCAGATGACCGGCGACCTCGCCCTTCTGCGCGGTCGGCAGATGGCGGAACACCAGCCCGCCGCGCGCGAACTGCGCCGCCACGATGCCGCCGATCCAGGTCGGCGGCTTGGGATCGTGATTGCCTTCCACCCAGATCCAGTCCCCGCGCGCCGCCAGCGCCGTCAGCATGGCGCGTTCTTCCGCATCCAGCCGCGCATCGGCCTCGTGGTCGTGGAAGGAATCGCCCAGCGCGATCACCCGCGCCGGCGCGAAGCGCGCGATGGTCTGTTCCACGCGCCGGATCGTGCTGCGCGTGTCGTAAGGCGGCAGCAGGGCGCCGCGCCGCGCGTAAGCCGAGCCTTTCTCGAAATGCAGGTCGGCGAACACCAGTGTTTGTTCCGCCGGCCAATAGGCCGCGCCCGAGCGGTCGAGCAGCAGCGTCTCGCCGTTGACGGAGATGTGGAGATCGTCGCATGTCATGGGCGAGATCATATACGAAAATCTTCGCTCCCATTGAAAGAGGGTCGAAAAGGCTCCTTTCACTCTACCCGCATCGCATCCGCGATCAGCGCGTCCT
>VFSW01001115.1_pt1 | contig 40309 bp, 42 predicted proteins | sample 5358111 | NCBI WGS metagenome assembly VFSW01 (sample SAMN11554181, study PRJNA540505) | mine drainage metagenome | isolation source: sediment from site ElyBrook_90M | place: USA: Ely Copper Mine, Vershire, VT | collected 2017
CTTTTATTCAAAACCTTAAAATTTAAATTTGATACACATAGGAAATCACCATGACTGTGGCAAGAGAAATTTTTAAAGCCTACGATATTCGTGGCATCGTTGATAAACAATTGACAGAACAGTCCGTCTTATTAATTGGCAGAGCCATTGGTAGTGAAGCCAAAAGTAAAGGCTTAGAGGAAATTGTTATCGGGCGAGATGGCAGGCTCTCAGGCCCCATGTTAAGTGCAGCACTAGCTCAAGGTCTCAGAGAGAGCGGCTTAAATGTCATTGATGTCGGAATGGTCGCAACCCCCATGCTTTACTTTGCCTCTTACCAATGGACGCAATTTACTGGCGTCATGGTGACGGGCTCTCATAATCCTCCCGAATATAACGGCTTTAAGATTGTCTTGGGGGGCGAAACTCTATCTGGAGAAGCCATCCAAGCTCTACGTTTACGGATTGAAAATAACCAATTTACAGAGGGTCACGGTAGCTATCGTGAGGCAAACATCGATCAACTCTATAGAGATACCATTACCAAAGATGTTCATTTACATAAACCGTTAAAAATTGTGGTGGATTGCGGGAGTGGTATCCCAGGACGTTTTGCACCAGATCTCTACCGCCAGTTAGGGTGTGAAGTGATTGAGCTCTTTTGTGAAGTAGATGGTCATTTCCCTCATCACCACCCCGATCCCTCTCAACCGGAAAATCTAGAGGATTTAGTGGCCTGCGTGAAGCGAGAACAAGCTGATCTGGGACTTGCTTTTGATGGCGATGGCGATCGCTTGGGCGTTGTTACTGCCCTAGGTGAAATTATTTATCCAGATAGACAGTTAATGCTCTTTGCCCAAGATGTTTTATCAAGAAACCCTGGTGCAACCATTCTGTTTGATGTGAAATGCACTCGTCATTTGTTTTCATGGATTAGACGCTTTAACGGGGAGCCTTTAATCTGGAAAACAGGGCATTCCTTAATAAAAGCCAAAATGAAAGAGACCCATGCACTGTTGGCGGGAGAAATGAGTGGTCATGTTTTCTTCAAAGAACGTTGGTTTGGTTTTGACGATGGTTTATATGCCGGAGCTCGTCTGTTAGAAATATTAAGTGCTACCGACAACCCCACCGCCACGCTCGAAGCTCTACCCAACAGTATTTGCACCCCTGAATTACAGATCAAGCTCGAGGAAGGAGAAAATAAAACGCTGATTAGCGCCCTGCAAGAGTTCGGAAAATTTGAACTGGCTGAAGACATCCTGACCCTAGATGGGGTACGAGTGGAGTACAAGGATGGATTTGGTTTAGCTCGGTCAAGCAATACAACGCCCGTTGTTGTCTTGCGCTTTGAAGCCGATAATAATGTGGCGCTTGATCGAATTAAAGAAGACTTTAGGACCAATATTCTTAAAATATTTCCTGGGGCAAACTTACCCTACTGAGAGTTTAAGCCGTTTGCTGGCACAGGCAAATAGCCTGTGCCGCAATCCCCTCTCCGCGTCCGGTGAAACCAAGTTTTTCTGTGGTAGTGGCCTTGATATTAATATTCTCTCTGACGATAACGAGGTCTGCGGCAAGGTTATCGATCATATCTTCAATATAAGGCATCATTTTAGGTGCTTGAGCGATAATAGTAATATCTACATTCACCACACTCCAGCCCTTTTCTTTTATCATAGACACCACATGACGCAATAATTTGCGGCTATCTATACCTTCATAGCGTTCATCAGAATCCGGAAAATGACGTCCAATATCCCCTAAAGATACGGCCCCTAATAAAGCATCTGATAGGGCATGACATAACACATCCGCATCCGAGTGCCCCATTAAACCCAAATGATAAGGAATGGTTACACCGCCGATGATCAGCGGGCGATTTTCTGCCAAGGCATGGACGTCAAAGCCCTGACCTACTCTTAAATTACTCATAACGCTCCTGCCGCCTTAATATATACTCTGCCAACGCAAGATCCTCTGGATAAGTAATTTTAATATTACTCTTACTACCAAGAACTAATTTGGGACTTAATCCTAATCGTTCTACAGCAGAGGCTTCATCTGTCATGGTGTCTTGCGCCATAGATAACGCTTGATTAAGCAACCCATAACGAAACATTTGCGGGGTTTGGGCTGCCCATAAATATTGTCTATCGCGGGTGGCTATCACACGCCCTTCTTGATCACTTTCTTTCACTGTATCACTGATCGGAAGAGCTAAAATTCCACCCACTGGATCAGCGTTAAGTTCTTTGAATAAACCTTCAATGTGTGTCAACTCAAGACATGGCCTTGCGGCATCGTGAACTAATATCCAATCTTCTTTTCTTATACGGTTAGATAAATAGCGAAGTCCGTTTAATACAGTGTGCGCTCTAGTATCGCCCCCTTCATGAAGTATACTAATACGCTGATGACGAAACTTAATTTGATTCTCATATAAAACGTGAGAGGGTGATAAAATAACCACAATGTGTTTAATCTCTGAACAGGAGAGCAAAGCTTGAAGGGTATAATCCAATACCGTGCGATGTCCGATTGTTATAAATTGCTTAGGCAATTGAGAACCAACTCGGGCACCCACTCCAGCAGCAGGCACAATTGCGTAATGTGATCCAGTCATTTTCCGCGCTCATATCAATATTGCCCATATGTTATCACAGACTCTTCGTTACCTATTAACGACACTTTCTTTTGTCTTAAAACCCTTAGGCTCACCTGAGCGTGTTTTTCTGTTATTACTTACGGCTATGGTGTTAATCGTTCTTTGGTCTTACGAACATACGCAAGACCGTGATGGGGCGTCACTACTTAAAGATGCCCCGGTGTTGGCACCCATCACCAACTTAAACGATCTCTCCGAAATTGTCATCGCAACACGACTAGGTCCCACCACTTATCTCACCGATCCCGATGGAAAAACCGTTGGGCTAGAACACGATCTTGGCATAAGTTTTGGAGCGTATCTCGGCAAACCTGTACGATTTTTGGTATTGGACAATTTGGATCAAGTACTGACGGCAGTTAAACTACATAAGGCCCATTTTGCAGCTGCAGCAGTTCATGAAACCTCCGAACTCAAACAGCAATTCGATTTCACTCTGGCTTATCAAAACAGCCATCCTGTGATTGTTTATAACAATAACTTCAATAGCCCCATCAACTCACCGCAAGACATGATTGGTAAGAAAGTAGGCGTTGTGCCGGATCCCACTCATTTAGAAATTCTAAAGCAATATAAGGAGAAATTTCCTAAACTATCCTGGTTAAGTTATCCCCGTGGTGATATTGATCTTGACCTCCTACAAAAGGTGTATGAAGGAACGGTAGATTTTGCCATAAGTGACTCGAATACAGTGGCCATAGCTCAACACTATTATCCAGACCTTGTGGTCGCTCAACACTTAACCCCATCCAGCCCCCTCGCTTGGGCCTTCCCTAAGGATAGTAATAACCCCTTATTTCAAGCTGCTAGTGTTTTTTTTAAAAGATGGGATCATGGTGGCGACCTTTCAGAGGTTGTAGAACGCTACTATGGGCATATTAACGCACTTGACCGTGAAGACTCATCGGTCTTCATGGTTAAGAGAGCATCAAGGTTACCCAAATTTACTCAAATCTTTAAAAAAGCCCAATCACTCACTAATATTGACTGGCGCCTCTTGGCAGCAGTGGCCTATCAAGAATCTCGCTGGGATAACAATGCCTTGTCCCCTACGGGAGTGCGGGGGCTGATGATGCTCACTGCAGATACCGCAGACCACTTACATGTGAGCAATCGTCTTGACCCCAATGAGTCGGTCCCGGCGGCGGCAATATATTTAAAACAACTTGAGGAGTCTATCCCTAGGAGTGTGCCTGAACCTGATCGACTATGGATGGCTTTGGCTGCCTATAATGTGGGAATAGCACACCTTGAGGATGCCCGTAAGATAGCGCAACACAAAGGAATGAATCCTAATGCTTGGAACGATATTAAAAAAATCCTTCCTCTTCTCAGCGTGCCTGCAGTATTTAGTAAGACAGAATATGGCTTTGCCCGAGGCGGTGAGCCGGTTAACTATGTAGAAAATATTAGAAGTTATTATGATATTTTAAGCCGTTTTGAAGACAAATATCGTCCAGGCCTTAAGTTCTTAGACTTTACTAACCGCTAATTTTTTCTATCTTTGTCATTCCACCCATATAAGGTTGCAGAGCTTTTGGTATAGAAATACTACCGTCCTCATTTTGATGATTTTCTAAAACAGCCACTAGCGCCCGCCCCACAGCCACACCTGAACCATTTAATGTATGTACCAACTCTGGTTTATTTTGTTGATGACGAAAACGGGCTTGCATTCGTCTTGCTTGGTAGGCCTCACAATTACTACAGGAAGATATTTCACGATAAGCATTTTGCCCTGGTAACCATACCTCAAGATCATAGGTTTTGGTGGCGCCAGCTCCCATATCGCCAGTACAGAGCAACATCACACGATAAGGAAGTTCTAAACGTTGCAGTATCACCTCTGCATGATGGGTTAACTCCTCTAAAGCTTGATAAGAGTATTCTGGATGAACAATTTGAACGAGCTCCACTTTATCAAACTGATGTTGGCGAATGAGCCCTCTCACATCCCGCCCATAGGACCCCGCCTCTGATCTAAAACAAGGAGTATGCGCAGTGAGGCGAATAGGTAAATGATCCTCTTCAACAATTGTATCTTGAACGAAGTTTGTTAGAGGAACCTCCGCCGTAGGAATTAGGTAAAGAGGATCAGCCTCTTCACGCAGCACTTTAAAAAGATCGGCTTCAAATTTAGGTAATTGTCCTGTACCACGCAGTGTATTAGCTGAGACCAAATAAGGAACATAGGCCTCTTGATAACCATGCTCAGTGGTGTGCACATCCAACATAAATTGAGTCAACGCCCTGTGTAATTTAGCCAAGGGACCCTTTAAAACAGAAAAACGAGCTCCTGAAATGATGGATGCTCGATTAAAGTCCATCAGGGTTAACCCTTCACCAAGCTCCACATGATCCTTGGGGCTGAAAGCAACACTCTTGGGTTCCCCTACGCGTCGAATCTCCACATTGTCCTCAGCGGAATGACCAATAGGAACGCTAGCATGAGGCAAGTTTGGAATACTGAGGAGTAAATCCTCCAAGCCTTTTTGGATAACCGTTAATTGTTGCTGTGCCAGATTAAGATCAGTATTAATAACTTGCACTTTTTCCATGAGTAATTGAGCGTCTATACCCTGCGCTTTTGCTTGGCCTATTTCTTTAGACAAACTATTGCGTTGCGCCTGTAGTTCCTGGGTTGCCATTTGTACTGTTTTTCGTTCCTGCTCTAACACTGTAAAACGGTCAACATCTAGAGTGAAGTGACGCTGTTTTAAACGGCCCACTACTTCATCTAATTGATTTCGTAACAGTTGTACATCTAACATAATTCGTCCTTTTACTTAAAATTTCGCATCACGTCTTTCAATGAACGCCTGCGCCAAAGTACCACTGTCTACATATTCTAATTCGCCCCCCACGGGAACCCCTCTTGCAATACGCGAAATCTTCAAGTCGAAGGGTTTTAATATTTCACAAATTGCATGGGAAGTAGCTTCACCCTCTACGGTGAAATTAGTAGCAATAATGACCTCTTTAATTAATCCGTCTGCCATACGTTTGATGAGGCGGGGCAATCCAATTTCGGTTGGACCTAGGCCGTCTAATGGGGAAATTTTTCCCATCAACACAAAGTACATACCCTTAAAAGCCAGGGTGTGCTCCATCATTAAAAGATCTGCTGGAGACTCCACAATACATACAAGACTTGGGTCTCGGCTAGGTGACAAGCACAAGTCACATACTGGAGCTTCAGTAAAATTATTGCATTGTTCACAATGCGTTATATTCGCAAGCGCCTCAGCCAACACCTTTGACAGCTTACCTGCCCCCACACGATCATGTTGCAATAAATGAAAAGCCATACGTTGCGCAGACTTGGGTCCCACACCGGGAAGACAACGAAGAGCACCAACCAACTCATCGATCAACGTGCTTTTTCGTTTCTCAATCATATTAAAAGGGTAATTTCAACCCAGGTGGCATGCCCATTCCTGACGTGAAACCTGACATACGTTGTTGAGTAGTATGCTCAGCTTGGCGGTGAGCATCTTTAAAAGCTGCCACAATCAAATCCTCAAGCATATCCTTGTCATCCATGACACTAGAATCAATACTAATACGCTTTACATCATGGTCACAGGTCATGGTAATTTTAACCATGCCGGAACCTGCCTGACCATTGACTTCAGTTTGCGCTAATTCCTCTTGCGCTTTTTTCATATTCTCTTGCATTTGCTGAGCTTGTTTCATTAAGCCTGCTAAACCACCTTTCATCATAATGAACCTCTTATTGTTTATCTTTAACTGGTTTAATACTCGATTCTATCAATTTCCCACCGTATTCATCTAGTATTGAACGCACTACGGGATCACGCTCCAGAGCAAGCTTGGCTGCCACAAGCGCTTCGTGGTCTTTTTTGTCTTCAATTTGCGCTGGGGTTAATCCATCATCTTTAACAAGATCAATAACCAACTTAATATCCATAACAAGAATGGATTCTAAGGCGCTTTGCAGACGATCTTGATAAGGCATGAATATTTTTTGAGAGGGATCGATAGTTAAATGTAACTGTCCTGCTTGAAAATCTTTTAGTTGGCAATGCCTCGCTAATTCGTAAGCCATTCCTGAACCTGATAACAGATTGACTAATTCAGCCCAATTACTGAGGCTAGGAGGTGTATGACCCACTTTAATCTTTTGCGGTTTTACCGTCTCTGAGTCAGGCTCATTATTCAACTGTTTTTTTTTAAAATCAGACTTCTCACTAAGAGAGAGATCCACCGATTCATTCTCTTTTTGAACAAAGGCAAGCATACGTAGCAGCGTCATTCTAAAGCCAGATAATTCATCGGGTGCCAAATATAAATCTTGCCTAGCTTGTATCACTATCTGATAAAACAAATGTAATGTTTTAGCGTCCCAATGTGAGGTCAATGGAAGCAAGGCTTCATTGAGTCCAAGAACCTCTTTAGCCTCATGCGTGGCTTTAAGTAATGTGATGTCGTGAATTAATCGTGCCAAGTCGTCAAGTGCTTGTATAAAAGACAATGACCTATCTGCCATGGATTGGGCGATAGTTGCTAACGTCAAGGCATCAGTATCTTTTAAAGCATTGAGTATCTGATAGAGATAATCTTCAGAGATAACGCCCAACATATCAGCAACCTGAGCCTCGTTAACTGAAGATGCACCATAGGCAATCGCTTGGTCTAATAAACTTAAACTATCCCTCATGGAGCCTTGTGCAGCACGCCCGATTAGGGTTAACGCATTCTCTTCATAAGGAACTGACTCGAGCTGTAGAACATGGGCCAAATGAGAGGCAATTTGATCAGGTCTCATTTGCTTTAAATTAAACTGCAAACAACGGGATAAAACAGTAATGGGGACTTTTTGTGGATCGGTGGTGGCCAGTATAAACTTAACGTGTTCAGGAGGTTCCTCTAGGGTCTTTAACATAGAGTTAAAGGCTGACCGTGACAACATATGAACTTCATCGATAATGTAAACTTTATAACGCGCTGCCACGGGCATATATTGCGCATTATCAAGTAACTCACGCATTTCCTCTACACGTGTATTGGTGGCAGCATCCACTTCAATTAAATCAGGGTTTCTCCCCCGATCAATCGACAAACAAGAATCACAGACACCACAGGGTTGTGAAGTTAATCCTATTTGACAGTTAAAACACTTAGCAAGGATACGAGCTAGAGTAGTTTTTCCAACACCACGAGTACCCGTAAAAAGGTAGGCATGGTGGATCCGTCCACTTTCAATTGCGTTGCTTAAAGCTCTAACAACATGTTCTTGCCCCACTAATTGCGAAAAATATTTGGGTCGCCATTTTCTAGCAAGGGCCATTGAAGGAGCCATAGATTTATTTATATATTGGTTTAAAACCAATGCCCTACACGTAACTGAAAAAAGTTAATCCCTGGGTTGGGATTTTGTATGCCCGCATTAGAGAGATGTTGAAAACGAAACATAACATCCCAATCGTGTTGTCGTCCCAAGCTTACCCCTGCTCCCACATGATCACCAAACTGAAAATTAGTGCTCATTTGTCTGCTAGTGTCAACATTATGATTCGTTATATAGTGAGCGCCTATCCCTAATTCAAAAAAAGGTACTACGTTTGAACTTGACTGGGTTGGGCTTATACGCCAAACGGGGGTAATACTATAATCGTTCACTTCATGATTACCACCAGAGCTGTTATGTGGGTTCCATTTTCCTACGGAAAAATCCCAGTAGCCACCGAGGGACCAGGAATGGTTAGTGAACCACCTCTTATCCCAGGAGTGATCAATACTAAGGCGGGCCATATCGGTTTGATTACCTTCCCCAACCTCAACACCCACCCCATCACGACTAGCCAAAGCACTATTACAGCTAATGATTAAGGGTAACCCCAACAAGCCTACCAAAGTATATGTTTTTGTAATCATAACGACATCGATGACGAAATTAAAAAATGGGTGGCGAGCCTAACCCCCGGCACTTGTACGATGTGGCTGTGGCTGCTTCTTTCCAGACCTGACCCGATTCACCACTGTACAATGCGGGGAGACCCGCCGTAGAACTTTGCATCATACCCTAAACCACCCTTTTTTGGGATAGATTAGTTCAGAGAAACAATAAAATCACATCCTGTTTTTTCTTTGACTTGCTCAAGGCTCACCCCTGGCATCAGTTCTATTAAGGATAAGCCTTGTCCAGGTACCACTTCAAAAACGCATAAATCAGTAATAATCATATTGACCACCGCCTGTCCAGTAATGGGTAGGATGCATTGATGTAATATTTTAGGTTCACCTGTTTTAGCGGTATGTTCCATCAGTACAATGACTCTCTTAACACCAGAAACTAAGTCCATAGCCCCGCCTGGTCCCTTAACCATTTTCCCTGGCACCATCCAATTGGCTAAATCTCCCTTTTCAGAAACCTCTAAACCACCTAAGATGGATAAATCAATATGTCCACCACGAATCATGGCAAAGGAATCTGCACTAGAGAAAAAACTTGAGCCTGGGAGAGTGGTAATTGTCTGTTTTCCTGCATTAATCAAATCCGCATCAATAGTTTCTTCTGTTGGGAAAGGCCCAATACCCAATAAGCCATTTTCCGACTGTAATGTCACGTTGATTCCCTGCGGAATATAATTAGCGACCAAGGTAGGAATACCAATTCCAAGATTCACGTAATAGCCATCCCGTAGTTCCTTAGCAGCACGCATAGCGAGTTTCTCTCTTACTCCCATTGCGGTGTTCTCCGACTTTTCAGATGGAGGAATGTACAGGGTACGAAACTCAATTCTTTTTTGGTACTGAGCGCCTTCAATTATGCGATCCACATAAATACCTGGCGTATGAATTTCGTCTGGATCAAGGGAACCCACTGGCACCAATTCCTCCACTTCAGCAATGGTGACTTTTCCGCAAGTGGCGATCATTGGATTAAAGTTTCTCGCCGTTTTGCGATAAACTAAATTACCGGCTGCATCCCCTTTCCATGCCTTAATAATAGATACGTCAGCTACAATACTTTCCTCTAACACATAAGACTTACCATTAAACTCACGGGTATCTTTGCTTTCTGTTAAAGCAGTGCCAAATCCAGTTCTGGTATAAAAACCTGGAATACCAGCACCCCCCGCTCTAAGTTTCTCTGCCAAGGTTCCTTGTGGGGTCAGTTGTAACTCTAACTCCCCTGCTAACACCTGCCTCTCAAATTCTTTATTTTCTCCAACATAGGACGCAATCACTTTCTTAACTTGTCTTGTTTTTAATAAGAGTCCCATACCAAAATCATCAACGCCAGCATTATTGCCGACAATAGTGAGGTCTTTAACACCACTCGCAACAAGTGCGGAGATTAGATTCTCTGGAATGCCACATAGACCAAAACCTCCCGCTGCAATAGTGATTCCGTCGTTCAGTAAGCCATTTAGGGCACTTTGCGCATCTTTAAAAACTTTATTTGTTGACATAAGTCTATCTCTCTAAAAATTATTGAGCTGTCCAGCCACCATCTATCGATAAGCTGCTACCACGAATACTCTGAGCGGCGTCGGAACATAGAAACACTATTGTTTTACCGATTTGCTGGGGTGTCACAAACTCACCTGAGGGTTGTTTTTCTGATAATAATCGACTCTTTGCCAGCTCTTCTGTTATTCCTTCTTTTTCTACAATATCATCAATTTGTTTTTGAACTAAGGGGGTTAATACCCAGCCTGGACAAATGGCATTACAGGTCACTCCAGTCTTAGCCGCCTCTAAAGCAACGGTTTTAGTTAAACCAATCAAACCGTGTTTGGCTGCCACATAAGCCGACTTATTCGCTGAAGCCACCAAACCATGGGCTGACGCAATATTAATAATTCTTCCCCAACCTGTTTGATACATATGCGGAAGTGCTGCCTGGATGGTGTGAAAGGATGAGGAAAGATTGATGGCAATGACAGCATCCCATTTGTCTTGCGCGAAGGACTCAACCGGTGAGACATGCTGAATCCCAGCATTATTAACTAAAATATCGAGAGACCCTAATTGTTCTATGGTCATCTTCACCATCTCGTGAATTTGACTGGGTTGTTTCATATCTGCCGCACTGTACTTTACCGTCACACCAAATTGTGTCGTCATAGATTGTTTTATTTGCTCGATTTCTTGACTGTCCCCAAAACCATTTAACACTATGTGAGCACCAGAACGAGCGAGTTCAGTGGCCACACCAAGACCTATGCCACTTGTTGAACCTGTGATTAAAGCTACTTTGCCTCGCAACATATACTCCTCCTTTGCTGTAAAACAAACACTATTTTTTAGGATCTGTCCTATTGGATTCCATCTCTAACAGATGCCCCATGCGATCTCGCTTAGTCTGCAAATATCTTTTTGTAATAGGATGAATTTTAGTTTGTAATGAGACTCGATGACGAATCACTATAGTAGAATTCTCTAAGCTAGCTAGTTTCTCTGGGTTATTAGTCAACAAATCTATTTCTTTCACTTGCAATGCTTGCAAAATCGCCACCGCCGCGTCATAGTTTCTGGCGTCAACGGGGAGACCTAAAGACAGATTTGCATCGACTGTATCCATCCCTTGATCCTGCAAACTGTAAGCAGCTAATTTTTGTTTTAAACCAATACCGCGTCCCTCATGACCTCTGAGATAGATAATGACGCCTTTTTCAAGCTCAACGATTTTTTCCATAGCATGCTCAAGCTGCTGACCGCAATCACATCGCAACGAATGAAAAACGTCTCCTGTCAAACATTCAGAGTGTATTCTAACCATGACCACTCCTTCAGACACATCGCCCATAATAAGAACCACATGTTCTTGCCCAGCAAACTCATAGGTTCGAGCACGAAATTGTCCATAACGTGTTGGTAAATGTACCCAAGGAGGAGTTAATGTATGCTCTTCGTACTTCATTAATAGGCTAATTAATCGATAAAATTTACATGATACCAGAGCAATTGTTGTATGCTTAATAAGTTTTTAATTATTATTCAAGCGATGACTGATGAAAGATAAACCTACGTTAGCCATGATCGTTGCCATGTCAGAAAATCGTGTTATTGGAAAAAATAACACGTTGCCATGGCATTTGCCCGCTGATTTGGCTTTTTTTAAAAAAACCACTTTAGGCCACCCTGTTATCATGGGTCGAAAAACATATCTTTCTATTGGAAGATTGTTACCCGGTAGGCGTAATTTAATTCTAAGCCACGATACAACCTATCACGTAGCAAATGCAGAGGTTTATTCATCAGTTAAAGAGGCCATCGACAGTTGTCATTTGGCCGAAAAAATATTTATCATCGGTGGGGCAGAATTATTTAACAACACATTAAACATCACGGATGATTTGTACCTCACTCTCATTCATGCCCAGATTGATGGAGATACTTATTTCCCTGAAATTAACCCACAACAATGGCAAGTGAAATCAATCACTAAGCATGCTAAAGATGAAAAAAATCAATACGCCCTAAGTTTCATTCACTACCATCGCTGTTAATGCTATTTTTTTGTTTTGTCAGTTTTACTGGTGGGATTATCAGATGGTTGCCCGTTGACACCTTGCATCATAGTCCAAGGCCATAGAGCTGGATTCATCATTGGATTATTGTGTTGAGCGTCAGTATCTTTTGTTTTAGCATCGGTTTTTTTTGTCACATCAGCCACAGAAGACATTATGGTTTTCTGATACTCAAGAGTCTTAATTGTTAAATCAATCATCCCTACGTTTGCATTTAACCAGTGCTTAACAGTGGTCAGTTCATTAATCTTTTTCTCCAATTCCTTTGGGTCAAGCCCTGCGCTTAATAAGCCTTGCATAGGAAAGGCCATGGGGTTAACCATTTTTTGAAACATGTCAAACATATCAGCCGAAGGATTGGGTATGGAATCAGACATAATTAAGCCTCTTGTTCAATAAAGGATTTAATAGTTGGGTAAATCATTTCTCTAAAACGACGACCACTAAAGATCCCATAGTGACCCACGTCCTTAGCCACTAAATACTGCCTATGTTGCTCGGGAATACTGCCACACAACTCGTGGGCTGCCATGGTTTGTCCATTGCCAGAGATATCATCTAACTCCCCTTCCACCGTCAATAAGGCAGTTTTAGTGATTGCATCGGGGCGGACCAACTCGCCGCATGAGGTTAATGTTCCCTCAGCCAGTGCATGGCGATGAAAAACACGATCTAATGTTTCAAGATAATACTCAGCAGGTAAATCCATCACCGCATTATATTCATCATAAAAGTTACGGTGGACGTTAGCGTTTTCCCCGTCACCTCGCACTAACTGATAAAAAAACTCTTGATGGGAATTAATATGTCTGCCAGGATTCATGGCCACAAAACCAGCATGTTGCAGAAAACCAGGATATACCTGGCGTAAGTACCCCGGGTATTTCACTGGAACACGATAAATAACTCGACTTTCAAACCATGACAAAGGATGCGATTTAGCAAAATTATTGACTGTTGTCGGATTTTTACGGGTATCAATGGGGCCACCCATCATCACCATTGACTTAGGTACCAAAGGTTCTTGATGGGCTGACATCAGTGAGACCGCAACTAGTACAGGAACAGTTGGTTGGCAGACGGACACGATATGTGTATCAGAACCAATAAAACGAATAATTTCTTGAATATATCTAACATAATCATCAAAGCCAAAAGGTCCATGAGACAAAGGCACCAGTTTAGCATCTACCCAATCGGTGACCCATACCTCAAAGTCTTTCACAAAGGTACGCACTGTGTCGCGTAGCAATGTAGCGTAATGGCCTGATAAGGGCGCTACAATTAATACTTTAGGTTGCGCAGTATTCATGCCAACCTTCGTAAAACGTTTTAAGTGACAGAACGGAAAATCTAACACTGTCTCTTCGACAACAGTATAAAGTTGACCAGATACCTCCACATGGTCAATACCAAATACAGGTTTTTCATACCGTTGGGTAGTTCTGAGAAACACCTCAGAACTGGCAGAGATAATTCGTCCTGCAGGAGTATAGCTTAAAGGACTAAAGGGGCTACCATAAAGGTGGGCTGCTGTTTCAGCCCAAGCACGAAGTGATGAGACGGAGGTATGTTGTAATTCATGCAACTCATAAAGCATAGATGTCTCCCTATGTAGTAAATCGCTTAGTTCAGCTAGAGTAACACTTAAAAGATAAAATATTGTAACAATCAGGTAAACTTCTCACATAAATAAATTTATGACTCATTATAAACCATGCAAAAATATTCTTTATTCCCTCCCATTGACCCCTATCAGAAAGGACGCTTAACTGTAGGGGATATCCATGAAATCTATTGGGAACAATCTGGTCACCCTCAAGGAATTCCTGTGGTTTTCCTGCATGGGGGACCGGGCGCTGGTGCCGGCCCCATGCATCGCCAATTTTTTGATCCAACGGTTTATCGAATCATCATTTTTGACCAACGCGGGGCAGGTCGTTCGACCCCACTTGGTGAAACGCGAGACAATACAACCCCCTTGTTAATTGAGGATATGGAACAATTAAGGCGTTTATTAGGGATCAATCAATGGCTTATATTTGGGGGATCTTGGGGAAGTACTTTAGCTTTAGCTTATGCCCAAAGTCATCCTGACCGGTGTCTGGGATTGATTTTAAGAGGTATTTTCCTGTGCAGAAAAAGCGAGATTGATTGGTTTCTCTATGGCATTAAAACCTTTTTTCCTGAAGCATGGGGGGAGTTAACCGCCTTGATTCCAGAGCATGAGAGGGGTAACTTGCTAGAGGCTTACCATCGCCGTCTACAGGATGCTGATCCCAAAATACACTTAACAGCCGCCCGCAAATGGAGCGCATTTGAAGGGGCTTGTTCCACGCTAATGCCTAACCCTGCTTTAGTGAGCCACTTTGGTAGCGATGCGGTGGCCTTAGGTTTAGCTCGTATTGAAGCGCATTACTTTACGCATAATATTTTCTTACCCGACAATAGCCTGCTCAACAATATTGATCGCATTCGTCATCTACCAGGAATCATCGTTCAAGGTCGCTATGATGCTGTATGTCCCATTGTCACCGCTGACGAACTCCACCGAGCCTGGCCTGAAGCCACTTATCAGATTATTGCTGACGCAGGGCACTCGGCTTTTGAACCTGGCATACTCAGTGCTCTAGTTGCAGCCACAGAAAACTTTAAGCACTATTTTTAAGCTCCGCGAACAGGGTATGGTAGAGATTAACTAACATACCCGCCGTAGCCCCCCATATTGTCTTATCGTGATATTGAAAGAGGTAGTATTGTCTGCTCCGACCTTCAAACTCATCTTTTGTGAGAGCATGACGTTTAGGATCAAAGAAGAAACTCAAAGGTACCTCAAAAATAGCATCAACTTCAAAGGGGTCAGGGGTAAGAGAGAATGGAGGATTGACCCAGCCCACCCAAGGACTTACCTTGAAACCTGAAGGAATAAAATACTCTTGAAGAGCCCCTAAAATTTCAACTTTATCTCGACCTAGGCCAATTTCTTCCTCTGTCTCTCTTAAAGCCGTTATCAATGTATCGCCATCTTCAGGATCAATGCGCCCACCAGGAAAACTTATTTGCCCTGCATGATGATATAAATGAGTGGTTCTTTGAGTCAGTAATACTTGTATTCCCTCTGGTTTATTAACAAGGGGGATTAAGACTGCCGCAGGAATTGCCTGTGCACGTGCTTGATCGCTCATCATGAAGCGCCCGTCAAAGAGTTCCACAGAGCTATTTGCTTGTAAACGATGTTGTATCCATTCCCTTGATAACAACAGAGAATCACCGGTATTTTTGTTCAACATAGCGAAAAAAAGTTGATAAAAACAAGCTCATGATTGCGATGTAAACCGAGTTTTTAACTTTTTTGGCACGGATTTATTGATTAAAGTGACATAATCAGGTAAACCTCTTTGATAGGGAGGATAGTCCTCTCCTTCAATCAAGGGAGACAAATAGCGTCTTGCTTGCTGCGTGATGCCGTAGCCGTCTCGCGTGATAAAGTTTTTAGGCAGCATTTTCTCTTGATTGGCAACTTTTGCTAAGGGTACCATGCCTATTTGCCAGCGATAGGGCTCATTACTCAGCCTCTCAATTATAGGCATTACTGCCGTGTATCCTTTTAAGGCAAACTGCACAGCAGCCTTGCCCACCGCATAAGCTTGCTCCACATCTGTTTTGGAAGCCAAATGACGGGCTGCTCGCTGTAAATAATCCGCCACAGCCCAATGATATTTATAACCCAGTTTTTCTCGTACGAGAGAAGCGATCACAGGAGCCACGCCACCTAATTGAGCGTGACCAAAAGCATCTTTTAAACCGGTTTCCGAGAGGAATTGTCCATTTTCGTTGCGTATTCCCTCCGATACACCAATGACACAATAACCGTACTTGTCAACACACTCTTTGACCCGTTTTAAAAAGCTCTCAGGATTAAAAGGAACCTCAGGAAAAAGAAGTATATGAGGTGGCTGTCCTTTCCTCTCAGAGGCCAAACCACAGGCTGCCGTAATCCAACCAGCATGGCGACCCATTACCTCTAATATAAATACTTTAGTAGATGTTTTAGCCATGGACGCCACATCAAAACCGGCTTCGCGAATAGAAGTCGCCACATATTTCGCCACCGAACCAAAACCCGGACAACAATCTGTTAATGGTAAGTCGTTATCGACAGTTTTGGGAATACCAACACACATCAATGGGTAACTCATTTCCTCTGCCATCAAGGATACCTTGTGGGTGGTATCTTGTGAGTCTCCACCACCATTATAAAAAAAGTAACCTATCTGATGTGCTTTAAACACCTCAATGAGTCGCTGATAAGAAGCCCTGTCCTGCTCCAAACTTTTTAATTTAAAGCGAGCAGAACCAAATGCTCCTGAGGGAGTATATTTTAAAGCACGGATAGCTTCAGTACTCTCAAAAGTTGTATCGATGAGATCCTCTTCGAGAGCACCTAAAATACCGTTACGACCACATAATACTTTACCTATCTTAGTTGGATTGCGTCGTGCTGTTTCAATAACCCCACAAGCGCTGGCATTAATCACTGCGGTAACGCCACCGGATTGAGCATAAAATGCATTCATGGGTGATTTTTTCATGGCTCCCCCAGTTATTTTTTCAATGCCGCTAAAATAGAATTAGATATTTCCTGAACAGAACCCACCCCTGCAATTTTAACGTATTGGGGAGCGGTTGAATCCTTGGATTGACTCCAACTTAAATAGTAATCCACCAGAGGTCTCGTTTGATCGTGATAGACCTGCAGACGCTTTTTTACAATTTCTTCTCTGTCATCATCACGCTGAATGAGTGGCTCGCCAGTAACATCATCGTGGCCATCTATCTGAGGAGGACTAAAGGAAGTATGATATACCCGTCCTGAGGCAACATGTACCCGTCGCCCAGACATACGTTGAATAATTTCTTCATCGGTCACATCAATTTCCACTACAAAGTCCAATTCTACGCCGGCAGCTTTTAATGCCTCAGCTTGAGGGATCGTTCTTGGAAAACCGTCAAATAAAAAGCCGTTAGCACAATCAGCTTCAGTGATTCGATCCTTCACGAGACCAATAATAATATTATCAGAAACCAAGCCGCCGCTGTCCATCACTTTTTTGGCTGCCAACCCCAAAGGAGTTCCAGCCTTCACAGCGGCACGTAACATATCACCGGTGGAGATTTGTGGAATGTTAAACTGCTCTTTAATAAACGCAGCTTGTGTCCCTTTTCCAGCACCCGGGGCGCCTAATAATATAATTTTCATGACCTTTAACTCCACCTTTACTAAATTATTTTCCGTGTCCGGCAAACCATTGGCGAACACGCTCTAAATCCTCAACCGTATCAACGCCAGGCAAGGGAGCTTGCTCAGTGATTTCCATTGCAATACGATAGCCATACCACAGAACACGCAATTGCTCTAAACTCTCAGTTAATTCAAGGGTAACGGGCCTCAGGCTTTGGTATTGCTTCAAAAAACCACAACGGTAAGCATATAACCCCATATGATGCCATGCTTTCATGGTTTTAGGCAGGGCCGAGTTTTTACTGTCCCGATCAAAGGGAATGGCCGAACGACTAAAATACATGGCCTCTTGCCGCTGATTGAGTACCACCTTGACGGAGTTAGAGTTAATAAAATGATTAAAATCATCAATAGGATAACAAGCGCTGCTCATCACCGCATCAGGGCTATCAATTAATCGATTGACGACGCGTCTTATGACCATAGCCTCAATGAGTGGCTCATCACCTTGAACATTAACGACTATCTGATCATCATCTAAACCCAGTATGTGAGTGGCTTCTGCGAGTCGGTCGGTGCCTGTCAGGTGATCCTCCCGAGTCAAAACACACTCAACCTGGTACTGTTTAGCTAGTTCTAAAATATCACTATGATCCGTAGCGATAATAACTCTTTGCGCCCCGCTCTCACGAGCTCGCATGGCGCTATGAATCACTAATGGATAATCACCTATCATGGCCAGAGCTTTGCGGGGCAGTCTTGTTGAATGCATCCGAGCAGGGACAATGGCTATAAAGTCCTCTGCCACTACTTAATCTCCTCGTCCGCCGGTAACTCTCTCGCCTCCTGTTGGAGCATCACAGGGATATCATTACGAATCGGAAAAGCAAGACGACAGGGAGAACAAATCAATTCACTTCTACCCATTTTTTTTATTAATGGTCCTTTACATAAAGGACATACTAGAATTTCCAATAATTTAGGATCCATGTTTTACTCTCCACTGACTTAATTTGGCTTCTAACCATTGATAAAAAGCTTTATCAACGTGAGCGTGAACTTTCAACATCCAAGCATTAGAAGGAGCGAACGTTTTACATTTTATCCCATCTTTCTCTGTCATTAGGATTTTATGCTGATCCCAACCCTGTAAATCTTTTTCTTGATAGGCATGATGATCTTCAAAAAAACGAGTGTTGAGTACCTCAATATTAAGTAAATGGAGAGTTTGCATAAAACGTCCTGGATTACCAATGGCACAGGTAACATAGCAAGGTTGATCTGTAAACAGATTAGCCTCTTCAATTAAAGAGATATCCTTAACATTTACCCAATAATCAGCCACCAATTGCATGGTGAATAGGCACTGATGGGTAAAAGTATGTTGCTGTGTAGCGCCATTAACGATCACCGCATCCACAGAATTCAATCGACTCTTAGGCTCACGCAGGGGACCTGCCGGTAGTAAATATTCATTACCCAATTCTCTCAGACCATCAATCACGACAATTTCCATATCGCGCTGAAGACGGTAATGCTGTAACCCATCATCAGAGAGCACTATGTCAATTTCAGGATATTCCTTCAAAAGCTCCAGTCCCGCGAGATACCTGTCTTTACCCACTGCCACGGGAACTTTAGCTTCTTGGAATATCAATAACGGCTCATCACCGACCAATGAAGCCCCGTCCCCCTCTTTAATGAGAGCTACATCTTTAATTTGCCCCTGATAGCCACGCGTAATGACTCCAGGTTGAAACCCTTTTTCTTTTAACCATTGACACAAGGAAATGACCAAGGGTGTTTTACCTGTGCCACCCACTGTGATATTACCCACCACCAACACAGGAACTGGCAAAGCATGGCTTTTAATAAAACCATAGGTGTAGAGCCACGTTCTTATATTAATAAGAAAACGAAATAACCCACTCAGAGGAACGAACAACCAATTAACGCGCTGAGAATACCAGATATCAAGAAACCATTGCTGACTCATACTAGTGATTTTTTTCTTCAGTCACCAAGGTGAAATGACTAAAGCCTAAATTTTGAAAATCACTGATCACTTGCATCACACTCCCATGAGAGAGATTTTTATCAGCCCTAATAACAATATAAACATTCATCGGCTGCTTAATTTGTTTACTCAACCATTGCTTGAGTTCAGTAGGCTGTCTGGACCATAGGTGCTGATTTATTTTGACTATTCCCGAAATATCCATATCCACCTCAATAGTCTCATCATTATTCATGACCATACTCTTTGCACTTCCCTGCGGCAGAACAATATTCAAACCCTGTTGATGGACAAAGGTACTCGATACCATAAGAAAAATGACAATGACCAATAGAATATCAATCATCGGAATTAAATTTATTTCCGGATCCTCTCGGCGTTGCCCTCTACGAAAGTCCATGGTCTCTGTATTTCGTGAGTTCATCCACCAATTGAATAGCCTGCTGTTCCATTTCTACAGCAAAAAAATCTATCCGCGAACGATAAAAACGATAAAAAATCATACTTGGAATGGCTACCACGAGACCAAAAGCTGTGTTGTATAACGCTACAGATATCCCTCTAGAGAGTTGCTCTGCGTGAGCGGTTAGGGTGCTATCTTGGCCAAAAAGAATAATCATCCCAACTACTGTCCCTAACAGACCTAATAAAGGGCTTACCGCCGCGATAGTGCCTAGCATGGGCAAGTTCTTCTCGCAACGCATCACCATACTTCTACCACTTTCTTCAATGGCTTCTTTAATTAATTCTCGGGTTGTATGGCGATACCGGATGGCAACTGTGAGCACCGCTCCTAAAGCAGATTGTTGAGCTATATTTTCTAATTTTTCTTTACTTAAAGACCCAGACTGCTCAAGCTTAATAACCGTTTCCAATAAACCCTTGGGGACTATGAGAGAAGTTCTCAGTGCCAAGGCACGGTCAATGATAATAGCTAAACTTAATATGGACGCGACCAACAACAGTAAAATCGGCCATCCCGCTTCACTTAATAATTGCATTACACACCTGTGCGCTTAGGGATAGAATAAAACAATAGTTTAATAGAATTATCACCAAATGGCGATGCCTAAAAGTTGTCCACAAATTCTGTGGATAAGTTTGTGAACAGTTTTTATAAAATATAATTAACCCACTAATAAATAAGTGTTTTTTTTGAAGAGAGTAAATTTTATACAACTCATTTTTATCCAATTACACTATTGACTTTAATCATTTACTTGCAACACTAAGATTCTCAACGGTTAATTACATGAACATTAGAAATAACAACACTCTTGAGGAAATTACCTCTGCAAAAGCACCACTGACCGAGAATGTGGTTACCGTTTCGGACTTTACTAGTCGCTTACAGCGCCTACTCGAGAACGCAGTACCTATAATTTGGATTCAAGGAGAAATCTCTAACTTTTCTCGAGCAAGTTCTGGCCACTGGTATTTTCAACTGAAAGATGAGAATGCTCAAATTAGTTGCGTAATGTTTCGCCTTAAAAATCAGAGAATAGATTGGGCTCCCAAAGAGGGAATGGCAGTGGAACTCAGAGGGGTAACCTCTTATTATGGTCTAGGTGGTAAGACACAAATTACCGTAGAAAATATACGTCAAGCAGGCTTAGGACGTTTATACGAAGCTTTTAATGCCTTAAAACTGAAATTAGAACAAGAAGGGTTATTTGCACCGCATCATAAAAAATCATTACCCGTCTCGCCGCGTTCAATTGGCATTATCACCTCGCCCATGGCAGCGGCTCTGCGTGATGTGCTATCTACTTTAAAACGGCGTGCCCCAAACATTACTCTCATTATTTATCCAACTCGCGTTCAAGGACAAGGTGCAGCCGAAGACATTGCTGCCACTATTAATGTGGCAAATCAACGACAGGAATGTGAAGTCATTATTCTCTGTCGAGGCGGTGGCAGCATTGAAGATCTTTGGGCTTACAATGAAGAGGTAGTGGCGCGCGCTATATATCGCTCACAACTCCCCCTAATCAGCGGCATTGGACATGAAACGGATTTCACTATTGCTGATTTTGTAGCCGATGAACGTGCTCCAACACCTACCGCAGCGGCTGAAATGGTGAGCCCGGACAGATCTCAACAACTCAAACAGTTAAATCAAAGTCAATCACGTCTACATGTGCATATCAACAGAGTGATTGAGCGTGAGATGCTTCGTGTTGACCAATATAACGAAAGATTTCCAAGTCTGTTTAAAATACGGTTATCACAACAATCTGTGTTACTCTCCCAACTACAACAAAAATTAATTCATCCGGGACAGCGCATTCATCAACAGCAACAACATATTAAACAAATCGCTATTCGCTTTAACTTGGCTAATAAAAGAGTGTTTCAGCGTTATCGGGAAAAATTAATAAATACCGAACAATCACTTCAGTATCTAAATCCGCAAAGCATTATGGCAAGAGGATTTTCTATTGTTCGCAATCAGCAAGGAAAAATTATTAGTCAAATACAACAGACCTCCCTCAATACATCTATTAGTATTCAATTTCATCAAGGGGAAGCCAAAGCGGTTGTTACTGATCTGACAGATCAACCTAATAATGCTCTGAAATAAATGGTTTTACAATCGATAACAGGTCGCTTTTTGTCTCATTTCGAAAGGGATCTAAAGTGATCAAATGAGGCCAACTACGCAACCAAGTGAGCTGTCTTTTGGCAAGTTGTCGAGTGGCGAAAATCCCACTAGAGAGCATTGTTTGATAATCAATTTCTTGCTCTAAATACTGCCACATTTGACGGTAGCCCACACAGCGCATTGAAGGTAGATCTGCATGTAAAGCAAAACGTTCCTTGAGCGCCATCAACTCTTGTTCCAGACCTAATTCCAGCATTTGCTTAAAACGTAACTCAATTCTTTGATGTAACGAAGCTCTATCCTCAGGGATCAAGGCAAGTGACAATACTGGGCCTGACCATGCGGTTTTCTTCTGATCTTGATGAAAGGAAGATAATGGACGACCCGTCAGCATATAAACTTCTAAGGCTCGTTGAATACGCTGCGCATCATTTTCTTTAAGGCGCATAGCCAATTCAGCATCAATACTCATCAAGCGTTGATGTAAAGCCGGCCACCCTAGCCTATTCGCTTCCTCATCAAGTTGTGCTCGAAGCGTTTGGTTGGCCGAAGGTAAGTCGTTAAAACCTGATAAAAGTGCCTTAAAGTACAACATCGTGCCACCAATTAAAAATGGAACTTTTCCTCTATTGGTTATATTGTCAACATGACGCGCTGCGTCAAGAGCAAACTGATGAGCCGAATAACTCTGGGGAGGATCTAGGATATCTATCAGATGATGCGCAATATTCTGTCTTGTATGAAGATCTGGCTTAGCGGTTCCAATATCCATATAACGGTAGATCGTTGCTGAATCCACAGCGATAATTTCACCATTGAATTCTGTTGCTAAGGCTAAGGCCAAATCACTTTTACCAGAGGCAGTGGGGCCCATTAAACAAATGATGGGGGGGTACAAAATTTATTGTCCTCTTAAAAACCACTGGTCAATTTCAGACAAACTAAATTGACGCCAAGTAGGACGCCCATGATTACATTGATCAGTCCGATCAATTAATTCCATATCTCTTAACAGTGCATTCATTTCAGGAATACTCAACTGTCGATGGGCGCGAACTGCCCCATGACAGGCAAAAGTGGATAACAATTGATTATGTTTTTCATCAAGTAAACGAGCTGTACCGTAGTGGATTAATTCATTAATTAAATCCCGTGCGATCTCCTCCAAGTCTCCCTTTGCTAGCAAAACAGGAACACTTCTTAAGGCCAATACATCCGGACCTGCTTCGGTTAGTTCAAAACCTACTTGACCTAGGACCTGCTGATTTTCCTTAACAAGATTAAAGGCCACGGGATCCACCCGAAATGTCACGGGAATCAATAATTGTTGTTTTTGAATGGCTTGATTTTTTACGGCTTGTTTAAGTCGTTCATATAAAATACGTTCATGGGCAGCGTGCATGTCCACCACCACTAAGCCCTGCTCATTTTGTGCTAGAACGTATATTCCAAGCAATTGAGCCATGGCAAAACCCAAAGGATGTTGGTTGACCACATTGACGTTAACAGGACTTGATACTTCCCCCTTGGTAACAGGAGGAGCAGAAAAATCATCCTGATTACTGTGATCAATATTGATTCCCCCAAACTGTGTTCTGGGTAAATCCATAGACAATGATCTTTGTACTATCCCAGTTAACGGTGGTCCACTGCTTCCCATCATACTAACAGTGGTTTGTGTGGGAGAGGTTTTATCTAAAGTTTTTGATAGCCCATGAAAGACCAGTTGATGTATGGTTTGGGGATCACGAAAGCGTACTTCGGTTTTAGCAGGATGGACATTGACATCCACTAAATCAAAGGGGCAACGAATAAATAAGGCTACCACAGGGAAGCGTTGATGATGCAAAACGTCTTGATAGGCTTGACGCACTGCATGAGTAATGAGCTTATCCCGTACAAAACGTCCATTAACAAAAATGTATTGATTATCACGGCTGCTACTACTGAATGTAGGACGACTAATCCACCCTTCAATACTCACTTTAGCAGCTTGCTCATCAACAGCTAAGGCGCCAACTATAAATTCATCACCCAATATTGCCTTCAACCGGTGTTGATAGGTCGTAACAGGCCAATGCCTAAGAGACTTTCCATTATGACTTAAGCGAAACTCAATATCTGGATGACTCAAGGCCATACGCTTTAAGACTTCGTCACAATGAGCGAACTCTGTATTCATTGATTTTAAGAATTTACGCCGGGCGGGTGTCTCAGAAAATAGCTCATCAATAACAATAGACGTCCCCACAGAACGTGCTGCAGGAATAACTTCACTCATTTGTCCTGCACGACTTTGTATTCGATATCCATGAGTCGCTTGCGCCTCACGGGTAATAATTGTAACCGTTGCTACCGAGGCCATACTGGCTAATGCTTCACCACGAAAACCTAAGCTGGCCACCGATTCCAAATCATCTAGCTGACTAATTTTACTGGTAGCATGAGGAGTGAGCGCCAAAGGTAAATCTTCATGATGAATACCCATGCCATCATCTATGACTTCAATTTTACTGATACCCCCCTCATTTAAGTTAACCTCAATATGCTTAGCCCCAGCATCAATACTGTTCTCAACTAACTCTTTCAGTGCTGAAGCTGGACGTTCAATGACTTCTCCTGCGGCAATTTGGGCGATCAATACCCGATCCAATGAGTAAATTCTTGTCATATTACTGTCGTGTACCAAGGACAGTGTTATTACGCACCGATGAGTTATGAGCCAAATACTCTTTGATACCTTGCAGAATCGCATGGGCCAGTTGGTCTTGATAACCAGGATCTACTAAACGTTTTTCTTCAATAGGATTGGTAATAAATGCCGTTTCAACTAAAATGGAAGGTATATCGGGAGACTTTAAAACTGCGAAACCTGCTTGATCTACTCGACCTCGATGTAGGTCATTCACTTGATGTAATTGATTAAGTACTGACTGAGCCAACTTCAAGCTATCGTTAATTGTTGCGGTTTGTGATAAATCCAACAAGGTTTGTGCAAGATAGGGATCTTTATGATTCAAATCTACACCGCCAATTAAATCCGCATCATTTTCATGTTGAGCTAACCATTTTGCTGCCACAGAAGTAGCCCCTTTTTCAGATAGCGCAAACACTGACGAACCTCTGGCTTCTTCATTGATATAGGCATCGGCATGAATGGAAACAAACATATCAGCATGTAATCTGCGGGCTTTGAGGGTTCTGCCTTGTAGCGGAATAAAGTAATCACCATCGCGGATTAACACAGCCTTTAAGCTGGGTTCCTGATTAATTAAATAACTAAGTTGTTTCGCTATAGCCAACGTAACATCCTTTTCATTGTGTCCACTATGGCCATGGGCTCCGGGATCCTCACCCCCATGACCCGCATCCACTGCAATTAAAAAGCTGTGTGGCGCAGGCGTTTCTGAAGGGCCAGAGTCAACAGATTTGACTGGATCAGGAGTAGCCTCTAATGGACTATGTTGTATCACCTGTTTGGGGGGAGGGTTGTCGTTGGTAGGCATAGCAGTAGCCAGATCAGGTTTATTGTTCTGAGTATTCTCCGATAAACGTTGTTTACTCTCAGGCACAACAGGGGGCAAGTTATTTGCCAATGGTTTACTGGTGCTCTCATGAGTAGCTAAATGCTGTACCTCTGGCTTACCCTGCTGGGCAAGAAAACTCATTAATGGGTCATTGGGCGTGAGAGGATAAAGATCCAACATAAAGCGATATCCGTAATTTGCCACGGGTTTAATCAGTATTGAACTCGCGCTCACAGGAACTTTTAAATCAAATACTACGCGAACGGTTGTAGCATTAAAGTGGGCAACGCGAATGGCTTTGATATAAGGATCAGTAGCAGACAATCTTTGACTGAGTTCTCTCAAGGACCTCAATTCCATCACATTATCTAAATCTAAGACTAACCGGTCAGGGTTTTCAACGGTAAAAAGCTTAGCATTTATCACACTGGTTGATTCTAGCGTGACGCGCGTGTAATCCTGCGCTGGCCATATTCTTGCCGCAGCAATATAAATACCTTGAGCATGAGAGCCATTGCAGAGAGCGAAATTAACACATATTGCGCTGATTACCAGCCAAGTTTTTGCCATTTTTCTAAGCATAAAACGCCCTTCTTCGACAATGCTGTCACAATTAACTCTCGCTGATTATCTAATATGTTGATATTTATCTTAATATCCACTGAAGGTAACCATTCTTGGGCTTTCTCTGGACACTCCACGAAACACACTACAAGCCCACCAAAGTTTTCTCTAAAACCCGAATCTTCAAGTTCGTTTTTATCACAGATTCGATAAAAATCAAAGTGATAGAAGTATAACCTCGCAAGAGAATAGGTTTCAAGTATAGGGTAGGTAGGGCTTTTGACGCGACCCGATTAACCCAAGCCCTCAAGCACCCCTCTAGTAAGCGTTGTTTTGCCCGCACCAAGATCTCCATACAAGCTCACAACCATTGCGGGTTCAACAAAATCGGCAAAGCGTCGCCCCCAATCAAGGGTTTGCATTTCATTGTGTAAAATCCAACGATGAGTAATGGGATTTAACATTAAAATAACCTTATGAATGTAAAAAACTTACCAATAGAACCACAATTAATAAAACAACAACTCATCATTTTAGCTCAGCAATTGGGTTTTGAGGGGGTGAGTATTGGCCAACCCAACCTAGACATCGCCAGCGAGCGACTTAAAACATGGCTGGAAAAAGGCTATCAAGGTGAAATGCAGTATCTAGAGAGACATTTACCATTAAGGGCTTCTCCTGCGCAACTTCATCCAGGAACAATCCGCGTCATTTCCCTCTATCATCCTTACCTTACTGCCCCACTGCAAGACATCCAAGGGGAACTGAACAATGCCACGCAAGGGTATATTTCCTACTACGCGCGAGGTCGTGATTACCATAAAACCCTGCGTCATAAACTGCAGACCTTAGCCCAGACACTGACTAAATGGTGCGGCCCATTTAATTATCGAGTCTTTACAGATAGTGCTCCTGTGATGGAAGTTGAAATAGCACAACAAGCAGGTCTTGGGTGGCGCGGTAAAAACACTCTCCTTCTCAACCGTGAAGCGGGCTCTTGGTTTTTTTTAGGGGAAATTTTTACAGACCTTCCTCTTGAAATCGATCAAAAAACCACTGAACACTGTGGCCGCTGCGATGCATGTATAGAGATATGCCCCACCCGGGCAATTGTAGCGCCTTACGTGTTGGATGCTAGGCGCTGCATTTCCTATCTGACTATTGAGCACAGCGGGAGCATTCCTGAGGGATTACGAGCCTATTTTGGCAATCGGATTTATGGTTGTGATGACTGTCAGATCATCTGCCCCTGGAACCGCTTTGCAAAACTCACTGATGAAAAACACTTTGCATCACGCTTTAACGGAAATCATGATTTGGCGGATTTCATTCTCTTTGATGAACAGGAGTTTGAACAACGCTTTGAAGGCAGTGCTATTAGACGAATTGGCATCATTCGTTGGTTAAGAAATGTGGCTGTAGCACTGGGCAACGGAATCGGCCGAGAAAAAGAAATTACTGCTTTAAAAAAACAACTGCACCACCCCTCAACAATTGTCAGGGAACACGTGAACTGGGCATTAAAAAGATTGTCAGAGTAAGATAGAAATTATATGTGTAAAATTTAGGGAAAAATCATGTTACGCAAGATCATCGTTTTGTTGCTATTTTTAACCTCATCATTGCCTTTATGGGCAAGTAATTACTTAGATAACAATACCAACACTGTAACCCGCCAAGACAGTAATAACTATTTACCGGCCACTAAAACCTTTTTATTGCCTGAACAGGCCTTTAAGATCCAGGTTAACAGAACTGATCAAAACACTTTTCTGCTGACGTTTACTCCTGCTCCTGGCTATTATATTTATCGTGATAAAATCCACCTCCAAGATGATCATCAACAACCTTTAGGTAAGCTTGAGTTACCTCAAGCTACGCAAAAAGAAGATCCCGTTTATGGCCATGTTTGGGTTTATTTTCAACCCTTTACCGCGAAACTTACCGTTAATCAACCTACTACCAAAGAAATCGAAGTGTCTTATCAAGGTTGTGCACTTCACGGCATTTGTTACCCACCAACCACACGCCATTTCACTATGGCAGAGGCCCCCAACATATTGGTTCCCTTAGATAGTCCTAACCAATTCCATCCAGCTGAACTCAACACTGACTCAACTAACCCTAATGATTTTGCTGCCTTCTTAGGAAGTTCTTCTCATACTTGGATGTTATTGAGCTTTTTTGGTTTTGGCTTACTGCTTTCACTCACCCCCTGTGTTTTTCCAATGATTCCCATTCTGTCTGGTATTATTGCTGGGCAAGGCCGTGACATAACCAAATCAAGAGCTTTTTGGTTATCCATCACTTACGTCTTAGGAATGTCTTTTACCTATGCTTCAGCAGGAGTGATAGCAGGCCTCACAGGCACCTTCTTGTCAAATAGTCTACAAACGCCCGCCGTAGAAATCACCATTGCAATCCTCTTTATTGTTCTAGCCTTATCCATGTTTGATCTGTATCAGCTACAAATCCCATCCAGCTGGCAGAGTAAACTCAATGAACAATCGAATCGCCTTCCTGGAGGGCGTTATGTGGCTGTGGCCATGATGGGCTTAATCTCAGCTTTGGTGGTGGGACCTTGTGTCGCAGCCCCACTAGCTGGAGGGTTAATTTATATCGCTCAAACTAAGAACTGGATGATTGGTGGCAGTGCTTTATTCATGATGTCACTCGGCATGGGAGCCCCCTTGGTTCTTATCGGAACCTCTGCAGGAGCTTTGCTTCCTCGGGCGGGTGGATGGATGAATTGGGTAAAACGTTTTTTTGGGATTCTTCTAATTGGTGTCGCAGTATGGATGGTAAAACCCTTATGGATAGGCTATTTTAAAACACCAGGCCCCCAATTTATAGCCATTCATTCAGTTGCACAATTAGATCAGGCCTTAAATCTAGCTAAAACACATCATCAGCCTGTATTTTTAGATTTTTATGCTGACTGGTGCACCTCTTGCATTGAAATGGAGGACACGGTGCTGTCTGATAAAACAGTACGCGCCAAACTTGAAACAGCCACATTACTGCGTGCAGATGTCACAAAAAACAACGCGGAAGACCGTATCATTCTCGCTCGCTATGGTCTCTTCGGGCCACCGGGTATGATCTTATATGATCGGAACGGTCAAGAATTACCGGCCTTAAGAATGGCTGGCTTTGTTCCCAAAAACCAGTTTATGGACATTTTAAATAAAGCTTTTCATTAATCCAAACGTAAGAAATGTTCACGATAATACTTTAACTCTGCTATAGATTCTTCAATATCGGCAAGCGCTTCATGCTTGCCGGCTTTTTTAAAACCATTATAAACCTGTGGGCGCCAGCGTTTAGCCAATTCCTTCAACGTACTCACATCTAAATTTCGGTAATGAAAATACTGTTCTAATTTAGGCATATACTTCACTAAAAACCGACGATCCTGACCGATAGTGTTGCCACACATTGGAGACTCATTGGCGGGCACATATTGGCTAATAAAATCTAATAAAATTTGCTCTGCACTCGCCTCATCCATGGTGGCAGCCTTAACCTTGTCTATCAAACCTGATTTACCATGAGTTCCTTTATTCCATGCATCCATGGCATCTAATACCTCATCAGGTTGATGAATCACCAACACAGGAGCTGCCGCCACCTGGTTAAGCTGGCTATCGGTAATAATCAGAGCAATTTCAATTATTTTATCGGTCTCGGGATTTAATCCGCTCATTTCCATGTCAATCCAAATGAGATGGTTTCTATCTTGTGCCATAATGATCTTCTTAGTAATAAATAATTAAGTGGTTTTCAAGGTTAACAGTATACAGAGGCAATCGCAGTGAATTTTAACACTTTATTTTTAATTTTCTTAGTCAGCGTCACCTTAATAAGGCTTTGGTTAAGTGTAAGACAAATCAAACACGTGACACTGCATCAAGAACAAGTTCCTAAGGCATTTTCCAATTCCGTCTCACTTGAGCAACATCAAAAGGCGGCGCATTACACTACTGCCAAAGTTAAATTAAGCCTATTCAACACACTCATTGAATCCTTATGGATCTATGCTTTAATTGAACTCGGCATCCTCTCTTGGTGGAATAATTGGCTTATTACTCACCTACAAACCTCATTGTTAAGCGGCATTCTATTGATCGCTGGGGTCACACTCATGGGCTCAATTATTGAATTACCCTTAAACCTGTACAGTACCTTTGTGATTGAACAGCGCTTTGGCTTTAATCGTTTAACCCCAGCCATGTATCTCTCCGACCTATTTAAAAACACTCTTATAGGAATATTAATAGGGGTTCCCATTATTTTAGCCGCTCTATGGATGATGGCTTCCTTAGGGACCCATTGGTGGCTTTATGCTTGGGGTGCTTGGATGCTGTTCAATATTTTATTATTGGCCATCTACCCCACTTGGATCGCTCCCTTATTTAACCGCTTCTCTCCTCTACCCGAAGGAGATCTGAAAACCCAGGTTGAACAACTCATCAACACTTGCGGCTTTAATACCAGCGGTCTTTATGTGATGGACGGATCAAAAAGATCAAGCCATGGTAATGCTTATTTCACCGGCTTTGGTAAAGCCAAACGTGTGGTGTTTTTTGATACGCTGATAAACAGTTTAAATACGGATGAAATCCTGGCCGTCCTGGCTCATGAGTTAGGCCACTATCGTCTCCGTCATGTGCTCTACCGTCTGGTGAGTATTTTTGTCTTAAGCCTGGTTTTTCTCGCACTACTGGGCTGGTTTTATACATCTAACTGGTTCTATATGGGACTTGGACACCAAATACCTAGTAATGCCATGGCCCTCACTTTGTTTACGCTCATCTTACCGATTCTTGGTTTTCCCTTACAACCTCTGATGAGTTTGTTTTCCAGAAAACATGAATTCGAAGCCGATGCTTATGCCAGCCGCTATGCCCATGCACACTCCCTCATTAGCGCATTAGTGAAGTTATATAAGGAAAATGCAGCGACCCTAACCCCTGATCCGCTTCACTCAGCTATCTATGATTCCCATCCGCCCGCGTCAATACGTATCGCTCATCTTGAAAAATTAGCACTCACTGCAGGATGAGTCAGCATGACGCTACCGTGACGGCCACCTTTGGCCGTCAATGTGAAATAGAGCTGCCGGATGGACGGGTTTTTTTGGCCTCACGTCGTGGGAAAAAAAATGATGTGACCTGTAATGATCGCGTGACGGTAGAGATTAACTCACAGCAAGAGAGCATTATAGAAACGGTTCATAAGGCCCGCAACATTTTCTATCGATCAGATGAATTCCGACAAAAGTCAATAGCTTCTAATATTGACCAAGTGATTATAGTCATTGCCAATGAACCCACCTTTAGTGATGCGTTACTGGCTAAAATATTAGTGGCTGGCGATTCAAATGACTGTCAAACCATTATTATTCATAATAAAGTGGATCTACCCACCAGTTCACGTGATGCTAAGATTATTGAGTATTATAAAAGCTTAAATTATCCCGTAGTGCCCTTGAGCGCTGTCAACCATCAATTAGATGAATTGCTACCGCTACTTCATCATAAAACCAGTTTATTAGTGGGTCAATCGGGTATGGGAAAATCCACTATTATTAATCAATTGATTCCTAATCAACCAGCTAGGACAAATATCATCTCTGCAGCCTTAGATTCTGGCAAACATACCACTACCTTTTCAAGGCGTTATAAAATTGATAATCAGTCCTGTTTGATTGATTCCCCGGGATTACAGGAATTTGGTTTACGCCACATCAGTCATGCCGGCCTTGAGAACCTTTTTCGGGAATTTAGTCCTTTAATTGGGCAATGTCGCTTTCATAACTGTCGACACATCAATGAACCACAATGTGCTTTCAAGGAGTTAGCGATGACTGACCGCCTTATATTAAGGCGACTCGAAATCCTCACCGAACTCCAACAACTCAGCGCGAAATAACAACTGTCACACGTGAGCTGCCAATGTCATCAGGGCATAGACAATTAACCATACCATCAATGCACGCCATATGAGACCCTCAGTACTTTTTAAGTGATCAAAATCGGGAGCCTCACCCAAGCCAAGATCCAAACCATTGATACTTCGCTGAGAGGACTGAAGATCACCCAAACGAATTCCAAGGGCGCCCGCTGCGCTGGCAAAGAAAATTCGAGAAGTGGTTGACTCCCCCTCTTTAATTCCCTGTGTACGCCAGCAAAATAAAGCGTCCTCAAAATTCCCTACTACAGCAAAGGTCAATGCCGTGAGATAGTAAACCGGCCAATTCAGAAAGTAAAACATCCTACGGGAAAAATAGCCAAAATCAGTCTGTCGATCTTGGCCCCAATAACGGTTGATATAGAGGGCAAGCATATATAACAACACTCCATAAACGCCAGGCAGCAAACCATACCAAAATAAAATAGCAAATAAAAAAGTATGGGCTTCATTGATGGTCACTTCAATGGCATGGGCTACTGCCTGCGACTTCATTAACACAAAGGACTCATGATCTGCCATATCTTGACTCTCTCTCATTTTCAGACGAATATCATCAGTGGCTTCTGAGAGTTGCTTTAATAGAGTACGAAACTGAATCACAGAACCTAATACCAACAAGTTAATCAACCAGCTGATTTCTATACCTAGATGAACCAGTAATCTATTTAACAGGTAAAAAGCAAACAACGGGGGCAATATTCCCACAAACCAAGCTACTACTCCGTGATGACGCTCACCTGAGTTGAAGAGATCATCTAAATAATGCAGATATTGAGTAAAATAAGTAAACAATCGGCTTTGTAACTGGCTAGGACGATATTTTTCAGAAAACAAACTTATTAATATTAAAAAAAGGTTCATGGGTCCAATTCTAGTATCAGAATCTGTTTAGTATAACTATAGGTACTCTTTAATTCCATTATAAAATTAATAGGCTTGACAACAATACTCACGCAAATGAGCAACACCCAGTAAACTACCAATTTATGGCTATTATTAAACATCCTGAAATCATCCTCCTCAACGATACGCTTTTTTCCACAGAGTTTAACGATGTCTACCATTCCGCATGGGGCGGCGCTGAACAGGCCTATACCGTATTTATTCAAGGGAATCATCTTCAACAACGTTTCACGCAGGTAAACCATCAGTTTTGTCTGGTGGAAACAGGTTTTGGTATTGGCATTAATTTTTTAGCTACCGCACAGGTATGGCTTGAACACAATCGCCATCCAAATACATGGTTGCATTATGTGGCCTGTGAAAAATATCCTATTACCCCAACACAGCTCCAGGATATTCTTCCTCGGTACCACTTCCCAACCTCTCTCGTTAACCAATTAATCAAAGAGTGGCCAACATTAACGCCGGGTTATCATGAAATTCTTTTCCCACAGGAGAGAATCTGTTTAACGCTTATTATTGATGACATTGACGCAGCGGTAAAATCTTTAACCATGACTATTGATGCCCTTTACCTGGATGGTTTTTCGCCGAAAAAAAATCCAGATATGTGGCGCGCAGAAATTTTTTCATCTCTCGCGCAACATTGTCATGTCGATACAACCCTGGCCACCTGGTGTGTTGCTGGAGAAGTCCGAAACAATTTAATGAGAGCGGGATTTAACGTATCACGAGAAAAAGGCTTTGCGCAAAAAAAACATCGTTTAGTGGGCCAATTTAATCGTATTCCTGTAGACAAGCAAACCCTGCGGCAGAATCGTTTCTTCCCTCATGTTCGGACCTATTTAAGTGGCCAACAAACAAAGCGAGTGGCCGTCATTGGCAGTGGTATTGCTGGCTCGCTCATGACCTATCAACTCTGTCAAAGAGGAATGCAGGTGTCTTTGTTTGAAAAAGACGAGGCCATTGCAAATCAAGCTTCAGGGAACCCTGCCGCCATTGTGCGTCCTGTGATCAGTAAAGACGATAATGTCCTGTCCAGAGTGACGCGTAGAGGATTTTACTTAACCAAACAGCTCATTACCGAGATCGAAGGGGCCAGCCCAGCACCTATTGCCTACTATCCAGGTGTAGTTCATCTGGCAAAAAACCAAGAGGAAGCTCTAGCTCAGCGTGAAGCACTACACCAACTTGGATTACCGAGGGATTACGCTTATTTTATAGAGGGTAAGGAACTGCTCTCCCGTTTTCATGCGAATCAGCCCTTGGGTGGCTTATTTTTCCCTCAAGCAGGATACGTGAACCCCAAGCTATTGTGTGAAAGGGCTATCGCACTGTGCACTTCCTCTGTGTCACTGCATTTGAACACCGCAGTGACGCATCTTCAAAAACAGCCAGGTCATTGGTTACTCTTTAACCCAAAAAAAGAGTGCTTAGGAGAATTTGACGCCGTGGTGTTAGCCATTGGAGCAGAAAGCCTTGAGCAAACCTCTGCACTGGGTTTAACAACCAATCGCGGTCAATTGTCATTGTTTTGCCATGAAAATATTGACTCAACCCTTCCTGTTATGTGCCAAGATGGGTATTTAATTAGTTTGCCAGGCCAGCAGCTCCTCTCAGGCGCCACCTATGAACATGAACTAGATAAAACACCTTGGCTCTCTAGCCATCTGCAAAACACCCAGCGTATTGCCTCTATTTTAGGCGATTCACCACAAAGTGTGACCAGTCTCCTTGATCGAGTAGCCTTCCGGTGTGTATCCCGTGATCGCCTGCCGGTGACAGGAGAATTAGAGCCCCGCCTCTACTGCATCCTCGGCAATGCTTCCAGAGGTGTGGTATGGAGCGCTCTTAATGCCAGGATTATCAGGAGCCTAATGACTGGGGAACCCATGCCCATAGAAAAACAACTGTTAGATCGTTTATCTCCTAAGCGGTTTTTAATGGGTCGCCTGTAACATTTCTTGCGCATGCTTTAAGGTGATGGCAGTGATGTCCACGCCACCTAACATTCGGGCAATTTCTTCCACACGCTGACTGGAATTTAATACTTCCACGTGGCTCACCACATTATCACTCTGGACTTTTTTCATTACCCGAAGATGGTGATCCCCACAGCTTGCCACTTGCGGCAGATGTGTCACACATAACACCTGATAATTATTACCTAACCCTTTAAGGAGTCTGCCCACAATCTGCGCTACCCGCCCGCCTATACCCGTATCTACTTCATCAAAAATCAAGGTGGGAACAGAAGCAGATTGGCTCAAGGCCGTTTGAATAGCAAGACTAATTCGTGATAGTTCCCCTCCAGAAGCTACCTTGGCAATTTCCTGCGGAGCTTGTTTGGCATGTCCCGAAATTTTAAATACAATTTGATCTTGACCGTATAATCCAGGTTCCCCAATAGGATTTACCTCAATCACAAAACTCCCCTCCCCCATGGCCAGTTCAACAAGGGTCTGGGTAATGATATCCGCCAGTTTAAGGGCCGCGTGTTGGCGTGACAGGGTTAACTCTTGGGCAAAGCTCCTATATACCTCATGAGCCTTCCGCTGCTCTCTCTCCAATGTCTGCCCATCACTTAACAACTCAATAGTGGATAATTCTTGGCGCCGCTCCGCAAGATACTGCCACAGGTCCTCAGGATTGACTCGGTAACGCCTGGCACACTGCATTAACCTTGACATGTGTTCATCCAATTGACTAAGCCTCGCGTCATCAATATCAATGCCGTGGATAAAGTGGCGCAGGCCAGTGATGACCTCATCCACTTGGATCACTGAGCTTTGTAACAGATCTATTGAGGATTTTAATTGCATATCCTCATAGGGCATGCTGTGCAACAAGGAGAGCGCCTTCTCTAGCTTGTCCAGTGCGCTCTCCCTTCCTTCACTCAAGACGGCTAAGGCCTGCTGGTTGAGCTCTAACACTTGCTGAGCATGGGTTAAGCGACTGTGTTGGTCGTTAAACTCAAGCCAGTCAGGAGGAGCGACCACAATCTCTTCTAACTCTTTAATCTCAGCTGTTAATCGAAACACGTCCTCGGTCAAGCTTTGTGAACGACTCTGCCACTGTTGCCAGTGGGCTAATTTTTGTTGCCAGTCGTGGTAACTTAAGGTTACTGCCTTTACCAACTCTTGATGGCCTGCAAAATCATCTAATAACTGTCGTTGCGTAGTACTTAATTGCAGCGTTTGATGGGCGTGTTGCCCATGAATATTAATTAAACGTTGTGAGACTTCTTTGAGTTGCGTTAAGGTTACCGCTGAACCATTAATAAAAGCCCTTGATTTACCCTGGTTATCCACAAGACGTCTTAATAGACATACGGCTTCCTCTTCACTGGCCGTTAATCCTTGCTCCTCCAGATAAGCGTAAAGCTGTGGATGTTCTGATAAATCAAAGGAGGCAGACACTTCAGAGCGAGTGGCGCCATGACGTATGGTAGAGACGTCAGCTCTCCCTCCTAGAGCTAAAGACAGCGCGTCGATCAGAATAGACTTCCCAGTACCCGTCTCACCCGTAAAAACGGTTAAACCTGCATCAAATTCTAAATCTAGGGTTTCGACAATGACGTAATCACGAATAGAAATAGATTTAAGCATAGCTAAAGTTTAGTCCCCCAACGTAACTTTTCACGCAACATGGCGTAATAATCATGGCTTAAGGGATGCAGTAAAGTAACCTGTTCCTTAGCGTGGGAAATAATCAATCGATCATCGCTTAGAAGAGCCATATGATCTTGGACATCAAAGTTAGCAAAAGCACCTTTTCCCTTTTGTAAAATCACTTCTATCACTGAACGATCACTGAGCACAATAGGACGGTTACTCAGCGTGTGGGGGCAAATAGGGACAAGGACCGTTGCCTGTAACTCTGGATGAATAATGGGACCGCCACTTGACAGAGCATAAGCCGTGGATCCTGTGGGCGTTGCTGCGATCAAGCCATCGGCACGTAGACTATAGACAAAACGATGGTCAACGGACACCTCCAGCTCAATCATACTGCCTTGAGCCCCTTTAGTCAGAACCACATCATTGAGGGCAAAATGACGGGAAATGAGATGGCCTTGACGCCAAATCTCGGTCTCTAATAAGGAGCGCTTTTCTTCCGCAAAATGGCCATTTAAGACTTTAGCCAACTCCTCTTCTAAGTTTTGCGATGGGATATCCGTTAAAAACCCCAATTGCCCTAGGTTTATTCCCACCAAGGGGACTCTTTGGCCTAGAATAGAGCGTGCAACAGACAACAGTGTTCCGTCCCCGCCCAGCACAACTACGAGATCAACATGCTTACCCATGTCCTCTGCTTGGATAACCTCTGCTTCACGAGAGGGAACCGACGCAGCACTTTTGGGATCGAGAACATAATTCAATTGGTATTTCTCGAGAAATTGAATTAATCTTCCCATTGGTGTTGATAAATTGTGGCTATTGTACTTGCCAACAATACCGATTTTTTGAAAAATAGTATTCATCTTTTGAATTAAACCACATTTGGGTAAAATAAGGTGTATGTTAAACGATCGCGCCCGCACTTTATTAAAAGTATTAATTGAACGCTACATTGAGGATGGTCAGCCAGTTGGCTCACGGGCCCTGTCTAGAACAGCTGGGATGGATTTGTCAGCCGCTACCATTCGTAATGTCATGGCTGATCTCGAAGAGTTGGGCTTTATCTCAAGCCCTCATACCTCAGCAGGGCGTATCCCCACACCGCGCGGCTATCGCTTTTTTGTGGATAGCCTAATGATTATCAAGCCCATTGAAACACTGACTCGCATCCAGTTAGAAGAGCATCTCGTTCCCACGGATCCGCAGAGACTGATTGCCGCGGCCTCGCAAATGCTCTCAGAACTCACCGCTTTCGCTGGGATTGTGAGAACACCTAAAAGACGTAACGAAGGATTTCGTCACTTGGAGTTTTTAAGGTTATCGGAAAAACGACTGCTTCTGATTTTAGTTACTCTTGAGGGAGATGTACAAAATCGTGTTATTTTTACTGACAAACACTTTACGCAAAGTGATTTAACTCAGGCTGCCAACTACCTCAACGAACACTACTCAGGAAACGACTTTAATCAAATCCGTCATGTCTTAAGATCAGACTTACAAAGCCTTAACAGTGATATTCAAGTATTGATGAATACCGCCTTAGAGGTAGGCAGCGCAGCCCTTAAAGAAGGACAAAATGATTATGTACTGAGTGGCGAATCCAAACTAATTCAAAGTAATGATGTCACTTACAATATGAATAAGCTTCGTCAATTGTTTAGCGTTTTTGAACAAAAAACAGAACTGTTACAGTTATTGGAACTTAGTGAAAGTGCTGACGGCGTCAAGATCTTTATTGGTGGAGAATCTAGCGTTGTGCCACTTGATGAATTTAGCGTGGTAACCGCTCCTTATGAAGTGGACGGTCAGGTGGTGGGGACCCTTGGTGTAGTGGGCCCAACGCGGATGGCTTATGAGCGGATTATTCCCATTGTAGATGTCACGGCGAAGTTACTCTCCAGCGCCCTCTCGCAGAATTAAATATAGGATAATTATGGCAAACTATTTACCGGAACCGGAATTTCGTCACGGCAGCACTCTAAAAACAGGCGTATTACTTGTTAACCTTGGGACACCCGATGCGCCTGACGCCCCTTCACTCAAACGATATTTAAAACAGTTTTTAAGCGATCACCGGGTGGTTGAAATACCCCGTCCTATTTGGTGGTTAATATTAAACGGAATTATTTTAAATATACGCCAAAAAAAATCGGCAAAAAAATATGCCTCGATTTGGACCGCAGAAGGCTCACCCCTGAAGACTAACACTGAAAAACAATGTCGCGCACTCGAGCGTGAATTGTCTAATAGTACATCATCACCACTGGTAGTAAAATATGCTATGCGTTATGGTAACCCTAGTATTCCCTCACAAATCATGGAATTGAAAGAACAAGGTTGTGAAAATATTTTACTGGTTCCCCTCTACCCTCAGTATGCGGCCAGTACTACAGGTTCGTCTATGGATGCCCTGTTTGATATCTTGAAACGCTACCGTAATACACCAGGAGTACGGGTCATTCGGCAATATCATGACCATCCCGCCTACATTAATGCTCTGGCCTCCCGTGTTGAAGCTTTTTGGCAAGAACATGGACGACCAGAAAAACTGATTATGAGTTTTCATGGGGTACCTCGTTACACCTTGGATAAGGGTGATCCTTACCACTGCCAATGCCATAAAACAGGACGATTACTTGCGGAAAGACTGGGCTTGCAGCCCACTCAATACATGGTGACCTTCCAATCGCTATTTGGTCGAGCAGAATGGATTAAACCTTATACTGAGCCATCTGTAGTTGCCCTAGCTAAAGAAGGAATTAACTCAATACACGTTGTCTGCCCAGGGTTTCCCGCAGACTGTCTTGAAACCATTGAGGAAATCGGGATGGAGGTCAAAGCCGCCTTCATGGAGGCAGGTGGTCGTGATTATCATTACATTCCAGCGCTTAATGATGACCCGGTATGGATTAACGCACTCACTGAGATCACACTCTCTCATTTACAGGGATGGCTAAAAACTCAATGGAATCAAGAGGATAATCAACGAGAAGGGGATCTCTCACAACAACGCGCCTTGGCGCTTGGTGCCCCTCGGTAATTATTTTACTGCACACCCTTGAAATAGCCAAAACCGTCTCCATCTAGGACCATATTAAAAGATGGAGATGCATATGGAACAAACACCACAGGAAGAAGTTACTCATGACACATCCTCTTCAATTAATGAAGAGTCCAATCTTGATCAAGCAAGCCTTGACCTTGATGCATTAAAAAAAGCCTTAAGTGAGGCCGAGAATCAAGTTAAAGAAAAAAATGATGCTTGGTTGAGGTCTGTTGCAGAGTCAGAAAACATCCGTAAAAGAGCCACACAGGATCTTGCCTCAGCAAAGAAATTCGCCTTAGAATCTTTTGCCTCAGAGTTATTAGCCGTTATGGATAGCCTTGATGCTGCTTTAGCCGTCACTGAAACCACTTTAGAGAGTTACCGAAACGGCGTAGAACTCACGGCACGACAACTAAAAAACGTGTTTGAAAAATTTCATTTAACAGAAATCAATCCTGTTAATGAAAAATTTGATCCAAATCGTCATCAGGCCATTGCGGCCCTTGAACATGGTGAGGTGGCTCCCAATACCGTACTAACAGTTATGCAAAAAGGTTTTGCCATACACGAACGAGTATTGCGTCCTGCTTTGGTAACTGTTTCAAAAGCAAAAGAGTCTTAGGCTCTTGAATTTTAGCGAAACACCCCAACTTATGTAT
>VFSW01001116.1_pt1 | contig 40304 bp, 36 predicted proteins | sample 5358111 | NCBI WGS metagenome assembly VFSW01 (sample SAMN11554181, study PRJNA540505) | mine drainage metagenome | isolation source: sediment from site ElyBrook_90M | place: USA: Ely Copper Mine, Vershire, VT | collected 2017
TATTAATACTTTTTAGATTAATCTTCTATATCAAAAGGCTATCTTAAAGTATGCGAGTTAATGTAGAATGGTCATATGCTGTTCATAGAAACACTGCTCATAGGAATAATAACTGTAATAGTGCCTGGATACCTCCTGGCGCTTGCGCTTCTGCACAGGACAGGGATGAATAAGCTCTTCATATTCATGATAGGCATAGCCTTCGGCCTCATATTCCCGCCTTCAATGATATGGCTAGAATCATACCTTATACCAGCCTCTCCGGTTTTTGCATTCTCCGCCGCCCTTTACAACGTCAATGTAGTGATACTCTCGATCATCGGCTTTGCGATAGCCTTCAGAGAAGGGGCATTCGGCTCAATATTCGGTGCAGGCGAGCCCAAGGGAAAGACCTTCAAACAGGAGGTAGAAGCAGACTACAAGAAGCGCATAAAAGACCTGAGGGAAAGGATTGCCGCGCTTGAACTCGACTTAAAGATGGTGAGGGCGCACGAAAAAGACGAGGAATATCTGTTCAAGAAGCATGCGCAGGAACTTGAGATGCTGAAATCGATAGGTCCAGAGGAGAAGAAGAGCATAGCGGAGAAGCATGCAAAAGAAGAGAAGCGCCTTTACGAGGAACACGAATCCGAGGAGACTGCGCTTCTCGGGGAGAAACAGCAGCATTCTGGATTCAAGATGAATTACATATACACCGGCCTCATACTCTTCATGCTGATAACATTCGTCACAAGAATTGCAAACATAGCAGTTTCTCCTACATATTTCGAATTCGACCCTTACTACGACATGATCAGCACAGAGTACGTCCTCGTGCATGGGTACCAGCTGCTTTATGACAATGCCGCATGGCCCGGTTTCCTGGCCAATTCCATACACAGAATACAGCCTCTGCTGCCATACCTTGAATCCTACTGGTATGCGATATCCAATACCGGGGCGTCTACGCATTACGTAAACACAACACTACTGAGCCTTGTCAGCAGCTATTACCCGCCGATTACAGCAGCGCTCCTTGTGTTTGCAGTGTTCATATTCCTGTATTATGAATACGGGAAGCTGCCCGCGCTACTCGGCGCAGGCCTTGCAGCTTTCATGCCTGCGCTCATAACAACGTTCATAGCCGGTGAGCAGCTGCTCGAGCCATGGGGAATATTTGCAATGTTCTTCTTCTATGCAACGTACATACTTGCAGTTAATTATCCTAAGGAGAAGAGATATGCGATACTCGCAGGCATAGCCTTCGCGTCAAACTTCCTCGGAGCACACTATTACACTGTTACAGCAGGAGTGCTTGGAATCTACATAATATTACAAGGAATACTGAATGTGCTCAGGAACAGGGACAACACCGATTTCTACAAGATGAATGCCATTGTAATAATCATAATCGCGATAACATACATTCTGTACAACTTCTACGCCGCAACTCTCACAGAAAGGACTCCTAATCTTCTAGGCATACCGATAGTGATATCTATACCTTTGTTCGCGCTGATATTCGTGTTCATTCTGGACAGGCTGCCGAAACTTGCAAAGGAGAGGAAGTTCATAAACAAAGTAGACATCACAACATACGCAGGTTTGCTTGCAGCGCTCGTGATAATAGCGCTTATCCTTGTAGAATTCACCTCCCTCGGCACGCCGATAAAGAATTACATCGCGCTCAGCGTGCACTTCACAACGCCGTCTATTCCATTGTTCATGACTGTTCAGGAGTATGCGCCAACGGGCTTCAACTATAATTTCGGAGCAGCGGGTTTCGGGATAATAGGCGAGAGCATAGGGGGCATATCGATAATAATATGGCTCGTGCTCCTTGTCTTCACCGCATTTGAAATATACGCAGTATATTCAAGGGATTCGAGGTCAAGCGTGCTGTCGCTTGCAATGGTATGGCCTCTTGCAATAGCAGGCATGAGCGAAGTGAAGTACCTGCCGCACTTCGGCGTAGGCTACATAATAGCGATATGTTCGATACTGGGAGAGATAATGCTATTCTCTAGCAAATACAAGGAGCATACGATCAGGAACCCTGTCTACATAGCAGCCATAATAATATTCCTTCTGGAGTTCTCATTTGTCGCCCCTGCCATTACATCTGCGATATCAAATCCGAGCTGCACAACGATAAATACGCAGGGCAATTCGATAGGTGCAGACATGTACTGCAACCAGGTGCCAGGATACTGGATAAACGCCACGAACTGGATGAAGCAGAACGTAGGGCCTTATGGTCCTAGGATACTCTCGTGGTGGGACTACGGAGACTGGATAAACTGGTTCGGCAACAGCAACGCTGTGCTGAGAGGCGACAATGCAGTCGCAAAGCTCGATTACGCTACAGCAGCGCAGTACGTCCTTGGTAACAGCGACGGCTACAATTCAACAGAGTTGAGCAAGTTCATGAACGGCAACCAGTCAGGTTACATATTAATGGACAACGAGCTCGTGCCGAAATGGGGCGCGCTCGACTTCCTCGCATGCATCGACACCAACCAGACGAGCATGCAGTATGCCGTAAGCCAGGGCAAGCAGGCAGGCATTTCATATCTTTTGGGCACCTCGCCATGCGAACTGTCGCATGATCCCGCATTCATATACATAGCCATAAACCAGAACATAAACAACTACTGCCAGTTCGGCAACTCCACAAACGTTGACCTCAAGGGAATACTCGTAGTCGGAAACAGCCCGCTCAACAAGACCTACTGCGTGCCGGTGAGCTTCCTGCAGAATGGCAATTACTCGTACATATACAACACCAACGGCAGCAAAACAAACATGATGCTCTCATCACAGCCGGTGCTGTTCGGAGGAGCGTCGAACATAAGCGGACAGACGTTCCTGAGCTTCGTGGTTCTTGTAAAGCCTAACGGGCCTAACGACACTATAACGAACGCGCCGTCGCTCTTCTACCAGTCAAACTATTACAAAGGCTTCTTCCTAGGGCACCTCGGCGGCTTCACCCTCGCATACCCGTCGAACTTCACAGGCATGAACTACATAAATTCAACAAACGAGATAATGATATACAAACTGAACAACTTCACCGGCTCGCTCCCTAACGTCACGCAGAAGGCATCATGGGTAAACAACAACTACACGATGCCAGGCTGATGATTCTGGTATTAAGATGAAACTGCTGATAATACAGCCCTATCTCAACATAAGGGGCGGTGTGGAACGTGTAATCCTTGAGATAGCGAAGAAATACGACGCTACGATATACACTACGGAATACGACAAGAAAGCGACGTTCGAAGGCTTCAAGGACATTGACATAAAAATCGTCGGCAAAGATGTTCCGCTGGCAGACCGACTGCCTTACAGGGCGTCTCAAGGACTGCGCTACGGCTACAACTTCTACAACATGAAGGTATCGGACGACTATGACGTTTTGAACCCGCACATATCCCCGAGCGAATGGATTCGGCACAGGAACGAACGCGTGCTATGGTACTGCCACACTCCACCGCGAGAAGTGTACGATCTTTACTCGGTACGCCAGAAGTACAGGTCATACAAGGAGAAGATGCTCTACGCAGCAATGACGGGCGCATACAAGATAATAGCGAAGAACATAGTCAAGAAGATAGAGCACGTCGCTGCGAACAGCGAGGTGACAAAAGAGCGCATCAAGAAGTACTATTTGAAGGAATCGACTGTCATAAACCCGGGCATAGAGTATGAGAAATTCAGCAGCGAGGGCGACGACAGGTATTTCCTTTACCCTTCAAGATTCGTTGTAAACAAGCGCCAGGAATACGTGATAAACGCATTCAAGGACTATGTCAAGAAATCAAAAGGCAACTGCAGCCTTGTGCTTGCAGGCACGATGTCGAATGATCCTGAGCATCTGAGATACGTCCAGCGGCTGAAGAAGCTGGCAGGCAGCTCAAAGATAAAATTCATGCCCAACCCGAGCGACAAGAAGCTCATAGAGCTCTATTCAAGAGCAACTGCAGTGCTTTTCGCAGCTATAAACGAGGATTTCGGGATAGTTCCGTTAGAGGGCATGGCGAGCTCAAAACCAGTGGTTTCTGTGAACGAAGGCGGTCCGAAAGAGACGATACTCAATGGAAAAACAGGGTTCCTTGCAAACTCATACTCGGAAATGGCCGAGAAAATGGCATATCTGGCAGAGCATCCTTCAATCTGCGACAAAATGGGCAAGGCCGGAAGGGCAAGGATACTAAGCAATTACTCATGGGGCGCGTTCTTTGAAAGGTTCGATTCCTTGGCAAAACAGGTGGCAAAATCAAGGTAAAAGGGCCAAAAACGCTGAAATCAGGGCTCTTTCAGAGAAAACTATAAAAATCTTATCAGCACAATATAACGTATGTCATCATAATGCCGCCACCAGGCGGTTTTCTGATGGTATACTACTTATAGCAAAAGTAAAAGAAAAGGTGAATATATGGCTGAAAATCAATTAGGAGGACAACAGTATCTGGTTCTGCCTGAAGGGGCGAACAGGCTTCTGGGTAAGGAAGCGCAGCGTACCAACATAGCTGTCGGTTATGCTGTTGCAAGCATAGTCAAGACGACTCTCGGTCCAAAGGGAATGGACAAGATGCTCGTGAGCGAGCTCGGGGACATAGTGATAACCAACGACGGCGCTACTATCCTTGAAGAGATGAACGTCGAGCATCCGATAGCGAAGATACTTGTTGACGTGGCAAAGACCCAGGACAAGGAAGTGGGCGACGGCACGACCACCGCAGTGATAATAGCAGGCGACCTTCTGAGGAATGCGGGCAATCTGCTGGACCAAGGCATACCTCCTGCTGCGATAATAAGGGGCTACGGAATGGCAGCAGCAAAGGCTAAGGGCATACTTGCGGAGATATCGAGCAATGTAACGATAAACGACCAGCAGAAGCTCGAAAGGATAGCTCAGATATCTATAGGCTCGAAGAACATAGGCGACGACAATACTATGAAGCACCTGACGGAACTTGCGATAAAGGCGGTGAAGCAGGTCGCAGTAAGGAATGGCGAATCTGTAAAGATAGACAAAGACTTCATAAAACTGGAGAAGAAGGAAGGCGGGACCATAATAGACACGGAGCTTATAAACGGCGTCCTCATAGACAAGGAGATATCGCACCCTGGCATGCCGAAGCAGGTCAAGAATGCGAACATAGCAATCCTCGATGTTGCTCTTGAGATAGAGAAGACAGAAACTGAAGCTAAGATAGAGATAACCTCGCCAGAGCAGATGCAGGCGTTCCTTGCGCAGGAAGAGAAGATGCTCAAGGACATGGTCGAGAAGATATCAAAGTCGAAGGCCAATGTCGTCTTCGTACAGAAAGGCATAGACGACGTTGCACAGCACTACCTGTCAAAAGCCGGCATAATGGCGATAAGAAGGGTCAAGAAATCCGACATGGAGAAGCTGTCAAAGGCTACGGGCGCAAGGCTCGTAACAAGCCTCGATGACCTATCGGCAGAAGACCTTGGCCATGCAGGTGCTGTAGAAGAGCGCAAGGTCGGCGGAGAGCAGATGGTCTTCGTCGAAAAGTGCAAGGACCCGAAGAGCGTCACGATATTCATAAGAGGATCTACGAAGCAGACCACAGACGAAGTGGAGAGGTCGCTCGTAGACGTGATGGGCGCGCTCACAAGCGCGATAGAACTGGGCAAGTATGTCACAGGCGGAGGCAGCGCAGAGATGGAGATTGCGATGCAGCTTAGGGAGATGGCAACAGACATAGGCGGCAGGGAGCAGCTTGCGATACAGGCTTTTGCAGACGCAACCGAAGTCATACCGAAGGCACTCGCGGACAGCGCAGGCATGGACCCTGTCGACACGCTGGTTCAATTGAGGTCGAAGCACAAGGGCAAGTCAGGAAGGAGCTTCGGCATAGACATATTCACGAACAAGATAAAGGACATGGAGCAGCTCGGCGTTATAGAGCCTACGAAGGTTAAGTACCAGGCGATAGCAAGTGCGACCGAAGCGACTGTCTCTATTCTGAGGATAGACGACATGATAAGCTCCAAGGGCTCAAGGCCTGCTGGAGGCGGAGGAATGCCTCCAGGCGGCATGGGCGGAATGGGCGACGAGTAAGCCCGGATGTGTTGTGCGATGCCGAAGAAAATACTGATGACCGGTACGCCGGGCGCAGGCAAGAGCACGGTACTCGCATTGTACAACAAGAGGAACAAAAGCATAGGCATAATCAACCTTGGAACCGCGATGCTGAAAGTGGCGCAGGAGGAGAAGAAGGGCATAAAGGACAGGGACAGGCTAAGGTACATGCACGACAACGACATAATAGAAATCAGGGAAAAGGCGCTTTCGAAGATAATGAAGGAAGGCCGCAATTCGATAATAGACACCCATTCTTCCGTGAAGCAGGGGAGGAGATACGTGCCAGGCTTCTCCATGAAAGAACTGGGCAAGATGGAAGTTGATGCAATAATATACATAGACGCGTCTTCCGACGAGATAATACGCAGAAGGATGGCGGATTCATCGAGGAAGCGCGAGGTCGAAGGGCCCTCGGAAATAGACGAGCAGAGGAGCATAAACCTTGCAATAATCTCAACAATAGCACTGCATTTAAACATACCAATGTATATATTATACAACAGGGACGGCACATCCAAAGAGGTTTCAGAAGAAGTGACGGCAATATCAAAAGAGATCTTCGGCGCATGAAATGGACATAATAGCATCGCTTGCAGCCGTGGCAGTCGCATACGCTCTGTTTGCCATATTCATACAGCGGAAGCTCGGCAACCCTCGCAAATCTGTAAGGACACAGATGCTCATGAACGAGAAGATGAAGGAGATAAAGGAGATAGCGAATACGGACAAGGCGCTGTTCATAGAGAAGCAGAAAGAGGTTTCTAAGATGATGACAGACAACATGAAGAACCAGTTCAAGCCCATACTGATAACATTCCCATTGTTCTTAGGGCTGTTCTATCTGGTGCTTCCTGATGCATTCACGGGTTTCCTAGGGACGAAGACAATGATCACTATAATGTCGATAGGGCTTACATACTCGCAGTTCTTCATAGCAATCACGTTCGTAATAGGGCTGGTTGTAACAATGATATTCACGAGCATGGACAGGAAAGCGGTAAAAAGGGAGCTTGACGCAGAACAGGCGATGCAAAGCAATAATAACGTTAGCCAATCCTAATAGAAAACCTTAAACGGAGTGATATTATGCCAAAACCAATGCACAGGTCAAGCAGCTTCAGGCGCCTCGACAGGGTTACCCCTAAGCACAGGCACGTCATACACTACAAAAGGAAGGAAGGGCGATTTCCACACTGCGCCATATGCAAGAACGAGCTCAACGGCATACCGAAAACGGACAAAGGCAGAGGAAGGAGCGCAAACACCAACGCGCGCCTGTTCGGCGGAGTACTCTGTTCAAGATGCTCAAGCAACGTCATAAAACTAGCAAGCAGGATAGAGAACGGGGAGATGAAGATCAACGACATAGGCATGAAGGAGAAGAACTACGTCCTGCAGATGATTTCACATTAAAACAATGACAGGCAGGCCATCCCATGGAAGCGCTGATCATATCAGGCAAGCCTGCAGCCGGGAAGACTACGATTGCAAGGATAATTGCAAAGGAGTTGGGCATAGACACTATTGGCGGAGGAGACATACTCAAGGAGCTGGCAAAGCAGCACGGCTATTCGCCTACAGGGGAAGAATGGTGGGACACAGAAGAAGGCATAAGATTCCTCAGGCAGAGGGAAGCGGATCCTGAATTCGACAAAGAGGCAGACAGGCTGATGGAAAAGCGCATAGATTCCGGAAACATAGTCATTACAAGCTATACTGCGCCATGGCTGTTCAAAAAAGGCTTCAAGGTATGGCTCGCATGCAGCAAGATAACGCGTGCAGAAAGAATGTCAAAACGGGACAATACTACTGTAAAGAAGACGAAGGAAACGGTCGATGTGAGGGACAAGGAGAACTACAGGCTCTACAAAAACCTTTACAAGATAGAGTTCGGCGAGGACCTGTCGCCTTTTGACCTGGTGATAGACACAGCAGACAAGAACCCCGGAGCAATAGCGAGAACCATAATAGAAACCATAAAAAGCAAACAAATAAAATAGTTCATATGAATATTAACGAGTACGTCTAATTTTTAGGCGGATGTGATATGATGGCATTAATCGAAGAAGGGAGAGTATGCATAAAGAAGAACGGCAGGGACGCTGGAAGCAAGGCTGTGATAACCAAAGTCGGAGAAAAGGGATTCGTGACGGTAGTCACTGCAATAAGGACAAATGAGAGGAGGTGCAACGTGAGCCACCTCGAACTGCTCTCTGAGAAGATAGACCCGAAGAATAAGGCGCAGCTCGCAAAAAGCCTTGACATAGAAGAGGCCAAGCTGGAGCAGAAAGCCCATAAAAAGTAACAAACCCGCAGCTTGCCAGATTTCCTATATTATTATTAAATACCTTACGGTAAGGCAGAGCAATTATAGTTTCTGCAAAAGGTATAAATTAAACATAGGGCAATATATAGCGCTAATCATGCGGGTGATATGATAGGGGCATCAGTAACCGAGCTTGCAAAGAGACTTAATGGCATAGCTATCATAAGCTCCGACCTGTATGCAGCAGAGCTCAATGACATGGACATCGAGTCTTTAGCCGCGTATGTTGTCAATTTTTTCAAGGATTCTGAAGAACCAAGGATACTCAACAAGGAAGTGCTTGCGCAGATAATGAAGGAACGCATTCAGATGCCAGCGCCGAAGGAATTTACGGCGCAGAAGCCGAGGGTAAGCCCCAGCCACGCTGCTGATTTTTCAGTGAGCAACCTCGAGGTCAAGAAGACAGGCGCAAGAGCATCGGACTTCGCCGATTATTTCAACGACAGGTTGCGCAGGCTGAAGACGATGATAATGTCTGGCAGAAACCCCAAATTCACAGAAGTGCTCAAGAGCATAGACAGCATGAAGCAGTACATGAACGGCAGGGACGTAAGCATACTCGGCATGGTATACGACAAGATAATAACCAAAAACGGACATGTGCTTGTAACAATAGAGGATGAGACCGGAACTGCAAAGGTCATGTTCCTAAGGCCGCAGAAGGAATCGTCGAGGGAGCACGCCGCACTCTTTGCCGAAGCGGAGAAGATAATCGTAGACGAGGTCATAGGGATAAACGGCAGGATATCCTCGCCTTTCATAATTGCAAGGATGATTGTAAGGCCGGACATACCCATAAGGCAGAGGAAGCACACTGAAGAGGAGCACGGCATAGCCTTAATGTCGGATGTGCATGTCGGGTCAAAGCTCTTCATGGAGAAGCAGTTCAGGAACTTCCTCAAATGGATAAACCTCGGCACTGACTATAAGCAGGAAATAGCTGAGAAGGTGAAATACATAGTGATAGGCGGGGATCTTGTCGACGGGATAGGCGTTTACCCCAATCAGGAATCCGAGCTTGTGATAGAGGACATATACAGGCAGTATAACCTGCTGTTCGAACTGCTTTCAGAGGTGCCCGACAGCATAGAGATATTCATGCTCCCTGGAAATCATGATGCGATGCAGAGGGCAGAACCGCAGCCGCCGCTCGCAGAAGAGTTCCTGAAGGAGATGAAGTACAAGAACATGCACATGCTCTCGAACCCTGGTTACGTGACGCTTGACGGGATAAAGATCCTTTCATACCACGGCACTTCCCTCGATTCTGTAATTCAGGGAATAAAGGGACTGAGCTATTCAAGGCCCGAAGGCGCAATGCTCGAAGTACTGAAGCGCAGGCACCTTTCACCAGTATACGGTCACAACCCGATAGTCCCTTCGTCGACAGATCAGATGATAATAGACCAGGTGCCTGACATACTGCACATGGGGCACCTGCACAAGAACGGCCAGTCGGAATACCATGGCACTATGATAATAAACAGCGGCACCTGGCAGGCGAGGACATCATACCAGATAAAGCTCGGCCACATGCCAACGCCGGCGCTGCTGCCTGTATACTGGGCAAAGGCGATGAACGTCTCAAACATAGACTTCAATATCATGAAGGATTAATATGGACATAGACGCGTATTTCAACAAACTGCAGAATGATTTCAACAAAGCCTATTCTGTAGCATCGGAAGCAAGGGCAAAGGGCTATGACCCTAAGCCATATGTGGAGATAAGACCAGCGCCGGATCTCGCAAGCAGGGTCGAAGGGCTGATAAACATAGAAGGCATTGCGGCTATAATACGCTCGCTCAACAGGGGCCAATCGAGAAGCATGCTTGCATTCGAGGTGGCAAAAGAGATATGTGTAAATGAAAGGTTCTCTGGAATGGAGGATCTCAAAAGGATAGAGATGGCAGTGAGGGTAGGCACCGCGGTCCTAACGGAAGGCATACTCGTCGCACCGACCGAAGGGATAAGCAGCATATCGAAGTACAAGAACAGGGACGGCACCGATTACCTCTGCATATGCTATGCAGGGCCTATAAGGGGAGCAGGCGGGACAAACGCTGCACTGTCCGTTGCGCTTGCTGATTACTGCAGGAAAATATTCAAGATAAGCGATTACGAACCTACTGATGACGAGATAGAAAGGTACCTTGAGGAAACAGAGCTGTACCATGAAAGGATAGCAAGGCTGCAGTACAAACCACCGGAGCAGGACGTACGCGAAATACTCTCCAACTGCCCTGTATGCATAGACGGGATGCCGCCTGGGAACCTGGAGGTGAGTGTGCATGCAAACCTGAAGCGGATACTGCCGAACGGCAAGGACATACCGATAACGAACAAGGTGCGCGGCGGAGTGCCGCTGGTCGTGTGCGAAGGGATAGCGCAGAAAGCGAAGAAGATACTCAAGGAGACGAAGAGCGTAGGCCTCGACTGGAGCTGGCTGAACAACATAATAAAAGTAGACGTGAAGAAAAACGAGTCCAAGGACAACAGGGCTGTCTTCCTCGAAGAGATAGTGGCAGGCAGGCCTATACTCGCATATCCTGGAAGGTCAGGCGGATTCCGGCTGAGGTACGGAAGGAGCAGATTCACGGGCATAGCGGCAAAAGGAGTAAGCCCAGCGACCATGATAATACTGCGCAGCTTCATAGCGACAGGCACGCAGATGAAGATAGAATTCCCTGGCAAGGGATGCGTTGCTGTGCCCGTTGATTCTATAGAAGGGCCATTCGTAAGGCTGAAGAACGGCGATGCTCTGCGCATAAACGATGCAGCCACGGCAGAGCAGCTGAAGGAACAGGTTGCGGAAGTGCTATCGTTAGGCGACATGCTGATCACATATGGAGATTTCAAGAAGTCGAATACGCAGCTGAAACAGCCGAGCTATACCGAGGAATTATGGGAACTTGAATTGAAGGAGAAGGAGCCAGGGGCAAAGCCTGACCACAAGGGAATAAGCTTTGACGAGGCGTATGCCATTTCCGCAGACTACTCTATACCAATACATCCGAAGTTCCTGTTCGAGTTCCAGGCAGTATCCACTTCCGAGATTGCGGAGCTGCGCGCATATCTCAAGGGAAATTCCAAAGCTGCGCTTGACAGGAAAGCCGCGGTAGAGTTGCCGGCGGGCCAGAAGATAAAACGGATACTCGAACTGCTCAACGTTCCGCACACAATGCATAACGATACTATGATAATTGAGAATGAAAATGGAAGGAGCCTTGCCGCTTCCCTCGGAACAAATAACGATAAACCCGCAAAACTGACGACTGACCCGCTAGAATACGTGAATTCGATAAGCGATTTCAAAATACCGCAAAGGTCTACGTTCTTAGGGGCTAGGATAGGCAGGCCTGAAAAAGCGAAGGAGAGGTTGATGAAGCCAGCGCCGAACATACTCTTTCCATTGGGCGACTATGCTGGCAGGGATAGGAACATAACAAACGCATATTCTAACGACTCGAAGAAATTCAGGCACCAGATGACTGTAGAGATTGCAAGATACAAGTGCAGCAGCTGCAAGCGCACGATAGACACGCCTTACTGCTATGACTGCGGGCAGCATTCATACATAGAAAAGATATGCCCCGTCTGCTCCGCAGTGGTTGAAGAGACATGCCCCAAATGCAACGTTAAGGGCATAGGTTACTACAAAAGGGAGATAAACCTCTCAAAGCTGGTCTCAGACGCGATGCAGAAGCTCAAAATCAGCAGCATGCCGAAGATAGTCAAGGGAGTAAAAGGGATGTCAAACAGCAACAAGTATACAGAACCTATGGAGAAAGGAATCCTGCGCGCATTCAATGGCGTATTCATATTCAAGGACGGGACATCAAGGTTCGATGCGACAGACATGCCAATAACGCACTTCTACCCTGCAGAGATAGGGATAACCGTCGAGAAAGCAAGAGAGTTGGGCTACACCAAGGACTATGAGGGCAAAGAACTGACGAGCGATGCGCAGCTTGTCGAGATGATGCACCAGGACGTGATAATAAACAGAAGGGGCGCAGAGTACCTTCTCAAGACAGCAAAATTCCTGAATGAGATGCTTGAAAGGCTGTACTGTATGAAACCTTTCTATTCCACCGACAGCATAAAAGACATGGTCGGAGAGCTTGCGATAACACTCTCACCTCACACTTCATGCGGAGTCACTAACAGGATCATAGGGTTTACAGAAGCAAGCGTCGGCTTCGCACATCCCTACACAATATCTGCAAGAAGGAGGAATTGCGACGGAGACGAAGACGCTACGATGCTGCTTCTCGATGCGCTGATAAACTTCTCAAGGGAATACTTCCCGAGCAGCGTAGGCGGAAGCATGGACATACCTCTCATACTCACTGTGAACATAAACCCTGAAGAGGTGGACGACGAAGTTCATGCGATGGAGGTGGTAAAAGGATACGACCTTGAATTCTACAGGAAGGCATATGCGAATTCATCGCCTTCAGAGGCAAAGGTGGAGCTTGTCGAGGACAGGCTCAAGTCGAAAGCGGTTTTTTCGAACTTAATGTTCACAATGCCATCTTCCATGCATGCTGTCTCTGACTCGCCAAAAAGGAGCAGCTACACGCAGTTCAAGACCATGAACGAGAAACTTGAAGCTGAATTCAGCCTAATGGACATAATATACGCGGTCGACAAGCGCAACGCCGCAAGGCGTGTGATAACCGGGCACTTCATACCTGATCTGATAGGCAACCTGCACTCATTCTCAAGGCAGTCGTTCAGGTGTTCAACCTGCAATTCAAAGTACAGGCGCATTCCGCTCTCTGGCAAGTGCACGAGGGATGGCGGGAAGCTGCTGCTCACTGTGTCAAAAGGCGGGATAGAGAAATACCTTGTCTCGGCAATAAACCTTGCAGACAGGTACGACCTTGACGACTACATAAAACAGAGGCTATACCTTGTAAGAGAAGAGATAAGCAGCATATTCGGCACAGCAGAGGAGCCTGCCGATGATGGACAGTTCAGCCTGCTCAAGTATGTCTAGTTTTTGAAACCGCCTTTACAGATTCCTCAAGTATGTCCAGTCCTTTTTCAAGGACCTTCTTGTCGATTTCAACCTGTGGTATCAGCCTTATCGAGCACTCGCCTGCAGGCAGCATGACAAGCCCGTTCTCGAAAGCGCGCGTCATTATCATATCACGTTCCTTTATCCCAGGTTCCTTTGTCTTCTTGTCCTTGACGATTTCCATGCCTATCATAAGACCTATGCCACGGACATCGCCCACAATCTCGTACCTTTCCTTCATCGATTCAAGGCGTTTCATGACAATCTTTGACCTCTCACGTATCCCAGATTCTATCCTTTTCATATTTGCCCTCACATACTTCAGCAGCGCCTCGGCGCCAGCTACGGCCGCAAGGTTGCCGCCGAAAGTATTCCCATGCGCGCCTTCAGGTATATCTCCAAGGGAACGCCTTACCACAGTCGCCCCCATCGGCAGACCTGCGCCAATGCTCTTCGCAAGCGTATAAATGTCGGCTTCGACTCCGAAATTGCTGAGTGCCAGGAACTTGCCTGTGCGCATGTACCCTGACTGGACCTCATCAGCCACCAGCAGCATGCCATTGTCATCTGCAATCTTCCTCATTTCAGTTATGAATTCCTTAGGCGGGACAACATATCCGCCCTCTCCCTGTATCGGCTCGATGAATATAGCGGCAGTGTCGTTAGGCGGCAGGTCCTTTGCAAGAGGATATTTCTTTATGTAATCTACGCATGCCATCCCGCATGAAGGGTATTCGAGCTTGAAAGGGCACCTGTAGCAGTATGCATAAGGTGCATGCACAACCGGCCCGAGAGGACCTATATTCTGCCTGTGGACTATCTTTGAAGCTGTCATCGACAATGAACCGTAAGTCCTGCCATGGAATGCGTTGTAGAATGCAAGGGTGTACTGCCTTTTCGTGAATATCTTTGAAAACTTGAGCGCCGCTTCATTTGCTTCTGTGCCTGAATTTGCAAAGAAGACCCTGCCGAATCCCCTTGGAAATACCTTGAGCAGGTTCTCCGCAAACGCAACCGGCCTTTCCCCGTAGAAATCAGTGAAAGCAGCATGCATCGTTATGTCTACCTGCTTCTTTATCGCGTCCCTCACTTCTTTCCTGGAATTGCCCCCGAAGTTGTAAACTGAAATGAAGGTCGAGAAGTCTATGAATCTGTTTCCGGATATGTCATATATGAAGTCGCCTTCCGTCCTGTCCACCACAAGCGGGAAATCCCCTTTTGTGGTCGTAATCATGAATCTGCCGTCTCTCTCTATCGCATTCTTTATCCTACTGTCAAGCCTGAAGCCCATGCACTCAATATCTGTAATAAGGGTTAAGGATTAATAAGCATGGGAAAAACTCCTTTACTCCTTTATACCTTCAAGAAGGCTGAGTATGTTCCACACAACTGTCCTTGCGTAAGGAGGCAGGTTTATGTCGTTGCTAACTTCATCAACCTTGTATGTTGCCGTTCCTGCCCTTACAGAATAAGCGTTCTCTTCATGCTCCAGCGCGGTCTTAGCCTCGCCCAGCGACGTCTTCACATTCCTCGGTACGCTGTTGTCGTTTAGCAGTGAGTCTATCTGCTGCTTGACCTGTGCGATTATCTCGTCAAATTCCTTGTTATTTCCCATTAAATCACTTCATATCGGGCCCGGCGGGATTTTCAGAAGCTCGTTTGAACCCGCGACCGTCAGCTTAGAAGGCTGCTGCTCTGTCCAAGCTGAGCTACGGGCCCATAAGCGCTATATATAAAAAAACCTCTTGAGATTTGCGGTCGTCATGGAAGCCACATCATAAAAACTGACGCTTTTCATTTTCGATATCAGTTCTATGGTCCCCTTCACTTCGGAAGGGCTGTGCCCAACAACTGGCGAATCAGTCTCAACTACCAGATTATCTATGCCGAGATGCTTTATAACCTTTTTCCTATTGGAATTTAAAGCTACGGGTATCGAGACGAGATTCCCGGCGTTTGCAAGCCTTTCAGCATCTTCTGCAGTGCCCTCAAAGAAATGCATCATGAACCTCACATCAGCATATTCTTCAATTACTTCTATTACTTCTTTCATCATGCCGCGCGAATGCACGACCACCGGCAAGCCAAGCTCCTTTGCAATGTCTATCTGTCCTTCAAAAGCCTTTTTCTGCATCCTCAGATCATATTTTTCCACATATTTTGAATCAAGGCCCACCTCCCCTATCCCGATTATCTTGCTGTTCGACCTTATCAGGTCATTCATGCCCTCAACATAGGCATAATCCTCAATCGCAGACGGGTCTATCCCTATCGTCGCAAACACGCTGTCATGCCTTGTCGCAGTAATTGCGCCCACATTCCCGCTTACCGTTCCACCGGAAGTTATGATTATGCCGACACCGTCTGAATTCGCCTTCTTCACCGTTCCATCGATGTCGCTGAAGAGGTCGAGATGGCAATGCGCGTCAGACATCTCGGCAACCTGCGCAGTGCGCTCCCTGATAATCACGCTTGAAACCTGTGCCATGCTTGATTTTATGATTCTAACATTATTAAACCTTCAAGAAAAGCAAAAGGTAGATAAACAATACCTTCATATAAGATGGCTCTGAAAACCTTATATAATTTAAAGGAATCAGTGTTGTTGATCTGATGGCAAGACAGCGTGATGCGGACAAAACCCTTGCTTATTACAAAAAAACAGTGAAGGCATTCAGGATAGTATCGACTGTTGCCCTTGTGATAGGCATAATCGCAATAGCGATAGCCATTTTCACACTGGTGCGATACCAATCGCAGCCTACCGCACCGCCGACCACAACGACAAACAATTCGTATTTCGGAAACAGGCTCACAAACATAGACCAGCCGCTCAACGCAACAGAACTGGCAATAATAAACAACGCCCCTGACTCATACTATGAAACCGCCGGGCAGATGTACCTCAACGGCTCAATTAAGAATCCGATAGCTTACCTAATAGGAGGATTCAAGGCAAACACTGTGAACGGCCTTATGATAGACAACAAAAGCTCCGTAATCTACCTCGGCTCAATAACCTGCATATTCTGCGCCGAGAACCGCTGGGCCATGGCGCTCGCGCTATCAAGGTTCGGCACGTTCAACAAGCTGTACAAAGGATACAGCGCGCTGCAGGACGGCGACGTGCCAACGCTCTACTGGAACAATGACAATTATACGGCACCAGGAGTAGACCTTGTAAACCATTATTCAAGTCCATATGTCAACTTCATAACGATAGAGGACGTATATCCGATAACCGGCGGCTTCGTGCTGCAGCCTACGCCGGTGATAGGCGAAGAGGTAAACGGCTCAGGGAACCAGAGCGACATAGCCGCGTTCAAAATCATAAACCAGCTAAATAACTTCAACGGCACACCATATACGATCTGGGGCAACTATCAGATAGGCGGCGCTGACGGAATAGTCTTTGGCAACAACACAAACCTTGTTTCAGGATCCCCCCAGATAACTTTCATGACTCACGAAAAGATACTCAGCGCCTTCAGCGCGCCGAACAGCCAGTTCTCATGGTCAGAATACGCGGCAGCTGATTTCTACATAGCAGAGCTCTGCCTGAGCATCAAAAACCCCTCGGCAGTGAGCGCATGCAACCTTCCTGCTATAATAAAGATAGAAGCCCAGATACAGAAGAATTCCTTCTGAAGGTAATCTCATGCCAGAAAGCAGAAGAGCAGCTGGCAGGCTGCGCAAGCTCAGGAAAATATTCACGAAGCCGCAGTACACAGCGGTATTCATAATAGCGATACTCGTCTATTACTCTCTATTCTATTACATAATAACAAAGAGCAACTACGGCCTCTTCCTTGTGTCAGCGCCTATATATGCGGTATACTTGCTGACCCTTACTTCAGGAATTCTTGCGACGATATCCGCATATGTGATAGCATCAAGGCTCAAGTACTCGGAGGCGCTTGAATACGGCGCTTCAGGCTCCATAACCCTCCTTGCAGGCGGAGTCATAGCAAGCTGCGCATGCCAGGTGCCGATATTTGTATCGCTGCTGTATATCCTCGGTGCAAGCGTGGCCGATGTCACCCTTGTGACGTTCTACATAGCATCATATCAAATATACATAATCGCAGCCCTCATCCTGGCAAACATGGCGCTGGTGTACCACTATCTGGGCAAAATCTCCTGATTAAGCCAAATCAGAAAGCTTAATATATCTAAAAAACAAATCCCTTTTTATCTAATTACGGGCGAAAAGATGGCATTGAAAAACAAGGAAATAGTGGTCACAGGAGGAGCAGGTTTCATAGGCAGCAACCTCGTCACCGAGCTTGCAAAGGACAACTCCGTAACGGTCATAGACAGCCTGCACACGGGCACTGAAAAGAACATTGCAGAAGATGTCAAAAACAACGGAGTAAGGTTCGTGAAGGCAGATTCGAAGGACATAAGCAAGGCTGGCGTCAGCCCAGAATACATATTCCACCTCGGGATGTACTCGTCAACGCCTATGTACAAGGAAAACAACCACAGGACGAACGAAGTCGTCGAAGGAGCGATAAAGGTATACAAATACGCGATTGAAAACAAAGCAAAGGTCGTATTTATATCCTCTTCTTCGCTTTACAATGGCTACAAGACGCCGCATTCAGAAGAGATGTATCCGAAAGTGACGGATTTCTACACAGAGGCGAGGTATTATGTGGAAAGGCTTGCAGAACTATACAGCAAGCTCTACGGGCTTGATGCAACTGGCATAAGGCTGTTCTCGGTATACGGCAAGAGGGAGGAGAACAAGGGGCGGTATGCCAATCTTATAACACAGTTCATATGGGCCATGAGGGATGGCAAGCCTGCAGTGATATACGGCGACGGCAGCCAGACAAGGGACTTCACCTTCGTGAACGACGTTGTCTCTGCAGCGATAAAAGCATCAGAGTTCAAAGGATACGACATATTCAACGTCGGCACTGGAAAGAGCTACTCCCTCAATGACATAGTGCTCAAGATAAGCGAGCACTCAGGCAAAAAGCTGAAAACCGAATATGTCGATAATAAGATAAGCAACTATGTAGAGCACACGCTTGCAGACACAAGGAAATCAAAGAAAGTGCTGGGTTTTGAGGCAAAATACGATGTAGATATGGGCATAAAGGAGCTGCTTTCTCATTATCATATAAGCTGAACTGCGGTATTGAAAAGGAATAAAAGCTTTAAGCTTGTTATAGCCTACATGGCAAAGCTTTTTCCTTTAGACGTGGGTATGGGGAGCCTGCGTGGGATACTTAAGGTAATACAGGAGAACCATGGCTACATGGATCTTGCAACCCTTGCGGAGGAATCTGAGAAGGATGTCGATTCACTGCTTCCACTGATAGAAGCATGCGATATGCTCGGCTTCACAGAAACAAGCGAATCTAAGATAAAACTCACGAAAGAAGGGCAGAGCCTCAACATGAGGAACGCTTCAAAGGTAATAAAGGCGAAGCTGGAGGAAATAGAGCCTTTCAAAAGCTCAGTGACGCTGCTCGCAGACAAGGACATGAAATCGGAAGAACTCTTCACCGCACTTAACTCAGTTGGCTTCGTGTTCCACGGAGAGCGCTACAAGAACGACGAGATACTCAAAAAGCTCTTCCTTACATGGGGAGTGAGGACAAAACTGCTGCGCTATGATCCTAAAGAGGACACATGGTCTACTCCAAAATGAGTCATTTGGTCAATGCAGCGTATATGTCGCTTTCTGTCCTGCCAAACCACCTTTCCTTCCTGTCCCTGGGCCTCTTGTGCATTATAGCCTCTATCTTCTCCACCTGCGATGGCTTCTTTGACAGGACCAATATCCTGTCTGAAAGCTCCACCGCCTCTTCGACGTTGTGCGTGACCATGATTATCGACTTAACGGATATGTCCTTGCTTTCAAGCATATAGACGATATCAGACCTGAGGCTCTCCGCGGTTAGCTCGTCGAGCGCACTGAAAGGCTCGTCCATGAGCAGCACGTTCGGCGCAGCTGCAATCGCCCTCGCTATGCCTACACGCTGCTTCATGCCCCCGCTGAGCACATTCGGGTACTGCGCGCCGAGTCCGCTCAGCCCTAATTTGTTCATAAGGCCTACTGCTATGCCGTTCTTCTTGTCCTCAGTGAAATCCGTGAGAGACAAACCCAGCTTAATGTTCTCAAGGTTCGTGAGCCATGGCATGAGCGCGAAATCCTGGAAGACGAATCCCATTCCAGTGACAGGCCCGCCAACCCTCTTGCCCATGTAATGGACGCTGCCCCTGCTCGGCTTTATCAGCCCTGCGATTATCCTGAGCAGCGTGCTCTTGCCGCAGCCCGAAGGCCCTATTATCGAAAGGAATTCGCCTTCGTTGACATGGAAAGAGATGTCGTCCATCACCTCTATGCCGCTGTCTTCAAACGAAAAAGAGACATGATCAACTGAAACCATCTTCATTGTAAATCACTTGTAATAAGAGGAAACTTTCCTGTATAACCTCTTCCAGACAAAGACATTTATAATGTATATCATGACGACCATGTTGGCCATTCCAAGAAGCAGCAGTCCTATGTTGTTCGCGTTGAGGGAAACATCAAGCAGCTTGCCCAGCCCCAGTCCCACCGAAGTTATCACCGTAGCTCCACTACCCGATATCCCGCTGGTCGTGAAGTACTCTGCGACTATGCTCGCATTCCATTCCGCTGCTATGCCGGTTATGCTGCCTGTTATGAGTCCAGGCAGTATCGCGCCTATGTAGATCTTCTTCCATGCTTCCTTGCCTTTGACTCCGAACGCGTTCTTCACCTCCATGATGCCCTTCAATGAGCCCGCATTAGACATTATCCCGAATACGATGTACCATATCCCGCTCAGGAAGAAGATGATGAATGCCACGATGTTCGGGCCAAACGGGAAACCAGCGAACCCTATGGCTATTATAGGAAGCAGTATCGTCGCTGGCACAGATGCCAGGACCTGGAAAAACGATATGTACTTGTCCTTGTTCCCTGAGATGAATATCAGGTATACGCACAGCGGTATCGCGACTATCAGTATGGCAAGATATGCGGTCCAGACCCTTGCAAATGACGCTGCAAGCGAGAGCAGGACCTCGCCTTCATACTGGAAAAGGTTGGCCTCGTATGCGAAGTACAGTATGGCAAGGATCGCAACTATACCTACAGCATAAGCGATCGGCCCGAGCTTGACATTCTGCCGTTTCTTTTTCCTTGATGCGAACTTCACATTCTTGACCAGCTTTATCCCCCCTTTCCCTATCCTTGTGCTGCCGCTTACCACCATGCTCCTCGCTCTGTCCACATAAGAGACGCGCCTCACAATGCTCACAAGCGCAGCGGCTCTTTTGTACCCTATCACGCTGCCGCTTCCTGCCTTCTGCTCCGCACCGAACCTTTTCTCAAGCGGATTGAAGAAGAACAGTATGGTCACGATAAGAAATGCAAGGAACACCCCTATCCCCAAAAGGTAATAATAAATGCTAGTGGAGCTGAGCTCGACGAGTGCAACTCCGATTCCGTACTTCACCTGGTACTGGGAATTGCCAATTGAGAATATCTCGCTCGTCACCAGATAGAAGAGCCCTATCGCCCATGACAACCTAGTCTGCTCAAGGACCCGCGGTATGCTTGCAGGTATGAAAATCTTCCTGAGCTTGTCGACAGTGCTGAACTTGTATAGGCTCGCTATCTCCAGCATCTCCTTCGGCAGCGTTTTCACAGCTTCGTATACTCCGAAGATTATGTTCCAGAGCATGCTCGTTATTATCAGGAATATCACCGCTGCGTTTATTCCTATGTAACCGGGCAGCGTGTTGACGACTACGAATATCACAAAAGGGAAAAACGCAAGTATGGGCAGCGTCTGCAGCACGTCCACCACCGGCATTATTATTTTTGCCGCAGAATCGGAAGTCGCTGCGTAAATCCCGACAAAAATCCCTATGATTATCGAGAAGAACAGGGCTATGAACATCCTCAGCCATGAGAATGACGCATCGATAATCAATTGCAATATAAGGGACAGCAGCTCCATCGTTAATACATCCTGAAAAGCAGATATAAATATTCCTATGCAATCAGATATATCGGTGAGCAGATGAAGGCAGGGAGAAAGCCAGCGAAGAGGGTTCGCAAGCCGTACAGAAAAACAAGGAAGGCGCCAAAGCAAACCGCACATGCGCCGTTCCATGCTGCAGACATCGAGGAACTTCTGATCAAAAGCCTGCTCGACCCGCAGACCCCTTCAGAAAAAGGAATAGCTATAGAAGACCTCATCTATTCAATGACTCCGAACCTTTCAAAAGAGGCATACAAGTTCGGCTACTCCATAGGGAAGACAATGTCTTTAAGCTCAAAAGGAGGCAATGCGCCGCTAATCAGGGCTCTGTCAAAACTGGGGTTCAGGAACATATCTTATCAGCCTTTCAGGGATGCAGTCGTGATAAAGTCCATGTCAAGGAGCCACGCTGTGACAAAAGTCAATGCAAGGATACATTTCCTTGAATCAGGGATGATCGCAGGGTTCATGTCAGGCCATTCTGGCGAGAAGATAACTACCGTTGAAAAAGAATGCATGTATAATGGGGATTCCGCATGCAGGTTTGTCTCGCATTCAGGCAGGAGCTTCGAAGATTACACAGCGCCTCAGCCTGGAGCTGTAACTTCTGCGATAGCGGAAAAGATCCGCATGACAAAATTCAATGACAGGTCAGGCATGGAGTACCATCTGCTTCCGTTCCTGCCGATGCTGAAAGAGCCGTTGAGGACGGAGGTGGCAAAAGTGCTTTATATTGCAGGCATGGAGCTCGCTTCAAACCAAATAAAAAACGATGCGAACGACCTTATAAGGAACGCAGCAAGGTATTTCGGGACAAGCAGCGAAACTGCTGTTATAAACCCGAAATCAGCATCGGTCAAGCTTGAATACAAGGCCCATAATTCCAACCGTGCGTTCATAGAACTGTCAACTGCCATGATAAGCGGCTTCATAAAAAAGAGATATTCGAAGGAGCCATCTGTATATATAAACGTTGATAAAAATATGAACTACATTGTTGACATATCAACAGCGGTGCGCAAATGAATCTTAAGTCCCTAGACCCAATTCTGAAGCTGATACCAAACATAAAGAAGCCTGCCGCTCCTCCGTCGTTCAAGGACAAGGTCAAATGGACAGCGCTGATAATGGGCACATATTTCATACTGTTCAGCATACCTGCATACGGCGTGAACATAGCCACGCTCCGCCAGCCCGTGCTGCAGCTGATAAACGTGATATTCGCAGCAAGGACCGGCACACTGATAACAGTCGGGATAGGGCCGATAGTGCTATCGAGCATAATCCTGCAGCTTCTTCAAGGATCAGGCGTATTCAATGTAGATTTAAACGACCCTGAGCAGAAAGGCAGGTTCCAGTCAATGCAGAAGCTTTTCGCAATATCTATAGCAGTGGTTGAGGCGCTGATATTCACATACACAGGCTATGTGCCGCTGGCAAGCAGAGCATTCTTCGGCATTGTCGCGTTCCAGCTTGCTATAAGCGCAATCATAGTCATATATCTTGACGAGACGATGGTGAAGTACGGTCTTACCTCTGGCATAAACCTATTCATAGCAGGCGGAGTGGCATATTCAATAGTCGCAGGCACAGTCAACATACTCGGCGCAGAAGCCGTACAGGCGATAGCCGCAGGCGGCGCAACCGCAATACCGAATGCGATACTCGCATTTGGCCCGTTGTTCTTCTCTGTGCTGGTAATGCTGATCAGCATATATGCATACGATATAAACGTAGAAGTGCCGCTGGCGTTCAGCCAGCTCAGAGGGATAGGGGGACGACTCCCAATACCCTTCCTTTACGTCAGCGTGCTCCCTGTCATACTTGCAACATCGCTGATACTCAGCCTCACCGTGTGGTTCGGATTCTTGTCAGGAGTGGGCGGGTCCCTTGCACCGATAGCTCATTTCATAGCCTATTACCAAAGAGTGCCATCTTCGACAGGCGGGATAACCAACAACCTTGTCGGGGGCATAGTATACCTCATCTCTCCTAATTTCCCATTGCCATATTCAAGCAGCTATGGCGGCATTGGGGGATACGGCCCATACTTCTCATTTCTTGCAACGGGCGTGAGCCCGTTGTACCTCCCCAACGGTGCTCTCATATACGTGCCTGAGTGGGTTCACATAATAACCTACACCATTGTACTGGTGATATTGTGCGTGATATTCGGCAGGTTCTGGATAGAGATGACAGGGCAGAGCCCTAAGAATGTAGCCGAGCAGCTGCAGTCCGTGGGCTGGCAGATACCTGGATTCAGGAGGGATCCGCGGATAACAGAGAACGTGCTCAACAAGTATATTCCTACAATAACGATTCTCGGCAGCATTTTTGTAGGGATACTTGCAGCGCTAGCAACGCTTACAGGCGCTGTGGGCACCGGCATGGGCGTCCTTCTTACAGTGGGAATAATGTATATGCTGTACAAGCAGATAGAGCAGGAGAACGTGCTGAAGAGCTATCCTGGGATAGACAAGATGCTTTCGTAATGATTTTATGGATAGAAAAACAGTGCTGAGGAAACTCGGCAGGTACAACCTTACCGGATTCCAGCGCAAAGTGCTGATTGCGACTTTTTCAATACCAAAAGGGCAGACGAGGAGCTACAAACAGGTAGCGGCAATGGCAGGCTATCCGAATGCTGCTAGGGCCGTAGGCTCTGTGATGAAGATGAACCCCCTCGCACCGACAATCCCCTGCCACAGAGTAATAAAATCAAGCGGAGAAACAGGAAACTATTCAGGAAAAGGAGGCAAACAAGGAAAAGTTCTAATGCTTAAGAAAGAGCACGCGATATAAAATAGCTATTCCTTTTTCTTGCCAGTTTGCTGTTTTGGATCATATTTCAGCATGCTCCTTATTCCAATGGCAAGGTTCCCGATTCCTATGCCGCCTACTACAAAGAGCACCAGCAGTGTTGAAACGCCTATGGAATCAAGGTTCGGTATGGAGTTGCCTGTGCTTATCGCATAGCTGTCTATCAGAGGGAAGAATATTATCAATAGGCCGATCAATGCGAACATCATGCCGCCATAGTAAAGGGTTCTTCCCGCAGTTATCCTTCCCACATGTTTAACCTGCTCCTCCCCGAGTTTCTTCGCCTTTGCTATGCTTGCAAATAGCGCACCGAAAAGTATCTGCATAACCATAGTACCTACCCCGAAGAAAGCGCCTACCAGAGGCGCGTATATCAATCCAGGGACCTGCGGCGCAAGTATGAAAGTTATGATTGTTGCATAAGCGCCAAACCCCCATCCTGCTATGAGTCCGTGGACAACTGCCATCCTCGGGGTCGCATCCTTAAGATTAGCTTCAGGCACAGGGATACGCTCCGCATATTCTGTATGGTGATTGTCCCTCATCAACGCATGGCCCAATGGCAGGTGTAGGTAAATCTTCTTGTTGAGTATGTAAAAGCCTGCAATAGCCATCGCTATCCCTACTGCAACATATACCGGGCCATCAAGATTGTACAGTTTGTATATCGTCGCAAGTCCAAGGAAACCGAGGGTCGTGAGTATAGCGCGCTGGACTGTAAAGCCGGCAGAAAATGCAAACCCTGCCTTCATCCCTTTCCTTGTGCTGTAGCTCCCGATGGCATAGCTGAATGTTATAGGCCACGTATGTTCATCAGGGGTTGCGCCGTGCATCATGCCCAGTATGAAAGCTATTATCAGTATTGTTCCCAGTGCAAGGTTCCCGCCAGGGTTAAGCACGTATGAAATGCCATTTGTCACATAACTTCCCAGCGGCGTAAGGATAGCCAGGGCTACAATCAAAACAAGCACCACCACCAGAATGGCAATCCATTTATTCATTGAATCCTTCTTGAAAAAACATTCCCTCTATCAATATAAATATATAAACATGCCCACTTAAACGCTTGCCAATACACTGCGTATCAAATGGCGGGCATGACGGGATTTGAACCCGCAACCATCTGGTCCGAAGCCAGATGCGCTATCCAAGTTGCGCCACATGCCCAGATGAATATCGCATAGCAATATAAAGAACAGGCACAGAAAACAGTTCCTGCACAGCAAAGGTTATTAATATTTGATGCCCATAAATTTATGTGTTTTTATGATAACAGAAGTGAATATAAACAGGGTAGAGGCAAAGCGCGAGCACAGGGATATGATAGCGAACATGAAGTTCAATATCAACTTCGATGACGTGAAAGTGGACAAGGAAAACGTCAACGTTGCATTCACGTTCACGACGGACTACGAAGGCCAGGAATCATCAAAGCCTGTAGGCAGGCTCGAGATAAAGGGCAACATCGTGTCCAAGGAGAACAAGAAAGAGGCAGATGACATAATGAGCATGTGGAAGGAGAAGAAGACTCTGCCGATAAACTTCGCTGAAGATGTAATAAACATGCTTAATTTTGAGTGCGGCTCAAGGGGCACGCTCGTCGCATACTCGATGGGCTTCGTCGCGCCGCTTCCGCTTTCAAGGGCAAGGCTTCAGGAAAAGTGAATTTTAAAGCCTGAAACCTTCAAACTGTATAAGCAACAGCAGTGAGGCACATGGAGCTAGAAGGGGTAATTATAGACATAGACCATGTCCCTCTCGCTGACAGGAGCATAATAAGGATAACCCTGAAGAGCAATTCCGGCGTATATTCTGTGCTTGACAAAGGATTCTATCCCTACTTCAGGCTTGTCCCTTACAACAAGAACATAGATCCAGCTTCAATATCCAAAATGTCATTCAGGGACATGCAGCAGAACCAGATGCCTGTGCACAAGGTGTCAAAAACACGCCACTCGCTCGCAGGAAAGGAGGTAGAGGTGCTGAAGATAGAAGCGAACTCCCCAAGGCACATACCTGAGATAAGCAGAATGCTTGCGGAATTCGGGGAGAGGTACGAATACGACATATTATTCTGGAAAAGGTATTTAATAGACAAACAGCTGAATCCGTTGCACGGGGTAAGTATTTCTGCTCACGATGATGATGGCATACTACTGCTTGACAGCATAAAAGGGCTTGAAGAGGAATATAAACTAAATAAGGACCTTCTCCAGCTATGCTTCGACATAGAGACTTACAATCCTGCAGTCGTCCCCAGGCCTGACAAGGACCCGTGCATAATGATAAGCTATTGGATAGATGGGGAATCAGGCGTACTTACTACGAAGAAGATAGACAGGAAGTTCGTGAAGACCTTCGCAACCGAAAAAGAGATGATAAGCGCATTCATGAATCTGATAAAAGAAAAGGACCCTGACATAATAGCGGGATACAACTCCTCGAATTTTGACGTTCCGTACCTCATGAAACGTGCCGAAAAGAACGGTATGAGCTTCAGGATAGGGAGGTACGATGAGGACATAAGACAGGAGCACCACGGACTTGTGGAAGCGATTCGCATACCAGGCAGGATAAACCTTGACATATACAACGTGGCAAGGTTCGTTTCCATAGTCGGTGCATCTGAAAAACTGATAAAGATAAACAGGTTCACGCTTTCAGAGGTGTACCGGGCTATAACGGGAGACACTAAGATAACTGTCGACAAGAACAATATCTGGCAGATATGGGATGGCACCGATTCTGACAGGGAGGAGCTCGCGGACTACTCGCTCAGCGATTCCGTGACGCTGAATAAGCTGTACGAGTTCTTCATAGCCCTTGAGACAGAGACTTCAAAGGTTTCAATGCTGACACTTGCTGAGAACGCCGTCTCCACTACAGGACAGCTCGTCGAAGTCCTACTGATGCGATACGCTTCTGATAACGAAGAGCTGGTGCCGAACAAGCCAGAGCAGCAGGAGATAAACAGGAGGATGTCGAATCCTATAGAAGGCGCATATGTAAAGACTCCGGAAGCAGGCATATACGACAACATAGTCGTCCTTGACTTCAGATCCTTGTACCCATCGATAATAATAGCGCACAACATAGACCCTGCGGCAATAGCAGGACCTGATGAAAGCGTCTACAACGAGGCACCTAATGGGATAAGGTTCAGGACCAAGCCGATAGGGATAGTGCCAAAGGCTCTCAAGAAATTGATAAACGACAGGAAAGAGATCAAAAAAGCGTATAAAAAGGATCCTGACAGCAAGACGCTGGCTGCAAGGTCAAGCGCGCTGAAGATACTCGCCAATTCTTTCTACGGCTATTTAGGGTATGCAAGATCGAGATGGTACTCAAGGGACTGCGCTGCAAGCGTCACAGCTTTTGGAAGGTCTTACATAACAATGACGATAGATGACGCCGAGAAGGCAGGCTTCCATGTGCTCTACAGCGACACCGACAGCATCTTCATACAGATGCAGAAGAAATCGAAAGACGACGCGATATCTTTCCTGAATTCGATAAATGCAAAACTGCCAGGGCTAATGGAGCTCGAACTTGAGGATTTCTATCTAAGAGGAGTGTTCGTCGGAAAAAGGGGCGCAGATGCAGGTGCGAAGAAGAAATACGCGCTGTTGTCTGAAGCAGGCAGGGTGAAGATACGCGGCTTCGAGCTGGTCCGAAGGGACTGGTCCAACATAGCAAGGACCGCGCAGAAGGACGTTCTCGAAGCGATACTGAAGGAAGGGAGCAAGGAGAAGGCGATGCAGATAGTCAAGAACGTGCTAGACAGGCTGAGGGACGGAAAGGTAGAGCTCAAGGACCTTATAATATACACCCAGCTGCGTAAGGACATAGACAAATACGATGCAAAGTCTCCTGAACTGGCAGCTGCGAAGAAAGCGATAGAAAAAGGCGCAAAGAGGAAGGACGAAGTTCAGGGAGCGACCATAGGCTATATAATAACAAGAAACGGAAATACAATATCAGAAAAGGCGGAGCTGGACGAGCTTGCAGATTCATACGACCCTGATTACTACATAAACCACCAGGTCATACCTGCAACGCTTAAGATCCTCAAGGAGCTCGGCTTCACAGAAGAAGAGCTCAAGGGAGGCGGGGTCCAGAAGAGATTATAGATGATTAAATGGAAAAAGAAGGCATCGACGATTTGAAGGCTGCGGGAAAGGCTTCTGCAGAAGCGCTTGAATATGCGAAAAGCGTGGTGAAGCCAGGCAAGTCCATAGCAGAAGCAGCTGAAGAGATTGAAGACTTCATAAAAACAAAGGGCTTCCAGCTCTCCTTCCCTGTCAACCTATCGATAAACGACCAGGCAGCGCACTTCACCCCAGAAATCGACGATAAGAAAGCCTTTTCTGACAAAGACCTGGTGAAGGTGGACCTGGGCGCAAGGAAAGAGCAGCACCTCACGGACTGCGCGATAACCATAGACCTATCTGGCAGGCATTCAAAGCTGGTAGATGCTGTCAACGAGGCGCTCGAAGCTGCCATATCAGTTGCAAGGGCAGGAACAAAGCTGAAGGACATAGGCAAAGAGATAAATGCAGTCGCTGAGAAGCACGGATTCAGGCCTATAAGAAACCTAGGCGGCCACGGGATAAGCGAAACGGAACTGCACGCGGACATATTCATACCTAACTTCGACAACGGCGACAACACTGAATTAGAGGAGGGTCAGACGATAGCGATAGAGCCATTCCTCACTGATGGAAAAGGCTATGTTGAAGACGGCGCATACACCGCGATATTCCAGAAGAACGTGGAAACCAACCCGAGGTCAAGCGAAGCAAGAGCCATAAATTCCTGCATAAGCCAGAACTTCATGACATACCCGTTTGCAACAAGATGGCTGGCAAGGGATTTAAAAGAACTAGGAGATTTTAAGATAAGAAGAGGCATCGCGGAGCTGCTGAACTTAGGAGCGCTTGAGCAGTTCCCTGTCCTTGTCGAGAAGGGCAGAGGCATGGTCTCGCAGGCGGAGAAGTCCATGATTGTGCAAAAAGATAGCTGTGAAATAATAACATGAGGATTTTATGAAATGCCCATACTGCGGCAATGAGGACACGGAAGTCGTGGACTCAAGGGAAGTGCCGAACGAATCGAGCATAAGGCGCAGGAGGGAGTGCACCGAGTGCAAAAGAAGGTTCACCACTTATGAGAAATCTGATTTTGCAGGAGTGACAGTGATAAAGAGGAACAACACAAGGGAATCATTCAACAGGGACAAGATACTCGCAGGCATAATGCGCGCATGCGAGAAGAGGAAGATAAGCAGGGAAGCGATGGACAGGGTCGTGGATAAGATAGACGCTAAGATAAACGGCAATGACATAAAGGAGATAAAATCGAGTGCAATCGGCGACATGGTGATTAGGGAGCTGTTCAAGCTCGACCCCGTGGCATACATACGCTTTGCAAGCGTCTACAAGAACTTCGATTCGCCCTCTGAATTCAAAGAAGTAGTGAAGCTGTTCGAGGAAAGCAAGAACAAGGGCAAAAAACCAGTAAAAAAGAAAAGCAAAAAGAAGTAAAAATAAAGGCAGCTTCAGCCTCGTTTAAAGTAAAAATGAAGGAAAAGATAAAAGAAAAATCAATCGCACTTCGTGAAGCCGCAGGCCTTGCATATCACGCAGCCGTTCTCGTTGATGAATGCCATCTCGGTGCACGACGGGCACTTCTCAGGCTTTATCCCGTGAACACTGCTTATCGCTGACTGCCTGCCGTCTATCGCGTTCTGCGCAGGCTCGCTGTCAAGAAGTTTCTTTGCAATAGGCGGTGCGGTTATCCCTGCCACTATCTCAAGGCTCTTCGCTATCGCATCCGGAACGCTGTATATCTTCATTCCATGGTCCCAGCCTATAGATGAATTGGACTTTATGCCCTTCATGCTCTCTATGACTTCACGGACATCCCCGCCCTGCTGCAGGTATTTGCTTATCAGTCTGCCGATTGCTTCAGCATAGCTTTTCTCCTCGCTGCCCGTCTTTCCAAGGTTTATGAACACCTCTCTTATCGAAGTGCTGTCGAAGTTCGCTGTCAAATACATAGGGCTTCCGTTCGGCAGCGTCACCTTCATCGTCTGCCCGCTCAGAACCATATCCCTTCTCCATGCCAGCTCCTCGGCCTTCTTTTCAACGGGCTCGTTCTCCTTCTGCTCCTTTTTCTTCTGCTGCTCCTCAGTGATCAGTATGCCCTCTCTTGAGCCTTCTCTGTAGACGGTTATGCCTTTGCAACCTGATTCCCATGCCTGCATGTATATCTTACCAACTTCTTCAACAGAGACGTCGTTCGGCAGGTTCACAGTAGACGATATCGCGCTGTCAATATGCTTCTGTATCGTTGCCTGCATCCTTACTCTGAATTCCGCATCTATCTTATGGGCAGGCACGAAGAAGTCTGGAAGGTTGTCCTCGTCTGCTATGTTGAACAGGCGCATGTACTCCATTGCAAGCGGGTGGTACACCTTGTAGTATTCCTGGCTCAATGATTCCGACCTTCTTGTGTAGCTGAATGCGAATATAGGTTCTATGCCGCTAGATGTTCCGGCAAGGACCGAGACGCTGCCAGTTGGAGGAACGGTCAACACTGCCACATTCCTTAGCCCATGCTTTTCTATCCCATCCTTTATCTCATTGTTGAGCGTCTGTATGAAAGGCATTGACAGATGCTTCTTCGCATCGAACAATGGGAAAGACCCTTTCTCCTTTGCTATCTCCACGCTCTCCATGTAAGCGCAGCTCTTTATCCTTTCAAATAATTCATCAACGAATGCGAGCGCCCTCTCGCTGTCATACCTTATCTTGAGCTTCACCAGCATGTCCCCAAGGCCGGTTATGCCCAACCCTATCCTTCGGCTGCTCTTAGCTGCTTCTGCCTGCGCCTTCAGCGGGTGCCTTTCATAATTGTAATCAAGCACATCGTCAAGGAACCTTACGGAATATTTCACCGCCTTGTCAATCATGTCCCATTCCATATGCGCCTTGTCGGTGAAAGCGTCTTCGACGAACGCGGAGAGGTTTATGTTTCCAAGGTCGCAAGCGCCGTATGCCTGCAGCGGCTGCTCCGAGCATGGGTTCGTGCCTATGATTTCCATCCCGTTGTACTCGCTGGGCGAGTACTTCTTCATCGTGTCCCAGAAAATCAGGCCGGGCTCTGCCCAGTCCCTTGCAGACCTTACAAGCTCATCCCAAAGCTCCCTAGCCCGGACCACGCTATTCACCTTCCCAACCACACCGTTCTCAAATCTGAGCGCGAAATCCCTGTCGTTCTTGACAGCTTCCATGAACTCGTCGGTTATCTTTACGCTTATGTTTGCATACCTTACAGTTGCAAGGTTCCTCTTTATCCTTATGAACGAAAGTACATCAGGATGATCTACTCTTATCGTGATCATCAGCGCACCCCTCCTGCCATGCTGCCCTATAGTATGGGTGGTCTCGCTGAACAGGTTCATGAATGATACAGAACCTGTTGAATAGACCGCAGAATTGTTGACAGGGCTGTTTCGCGGCCTCAATATGCTTATGTCCGTTCCTACACCACCGCCATAGCTGTATGTGCGTGCGGCTTCCTTGCACCAGTCGAAAATGTCTTCAATGGTATCATTCTTTACAGGTATAACGTAGCAGTTGAGCAGAGTGGACTTCCTCGGCTGGCCAGCAGCGAAGAGTATCCTGCCTCCAGGGAGGAACCTGAAGTCTCCGAGCAGCCACTTGAACTTCTCATCCCATTCTTTGCGCTTCTCGGGAGAAGCCTCCACTTCAGAGATCACCTTTGCAACCCTTGCCCACATCTGATCCGGTGTCCTTTCAAGCATTGTTCCATCGCTGTCCTTCAGCGCATACTTCTCGTAAAAGACACGGGAGCGTATCTCATCCCCCTTGAAGAACTCGGAAGTCTCCTTAGGAAGCGCCACCAGCTCGGTCTTCTCCACAACAGTTTTTTCAACAAAATCAGTTTTTCCCTCTTTTTCCACGCCTATACCCCAGACACAACATATTGTGGCTTGAAAAAATCAAACCACTACCTATTGTATAAACAATAACCTATTTAAATCAAATTCAGCGCATCTGTTTATCATTACAAACGCATTCAGATACGCAGCTTTAAATATTTTATTTAATGCACCAAAAAATTCCCTCTGCAAAATTTCATGCAAAATCCTGCAAAGCAAAAACTTATTGGAAAAATTCTGCACCAGATTGGTGTGTTTAAGGGCCTTAGCCGGGAATCGGACCCGGTCCTGAGGATCCACAGTCCTCTATGCTAACCATTACACTACCAAGGCCATGTATTATCTCTCTTAATATGATGCGCCAAACTTTAATACACAGGATATTATATTTATATGCTGCTAAATAAACCTATTCTATTTTATGCAGTGTGAATGAGGATGGCAGGCTACGCAGTCAGGGTAGAAAATGTTTCGAAGGTATATCAATCAGGAGACATAGAGGTAAATGCGCTCACTGACATATCATTCACCCTCAAGCAAGGTGAATTTGCCGCTATAGTAGGGCCTTCCGGCAGCGGGAAATCAACGCTTATGCACATTCTGGGCACTATAGATAAACCCACCCATGGAGAGGTCTATATAGATGATGTCCCTACGTCAAAGATGAACAGCAACCAGCTTGCAGACTTCAGGAACAAGAAGCTCGGGTTCGTGTTCCAGGCGTTCAACCTCATAAACGGGCTCTCTGCAGAGAACAATGTGGAGATGCCGCTGATGGTGACAAACATGCCTGACTATGAGAGGAAGAAGCGGGCAGACGAGCTTCTTGTCCAGCTCGGCCTTGGCCACAGGCTGTACCTCACCCCTAACAAGATAAGCGGCGGTGAGCAGCAGAGGGTTGCAATCGCGCGCGCCCTGGTGAATAATCCATCACTTGTGCTTGCAGACGAGCCTACCGGAAACCTTGACACCAAATCAGGCGAAGTAGTATTAAAGATGCTGAAAGATATAAGCAGGGAAAGGAATGTAACGATGGTGATGGTGACTCATAACACTGAAATCACAAAGCGTTGCGATAAGGTAATACATATAAGGGACGGAAAAATAGAGAAGATAAAAGGATAAAATGAAACATGCAATTTCAATTTTGATGCTGTTGCTTGTGCTGCCTCTGGCATTTGCAGGCACCAGCGGACCTGCACCGATACCAGCTCCGCCGAACTTCCACATAAGCTCCAATGCTACATATCTGTGCAAAGGACAGATTAACTACATACCCATAATTGTAACCGACGGCGGCACACCCACTTCTTTGGCAACAGGCAGCCAGACAGGATACGGCCCTACAATGCAGAACACGCAGCTCAGCGTAGCAAGCACAAAGAACATGTATCCAGCAGGTAATGTAACTGCCACTGCGCCTAACATAAACCCAGGGAATTCATCCATGTTAAAGGTGCCTGCATTTGTAAACGCAAATGCCTCTACCAACCTGCAGGCGCAGATAAACATAAACTATTATTACGATACATTATACTCCGACAGCGAAACGAGGAATCTGAGCTTCCTTGCACAGAGCTGCCCATCAGGCCTTAACATAAGCATATTCCCGAAGATACTGACTCAGGGCGTCATACAGAACATAACCGTAAACCTGACAAATTCCAGAAATGCCTCTATAAGCTCGCTGCTACTGCATCTTACAGTGCCGAGCCAACAGGGCACGCTTCTCACAACTCAGCCTACACAGGTGGCATTGATTCCTGCGCACAGCAGCATATCGATGAAGGAGAGCCTTTTCATAGCAAGGAACTCTACGCAGATACAATCGGTTTCCGTGCCTCTGAACGTAACTGCTACGTTCTACAACGGAACAAATCTTTATCAGGTGTTTGAGAGCCTGCCGACGCTTGCAAGCGGCATAGTGGATCTCGAAACGTCAGGATTCACTGTATCTCCTTCAATTCCGTCGCCGCTAAGCGTCTTCTCCATATCATTTGTAATGACAGACATAGGCACCACCGGTGCATCCGCAATGACGGTTACGCCGATACCTCCAAAAGGCTTCTCAGCTTTCGGCTCAAACTCGACATTTGTCGGCGACATAGGCGCGGATACGCAGACCCCTGTGACATTCTCGATGATTGCAGGGAATTCCATAGCGCCAGGCACATACTCCATACCGATAAGGCTGAACTATCTGAACAATCTGAGGCAGAACATAACGGTATGGGCAAATACGACTGTGACAATAGCGCCCGCAGTCGCAAACATATCAACAGGGCTGAATGGACGCACCAGCAGCTCAGGCTCCGGCCTGTTCATACTGATACTTATAATCGCAATCATTGTGCTGGGCTACCTTTACTACAAAGAAAGGAAGGCCTTAAGGAAGCATTTGTCAGGGCGTAAAGATGAAGGCAAATGACGTCCTCTGGCTGAGCTACAAGGACCTCAGCGGCAAAAGGGTCAGAACCGCACTGACCATCGTAATGGTCATAATAGGCATAGCCTCTATAATAGCTCTCACCTCGCTGACAGCAGGCATAGGCGCAAGCATACAGAAAGAACTATCGTCCCTCGGCCCTACTACTATTGTTCTTGTTTCTACAAAACCTGCAGGTTTTACAACCGCAGATACCAGTGCCATATCAACGCTTCCAAACGTAAGCATGGTGATACCGATATTCCAAAGCACAGGATACCTTCTGTCAGGAAATCAAAACGTGTCAGTGAAAGTAGTTGGTCTAGATTCGCAGTACCTTGACCAGGTGCTTGGCGGAGTCAATCTCTACCAAGGCACAGCATACACGGACACGCCTGCGCCGTCTTCTCTCATAGGCTACAGTGTTGCCTTCCCCTCTTCTGCAGGAGGCGCGCAGAGCGCTTCTCCAGGAAAACCCGCAACTCTGAACATACAGACAGGGTTCGGAAGCACCCAATCATATACAATTCCGATAATAGGGGTGCTGCAGTCATACGGCTCTTCAATACTATCAACAGACACCTCGGTGTTCATGCCCCTCAATGCCGCAGAATCTCTGTTTCACAGGAACTCATTCAATGTGATATACATAGAAGCAAAGAACGCCAGCAGCGTAGTGCCATTGTCAAACCAGCTCACTGCAATTTACAGCAGCAGCGCAACAGTGATAACCACACAGCAGCTTGAGCAGACTGCATCCTCAATAGTCGGGGCACTGAGCTCCTTCCTGCTCATCATAGCGGGCATATCGCTGCTTGTAGCTGCAATAGGAATAATGAACATAATGCTGATGTCGGTGATGGAGCGCACGCATGAAATAGGAATCATGAAGTCCATCGGCTTCAAGAGCCGCGACGTGCTGACAATGTTCCTGATGCAGGCTGTCATAATAGGGCTTATCGGCGGAATAATAGGCATAATAGTCGGCTCAGGGGTTGCATACGGCCTTGCATCTGCGGTTTCAGGACACAATTCCACAGGGTCGTCCGCTGCTTCCGGCTCGTCTTCAAACGTGCATGTTGCAGCAGGAGGAAGAGGGGGAGAGAACGCTGTCTACGCAGGAGGTGGAGCGCCGTCCTCTTCAGGGCCATCCTCGCTTTCATTTACGCCTGTGCTTACAATCACGACCGTAATAGAGGCGATGCTGGTTGCAATAATAGTCAGCGCGCTTGCAGGATTATACCCTGCATGGCGTGCTTCAAAGATGCAGCCGATAGACGCGCTGCGCGAGCTGTGACGATGCCAAGCCTTTTTAACCATAAAGCCTTTATAGGATAAACCCGGCGGGGTAGCTCAGCCTGGTTAGAGCGCTAGACTCATATGCATAGCATAATGAGTGTTGAGCCTTTCGGCTATGATCAAGAAATCTAGAGATCGGGTGTTCAAATCTCCCCCCCGCCAAATTTTTATATCTCGCGCCATCTCGTGCCCTTTACAGATAGTGCAATTATCATCACTGTCAGCACTATCAGCACAATCCAGTCAGCTGCAAGGTTTAGCAGGCTGAGGCTGAGGTAGCCGGTTGCGCTCTGGATTATCTCCGCAGCGTAAGTGACTGGGGAAAGGTAGGCAAGATACCTGTAAGGCAACGGTATCAGAGTTATCGGATAATATACTGGCGCAATCGTTGTGAAGATAATCGTCACTATGCCCGCATATTGGTAACTCTGCCCTATGTCGTTGCTTCTTGTGGAAAACAAAAAGCCGATAGACACCGCGAGGATAAACAGAATAAATATCACTGCTGCTACGGCAACAGCTGAGATTATCGTTGTCGGTATGAAAAAATACCACAATATCAACAGGAATATTACGGATGGCATCGCGGTTACCAGGCCGGAGCCCGCCATGCCTGCTATGTAAATCAGTGAAGAAGTCGGCGAAGCTACAATCATGTCCTGCAGCTTGAAGTCATTCTTGAAGTGGGCGATGTCATGTTGCAGCCCAAAGCCATTAATCACGAAGCTCGACATCAGCGCTCCTTCAACTGCAACCCCAATCAATGCGCCTTTGCTTATGAAGGCTATGAGGAATATTATAGCAACAGGGGCAAGGAACGATGAAACTATCGCAATTGGGTAATTCTTCAGCCAGTACACTGCGGTTATAAGAAAAGAGGCCTTGAGCTGGCTCAGTCTGCTCCTAATCATTCCATCCCCCGCCTTCAGGCTCTGCTTCCTCTATCTCCTCTTTTACAAAGGAGTAGAATATCTCATTCAGCGAAATTGGGCTCATCGAGAACTCTGCCTTCTTCTCTATCAGTGCAGAAGCCATCTTCATAGCTCCTTCCTCCGATGTCATTATCCGTGTGTTGTTCGCAGTCCTCACAACCCTGCCGCTCAGGTGCGGAACCCTGACGTTATTCCCGACAGTGACCATGTATCTGTACCTTATCCTTTTTCTTATCTGGTCCATGCTGCCATGCGCCAAAAGCCTGCCCTTATCAAGTATCCCTATGCTGTCTGCAAGCGCCTCTGCCTCTTCAAGATAATGCGTTGTAAGGAAAATGAACCTGTGGCTCTTCAGCTTATGAAGCGTATTCCAAAGCGCGTATCTCGAGACAGGGTCAAGGCCTGTCGTGGGCTCATCCATGAATATTATCTCTGCCTCTGACGCAAGCACGCAGCCCACAAGAACCTTCCTCTTCGTGCCTCCTGAGAGATGCCCGACATTTTTGTCCCTATCATTGTATATGTTCAAATCCTTCAGCACGCTTATGGCACGCGTCTGCGCCTCCCGAGAGCCATAGCCCCTCCAGAGAAGATACGTGTATATCATCTGCTGCGGGGTGACCCATGCAACCGGCCTGCTCTCCTGTGGTATCACTGCTATGATCTCGCGCAGCTCCTTCGCATCCTCAACAACATCAAGCCCGTTAATAGTTGCGCTGCCCGAGCTCGGCATAAGCTGAGTGCCAAGTATCCTCGTAAGCGTCGTCTTTCCCGCACCATTCCTTCCTATAAGGCCGAATATGCCCTTTGTCTCTATCTTAAGGTCCACTTTGTCAAGGGACCTTGCTTTTGAATTGCCGTACGATTTGGTAAGTTTAACACAATTTATTGTCATGCTCCGGCCTCTGCTTTTAGCAAATCTCCCAGTGAAGGATTATTAAATCTTTTAAACAAAAAGCTAATTGGTCAAATGAAAGCCATAACCGCAATCCTTGTGCTTATCATATCCATCGGAATGGTTGCAGCGCAGTCTAATTCATCGCAGACACAGGCATTAACACAGCTGTCAAACGCACACATAATGGCGATAGCAAGCGGCAACCTCAGTGCTGCTGAAAATGGTTACGTCCAAAACCCGTACGTATTCGTGAGCATGAACTTCACCAACTTCAGTGACACGTATTACGGTCAGCCAGGGCTGAACTCCGCGATGACAAACATGACCTCATACGGAACGCCTTATTCATACTATATAAGAAACACAAGCATCGCTGCAATCAACAGCACTGCATACAGCGTCAACAGGGACTTATGGTTCGTATCAAAAGACCAGCGGTATACACTGCAGATACCATACTCTGCTGCATACGTTTATTCCAGCGGTTCATGGTACATATATGCGGAATGGTTCGGGCTTGCAGGACATGCCGGCACTGCGCTCATAGGGAATCAGGCGCCGCAGAATCAGACCACAACCGTCACGACAACTGCCAATGCCACTACAACCGCGGTCCAGAACAACGCAACAACCTCGCTGTTTTACACGATACCTGGGCAGAATTCAACAACTGGAACGACTCAGAACGGCCAGAACTCGTCATTCAACCTCATATTCATCGTATTTGTAACCCTTGTTGCAGCGGTCATTGTGCTGTACTTCCTCGACCTCAGGAAACGCGCCTGAACGCAAATGAAGCCTTAATAACTGGAACGCAGAGAGACCTCTGTCCAGGTCTTGCAAACACATAATTGGAAAACGTGAAAACATGCTTCAGATAATAACAATCCTTCAAATCGCTTTCAACTATGCCTCAGTCTACGCGCTCATATCAACATACGGCTACCTAGGCCTTTTTGGGCTGATGGCCTTAGAAGGCGCATCCCTGCCGATACCCAGCGAGATAATTGCGCCTGCTGCAGGCTACCTCGCTGCAAAAGGCGTGTTCAATTTCTATATAGCTGCGATAGCGATACTCGCAGGCAACATGCTCGGCGCGTCGATAGACTATGCGATAGGCTATTTCATAGGGAAGGACCTGGTCTATAAGCACCTCTCCCTGTTCCATATCAAGAAATCAAGGCTTGATGCCTTTGACAGGTGGTTCGACATCAACGGAGGCATGGCTGTGTTCGTTTCAAGGATGGTGCCTGTCGTAAGGGGCCTGATAAGCTTCCCTGCAGGCTTTGCAAGGATGGATTTCAAGAAGTTCTTTGCCTATTCGCTCATCGGCAGTGCGATATGGGACATAGTATTAATGCTATTCGGCTATTACCTGCTTTCCTCGAAGAACCTTTACATAGCCATGACTTCAGCTGCAGTGCTGATAATCGTTCTTTACGCAATATACAAAATCGTACTCAGGAAGACAAGGCATATGCGCAGATGAAAAAGATTGCTGCCTCTTATCCTACTGTAATAGTCACCAAACTCATTTTACTATTGCATATGCAGTTGCAAACTGATATTCCTGCCAAGGGTTTGTTACATTATTAGGGCTGCCTTGGTTGTAAGTAAATCTTATCCATATATTATGTATAAAACGTGAACCAGAAGCCAACTTCGTTATCTTTGTTCCATCTGCCGAATAACACCGCAAACCACTAATTTTTACTGTAGCATTGCCTAAAATCGTGTCAGAATTCAACCCAGGCGATATATCTGAGAGATTGTAATATTCGCTATTATTTAAATTAGGCATGCAAGCCCAACATTATATACAGTTCCTCCAGTATGCTGCCTAAGCGAAAAAGAAACTGTTCCGTTTTCATATGCCGATATATTAGTACAGCTATAACCTGGGCTGCTAACACAAGATGGAAATTCGTACGGACCAGACTCATAAAAGTGGCTGTTAGAATAAATAAAAATGATTAACGATACAATTATTAAAAAAAACAAAAGCCGCCAAAATCGCTTTTTTATACTTTTTTAGATGTTTATTTACCACCATAGTCGTAACCAGAATCCATAATATTTTTTACTCAACCAGTCACTTGCCGTTTATCCTTGAAAGGTATAATGTCACAATAACCGCAACCACAGTAACAGTTATTGCGTATGCGAACATCGCCGCTATATCGTTGTTCTTTCCGAAAATTAGAGTAAAAGCTCCCTGTATCGCAGTGTTCCATGCCAGAGCTGCAACCAGTCCGAAAGCCGATATTATCAGAGTGGCTATTTGGGTCATCGCCTTGCTTCCGACAGTATGCACATGGCCTCCAACTTTATGCAATGGTTCTGCCATAAAGCAACCTTACTAACAATCCAGAGCCATTATTATAAGAATATCGCTGCACTACAAAATCCATAATCGTGCATCGACAGGGCTCCGAAAGGTACCAAAAACACAACATATTCTGTGTATTGTGGATAAAAA
>VFSW01001117.1_pt1 | contig 40303 bp, 54 predicted proteins | sample 5358111 | NCBI WGS metagenome assembly VFSW01 (sample SAMN11554181, study PRJNA540505) | mine drainage metagenome | isolation source: sediment from site ElyBrook_90M | place: USA: Ely Copper Mine, Vershire, VT | collected 2017
GATCCGCCGCAGACCGTAGGGCCTGCGGCGGCAGTGTGTCAAGCGGAAACGGTCTCGGCACCGAGCAACTTAGCGACACGCCCCAAAAGCTCGCATTTTTCTGGTGTCGCTTCGATTAAAAGCAGCTGGGTGTCCTTCACGCCGTTGTGAGTAATCACAATTCCTTGAGCGGCGAGGTTGCCGGCGTTCGCAGCAAAGGCTTTCATGGCCGCCTCGGCGCCCACTTCGATCACCTTGCTAACAACGGTGTTTTTGCGAGCCTTGTGGAGTGTCGTCGTGCTCACTCCGAGCAGACGTGACGCGCGCGTGACGCCGATCCCGGCAATAAGCGCCCGCGTGTTCGTAGGCGCTACGGTCTCGCCTTTTCGGTGAGGGGTTACTGTGCTAGCCATCTCTCTCTCCTTTTTACGGATGCAAAACAGCATCCAGTAACAAGCACTACACAACTAATACACTCTAGTCTGAGCAGTGTTGCACACTTTGTCAACTAAATTTACACGGCGAATGTAAACAGGCGCTCCTGGCGCGGCTCCCTCTTGCCAGCAACACGAATATCCGTTTTTGTCAGGACTGAAAAAACACAAGTAAAGTCTGGCGGGGCTGCGTATTCCGACACAAACGGAAGCCACCCGCCGTGCGCAAGCTCACGCGCAAACTCCCAAAATGCGGCACTGTCGAACGGCGCGCACGCCCCGTAGCCGGTTGTGTTGGCGTAAGGAGGGTCGAGGTACACGACCGCGCCGTGCCGATACGCAAGCTGCCTGTAATCCGCACAAGACCACAGCACTCCCGCCAAACCCCGCTGCTTTTTAAGCAGCGAGATCCTGGCGCTCAGAGCGTAGTTGCGGTCTCCAGAGCGGGCGTAGCCACAGAACCACTTGCCTGCGAAACTACACCCGAAGCCTGCAAACGCTTTCAGAGGTTCCGTGTCGGGCGCCGTGCGCAGAGCGGCATACTCAGATTCCGACAGGCTTGTTGGGGGATCCCACCCCACCGCCAACGCGCGCCACAGGGCGATCAAAGCGCCGTTCGCGTCAGCACCTTGCCGAATAGGCGCCTTGATAAGCGCCATGATAGCTGCGCCGCCGACAAATGGCTCAACGTAGGCACCACGAGCGTCCACGTGTGGCTGCATGAACGCTGCGAGGCGCGTGGCGATTCTTTGCTTGGAGCCGAAATACTGCATGTCACCCGAACCTGCACGGCCCGCCGTTGTCGCGGCGGTAGTGACACCAACGGCACTTGTCGTTAGGCCGCGCGGCAAACACCGTATCCTCAAACATAGGCTTCACTTTTGCCTCCCACTTCGCCTTAAGCTGCGGCACTTCGCCGCGCGTGAACTCCGCGAACTCCTGATCGCCGCTGTCGAGGTACACGAGGCGCGTGGTGACGTACGTAACCGGCTTGTACTGGCAGAGTAACGACAGGCCGAAAAGCTCCATCTGGTCGTTGTTCGAGCCGTACTTCTTGCCAGTCTTCCAATCCCCCACTTCAGCAGTCAAGTCGTCGTACATGACCGCCACGTCGAGGACCGCGCGGAACCACGTATCCTTGCCGAACCAGCCTGTCGGCTTCCACTGCTTCGTGAAGCCCCACTGCTGCTCTACGATCACGTCAGGCGCCTTGCGCAGCTCTTTCAGCAGCCACTCGAATTTTTTTGTCTCCGGCGGGAGGGGGAAGCTCTTGTTCGTGAGGCACGTCGCGAGCGTCTTGTGGATGCGATCGCCGCGCGCCATTGCGTCGGACTGTGGTTCCGGCAGCTTGTCGATGTGCTTGAGCTTGAACCGCAGGGGGCACTGCTCGTAGAGAGCAATGCGGCTATAGGACCATGCTTTGACGGCGTTCACTGGCATTTCACCAACTCCCCCCACGACGGGCCTTGTTTGCCGCTGGACCGCATCGGCACGGAGAGGCGTGGAGCTTCCATCACTTCCTTGAGCGTTTTCATTTCCACCGCAGCGTGCTCTGGCGCGCACGAGATATTTATTTCGTCGTACACAGTCACGAGGAACCGGGAGGTTCGCCACGGGACAGCGTGCCAGTCGATGATCGCCTGCTTCGTCAGGTCCGCGGCGCTGCCCTGCACCCAATAGTTGATGAGCTTGTATTCCTGCGTGCGCCAGTCGCCGTCAATCAGTTTCGGCTTCTCCGCGCGATACAGGCGGCCGCCCCACGTCCGAATTGGCTGGCCTGAGCGGATGACGCGCAGGATGCCCTCAGTAAGCTGCTTGCGCCCCGGCAGCGCGCGATCATGGAAGCTCTTGTACTGCTTCGCCTCGGCATAGGAGCAGTTCAGCTTCTTTTGCGCCGCAGGCACCCCACCGCCATAGAGCGCCTGGAAGTTCAGCACCTTGATCTTCGTGCGCTCCATTTCGTAGCCGAGAAGCTCCTTGAGCGTCGCGCCTACCCATCCGTGGGGGTCGAGTTCGGGGTTGTCTTGGTAGGCTTGCCAGAGGGCACCTTGCTCGCCGTGAGCGAAAATTCGGAGTTCTTGGCCGTCAAAATCGCGATGCAGGAACACTTCTCCTTCATCCGGCAGGACATATTTCCTAACCAAGGGAAGTGGCGGAAGGGACAGAAACGTAGGGTGGACATATTCATCTGTTCGACCTTCAAAGTCCTTGCTGATGTTCAGCAGATTCGGGTTGCTGGTGGATGGCCGGCCCGTGCGTGTCCCGCCCGTGGGGTTGCGCACCTGGTTCCACTCCGTGCTCATGTAGCCGCCGCGCTTGCTCGCCTGACCGTGCCACGGCTCCATGAACATTGTAAGGCAAGTTTTCAATCGGTTGCGGTAGCCGAGGGCAGAGGCGATCTCCGCACCGTTCGGACCAGTAAACAGGGACGGGAGTAGCGTCTCTTTGCTGACCGAGAGCTGTCCGTTCGGGTGATTCTTCGTCGCTTTTGTGCGAGACCAGTTCTCTGCCGGTACAATCCCACGCTCCAGAAGCACATTCGCCACGTCTTTGTCCGCGTCGAAGTTCAAGCCGCTCGCGTTGAGCACGCCACGTAGACTGTCTTCGACTTGTGTTAGTGCAGCAGAATAAACTGGAATGTCGCGCTCCAGCCCCGGCAGGTCCACGCGGATGCCGCGTTCTTCGTTCTCCATCAGGATAGGCAGTAGTTGACGCTCTCGATCATACGCCGCACCCATGCCTTCGTTCTGGATAACCGGCCAGAGATGCTCGAACAGCGCGGCCGTGCGCTCCACGTCGCCGATCGCGTAGCGGCTGACCAACTCCACCGGCGCGGCGAAGATCCACTTCCCGAGCTTCTTCTTGGTTACGGAGCCATAGATAGCGCCGTACTGCTGTTCCAGGGCCTCTCTATGTGCCCATATCCAATCGTCAAGCTCGTTGCGCTCGTCCGGGGACCACTGGAGCAGCGACTCCGCAAGGGGCTTCAAACCGAGCTGCGGTGCGTGGGGGTCGTAGAGGTAGGCGAGGAACATGGTGTCGTGAACGCGCTGCCACGGGAGCTTCGGCATCCCTAGACGTTCGTAAGCCACAGCAAGATCGAATTTGCTGTTGTGGCAGAGGATGGGAAGGCCGCTTTGCCACGCCCCTTCTATGGCCGATTGTGCTGCATCAGGGGTAAAATATTGCCCTTTCTGTCCAGGAAGCTTAACCGCCACGCCGACGGGACGCGGCGGATACTCCGGCCGCTGCTGGATCGGGAAAGTCTCGAAGTCTATTGTGATGGCCTCGGGGGTTTTCATATATGCTCGATTCTGACAGCAATTAAACGCGGCTGTCTTTTCGTATCTGATTATAGACCATGCGCCTTGCCGGATTTGCGCCAACTTTCTTTTTCAATTGGGTAAACAGCGCAGTATAAGGCGCTGTAAACTCAACGTATTTGTGCCCTGGGCGTCCGGTATTCGCCGCAATCGCCGCGGCGCGCTTCAAACAAAAATCGGGATCACTGCGAAGCGCCCGCATACGATCCGACGATCGTTTGCGCAATTCGATACTGTCCCATGTCACCTCTAATCTGGCGACGCAGGCCGCGCGAAACTCCGCATCGGAATGGCGCGCTTTCATGGCCCCACTAGCGGCTGTATGTAGGCGCGCCCTAAACTCCGGATCGCTGTGCATTGCCTTCGCCCGTGCCACGCGGGCGTTGCGCGTTTCATCGCTTTTCCAGTGATAAGGCCGAGTCATTCGCGGTTGCGGAAAGACCAAACGATTAACCCAATAAACGGGGCGATCCCGATTGCAAATAGTGTCCATGTAACGACAAGCGAAGTCGTGTTCATCGTTCTCTCCAGTGTTCTCTCAACCACGCCCGCGCGTTCGCCCGCTCGATGGCGTACCAAGAGATATAAGCCACGCTACTGAGCAGGCGAGTGCGCAGGTGTTTCACGTAATCCGCGCCTCGCTCGCCCCGCGCTTCGCCTGCCGGCAAGCGTGAAGCTCCGCGCGGCAAAGGAGCTGCTCGCCCGGTGTCAGGTAGCGCGTATAGAACCGCGTAAGATTGTCCATGTCAACGCCGGGGCGCATCCGCGCCAGCGTGTGCGCGACATCAAGTGCGAGCTGGCTCATCTCCGGCCACTCACGCGCACGCCGCGCAACGATCCGCCACGGGGCGCATCTTCTTGAGGCGGCCGGTAGCCTGCCATAATCGACTTCTTCGCCTCCTCTGCCCGTCCCATGATGATTGAGGCAAGTTCGTTGGGGAGCTGCTCCAGCATCTCGAAGTAACAGCGGTATTGCGACTTCGGGTCCGGCTCCAGCGACAGCCGCGTGATAACCGCCATCGGCGGCCGATGGACGCTGGCGCTGATATGGTTGACGTAGGCGGCCCAGAGCTTGACGCTCATAACCGGCAACTTGACGAACGCGATCTCGCAGGTCTGGAAGTGCTTGGGATCGGTGAAGATGTGCAGCTCCATGTCTCGACTGCCACGCTTCGGTTCGTAGTAGCCGGCGGGCACGAGTGCCAGGCGGCGCCGGTTCTGGCACGCCTTCCCTCGGCCCTGATCGGCGCTACCCCACTCGTTCCACTTACAGGACTTGCAGGTGTCGGACTGCGGCTTGAAGTAGCTGAGATCCGTCTGCATCGACGTGTGTGGCGCCATCGTCTCGTCGGCGTCCGGGCCGTCCCCGTAGGCGTAGCAGATCGGCGCTTGCGGGTTATCCTCACTGAAGCGTTCGGCATAGTAGGTGTTCTCACGCACGCTGTCGAGGATAATCACCGCCGCTTGGTTGCCCGGCAGCTCCTCGTTTCCGAACTTCAGGATGCCACCACGGGTGGACAAGAACGTGCCGCCCTGAAGCTGCTCGTTCGAGCTCCACTTCTCGGCCATGGCTGCCCATGCGGCGTCGTAGTTCACGATTTCATTGCTCATTTTGGTTCTCCCTTTGGTTTCACAGTACAACCAGCAAAATCATTGCCAGTAAAATAGTTCAGTTCACAGCCGATGTCGTCTGCCGGGAAAGTGCCACGTCCCATAATGCAGTAGAGGGTGTGATATCCGAACGCCGCCGATCCCCCAGAATGATCTATTTTGGCTCCCTTACCAGAATCAAGCGCCATCTGCCCGTTCTGTGAAATACGCAGCCGTGCCACGACAACGCCCGTGGGCTCGACAATTTCGTGCGTGTGCGTGTTGAGCCGCCACTTCATATCTTTGTGATGCTGAGTTTCGGGACGTTTATCATCTCCAGCCCCGGCAGCACGCGGCCTTCCTGCTCGATCACGTCGGCGACCGCTTTCTCCGCAATACGCTTCTGGATGCAGTCGAAGCGATCCAACTTGCGAACCCAGGAGCAGAAGACGCCCCAATCTGCCAGCTTCGGGATGCGCTCCGTCGTGAGCTGCGCGCGATAGCGCAGCCCGGCCGCGCCGGTGTCGGACGACTTCGACAGGTTGTTGATAATGTGTTCCTGTATTTCACTCTCACGCGCTTTGACCTTCGCAACTTCTTTGTCCATGGACAGGCGAAGTTCACGCACGTCGTGGTACAGGTCCGCGCAGCGGCCGATGCTCTCCGGGAGCGGCGCTCCTACTTCCAAGCTCATCACTTCTCTCCTTTTCCCCGACATGCCGGACACTGTGTAAAGCCAGCAGCCGACGTTCGTACTTTACCAGTGCCACGACACGCAGCGCAAGTGTTATTTTGCTTCTCAATGATGTGCAGCAGCGTGGCACGGGCTTCTTTGAGATCACTGATCGAGCCAGAAAGCTCTGTTGCTGTGTCAGGGTGCGTTAGTTTGACGCGCTCCCTGAACGCCGCCTGGACTTCCGCAGCAGTAAGCTCCCCCAGCGGAATCAGGCGCAGCAGCAACCTCGCTTTCGGCTCTTTCACGCTGCTCTCCCTCGCACGAGCGCCTGATACTTGGGCGCGTTGGACATAATACGCTCGAAGTCGGCTTGTGACAACGGCCTGTGCTCAAATTCGTGCAGATCACAGAGAATAAGATACTGTGACCGGACACCGTGCCACAGGAACCCCTCGTTGTTGTCCAGCGGAATGAGATATGGAATGCCCGTGTCGCGCAACTGCCTCGACAACTCGCCTGGTGACATGCCGTTGCTGATCTTGGTGCCAGACGCGGCGTAAACCATGAAGGGCAATTGCAGGCACAACTCCTCGGCCGTGTAGAATGGCCGCACCGCGATCTCCGGCAGAGCGTTGAGGAACGTGGACGCAGCCGGCCCCACGCGCGGCGACGACTGATTCGCGTGCGACCACGCCTCTGACGCGCCTAGCCAGCGTACGACAGCCGGCAAGCCCTCGTTGCGCTTGACCTCGTGCGCAAACTTCTGGATCGGCGTGAGCGACTCTTGGTGTGCGATATCCTTTGCCGCCGTCATAGGCGCTTCGATCGGCCGCCAGCCGTCGAGTGGCAAGTTCAGCAGGTAGTGCATCACTTCACGGCCACCGCCTGCGTCCTTCCACGCCGCCACATAGTCCGTGAAGAACTTGTCACGCTTGGACTCGTCTATGCTCAGGCGCTCCTTGTCAGGACATTCGACCACAAACATGCGGCGGTCGCCGCGTTCAAAGCTCGCGACCGCGTGGCGGTTGGCACTCAGAATATACGTGGTCAGCGAATCCACGTTGCGCTGCGGTTTGTACTTCTCGTTCATCGGCTGCTTTTTGTCGCTGATAAGGGATTTCAGAATATCGGTCGATTTGTCCATGTCGATCTTCTCCGCCTCGGTCACGACGGCGAGCAGCGTGCGTTCGAGCCAGCCACGGAAGTTACTGTGGAGCATGGACGATCCTACAGATTCGGAGTAGGGTGTGAAGGCGTCACAGACTAGCTCGCACCACAGCCCTTTGCCACTGCCGGGCTTAGAGATCATCACCACGGCGATCGGGATCTTCTTCGCCGGGTTCTGTGCCTTGTATGCCAGCAGCTTGATCGCATAGTCACGCAGCTCCCCGGGTAAGTCCTGGAACAGGAACGCGCTCAGGTCGAGGAACGGCTTGGCCGACCCCGGCCTCGATTGAAAACCGCCCCACATATTCAACGCCGGCCGACCACGATCTGTTTTTGTCACGTTGGGTTCTCCTGGCCTAAGCACAAGTTCGTCGTACCTTTGCGCGTGGGGATGGGTAAGCCATGTCTTAGCTACGCTAACCTCTTTTGGTCCACTACGTTGGCCGGAGCCTAACACGATCTGCTTGAGCGCCGAGAAGCGGGAGCCTTGTATAAATGCGTCCTTCCGGATGAACTGCGCGGACTCCATGTCCCAGATCAGCGCATCCTTCTCAATCCACGCACAGCTTTTATTGAGCGCGATCACCTTGGCATCAAGCGTGCTCAGTGCTGTGCTGCCCTCCAGCAGCGTGATGAACGCCGCACGACCATGTGCCTTAAGGTAATCGTCCAGCCCCATCTTGGAGCCGTCTGGCCCGGTAGGCAGACGCACGAGGTTACACGCGGCGCCGCGCTTGGTCTGTAGTGTGTCAATAAGCCGCGCCTCCATGAGCCGTATCTGGGGGTTCTGAGCGGCATCGGAGTCGAATACTATGAACACAGCACGTTTGGTCCAAGGAATCGTATCAAGTTCCGGCAACAGCTCCGTCGTGCCGGCGACCGCCCAACTACTCACGCCGCCAAGGGCGATTGTGGGAAAGCCTGAAAGGCACCCCGCCAGCCCCTTCGCTTCGCCCTCGGTGATGATGACCGGCTCTTCGGAGTCTGCCAGAATGCGCGGCCAGTCGAGCACGGGCGGGAAGTAAACGCGCTGGCCCGATGCGCGCGGCTGCATATACTTCGGCCCGGTCTTGGTGCCGAACGCGGCCGGCGGCATGTCGAGATAACGGATCCGGCAGAACGGCCCGCGGTCGAACGGCACGGGCGCGCGCGTCGTGGCGTCGTAGTAGGGGAACGCGATCGCCTTCACGGGCCTAAAATCCGGGTAGAGCCTGGATGCGTCCGGGGTCTCGAACAACCCTGCGTTATCAGCCTGTTCCGGCGTAATTCCCCATCGGCCAAGCTGCGCTATAGCGGCGTCACTCCAAGTCACTGGCCATCCTTGTGCGGAGAATTGGAGCAACACGCTATAGCGCAACGCGCGTGAATGTCAAACCTTAATCTTCTTTCGGGGCAGCCGGATGGCCCATCACGGCGCCGATTCGCTCTGCCCAAAGCGGTTTAAGATCCTCTTGCGTGCTCACTCGGATGGGCACGAGAACACACAGTGCTCGAGGGAGAGCAGAGAAGATGATACCGGCCGGCGCCGGGCCGTTGAACGCGACGGACATTACCCCGCCGACCATCATTTCTCCGAACTTCTTGAAGTCCGCGAGATGGGTAGGATTGAAAAACACAGCTTCCAGCTTCGATTCCGGCTTCCAGCGCTCCTCAAGCACGCCGCTAAGTTCACGTGGCATCATTCGCTGCCAGTCCGGGAACGTGCCGTCAATGGTGGTGAACGCTTTGGCGCCTAGGCGCAGTGTAGTGGCGTCGAGCTGTGCCAGTGACTCCAGATCCTGCTGCAGCGAAGCGCGTTTGGCCGGTTTGAATGCACGGCAGATCTCGATCGGCACGATCCAGCTACCTAGCACAGTGTTTGGCGTATCTTCTGCGCTCAACTCCGAGACCGCAGCAAAGCGGAGTGCATCCGACGCGGCATAAACAGTCTTGTCGGCCGTGCAGGTGACGGACACACCGTTAAGATAAGGACGCGCCTCCTCCTTGCCGGCGAACAGCGAAACAGCGTGCAGAGTGCGCCGATTGAGCATAGTCATAGGGTAGTCTCCTCTCGTTGAATGTCGACCCGGGCGATCCAGGCCCCGGCGCCTGTCACGATATATGGCACGCGCCAAACCCCGCGCCCGGCGTTGCGTGCCAGCGTCGGACGGATGGACTTGAGCCGGTGCAGGAGGATGGTGTGGCCTAGACCGGGAGTGTCGGCTTGGTGGAACCATGCGGCGAGGGCCGCGAGGTCTTCCGCGATCGCCGGCAAGCCCAGATAGAGCTTGGCGCCGGGCGCGCCAGGCTCTGCCTCTGCGTCTGTGTCGGCCGCCGGCTCGCTGGAGCCTTCTGGGTACAGGCGGACACGGGCGCGCCAGTGGACGGCCCGCATATCGCGTGTGGGGAGGTATTCGGGCGGCAACGTGGCGCCGCACTCAGGGCAGGTTGTCATATCACGATACTCCGAATCCATCGAGTTTTCCTGTTGCCTTATTGCGCATAAATCTCTCCATCATCACCACCAAAGTACAGATTACATTCGCCAAAAGCCTCTGCGGCCCGCGTAAGCGCGGCCGCCATAGGCTCCGGCCAGCCCCCGTCCCAAAACCCGGCACCGTGATTGTTCCGAGTCAGCCAAAAATCATGGCCGGCACGCCCCTCCACATCAAAATCATGGCCGGCACGCCTCTCCACATCAAAATCTGGGCCACCCTTCACTGTGCCCGCTGCGGCGATCGTCGCCTTGTTTTCAGCCTGGAACCGCGCGCAATCCGTTATCATTTGTGCCAGCGTTTCCGGCGCCAGATCCGATTCCGGCAAATCGCAAAGCATGGCCATCTCGTGACCTTCTGGAGCCTCCACTCCTACCCAAAGAGCGGTTGCGATATAGGCGCGGGTGAACGTATCTAAATCAGTCATGGTGTTCCTCCGATTGCGAAGCCGGGCGGCGCGGAATGAGCTTCCGGCGCGGCGGGTCAGGTTGCGTCAAAGCTACGATGGGCAGTGCCAGATATAGCGTAATCACCAGGACCGGGACAAGCCAGGCGGCAAAAAGGGCGAGGATCATGGGCGAATCTCCATCCGGTAGTGCATGATGTTGGGCGAGCCGATTCCCATAGCGATCTCGGCGCCGTGAAACTCATAAGACGCCGCGGTTCCAAAGTAATGCCATGCCGGATTCGGCCGATCGGGATTGCCGCTCTTGAGCGTGAACGCGTTGCTTTGAACGCGCTCTATTGGGCGCCCAAGCTTCGCAGCTGCAAGCGAAGCCGGCGGCCACTGGTGTTCATACAATCCAGCGTCAAGCAGGACTAGCGTTGCGCCCGGCAGTTTCAGCCAAGCTTTGAACTGTCTTAGATTTGTTGGGTACTCCATTTCACCAAATCTCCTTGGTTGCCGTGATTCCGTCGAGCTTGGCGCGGTGGAAAAGCGCGTGCATGTGGGTGCCGAACGTAAATCTGATGCCGCGCCGCGGATCGTCGAGACGGTGTATCCCGCCTTCTGTCCGCCCGGTCCGCCCGAGACCGTCGATCCACTCTACGTACGCCGTGATTTGCCCGTTGCCGCGGTAGCGGCGAGCATAGGCTTTTGTGAATTTCGAGATCATATCGAATAGTTCTCCTCGTTTGATGTTTGGCAATCGCAGGATTCGCCGGCCTCGATCGGTTCAGATTTACCGAGATACCGGCGCATGTAGGCATGGGCGCTAGCGCCCATCGGGTGCGTCCAGGATGAGCAAAAGGCTACCACGCCGGCGCCGGTCCACGGTATTATTGGCTCACTAGTCACCGTTTTGCGGTCACGCTTTGGGAGCACGTCGTGCATGCCGTAGGAGATACCATCTGGGGCCACAAGGACGGGGACGCCATAACTGCTAGTTGGGTGCTCGCACGTCAATACCCAATCGTGATAGCCAAAGTGCAACGGGATAGCATCGCTGTAGATCGTCATGGTACGTCTCCGGTCGTTGGTTGCGCCCAAAGGAGCGGTGAGCGCCATCCGCGTTACCTCCACACTGCAAGTTGCGCGCCGGTCAGCTCAACGATCTCAAGCTTGCCAGTGAGTGGCAGCCACTTGCCGTTGCCTGTGGGGTCTTGATTAGCCGGGATACTGCCGCCCGTCGCGCTGCGCTCTGGGTGCCACACCTCAACGCGAGCCTTGCGATCACCCAAGTATGTCAGCCGTGCCGTGGTGCGGGGATAAAAGACGCTGCCGATCTCAATATTAGCCGCTTCGCACTGATCGCAGTTCATAGCGATTCCCCTTCGTCATCCATGTATTCTTCATCTAGATATGCTTCGGCTTCGCCAGCTGTATCAAAGACGGACCACGGTGTACAATCCATGTACCCTGGCGCGGACAGACGGGCGCCGTACCCGTCACGAACGGTGATGGAGTAGGCTTCGGTGTTTTCCGTGTAGTTTTCCACATCCGCAAATTTTGGGTGCTCCGTCTTCTTGGACTGGGACGGGAAAACCACGTCGAACGGGACCGCCTCAATGCCGCACGGGCCGTCAATTTCGATCCAGCGCGATAGGGCTGTTAACTCTTTTTTCATGAATGACATGAGTGCCTCCTCTTGTTCGACCCCTAATATACAGACTGGGCGTGGCTATGCAAGTGGTAAGTATAGCATTCACGCATTTGTGAAGATCATTACGTGCGTTTCATGCTAAATCAGCATTGTGCTGAACGGTGGCGCTATTGACACAAGCTCTTGTGTCTATGTATCTCTATCACTATGGTAGCATGGCGGGGGCAAAAAACTCTCTCAAAAAAACAATGCTATCATATTATGTAGAGGTATTATAGATTCTACTATATCTACTATATATTACTATAGCATTGTTTCTTTGGAAGAGTTTTATGCGAGAGCTTTTCTACTATATTAACCATTTGTATAGCACCCCCGTTCCGCGGCGTGTGGTAACCGGCTACCACACTAGGTACCAGTGCCCTCAGACCCCACTGCAGCTCCCCTCGGTCTTCCACCGCGTGGCCACCCGATCGGCACCACGTGGCCCCGTGACGGCAAAAATAAATCCCCAAGGCCGGTCAAGGGATCTGCGGCACCATGCACCGCGCGTTGTCGACCCCTCGACCCCTCGACCCGATCCATCCGCCCCCGCTATGCGGCAGCGCAGCAGCCAACCCTCCAGGCCTGCGTCATTGTGTCGCGGGCTTGGCTTGGATTGCCTGTACCTGGTTTGCGGGTTCTTCTTGCCGGGGGGTTGGTTCGTGTGGTGAGGTGAAGTGGGCTGTAAGGCCACGCCACGTAGTACACACCATTTTTCCAGATCAGCTATATAAATCAAGCACATAGCACCTAGTGTGATATTTATGCAACACCCCGCCGCCTGGTTGCCAAAAATGCGCCAAACCGGGTAATCTATACCCGCTTGACACCCCGCCACGATATGTCGTAGTCTCCCGTTCTGCCGGCAGGATGTCACCCTTTGGAACTCCAAGCGGCAATGCGCTAATCCCCCGTGGCCTCTCCCCACGGGGGACGGGCCATCCCCTGGAAGCATGAAAAACCGTTATCGGACCTGAAAAACGCTTTTCGTAGCGGCTCCCCATGAAAACTACCACTTGACACAGCACCACGAAACGGCGTAGAGACACGCGCATGAGCAACGAACCCACCACCTACGAGTCGCGGCCCGCATGGGACACCAGAGACGAACTGGCGTTCCTCGAAAACCTCGACGCCAAACCAGTTGCGTGGATCGGGCGGCGCATCCGCGTCTCCGGGCTTATTCTGCAAGCCTATGCCGGGAACTTCACCAAGCGCGTGTGCTGGGGTGCGATCGACCGCGAGCGCGTGTGGTCCTGGCTCGTCGCGCATCGCTACGCGGAGGGATCTCCCCCGTGTTCATCCTGATATTCGCATGGCTGACCGCCGCGGGCGTGCCGCAGAGCACCGTCGCGTTCTTCACCGAGGAAAGCGCCTGTGAGGCAGCCGCGGCCGCCCACATCGCCGAGATCGGCAATGACCCGGTGCTGTCCAACGGCCTCTGGGCTTGCTTGGCCGCACCCCTGACACTCCCGGCCGCCCAGCCCAAAGGGAGCACCTGACATGGCTCTGGGGCTGGTGCTCGCCGTCGTTTTCGCCCTCGTGGTCATCGGGTTGATGATTTCCGGATTCTGGGAGGACTATTCCAGCACTCCGGTGGAAGACACCTGCATAGAGGACATCAGGCTTGAAATCGCCAAGGCCTGCGCCGGCGCGGCCAATGCCGAGCAGTGGGCCAAGGATCTCGTTGCCAAGTGGGAGGAGCACCTTCGTGGGACTGCACACAAGTAACCTGGAGCCTAAGCGGACGCTGGCGTTTCTGGCCGCCGCGACTTTGGTGCAGGCCAACCTGCTTGCTCTGGTGCAAAAAGAGGCGGAGTTGTATACCGTTGAGGCGATGGAACTGCTGTACTACGTGCTTGTACGCACGGCTCAAGACTTTCCTCAAGCTTCGGTGAACTGACATGGCGAAGATCGGCCCCTCGAAAGTCCCCGGCAAGAAGGCCGGGCCAAACGGCAGCTTCCCGATCGGCGATGCCAAGCACGCACGCCTCGCCATCGGCGGTGCCACGCGCAGCGAGCGCGCGGGCAACATCAGCATGTCCACCGAGAACCACATCAAAAGCGCTGCGCGCGCAGCCCTCAAGTCCGACGGCGGCAAGGGCGCGCAGCCCGGCTTCGGAGGCCCGGCCAAGGCCGCACACCGCGTGCAGGAGAACGCCTACGACGACGCACTGCACACGACCAAGAACCGCAGCATGGGCAAACCCCCGGCGCACACGCCGCCTCCTGTGGCCGGGAGAGTCCCGCCGCGCGCCAACGTCGGCGAGACCCGCTCCGGCATTGAGACCGCGATGGGCGCGCAGGCGGACAAGCTGCACAAGGTCGGGCCACGCAAGCCGGCACCAAAAGCAAGTATGGGGTTCTACTGACATGTCCTCCGGCAATCCCGTAGACTACAGCTACACTTCCGCCGTTGCGGTGACGCCCAGCGACACCGTGCCGTTCACTCCGCCGCTGCGGGCACTCTACATCGGCACGGCCTCGACTGTAACGCTGAAAGTCACGACCGCCGACGGCACTGTCGTAACGTTCGCCAACGTCTTTCCCGGCATCATCCCGATCAGTTGCAAGCTGGTGTGGGCCACCGGCACGTCGGCAACCAACATCGTAGGATTCAGGTAACATGGCTGGAAACCCCACAGGCCAAGATTTGCCAAGCATGGACGATCACGCGGATGCGCTGCACCCGGTGCCACGCCGCGACGTTCCTCCCGTCACCATTCCCGGCGAGCCGGGGATCCTCATGCCCAACGGCCGCAAGCAGATTCCCTCACGCCCTGGCCGCGGAGGCGACTGATCGTGAAGCGGCGCCCCCTGTTCATCCACCAAGCGTAGGATAAAACATGACCGCGTGGCCGATGTATGCAAACAATACCCTGGGCGATTGCCAAGAAGCGGCAATCGCACATTGCATCCAGATCATCTCCGGCAGGTGTATGACAGACGCGGAAGTGCTCGCGTCGTATAACCACTGGTTCTGCAAGTACTTCTCGTGGTGCGTGTCGAATGTTGGGAAGTGGCAGTTCAAATTCTTCGGCATGGGTGGTGTGAAACCCAAGGGCCTTGTCAGTGTGACGCGGACGCAGGCCGGTTTCGAGGCTGCTCTGGCGCAGTACAAGGCGGTCTCTGTTGGGATGTACGGGCATCAGGTGGCGATATTCGGCCCAGCCGCAGACGGTGTGCGTCAGGTCACGGGCGGTGCCGAATACCCGCTCGCGTGGAAAGACCTGCTCTCGTCCGCGGATTCGACAACGTTCGCCTTTACGCTGTGAGTGATGCGCGGCAAGGGGTCAGGTAACATGAAGCGCCGTCCCCACGACATCGTGGAAGTGTCGTGGGTCGATAGCAGCAGTGGCGGCCACGCGGAAGTGTGGGGCGCTTATTCCACCTTCATGGCGGGAAAAACCAACACTCTTGAGTGCCGCACCGTCGGCTACGTGCTTTTCGAGACGAAGCAGCAGATTGGCGTTGTCGGCTCACTGGCTCTCCATGACGATCCAACAAGCGAGGGCATTGGGCAGGTGTCTGGCACAATCACCATTCCCAAGTGCGCGATTCTTGAGCGCCGGGTGCTTTCCAAAGGCATCAAGACTTGACTTCTCACGCCGTAGCGTAGTAGCACTACGACATGGCTAACCTTCCCGCTTTCCCCACGACGTTGCCAGGCGGCACACTCCTGCCGTACATGGACGCCCAGCATGTGCGCCAGATCGCCACCGGCGTGTTCGAGATGCTGGGAGGGGCAGAGCGGCTACACCACGAGGCGAACCGCAACCCTGAGACCTATCGCTGGTTCGTAGAGAAGGTGTGGGTCAAGACAACGCCCAAGCGGGTGCTCAACGACAACGCCAAGGGCAGCGGGTTTGACGAGTTCGTGGACCGGCTTGACGAGCTGGAGCGCGAGCGCAAGGCCAAGACCATTGAAGCCCGTGCGAGAGAGATTCCCGATGCTTCTGAAGCACAGCACGAGTAATGGCTGACCCGAAGCTGGAGAGGCTGCTTGAACTGCGCGACAACTTCGCGCTGTTCGCTGCGGAATGTCTTAAAATCCGCCAAAAAGACACCCAAATCAGCCCGTTTGTGCTCAACAAGGCGCAGAAGATCGTTCACGACCGCTTAGAGGCCCAAAAAAAAGAGCACGGGTGGATTCGTGCCCTCGTGTTGAAGGGGCGGCAGCAGGGAATGTCAACTTACGTCTCCGGCCGCTTCTATCAGCAGGCTTCGAGCCGGAAAGGCGTGAATGTCTATATCCTGAGCCACGAACAGTCGTCGTCCGACGCGCTGTTCGATGTCGTGGACCGCTATCAGCGCAACAACCCCATGAAGCCCCACGTCGGAGTGTCAAATGTCAAAGAACTCGTATTCGACAGACTCGATTCGTCATATGCGGTTGCTACAGCTGGAAGCGCTAAGGCTTCTGGCCGATCTCGTACCATTACTCTCTTCCACGGATCAGAAGTGGCTTACTGGGCGAATGCTCCAGAGCATTTTGCCGCAAGCGTACAGGCAGTACCTCTTATGCCGGGAACCGAAGTCATCTTGGAGAGCACGTCAGCAGGATCCAGCGGCGAGTTCTACAACCGCTGGTCCGACGCAGAGTCCGGCCACGGCGACTACATCCCCATCTTCATCCCGTGGTGGCTCTCGGAAGAATACGCGCGTGACCCCGAAGCAGACTTCGTGCTCAACCCTGAAAGCGAAGAAGAAGGGGAGTTGAGTGAGGTGGAATACGCCGACACGTTCAAACTCTCCCTCGCGCAAATGTGCTGGCGGCGCAACAAGATTTACGAGCTTCGCAGCCCTGTGGCGTTCCGCCGGGAGTATCCTGCGGTCCCGGCCGAGGCGTGGACCTCGCCCGTCGGCTTCGAGCCGTTCATTTCCCCCGTGTTGGTGCTCCGCGCGCGCAAGCGCACCACAGAGGCGGCAGGCCCCCTCATTCTCGGAGTCGATCCCGCCAGCATGGGCGGCGATCGGTTCTCCGTAGCAGCGCGACGCGGCCTCTGCGTGCAGTGGGTGCGCTATCGCAACAAGATCAATCATCTGGAGGGCACAGCGTGGCTCAGGGAGCTGATCGACGAGATGAAGCCTGCCCGCGTGAACATAGATGCAGGAAATATCGGGACGACGATTGTTACGAATTTGAAGGCTCTTGGCCCGCCCTACTTGGATGTTGTGCGCGGTGTGAACTTTGGGGGCACGTCGCAGTTCAAGCTCGCGAAGCCCAAAGTGCCGGGGCCACAGAACCGCAGAGCGGAGATGTGGGCGAGATGCCGTGACTGGCTGCTGCTGGAGGAGGGCGTGGCGATTCCCGATGAGGACGCGATTCAGAGTGACCTGACGGCGCCGCGGCTAAAGCCCAAGCTCAACCACGACTTTATTCTCGAATCGAAGTTGGAGATGCGCTCCCGCGGCGTGCGATCACCCGACCTCGCCGACGCGATCGTGCTCACCTTCGCGTCGAACGAGTGGATTCAGAACTACGAAGATCAGGCGAATCCCCCGCGCTTCGGCGTGCATGAAGGCTCTCGACCTGTGGCTCATGTTATGCCATTAGGCGATGCTGGTCCGCTCTCTTGGATGGGTTAGTTTACGGCACAAAAAGGCATGGGTTTGCGCAGGCATGGATTAGAGAAGCAGCTCTGAAGAATACCGGAGCAGCGATATTTTGTCCTTTGGCTGTTAAGGACTGCCTAGTTGACAGCAGCGTAGCACTACGCTATAGCACCGTTTGTGTGGTAAAAATGTCACACTCTCTGAACGGTGTTCAATGCTCGGCGGCGACTCAAACGACCAGCCCACTGGCAAAAAGCCGAAAATCAAGCTGCCCGACGACTTCGATAGTGAAGCCGAGTTCCTTGACGCCATGCGCAAGGACTTCTACGACGACATCCAATATGATCGCCTGAACCGCGAGGCCGCGCTCGAAGACCTGCGCTTCGCAGTTGGAGATCAGTGGGACGACATCGCGCGGCAAAGGCGCGAGAGCGCGCGCAAGCCCGTCCTGACCGTCAACCGCATCCCCGCCTTCGTGGCCCAGATCGTCGGCAACCGGCGTTTGAACGAGACCTCCATCAAGGTCATCCCCGACAACGGCGGCACAGCCGTAATCGCGCGCGTCCGCGAAGACCTGATGCGCAGCATCCAGAAGATTTCCCGCGCCAAGCTCGCCTTCGACAGCGCCCTACAGAACTGCGTCATATGCGGAATCGGCAACTTTCAGGTCGTTTTAGACTATACGCCGAACGACGTGTGGACGCAGGAAATTCGCATCGAGCAGCTCCCCGACCCGCTCGCCGTGGTCTGGGACCGTGAGATTTTCGATCCCACAGGCGCCGACGCGAAGCATGTCAATGTCGTCAGCACCATGCGCAAGCAGGACTTCTACAAGCAGTGGCCGTGGGCGACCCCAGCCGACATGGTTGTGGACACGGTGCTTCGCGGCGATCTGCGCATGAACGGCTGGATTTCCGTTGATGACGTGCGAATCGTCAATAACTGGCGCTTGCGGACGCGGAAACGCACACTCGCCCTGATGAACAACGGTGCGACGCAGGACATTACCGATGACAATAAGCCGGAGACCCTGGCGAACATCGTCCAGCGCGCGGACGGCTCGCCCATCATGCGGGAAGTGCAGGTAAAATATGCTCAAATGTATGTTTGTAGTGGGCTGGATATTCTTGAAGGCCCCTACGAGCTGCCGATCTCCCGCGTGCCTGTATTCCGTGTGCCGGGGTGGGAAGTCTATGTAGGCCAGTGGAAGCACCGCTGGGGCCTGACACGGTTTATGAAAGACCCTCAGCGTCTCCACAACTTCTGGCGCTCCGTGGTCGCAGAAAAAATCATGCAGACGCCGCGCGCCGTGTGGCTCGCCGCCGCGTCCGCCGTCGCCGGCCGTGAAAAGGACTTCCGCCAGTCGCATCTCGTGGACGATCCCCTGCTGATTTACAACGACGAAACCGGCCAGAAGCCGGAGCGCGTGCCTCCCGCACAGCTTGAGGAATCGCTGATCGGCCAGGCAGAACTGACCACGCAGGATCTCAAGGACGTGAGCAACATCCACGAGGCCAACCTCGGGATGCCGTCCAACGAGGTCAGCGGCGCTGCGATCATGGCGCGCCAGCGCGTCAGCGACACCGGCACGATTATTTACAACGACAACCTGACCGACGCGATCGAGCAGTGCGGCATGGTCATCAACGAGCTTATCCCGATCGTGTACGACACGCCACGGATTGTCAAGGTGATCGGTGACGACGCCAAGCAGGCTCTTCAGGTCATCAACGACCCCAACAACCCCGAATCCGTTGACCTGACACTCGGCAAGTACAGCGTTTCCGTGGTCGAAGGCGCGAGCACCGCGACCAAGCGCATTGAAGCCGCAGAACACATGATGACGCTCATCAACGCCATGCCGCAGGTGGCGTCCTCGATCGCCGACCTCATCGTCAGCGCCCAGGACTGGCCCATGGCCGAGGAGATCGCGCGCCGTCTGCGCCTACTGCTGCCGCCGGGGATGCTCGACCCCAAGGACATGTCGCCACAGCAGCAGCAAGCGCAGCAGGCCGGGCAGGCGCAGCAGCAGCAGAGTCAGCAGATGGCGCTACGCGCTGCCGTGGCGGACTACATGAAAACGCAGTCGGAGATCGCACTGAACACGGCGCGCGCCCACAACTTCGAAGCCGCGGCGGACGCCGGGCAGCAGCGCGCGAACATCGAACAAGCCAACGCGGCGTCGGAAGCGGCGCAGCGTGAATTGGCCGGGAATTTGGACGTAGTTAGGGCCGCACATGGCGGATAACACAGGAGCAGCATAATGCCTCGTGGCGACGCAGTACAGGAACGCCCCACCCTCGAAGCCGAGATGGGAAAATTCAAGGGCTTCTCGACGGAGGACGGCGAGACCGTCACGCAAGTAGCGGACAGCAAAGAGGAAGCCGCAGCGAAAGTGGCGTCCGACGCCGCCGCAGCCCAGGCGGCTAAAGCCGCGGAAGTCAACGCCAAGAAGCAAGTGAAGTCCGGTGGCGAAGCCGGTGCAGAGAATCATGTCACAATCTCCGCAGAAAATGCGGAGAATGACCTGCAAGAGGGCGACGACACCAAGACCATCAGCCTCGCCGACCACAAGAAGCAAATGGCCCGTGCCGCCTCGAAGCGCATTGGCGAAGTGAAGCGGGAAGGCCGCGAGGCACTGCGCGTCGAAAGCGAACGCAGCGCCATGTTGGAGCGCCGCCTCGCTGCGCTAGAGCAGGGCTTGACACCGGCGAAGCAGGGTGCTACGAAGGATCCTGATGCTACTCCGAACTCAAGTGACTACCAGTACGGTGAGCTTGACGTAAAGTACATCAAGGATCTCGCCAGCTTTGAAGCCCGCAAGGAAATCAAGGCCGCCGAGGATCGCCGCGCCGCCACCGCCCGCAAGCAAACGGACAAGGCACGCGAGGCGCAGTTCGAAGAACGCGCGGCGTCGCTAGTCGAAGCCGGGCGTGAAAAGTACGACGATTGGGACGACACGGTGATGGAACACCCTGTCATCACCACTCACCTTACCCAGGTCATGCACGACCTGCTGTTGGAATCAGACCCGAATGTGAGCCGGGATATCGCTCACCACCTTGCGACGCACCCCAAAGAAGCGCGCGAGATGTACGGCAAGCCGCCAGCGCAGCAAGCCGCATACTTTGGTCGCCTTGAGGCGCGTTTCACTGCTCCGTCTTCGTCAGACGCAACCACCAAAACTTCTGTGGTCACGACGAAAGCGCCCGCTCTGCCGTCACGCACGGCACGAGGGGCAGGTGGAAACTCGCAGGCCACCGGCGACACGTCCGATTTTTCGGCGTTTGAGCGCCTGGCCATGCAAAGGTGAAAGGCTTAGGCCGTTATGGCTAACCAATTCCTCAATGCACAGGAGTATGCCAATGTCATGCTTCTGCTGCTCAAGAACCAGCTCGTCATGGGCCGTCTGGTGGACGGACAGTTCAAGGATCAGGTCACCGATGAAAACGGCTTGGTCATCAACGTCAAGCGTCCGCCTCGCTTCGTAGCGACGAGCGGCGCCGCCCTCCAGGCTCAGGATCTCGTGACTGGCACCGTGCCTGTCTCTGTGGACCAGTATAAGAACGTTCACATCAGCATCGGCGATCTGGAGTACGTCCAGAGCTTCAACGCTCTGATGCAGAACGAGACCATGAAGTCGGCGGCCTCGACGCTCGCCCACGACACGGACAAGTTCATCGCGGGCAAGCTCCTTGGCTTCAACTCGTGGATCGCCGGCACCGCGCCCGGCACCGTCAGTGGCAACGCGACGGACCCGACTAAGGCAATCGCTTCTCCCTCTCAGGCCATGGCGGCGCATACCCGCCTGATGGCGCAGGGCTGCCCCAACGCCGACATTTCCGCCGTCGTGACTTTCGACGACGGGCAGTCGATCCGCGGCTCCTTGCTCTCCGACTTCGTGCCGGAAATCAACCGCACGTCGCTGGAGAAGGTGAAAATCCCAATCATCTCCGAAGTCGATTGGTACGCCTCGCAGCAACTCCCGACGTTCACCACGGGCACGCGCACGCAGGGCGACGGCTCCAGCCTCGGCGGCTTGACGGCCGGCGGCAGCCAGAACGTCAACTATCGCGACGTGAAGGGTACTGCTGGCGCCGCCGGCATGACCCAGACGCTCAACATCGACAACCTGACTGCGAACCAGACGATCGCGGCCGGTGACGTGTTCACCATCCAGAACGTCTATGCCTGGGATTGGCGCAACCAGCAAATCCTGAAGGACTTGCAGCAATTCACCGTCACCACGGCGGCGACCATGAACGGCTCCGGTGCCGGCACTATCACGATCACTCCTCCGATCATCGTGCAGGGCACCAACGACGGAATCGGCACCTACACGAACTCGGCGTTCGGCACCGTAGGAACGGTCCCGGCCGACGACGCCTACATCCAGTTCGCGGGCGCTGCGTCAACGGTTCTGCAAGTGCGGGCAGCCTTCCACAAGCGGGCGATCTCGCTAGTGTCGGCACGCCTCCAGATGCCCTTCACCGGCGTTGCGAGCTTCGCGACCGACCCGGATACCGGCATCGCCGTCCGCTACTGGCGCGGTTCCGACATCACGTCGGGGCAGCATGTCCATCGCTGGGACATGATCTATGGCGCGGCGCTCATGGACACCTTCCTCGGCGCGCGGGTTTGCGGATCGTAACCTTTATTAGGCGGCGCGGCTAATAAAGCTTCCGTGCCGCCGTTTCTTTGGAGTAAACGTAAAATGGGCAATCCTTCAAACCTCTGGGGTTCTCTTCTGCAAACTGGCTTGGTGGCCAACAAGCCGGCCGCGCCGGAAGCTCAAGGCGCCTGCTATTACTACGCAACCGACACCGGCGTTTTGTACTTCTGGACCGGCACGGCGTGGAACGCGGCCCCCAATGTCGCCACTCCGTCACTTCTCACCACATCGGCGACGGCTCCGGCCACCAACGGCGTTTACCTGCTCGACGCCGTAGCCGGCCTGTCCCTGACCCTGCCGGTTGCTACCGGGTCCGGCATCAAGATCGAGGTTGCAGTTAACGCGACGCTGACCAGCGGCGCGTACAAGATCCTGTCGGACGGCACGAGCATCCTGTATGGCAATGCTGTTGGCTTCTACGCCGCGACCGGCGCCTGCTTGGGCTTCCAGTCCTTGATCGCGACGGGCAACTACTCGGTTGCGCTGGCGTTCACGACGGCAGTCATGGGCAACATCGGCGACCATTTCGAGTTTACCGACGTTGCTGCGACCAAGTGGCTCGTAAGAGGTAACTACTCCTCTGTCGGCACGGCCGCCACCACGCCGTTCAGCACGTCCAAGTCCTAATAGGGAACGCCCTTGCGCTCGACAACTCAAGGCCCTTGGCTTCGCCGTCATCCTGAAACCGGCGAAGCCAGGACGTTCCATAAAGCCGAGGACATCCCGCCCGACTGGCTGCATCGTCACCCTGACGATCCGCTGTGCGAGCGGCCACGGCCGTCCCCGGCACCTGCTCCAGAGCCGGAGGTTGAGCCTGCCTATGGTCTTGAAGTGCAGCCGATGCCAACGCGCGCGGACATCATCGCGAAGCTGGTAGAGCTGGGCATTCCTCATTCGAAGAACGCGCCGACGCGGGCGCTCTATAATCAGGCTGTGAAGGCGATCGCCGCGGCCGAATAAGGCGAAGCGCCATGACGACGGCCACTGTCATAATTTCAGCAGCATACCGCGAGGGCAATATCATCGCCGCGGGCGCGACGCCCACAAGTGCGGAGCAGACCGAAGCCCTTGAGCGGCTGAATCGCCTTGTCACCGGCCTCTACGGCGCCGAGATGGGCGAAGAGCTGACCGACTGGCTCATCCCTGCTCCACAGCGCACGGCGGCCTATGCCGCGAATTACCCCCAGCTTCCCTACCCGACAGACACAAGTGGCGACATCTTTCCCCTGCCGTTCTCCGAAGACCCCACGGTCGCGATCTACCCCTACGCGCCGAAGAACAGCCGCATCGTGTTCGGCAACGTGACCAACACGCTCTATTTCCCAGAATCCCCTCAAGACGGTACCCGCATGTCGATGGTCGCGGGCAGCGGCGCGGGCGACAGTGGAGCGCCTGGCACGGCGACCGGCGTGCTCACGATGACTGCCCTTCCCACAGCCACGCACACCGTGACCGTGGGCACCAAGGACGGCACGGCAGCAGCGGTCTATAAATGGGTCGCCGCAGTTGTGGCCGCTTTCGACGTGCTGATCGGCACGTCCATTGAAGCGTGCGTTGAGAACCTCGCGCAGGCCGTCAACGCCGGCGAAGGCAGTGGCACGCTCTACGGCCCCGGCACGACCGCCAACAACGACGTGACGGCGGGCTACAGCCCTGCGAACGGCACAGTGACCGTGACCGCCGTGCTCGACGGCACGGGCGGTAACTCCATCGCCTCGACAACGACCGACGGTGGTAGCTCGTGGGGCGCTTCGACGCTCGCTGGCGGCACGACAGGTGCTATCCTGACGCTGGACGGTAACGGGCGGCTGATCGAGGGCAGCGCCACGCAAGCTTACGAGTGCCCTATCCAGCCGCGCAGCTGGCTCTATCGGGCTGATCTGGGGAATTGGGTGGCCGTACTCGACATGACGCTAACCGACCAAATGCCGTTTCCCAGCGAGCTTGACGACCTGTTTATATGTCTTCTCGCGATTCGCCTGTGCCCTAGATACACAAAAGCCGTTCCCCAGGCCACGTCGGACTTGGCCGCGCGGATGCTCAAGACCTTCAAAGCACGCTACCGGCAGGCTGGCGTGACGGTATATGGCTCAGAAGGCTTCCCGCGCTCTTTGCAGAGCTACATCTCTGGGAGGTGGTGGTGGTAACGGTACCCCTTGGAGTTGGGGCTTACAAACGAACTTACGGAGGCGAACCTGAGATAAAGCTCATCAACCGCTTCGTTGAAAAGAACATCGCGAACCAGCGCGAGCATATCACGCTGCTTGCGCGCCTGCCTGCGTCGCTCCTAGTTGCTGCGGGCACGGGGCCTATTCGCTGCCTCTACTCGAAGCAGGGATTGTTCAACTCCGACTTGTTCATCGTCTCCGGCACGTCGTTCTACCGCTATACGACTTCCGGCGTTCTTACTCAGATCGCGGGTACGGTCGCCAACAACGGCTTCACCTACGCGGCCTGGATGAAAGGCATCGGTTACGAGTTCCTGTTCCTCTCCGACGGGCAGCACCTCCAGTATTACACTACGCGCGCCATGGGCACCCTGACGCTGACACTGAACGCGCTCGACGGCAACATCACGAATCAGGTCATCGACATCAACGGCGTCTATTACGGCTGGGGATCCAACGTCGAAGCCAATACTCCAGCCGGTACATCTGGGCACCCGTGGCTCGCCGCTGTTGGCACGCCGGACAAAGCAACGGGGCAGACCGCCGACTCCATCTCGCTCGCCAACATGGCGGCGCTCATCAGTGGCAGCGGAGTTTCAGGTGTCAACTACAGTACCAACGCTCCGGCCGACGGCAACGTAACCGCGACATCGACCGCGACGACGCTCACAGCGACAGCTATTCTGGATCAGGACATTGGCAACGCCATCACAACGACCGTGCCTACTGGCAGCTATCTTGCGTGGGGCGCGGGAACGCTCACCGGCGGAGGCAACCAGGCGCTCCAGGCTATCGCGATGCCGAACAGCGGAGAACTGCCGAAGGCGCTGGCGCCAATCTCCAGCTTCGTCTTCGTCTCCGTCGCCGGCCAGACCAAGTTCTACTGGATACAGCCCGGCGCCGTGGTCATCAACGCGCTCGACTTCGCGAGCAAGGAGAGCAACCCCGACCCGATCATCGACATGACGCTGGTGGGCGACAGCGTGCTCATCAGCGGCGAGGGCTCCGCAGAGAACTGGTACGCGACCGGCGATCTCATCAACCCCTTCGCGCCGATACAAGGGCGCGTCTATCGCCGCGGCGTGCTCGACGGAACGCCTGTTGTCGTGAAGGACAGCGTGTTCCTCGTCGGCGACGACGGCGTGGTGTACCAAATCGGCTACCAATACGGCTCGACCGCGCAGTGGGGTGTTAACCCCGTGTCGGATCACGGCATTGAGGAGCGCATTAGAACGCAGATTCGCACGCTCAACGGGTGGCCGGCATGACATCTCCCTCGATCATGGCCTACGTGCCTCCGTCCTCTGATGCCTTCGTGACAATGCCTGGCTCGACGGTCATTCCGTCGTGGAGCAACTCGCTTCTTTACTTCATCACGTCGGGCAGCAGCGGAACGACCGTCGGCGCACGCCAATTCAACGCCTATCCTTCCGGCGACGAAGTGTTGCTGCACAACCTGAATCAAATGAGTGTGCCAAGCGCGAGCGCAAATCCCGGAGCGTACACACTCTGTTACAACGGCAACCTCGTATTCGGCGACGGCGGAGGCTCCAACTCCGCGAAGCTCTATCAGATAAGCGGCACCAACCTTACCTTCGCAGCCTCTTTCGGCATCGACAGCAGCTCGCTCTCTCCCAGCACCTCGACGCGGCTGATTATGTCCTACAGCCTGACGCCACTACGCTACGGCACGGCCGGCACATACCACGACTATGTGGTCTCGTGCAGTATCGGCACCGGCGGCATCTATGGGGAAGTGAACCTGCTGCCCTTGTCGCCATTTGCAGGCAATATCAACCTCGGCAACACCACAGAGCACCAGGCCATCGGTGGCCAAGGCGTGTCTGGTGCCGCCAGTGGCACGGTGTTCGTGCTCGGGTGTCCCACGGCTGGGCAATATCCAAGCACCGCGGCGCTCGGCCTCTACGTAGTTGCGTCCCCGGCGAACACGCTGACGCGCATCGGCGGCATCACACCCGCGAACGTCGATTCGACGTGGACGCATTTCACCGGCGCGTGCGGGATCGCCTACGACCAGACGGACGGTAACGTCCTTATCATGGTCACGACCACGGACGCTGTGGTCAACCAGAACTATATTGTTAAGCTCAACACGACGACCGCTGCCGTGATGTGGACCGCCATCGTCGATTGCATCGACGCTTACGGCGACGCCAACATGGGCCGCGCCAACATCGTGAACTCTACATTCTATTACATGAGCGGCACGGGCAGCCACAAGCTTTACACCCTTAATACCGCGACAGGTGCCATCACTTCAACCGTCTTAAGCCTTTTCACCCTCAGCGGCGGACAGGTATCCGACGGCGCCAGCGGCTCTATTGTTATGAACGGAACGTGGTACCAAAGCTCCACGGTGCCGCTCTATATTGGCGATTACATGGGAACGCAGGGCAACCACGGGGTGTCTGGGTGGGTACGCTGGTTCCCGGCAGTCATCGCCCCACTTCCACCTGCTCCGTCACCGCCGACGCCATCGCCGATCGTCAGTGTCAACCGCGCGTGGACCTACACGCAGGACGGTCATACGTTCTACATGCTCGACCTCGGCGCGCAGGGCACCTTCGGCTATGATCTCGACACGAAGCAGTGGTCTCAGTTCCAGACCGCGAGCACGGCCCCGCAGTGGAACGTGCAGAGCGGCGTCATGTGGGGCAGTCGCGCCGTCGGCGGAGACCTCTCAAACGGCAACGTGTACGAGCTGGATCCCGGTGCGACGCAGGACTACCCAGCGACGGATATTACGCACGTCGTCACTGGCGGGTTGACCATGCGCTCGCGCACCTACCGCTCCTGCGACGCGGTACGCATCGCGGCGTCGTTCGGCGAGCTTGGCGACCCGGCGACCGCAACGTTCACTCTCGCCTACAGCGACGACCTCGGTCAGACGTGGACAACGCCGCCCGCGATTACGCTGACCGAAGGGAACTACGAGAGCGAGATCGCGTGGCGCTCGCTCGGCTCGTTCGCGGCACCTGGCCGCATCTTCCAGCTCACCGACGTTGGCGGGTTTATCCGCATCGACGGTTGCGATGCCATGCTCGACAACTTCGACGACGACGCCCCGCAGGAGGGCGGACAATAACCACGACAGGAGTACCCAATGGCAGCGAATAAAGCGTTCCGGTTTGGCCCCGTGGCACTGACCACAACCACAACCACCAACATCCTCAACCCGCCGACACTGACCGGCGGCGTGGGTGCACCCGGCACCAACACGTTCGTCATCCTCCGGCACATCCGGATCACCAACAAAAAGACCTCGGCGGTGCAGGTAGCTCTGTGGCTCGGGCTTACCGGCGCTAATACCGCCGGTACCGAGTTCGCGTTCGGCGGCATCGCCTCGGCCGGTGCCCTGACCGATGGCGTCTCAATCCCCGCGCAGAGCTACGTCGATTGGTACGGCTATGCGCGCGTCGATGTGGCGGACTTCCTTGTCGGTGGCTCCGACACCGCGACGGCCGCGACGATCTCCGGCGAAGGCGAGATTGGGATCATCTAAGTGACCAACCCGAACGTACTGCAACCGCTGAGTTGGCAGACTCCGATCGCGGACAACAAAGGGCTACCCACGCCCGAGTTCATGCGGGCGTGGGAGTCCTTGCGGCGACAACTTGTTAACTTGCCTGCTCTGGACGGCCCGGCTGGCCCCGATGGACCGCCGGGCTTTGGCATCGACGGTGAAGATGGTGAAGACGGCTCTGAAGGTCCACCTGGCCCTCCAGGGCCTGCCGGCGCAACGGGAGCAGCCGGCAGTACGGGCACAGCTGGCCCACCTGGCTTTGCACTCGACGGTGAAGATGGTGAGGACGGCTTTGCCGGGCCTCCGGGGTCTGCTGGCGTGGCCGGTCTGGCGGGAGCCGCGGGGCCTGCTGGACCGCAGGGGCTTGGCCTCGATGGCGCGGACGGTGAGGACGGCGTTATATACGCGATCAAAGCGCCAGACACTGTAACTTCACCGGCAGCATTGACAGCGAACGCCCTGACCTTCGGCAGCAACGGCGCCGAGGCAATCACATCCCTGGCTAACGTCGCGGCCGGGCAAGTGCTGACTTCCGGGACCCCACCTGCATGGAGCGCAGCGCCGACCGTGACCGGCATCTTCTTTGGCGCGTCCAGCGAGTTGAATGATTACGAGAGCGGGACGTGGACGCCAACCGACAACAGCGGCGGCGGGCTTGTCTTTGTAAGCGTATCAACATCCTATGTAAAAATTGGGTCTTCGTATATTGCACAGATAAGTTTGAATTATCCAACCACGGCGAACAACAGTAATGCCTCAATCGGTGGACTTCCCTTCGCGGCGCTTGTCGCAACCGTTAATCTAGCGATAACGCTTAACCAGCTTGTCAGGTGCAACACTGTGGCGTCGGGAACTGCTTTTAACATGGTACCGACTACGGGCGTTCCTCTGACAGATGCAAACTTGTCGGGTGCTCTCGTTCGCCAAACCCTCGTCTTTCAAACGTCCTGAGCTTAGGAGCGTCCTATGATCCCCAAAACAGTAATCGACCGCCTTGAGATCAGCCCGGCAACGTCAATCGTTTCGATTCGCTTTGCCAAACAAATCATCTCAGCCACAGGAGAAGTGGTTGCCTCTGAATATCACCGGGCGATTCTTTCCCCCGCGATCAAGAACCCTGACGGAACGATCACCCCGGCAACAAACCGCAGTGCGTATATCGCGGCCGTCAGCGCACACTTAATTGCCCTTGGTTTCCCTGCTGTCTCCGCTGCCGACCAGACGACAATACAGAACTACGACGCCTTAAGCGGTAGAACGTCCGCTGCGCCGGTAGCCGCCGCTTGACCACCCTACGACATTCATGCTAGACACAGCGTAACGCCCCGCGAACACTCGCGCTCCAGGCGCACAGCCATCGGCGATCCTACTTCTCTCCGGCTGTGCCCGTCCCAGTTTGGAACGCGAACGGCATGGGCAATCTGATTGCAGCGATCGAAGGCTACACGGCGGTTGAGCCGGAGCTTCGAGAGCTTTATCCCCAGCATTACAACGAGTTAGCGACCGACAAGGACATCCCGCTCGCGCCCAATTACGCGGGCTATCGAACGCTTGACGCGAACGGCTGTGTCTTCCTCGTGACGCTGCGTGACGCAGGGAGGCTCGCCGGCTACTTCCTCGGCTTCCTGTTCCCAGAACTGCACTACCAGTCCTGCCTCGCTTGTACCGGCGACATCTTCTACGTTCGCCCCGAATACCGTCGCGGCACCGCGGGCCTCCAGATGTTCCGCTTCGCCAAGCGTGAGCTTAAAGCGCGCGGCATCCAACGGTGGCACGTCACCACGAAACTCCATCAGGACTGTGGTGCGCTCCTGCGCCGCGTCGGTTTCTCGCCCGTCGAGATGCACTACAGCATGAGGCTTGACTAACATGGGCGGTATCATCGGCGGCGTCATTGGGGGCGTCGGCAGCCTTATCGGTGGCGGGCAAGCCAAGTCCGCGGCGAATACGGGCGCACAGCAGTCCCTCGCCGGCTACAACTACCTGAAGGGCAACGCCGCTAACCAAGGCGCACAGAGCACCGGCCTCACGGCGGGACAGGCGCAGCAGGGCACACAGGGGCAGGAGAGTTCACTGCTCACCAGCGGCCAGGCAAACAACCCGGCATTCAGCAATTACCTGAACTCAACCGGCTACGGCTTCCAGCAGCAGCAGGGCAACCAAGCGATCACCACGAGTGCGGCGTCGCGTGGCCTCCTTGGATCCGGTGGCACGGGCAAAGCCCTTGCGCAGTACGGTCAGGGCCTCGCCGGCAACTATTTCAACAACTACCTGGGCCAGCTCGGGCAGGTCAATCAGCAGCAGCAGGGTACGGTGAACGCTGGACTGACCGCAACCGGCCAAGTCGGTCAAGCAGGCTCCAGCGGTGGTGCCGCAGCGGGCAACCTCACGGCACAAGGCGGAGCAGCAATGGGCAACGCCACTACGGCTGCGTCTGGTGCATTCGGCAATATGCTTGGTGGAGTGTTGTAAGATGCCTTTCGATCCCGGTACAGACCTCAACGCAGGCGCAGAGTATGCCGACAAGGTAGCGGCCGCGTCGCGCTACCGCGCGGCCTACAACGCGCTGTCGCAAGTGCATGGCCCGGACGCTGCGTCACAAGTGCTTGGCAGCCAGGACTATGGCACCATCCTCGGCGGCGATCCGCAGGCGATCCAGATAGCTTCACAGCAGCAGGCGCAGCAGGCGCAGGCGGGATATAACAATGCCCTATCGAACAAGACCGGCGCGGAGACCGCGCAAGTAGTGCCCAACGCCGAATCTGCTCGCGCTCTACAGGGTGCGCAGACCGGGCAGTCCCAGGCACTTACGGTGGAGACCGGCGCGCGGACGGCCGGGCAGACCTTGGGGAACCTGGAGACCGCGAAGAAGCAGCACGCTTATGACTTCCTCTCTGAACTCAGCCCCGATGGCTCCAACGCCGGAGACGTGTTCGACCGCCACGCAGATCAGATGGCAACCGACTTTGGCCTGGACAGCAGCAGCCTACCCGCCTTCCGCGCCCGTATCGTGGCCGATCCGTTCGGCGTGGCAGCCCGCGCACTCGGTGTGAACCCGTCGCAAGGCGTTGCCGTGGGTGCCAATGGGCAGCCCGTCTACACAACGGAGAACCCACTCCAAGGCGTGCCGCAAGCGGCGCAGACGAATGTTACGCCGCTGCCGAAGTTCGAGGGAGCACCACTACTTTACAAAGGTGCAGACGGGAAATCTCATGCCATCAACTTCGCCAACGGCCGCGCATTCGAGGGCGGCGCCGAGGTCCCAACCTCCGTTCTGAACAGCTGGACGCCCGTGCGCCAGCAGGCGGTCAATGTACAAGTGGAGAACGCCGAAACAAACAAGGAGCGTCTGACAGGTGAAGGCGCTCCCGCGTCCGCCACTCCCGGTAAGGTAGTGCCTGTGCAGGGCAGCGGCGATCCGGCGGCGATCCCGCCCGCATCGCGTTACGCTCGGCTCATCACGCAGAAAGACAAAGACACGGCCAACGACGCGGCGAAGCAGGTTACGACCGTCGCCGACGGAGTGGCACAGGCAAAGCCAATAATTCAGCAAACCCTCCAGCAGATTACGCCATACACGACAGGAGCAGGGTCACTGTTGAAGGACCTTCCCGGCTCCGTGCAGAACAATCTCAAGCGCAATCTTGAGACCCTGAAGGCCAACGAGTTCCTGTCCGTGCTCGGCTCCATGAAGAACGCCAAAGGCCAGTCTGGCATGGGGCGCGTGCTACAAGCGGAAGTGCCGATGATGCAGGCCGCGTTCGGCAATATGTCGCAGGACCAAACGACGACGCAGCTTGCCCAGCATCTCTCGCTGCTGTCACAGCTTCTCGATCGCTCGAATGAGAAAGCTGTGGGTGGGTTCAAAGCGAACTATGGTGCCAACCCTTACGACGTGGCGGGCGTCAAACCCTACGCGCCGAAGATGACGACGCCTCCCACGGGCGCTGCGGCGAAGACAGCAGCAGCTCCGTCCAACATCGACAATCTGCTGGCGAAATACGCGCCGAAGGCCAAGTGATATGCCAACGCTTGATGAAATAGGGTCCGCCCTACAGGCTGCGCACGACGCAGGCAACGCTGGCGATGCACAGCAGCTCGCGGATGCCTACCGCGCGCAGCAGGCGGCCACGCCGCCGGAAGGTAAAGACCTCGGCCCCGTCGTCGCGGGCGTGCATGGCGCTCTTGATTCCGCGACCTTCGGGCTTGGGGACGAGGCACTCAGTAAGATGCTGCCGTCGTCCATGTACGCGACCTATAAAGCGAACGCAGAAGTCACAGGACAGGCGAACCCACTCAGCAGCCTCGCTGGAGAAGGCGCTGGCATGGTGCTTGGTGGCGGCCTGCTTGGCCTCACAGCCAAGGGACTACGCGCCGTGCCCGTCGCGGGCAAGCTCGTGCAGGCGGCGGAGTTGCAGAAGGCCCAGCCATTCAAGAATGCCGTGCGCATGGGCACCACGGGTGCAGCACTCAGCGGTGCGACCGCGGCAGCGTCGGGTGATGACCCCACGCAGGTTGGTATCTCGGCCGCACTTGGCGGTGTCGCCGGGCCAGTCGTCGGGACCGTGATCGGCAGCGGCGCGCGGATGATCGGCAGCGCCTCACAGAAGGCATGGCGGCTGATGGCGGACAAGATCGGGGAAGACCCAGATGTCATCCAGAGTGCAATGCAGAACTACCAAGCAGTCACCGGGCGCAACCCGTCGATGCCCGAAGTGCTGAACATGCAGTCGCGTGGCGAGCTACAGCAGGTGGCGCGCGCGAACCCCAATATCGCGGAGCCGTTGAACGCGCTCGATGCCAATCCGACACAAGCAGGGCTGACGCGCAATCGCCTGTCGGAAGCGCGGGATGCCAATTTCAAGTCTGCTGTCGATCCCATCCGCGACAATATCATCCCGCTCAATCCGAACGAGATGGACGTTCTGCAAAACGAAGTGCTGCCGGCCGTGAGCATCGCGAAGGCGTCGCCGCTGCGCAGCCAGATCGCGAACGATGTCAATCAAGGTGGTATCTCCGTCGGTGCGGCCGACACCATCCGCCAACGCCTATGGCAGCTTCACACGAGCAACCCCGGCCAGGGCTATGACGAGTTGGCGAAGCAGGTGCAACAGACCGCGGAGACCCGCGCGCCGAAATACGGCGATGCGATGGAGCAGTATCGCGCGGACAGCAGGTTCCTCGATGGCTTCAACCACTCCATGCAGGGCAAGTCCGAAGGCGACGCCGGGGACGGCCTTCTCCGTCCGGCACTGGCAACCGATGAAGGACAGGCGGGGCTGAAGCTCGGACAAGTGACGAAGCAAGGGCGTGACGCCATAGCGTCCGTAGCGCCGTCCAGCCTCGCCACCGATGACTCGGCATCCCAACTCGGCCACGCGGCAGGTGGCTCATTAGCGCATAGCCCGTCGATAGCAGCCTACCATCTCGCAAGCCTCACGGCCGCACGACTGCGGATGCCCCCCCAAGCAGCTGACCAGATCGGTAAGATGTTCTCCGACCCGTCGCAGACGCAGAACGCCATTGGGATGCTGCGCCAAGCTGGCGCCTCTAACCAGCAGATACGGAACCTCGCGATCGGCGGTGCAGCCGCGGCGGGCATGAACTTCGGCAACACGCAGAGTGGTGTCTCTACGGATGTTCCGGCTGCGGCCGTGACGGCAGCGCAGGACACGGGCGCAGGTGCCCGTGGCATATTCTCAGCATTTGGACAAGGCCCATGATATACGATCCCACCCACCCGGTCCATCACATCGTCAATATTGCCGTCTTCCTCTCCGCCCTGTGGTCGCCAGGCAGCCTCGGTGTCGTTCTGACCGTCTGTGGTATCGTCTGGTACTGTATCCTGATCGGCAAGGAAGTGCGTGGCTGGTTCAAGCGCCGCAAATAGCTGTTGCGTGGCACCGCGTCTTGTGACACAAAGCTCGCCTTAACATGGCGAGGAGACACAATGCCAGCGAAGCTCGTAATGGCGGATACAGACTGTAAATCGCTCATCAGCGCCCTGAAGGTGATGAAGGGGCGGCAGAAGGACACGGCTAAGGCGCTTGGGTTGTCGTGGGGGGCTTATCAGGCCCGTATTGCTATTGCAAAAGAGCGGTTCCCCACGGAGTTCGAGGCCGCGGCGCAGCACGCCAGTGCGTTCACACGCACGCTCGCCGAAGACGTGGCAGTACACGCCGAGAGGCGGGATACTGCTGCCGATAAAGCACGTCTCAAGGACGCGCTGAAAGAGATCGCGTCGCTGGAGCAGCGGATCAAAGATCTCGAATGGACTGCCAAGGGCACGTTCAAACCCGCGGCGTGGACGCTGCCGGAGCACAGCCGCAAGAAGCGCGAGCACACCCCCTACCTGCTGACCAGCGACGCCCAGATCGGTGAAGTCGTGCGCGCGGAGGAAACGGAGACCGGCTACGGTTACGACTCCGGCATCTATCGTGCGCGCTATCGCCACATGATCGACACGGTGATCTACCTTAGCGTCGAGCACAGCGGCCCGCAGTGGACCTACCCCGGCATTATCTACGCCCGTGGCGGCGATACCATCAGTGGTGGCATCCACGAGGAGCTGCGCGACACGGACGATCTGACGCCCATCCAGGCGTGCGAATGCGCCTTTGAGGAGGAGAGTGCCGGGATCGAGAAGCTGGCGGAAGCCTTCGGCCATGTGGACGTGAAAGCGCCGGGTGCGGCGGGCAACCACGACCGGCTGACGTTGAAGCCGCGCACCAAGGGCGCCGGCACCCACAGCTATGATCGCATGATCGGCTTCATGCTGCGCCACCATTTTCGTAAGGACAAGCGGGTGACGTTCCAGGTCTCCGAGTCCTATGACGTGCGGTTCCCCATTTATGACCAGACCATCCTCCTGACACACGGCGACCGCATGGGGTCCGCCGGCGGGACCGGCTTCATTGGTCCGATGGCGACCATCATGCGTGGCGCGCAGAAGGTGCTCATGGAGCAGGCGGCACTCGGCTACCACATCGACCGGGTGGACCATGGCCACTTCCACACGAGTGGTTACAATCGCTGGGTGTTGAGTAATGGCAGTATGCCTGGCTACTCCGAGTATGCAAAAAGCTATCGCATGCGGCCCGAGCCGCCGATCCAGATGCTGCTTTATCACCACCCTCGACATGGCGTCGTGGACATCAAGCCCATCAACCTTTTAGGGAGTGAGAAGAAGTGACCATCGGAAGCAACAGCGGCTTCGCCGCGAAAGAACTGACGGCCTTCGCCGCTCGCGTCGAGCGGCTGGAAGAGGAGAAGTCCGTCCTCGCCGAGGATATCAAGGAAGTTTACAGTGAGGCGAAATCGCGAGGCTTCGACCCGGCGATCCTCAAGAAGGCAATCCGTTTGCGCGCAATGCCCAAGGCGGAGCGCGAGCAGATGCAGGGGCTTGTCGATCTGTATATCGCGGCGCTTGAGGGCGCGGACGTAGCGGAGGTGCAGAAGTCCTATGAGGCTGGGGCATGAGCGGCGCGCGGCGAGGCAACACGACCTGGGATGCACGATCGCGCAAGCAGCTCGTAGACCTTCATAACAGCGGCGCGACGCCTGATGAATTGGGCGAGCGCTTCGGCCGGCCGCCGCGGGCATGTACCGCCGAACTCACGCGGATGAGGAAAGTGCAATGATCGAAACCACGCTGGCAGAGCGTGAGAAGACGCACGGGCGCTACCGTGAGAGCGCGGCGCTGGCTCAGACGCTCAAGCAAGTGGTGCGCGCCCACGCGGTGCGAAGTGCCGTGGCGCCGTACCAACTCGAAGCCATCGACATGATCCTGTTTAAGATCGCCCGCATCATCAGTGGCAATCCCGCACACGCCGACCATTGGCACGACGTGGCGGGCTACGCCACGCTGGTCCTCAAGGAGTTGGAGAAAAATGCAACCTAGCTCCTGGCTGTTCGACTTCCTGAAGAACTACGAGAAGTTCCGCCCGACGGCATACAAGCCGACGCCGAAGGACAAGTGGACGTGCGGCTACGGGCATACCAGCGGCGTGACGCAGTACACGGTCTGCACGATGAGCGAAGCGACCGAGTGGCTACAGCACGACACGGACAGCGCGGCGCTGGCGATCAATACGCACGTCACGGTGCCCCTGACACAGAGCCAGTTCGATGCGCTGTGCAGCTTCACCTTCAACTGCGGGATCGGCGCGTTCGTCGAGAGCACACTGCTGCGCAAGCTGAACGACCGTGACTATGGCGGCGCGGCTGCTGAGTTTCCCAAGTGGGATCACCAAGCGGGCACGGAGCTTCCTGGGCTGGAGAACCGGCGCGAGGCCGAGAAGAAGCGGTTTGAGACACCATGACCATTGATACTGCCCGGCTCCGAGCGTAAGAGGAAGGTACTATGAAGATTACGCGTGTATGGGCAATGCCTTCGGCGGAAACCTTTTCGATCCCGCCTATCGCAGAGTTTATCTCCCGTTGGCTGCACGGGGTCTCTGCTGACCCGTTCGCGCGTAATACCACCATAGCAACCTATACCAACGATCTAGACCCAGTGACGCGCGCCGCATTTCACATGGACGCCGCAGAGTTCTGCGCTTGTGGAACGCCGAACTCCCTGGACTCAGCATTGTTCGATCCCCCCTACTCGCCGCGCCAAATATCAGAATGTTATAAAGGAATCGGGCGCCCTGTGACTGGCAAAGGCACACAGAACGCGGCCCTGTATGCCCGCGTTCGTGATACCCTGGCTCCTCTCATAAAGCCAGAAGGCGTTGTGTTGTCGTTCGGCTGGAATAGCGCCGGCATGGGCAAAAAACGCGGCTTTGAGATTGAAGAAATTATGCTTGTCGCGCATGGTGGCGCCCACAACGATACGATCTGCGTTGCAGAACGAAAGCGTAAGAAGAACTAAATGGCTGTCTATTATAATGAAAACGACCCGTTTGCGGCCGCGTGGTTGTGCGAACTTATCAAGGAGAAACTGATCGCAGATGGAGACGTTGACACGCGAAGCATATGTGACGTTGCACCAGGCGATCTTGCAGGATTTACGCAACACCACTTCTTCGCCGGTATCGGAGGCTGGAGCTACGCACTCCGCCTCGCCGGGTGGCCAGATGACAGACCCGCATGGACAGGATCCTGCCCCTGCCAGCCTTTCAGCGCCGCGGGCAAGCGCCAAGGCGTTGCCGACAAGCGCCATCTCTGGCCCGATATGTGCCGCCTCGTCGCGGAGTGTCAGCCTGCAACAGTCTTTGGAGAGCAGGTTGCGAGCAAGGATGGCCGGGCATGGCTCTCCAGAGTACGCGCTGACCTGGAAGCACTGGGATATGCCGTCGGGGCAGCCGATATTTGCGCTGCGGGCGTCGGGGCGCCACACATCAGACAGCGGCTTTACTGGATGGCCCACGCCGAACGCAATCCCGGAGACCCGCGGCGGGTTGCAAACGAGCCCCGAGAAAGCGATGGAGCGCCGTCAGCAGGGGCACACTTTAAACCTGGACGATGCCGCGACGTTGGCGGGCTGGCCAACACCAATGGCGGGGTCGCCAGCGACGGAAACCTACAACGAAGCGGGGAACACGGACAGCAGCCGCAAGACGGTTGCGTTGGTGACGGGCTGGAACACGCCCCGCGCGACGGACGGGAGCAGCGGCGGCCCGCATCAGGCGAACGGGGCACTGAGCGCGGATGCTGGGCTGACAGCATCTTTATCCTCTGCGCAGACGGGAAGTCCCGCAGAGTCCCGGCCAACGAAGCGGGCGAGCTTGAACCCGCGCTTTTCCCTTTGGCTCATGGGGTTCCCAACCGCGTGGGCACACTGCGCGGAGCAGGTAATGCCATCGTCCCGCAAGTCGCGGCGGAGTTCGTCCGCGCTTACTTAGGCGACTGCACGTTCTCGTAAGTGTGCATCCCGGCCAGCCCCAACATCCCCATCAGCACAGGCGACACGGAGTTAAAGTCGAGCACCGGCATGGGCGTGGGGTGGCCGATCAGCGCCGTGAACCACGTCAGGAAAGGCGCACCGACGTAAACCCAGCCCATGATAGCTCCCATGATGTAGCCAATCGTCGGGCGCCAGTCGGCGGCATACTCACTCTTACCGGCCGCCTCCGCCTGATCCACGGCGAGCTGGCCCTTGGCAAGATTGGTCACGGCCGTAAGCTGTGCAAGCTCACCGTCCTGTTGCATCTTGGCCGCAGCGAGCTTGGCGGCTGCGGCTGCGGCTGGATCGGGAATCACGCGGTCGATGACCGTGTTAACCACGGGCATGAGGCCGCCGATGATGTCGTCAATCCCGAACATGGTGATACCTCAAACGAAAACGCTGCGCCATATCTCTACGACGCAGCGTCACGTTAGTCAACCAGCGGCGCGGGGATTAGCCGCCGGTGACGAACTCCATCAGGGAACGAGCGATCTCCAGGCCGTCGTCCAGTGTGGTTGAGGGGTCGGCGAAAGCGATGTGAAGCATCTGAATACGGGCGCCAAGCAGTTGGTCGGGCACAGCCGAGTCGTCGGAGGGTTGCTCCTTTACCTTCCGCGTCCGCTTGGCCGGTTGTGGCGCCGGTTCGCCGGATTGGGGCTGCTTTTGAAAAGCATCGTAAGCGGCTTGTGTGATCTCCTCGTTGGACCGCCCCGTATTGTGTACGACCTCGTGGACCTGCCCTTCGATCACCTGCGCGCCACCGAGGGTAGCCATGTGCTCACGAACGTCGGAGGAGAAGCCTCCCTGTACGCTGCCGGTCGTCAGAACCTCGTGCATCCGCTCCCGCTGGTCGGAACTCGCCGCAGGCTGCCCCGTGGGAGCCGGACTGCCCCATCCGCGGGGCTTTATAACCTCGGGCGTCGGCGCGCCTGTACGGGCTTCCTGCGCGGGCTGGGTGGTTGGTGCCGTTCCCCAGCCTTTGAACGCTCCAGTTGACGGCGCAGCGCCGCCTGCCGGGGCTTCACGCGACAATTTTGCTACCATTTCACTTCTCCGTGTTGCCGCATCTGCCCCGCGGGGAGGGTTATCTGCATCATGCAGAATCGAGTTCAGGCTGCGAAGCAGCCTAGTCTGTGTCGTGTCCTTGGCGTTTACCGCCTCCAGCGCCAGCTCGTCAATAGAATCTCGCACGACGAACAGGTGGTTGAAGATGCGCTGCGCGTCGTTGCCTTGCCGCCTGACGCGGCGGATGAACTGTAGGTAAAGCTCCAAGTCCCAAGTAGGCCCCATCCACGCGACGTGGGCGCACGCGCTCTGCTGGAGGTTAAGCCCGTGCGCGGCGCTGGCGGGGTGGGCCGCGAGGAACTGGATCCGCCCGGCGTTCCAGTCATCCACGATCTGCGCCGTCGCCTTCTCGCTCATGCCGGACGCCAGTACGGTCAGGCGATCGCCGAAGTGTGCTTGCAGCCGCGCCGCGTCGTGGCGGAACTCGTAGGCGAAAAGGAGCTGCTGACCGGCCAGCTCCTCCAGCAGATCGTCGATGGCTTCCAGCTTAATGTCGTGGATCACCGACACACTGTCTTTGTCGTCGCCCACATACACCGCGCCGTTCGCCATCTGCTTGAGCTTGCTGTACGTGGCCGCGGCGTTGGCCGCCGTCACGGTGCCCTCTGGGAGCGCTGCGAGCATGTCCTTCTTCATCTTGTTGTAAACGCCGCGCGCCTTGGCGTCGAGGTCGAGGAACCGGATGTCCTCCACCAGGGGCGGCAGCGTCAGATAGTCTTCCGCGCCCATGCGCAGCACGTAGGGGCGTATCCGCTCCTCGATGCGCTTCTCGGCCCCTGGCATGATTTCGTAGCTGAAGCCGTCATACCCGAGTGTGAAATACTGGTCGCGGAAGTGCGTGATATACTTGCCCAGCGCCGCGCCACCGTCGAGCAGGTGGAACTGCCCGAACAAGTCCATCAGGCCATTAGGTGCCGGCGTGCCGGTCAAGCCCCAATGGCCGCGCACGCCCTTGATTCGAGGGGCTAGGGCCTTGCTGCGCTCCGCCTGGTGGTTCTTGAACTTCGTCAGTTCGTCGATCGTCACAATGTCCCACGGCAGCGGGCGGCCAAAGAACTGCTTGGCGAGCCACATCACGCCTTCGGGGTTTATGAGCCAGATGTCGGAGGCGTCTTTCAGTCTCTCCTCTTTCTTCGCGCCGTGCAGCAGCGAGAAGCGCAGATGCCTGAACTGTGTCCACTTCTGGCCCTCCTGCCTCCACACTGTCTGACAGACACGTAGTGGCGCCACGACGAGCATTGTCTTCGCCGTGCCTGCGTTCTGGAGACGGCAGAACGCCTCAAGGACGATGGAGGTCTTTCCGAGACCAGGGTCGAGGAACAGCGCCGCGACGTGTTGCTTCAACAGGTGCTCCACCGCCCGCGCCTGGTACGGGTGAGGCAGCCAAGGCTGATGCGATGGCGCAGCGCGCCGTGTCGCTATCGTCGAACCACTCTGCGCGATAGCCCAACTCACGCAGTCTCTCCAGCTTGTTGTGCTGCAACGGTGTTGGGCCTTTTCCTGGCCGTTTGAACTCGATGAAGAAAGGCAGCCCGCCAGGCAAGAGAAACAGGTCGTCCGGACACCCAGACGTAACGCCGGGACGAAAGGCCATGCGGATATGCATTATTCCGTGGCGCTTGGCCCAAGCCACCACGGGATTGCGAACGCGCCCTTCCGGTGTCATACTTTTCCATACC
>VFSW01001118.1_pt1 | contig 40295 bp, 37 predicted proteins | sample 5358111 | NCBI WGS metagenome assembly VFSW01 (sample SAMN11554181, study PRJNA540505) | mine drainage metagenome | isolation source: sediment from site ElyBrook_90M | place: USA: Ely Copper Mine, Vershire, VT | collected 2017
TTTCATCCCCCCCCCCCCCCCCCCCGGACGTGTGGTGTGTGTTATACAAAACCCCCCGGGCGGCGGGGCCCGCTCGGCCCCCCGCCGCTGTTTGCGTCAAGCAGGGGAGCGCTAAAAGCGGATACCATCTTAGGTGTGATAGTAGAACCCTCTCGCTGGTAGGAACCTTCCCTTGTATTTGCGGGGCTGTCCCATAGTTTCCGCGAGTTTCAGAAAAGCGGACGGGTGAGGACGATAATACCAAAGGAATCCTGTCTCATGAGGAGAACCATCAATGGCGTCGGCATAGTAGAGGCATCCATAGCAGATTAAAACTCTTCTGCCCTCTCGAATATCGTCGATATTTAGGAACGCCTCCCAACCGTGGCTCGCGTCGGTCTCCGTTTGAAATACTTCGCCCGCTCCCACCGCGTAAATTGTGGAAACTTTCTCCACGCATTTGCTGAAATCCCCCTTGGATGGATAGTGGTCAACTTGAACGTGATCGAGTCGGAGTACGATTCGTGTGATAGGCGCTGGCCTCTTTCCAAAATTTTTGAAGGTGAAGCTGGCTTCGTCCATTTCCTTGATGTCATCAAAACCTTTCAAAGAAGCCTTTTAAATCAACAAATAGGGACGATCAGCATCAAGAGCGAGCTTCGCGATCCTAGTCGCCGCGTCGGTGGCAATGTGCATATCCTTCGTCGCAGTCACCAAACGATAGGTGAATATCGCCAAGTAGACTGTGGCGACCGACGTGATCAAGGTGAACAAGATTTGTAGGACGGTCTGAGCGCCAGCCCAGAAAGCGACCCCATCAAATTCCTTGCGTTCGCCGCGTTGCCGAATTTCTGCGGCTTTATTTTTTCCGCTTGAGGTCTCAATGGGCGGTTTAGTTGGCTCTGCAAACGTAGGCGCGGATGAACCTATGCCTTCAGGCTGTAGGGCTGCGAGGTTTCCCTTCCCGGGTCTGTGGAGTGACGTGGTCGTTTGTGGGCCTTGGACTTGGGTTTTGCGCGATTCCGTTTGGTACGGCCCCAATTAGTGAAACCAAAAACGTCAGAATCAACAGAATTGAATTGGATATCGAGCGCATCTTTGTGGTCCCCTTCCGGTGCGAGAAGAGGCTAAGGGGTTAGGCCTCAGTACCGACGCAGCTTCGCCCGCTCGATCCGCCTCGAGATTTGCGCCCCAGAAAAGTCCGTTCCTAACGCGCACCGCTTCATGAAGAAGCTCATGCGCTCAAAACGGGCGGTCGCCGTCGATGGTGATGCGTTCCATTCGGCGCGGCGCGGTCTTATTGTCGGCGCATACGCGATGCTGCGTGCAGCGGTTGTCCCACATCGCAATCGAGTTCGGCTGCCATCGGAAGCGGCAACTGAAATCCGGAGTCTCGATGTGCCGGTAGAGGAAGTTCAACAGCGCGCCACTCTCCAGCGGCTTCATCCCCTTGATCGATGCGGTGAAGGTGGAATTGACGAAGAGCCCTTTCCGCCCCGTCTCCGGATGGGTTCTCACAACCGGATGTTCGGTGGAAAGCACCTTCGGCGCCCGCTTGCCGCCGATGTGTTCGGTTTTGTAATCCGATCGCGAGAAAGTCCTGGCAGTATCGTGAATCGCGACGAGGTCGGAGAGCAGATGCTGCATCTTGTCGGACAGGCCTTCGTACGCCGCGTACATGCTTGCCCACATCGTGTCACCGCCGAACTCCGGCGCGACGACGCATTTGAGGACCGAGCCGAGCGGCGGGCTATCCACAAAAGTCACATCGCTATGCCACGCTTCGGCTACATAAGGATGTTGCGCGTCGCTCTCCAGCACCACAAATTCCGGATGTCCCAAGTCTCTGAGCGGCTGCAGGAACGGATGAATCTGCAACGTGCCGAAGCGACGCCCGAAGTTCTTATGCTCCTCGCGCGTGATTTCCTGGTCGCGGAAAAACAGCACCTGATGCTCGAGGAACGCCGCGCGCACTTGCGCGAACGTATCCTCGTCTATGCGACCGAGATGAACTCCCTCGACCTCGGCGCCCAACGCGCCTGCCATCCGCTTAACCGAGATTTTCTGACCCGCGTTCATGGAACCTTCCTTTCGGTCTGGTTCCCCTTCTCTCAAGGGAAGGGGTTAGGGGTTAGGTCTAGTATCGATGCAGCCGCGCGAGGCGATCCGCATGATAATTCGCGTCGCCGAACAGCTCGTTACACACCCGCACGCGCTTCATGAAGAAGCCCATGTCGAACTCATCGGTCATCCCGATGCCGCCATGCATCTGCACGCCTTCCTGCACCGCGCGCGTCGCGCTGGTGCCCGCACGCGCCTTCGCGACCGATACGATCGCGCTCGCCTTGTCGAATGATTCATCGAGGGTTTGTAGCGCCTTCAGCACGACGGAGCGGGTGACTTCGAGTTCGCAGTAGAGGTCCGCCGCGCGATGCTGCAAGGCTTGGAACTCTCCGATGAGTTTGCCGAACTGCTTGCGCTCGCGCAGATAGGTCACCGTGCGATCGAAGGCTTCCTGGCTCGCGCCGACGAGCTCCGATGCGAGCGCGGCGCGGCCAACATTCAACGTGCCTTCGAGCGTGGTCCACCCGGCGTCAACCTGGCCGAGGACCACCGCATCGGCGCCGACGCTGACATTGTCGAAGCTGAGCCGCGCGGCATTATGCGTATCGACCATCGGCGTGCGCTCAGCCTTGATGCCCTTCGATTTCCCATCGACGAGGAACAGCGTGAGCCCTTTCGTATCACCGGGCGCGCCAGAGGTTCGCGCAACCACAATGATGAGATCCGCAACGTGCCCATCGAGGACGAAGGTCTTCGCGCCCTTAAGGGTGAAGCCATTGCCCGAGCGCGTCGCGGCCAGCGCGGTTTTCTCCGGGCGATGCTTCGAGGATTCATCGACCGCGAGCGTCGCGATTAAATCGCCGCTCGCGATTTTCGGAAGATATGCGCTCTTCTGCTTGTCGGTGCCGGCGCGCGCGCGCGCGATCGCACTCGCGGCGAGCACCGCGGTTGAAAGAAATGGCGATGGGGTCAGCGTGCGCCCGAGCTCCTCCATCACCACGCCGACCTCGACGTGGCCGAGGCCGAGTCCGCCGTGGTCGTGCGGAATCAGGATGCCGGCCCATCCGAGGTCGATAAATTCCTTCCATAGCGGCCGCGAAAATCCTGTCCCATCTTTGCTGTCGCGCAGTTGGCGCAAATGCGCGATGGGCGCGTTCTTGCTCAAAAAGCCGCGCGCATGATCGCGCAGCATGTTCTGTTCGTCGTTATGTACTAGCGGCATCTTGACTCCCGCCCCCCTCACTCTTGTCTCTCCCCGAGGGAGAGAAGGTGAAGGAAAGCAGCCGTTTTCGGATCTTTAAGCGCCCGGCAATCCGAGAATTCGTTTCGCAATGATGTTGAGCTGGACCTCGCTGGTCCCACCTTCGATGGAGTTGGCTTTCGAGCGCAGCCACGCACGCGCGGTGAAGCCGTCGCGCGAGCGCTCGCCCTCCCATTCCAGTGCATCGGAGCCGCCGGCCGACATCGCCAGTTCCATCCGACGCTTGTTGAGCTCGGTGCCGTAATATTTCAGCAGCGAGGAAATTGCGGGATGCGCCTTGCCGGTCTTCGCCATGTCGCCGACGCGCTCCATCGTGAGCTTGAAGGCGAGCGCATCAATTTCGTAGGAAGCGATTTGTCCGCGCAGCACGGTATCCGCGAGGACGCCATTCTCGAGGCCGACCGACTCGGCCGCGATCTGTCCGAGCGAGCGCCCTTCCGAGGTGCGGCCCATCCCGCCGATCATGTCGCGCTCGTGGGTGAGCAGGTACTTCGCGATGTCCCATCCCTTGTTCATGGTGCCGACGAGATTTTCTCGCGGGACAGTGACGTCGTCGAAAAATGTCTGGCAGAACGGCGAGGAGCCCGAGATCAGCGTGATTGGCTTGGTGGACACGCCTGCGCTTTCCATATCGAACAGCAAGAAGCTGATGCCTTCGTGCTTGGGCGCGTTGGGATCGGTCCGCACGAGGCAGAAAATCCAGTCGGCCTTGTCCGCGTATGAGGTCCAGATCTTCGAGCCATTGACGACGAAGTGATCGCCCTGCAATTCCGCGCGCGTTTGCAGCGACGCGAGATCGGAGCCGGCTCCGGGCTCGGAATATCCCTGGCACCAGCGAATTTCGCCGCGTGCGATTTTCGGCAAATGCTCCTTCTTCTGCGCCTCGTTGCCGTATTTCAACAGCGCCGGGCCGAGCATCCAGATGCCGAAGCTGTCCAGCGGCGAGCGGCATCCGAGCGCGGCCATTTCCTGGCGCAGGATTTTCGCCTCGTCACGCGAGAGCCCGCCGCCGCCGTACTCACACGGCCATTCGGGCACCGTCCAGCCCTTGGCGGCCATGCGCTCCATCCATTGCTTTTGCGCATCGGACTTGAAGGTCACATGCCTGCCGCCCCAGCAGGTATCATCTTCGCTCAGTGCGGGCGTGCGCATCTCCGGAGGACAATTGGCCTCCAGCCAGGCGTGGGTTTCTTGGCGAAAGGTTTCGAGGTCGCTCATAGCTGCGATCCGCTCCTCATAATGTGGCGTATTTTCGCGATCATTATGGCTGTGTAACAAAAAGAAGTGTAGCGGCGAACTTCGGTCCGAAATCGTTGACGCGCCGGGCTCGATCCACATAGAAACGCGAAACGTAACGCGTGACACTCTTCCCTGGGTGCTCAAGAGCCTTGCCCACAAGAAGGACTCCGGCAGAACCAGAGCGCGGTATCCGCGCAACTGATACGATATGCGGGAATCGGCAAAGGGAGGAAGTACAGGCTCCCCCTCTCTACCTATCCCGATCGGACGTTGACTGGTGAATATCCCTAACGAGTACTAGGTAGTGCTCGTGGGCTACCGGCCTGCCTGTTCACGTCTGCCGCTTATTTTGCCGGCGGTCTATTTTTCTTTCGCGCCCACATGCCCGCCTACCACACTAACAAGTGGCAGGTCCGTTTGTAGATAAACGGCGCGTTCGACTTTTTGCTCCCAGATGTGCCAGATGAATCAGACGACCCGCCCGCGACACGCGCGGCCAAATGCGAGGTGCAAGATGGCTGATTCCAAAGCTCGACGAATGTGGGCTCTGCCCGGCGCGCAACTTTCCGCGCCAATGTCGCTCCTGATGCAGGGCGGCGACAACACCGTAATCGATCTTCCATGTCCGTCTTTTCTAATCGAACATCCCAAGGGCTTGGTGCTGTTCGACACCGGCTGCAATCCCAAAGTCATCGACGATGCGGTCGGGTACTGGGGCCCAATGGCGGAGCATCTGCCGCTGGTCTGGAAAAAATCCGACACCCTCGATCAGCAAATCAGGAATGTCGGCTACAAACCGGAAGACGTGAAATACGTCATCCTGTCGCATGCGCATCTCGATCACGCGGGCGGCATGACTTACTTTCCGAAGGCGAAGTTTCTCGCCGGAAAAAACGAAATTCGTTACGCCTACTGGCCCGAGGCGGAGAAGCGCTGGGCGTTCATCCTGAACGACTACATCCCGACCCGCGGTTACGACTGGCTCGAGCTAGATCAGGACTTCGATCTCTTTGGCGATGGCGCGTTGAAGTTTCTCCTCACTCCCGGCCATACCCCGGGCGAATGCTCGCTGTTGGTTAATCTGCCGAGTCAGAAGTTCCTGCTCACCGGCGATACGGTTCACGTCCGCCAGGCGGTCGGCCCGGAGGCGACGATGCCGCTTGATGTCGACCCGATTCAGTCGGTGATTTCGATCAAGCGCATCAAGGCGATCCGCGACATGCACGACGCGACGATGTGGATCACGCATGATCCGCTGGATTGGAAAGAACATCCGCACAAGGTCGAGTAGAACGATGCCGATTTACGAATGGCAATGCGCCTCGGGCATTTCTTCGAGGTCCTGGAATTGACCGGTGCCGCGAACCGACGCCCACGATGTCCAAGCTGCGGTGAAAAATCCGAGCGGGTCATTTCGACCTTCGCGATTCACGGCGGCGCATCGATCGCGACGGCCACGGAAAGGGCGGCCGCTCGCGAAGTAGATGTCACCAGTCTCAAACTCCCCAACGCCGTGCGGCTCTGCGGGATGGACGACTACTCGGCGACGCGGTTGGCCGCACATAAGCTCGGGCGCGGCAACGAATTCGACGACAAGATGGCATCGCGCAAGGAGCGGCAGAGTGCACGCGGGGAAGCGCCGAAGAAGAAAGCAACGGCGCATCAACATAAGCATCATTCTCATTAGCAAAGAGACGCGAAGATGATTGGACTCAAGGAACAGACGGTGCGTGGCGCGAAGTCGATCGCGGAGCTGCGCGCGAAGCATAAGTGGAACGTGCCGGCCGACTACAATGTCGTAATCGATTGCCTCGATCGGTACACCGAGCTTCGCGACAAACTCGCGCTAGTTTACGAAGACGACGAAGGCCATACCGCGCGCTACACCTTCGGCCAGATGATCGAGGCCTCGAAGCGCTTTGCCAATGCGCTGCGAGGAATCGGCATCGATCGCGGCGACGTGGTCGCGATTCATACGCCGCAACGTCCGGAGACGGCAATCGCGCATATGGCGCTCTACCGCCTCGGCGCGATCGCGCTACCGATTTCAAAACTCTTCGGTCCCGACGCGTTGCAGTATCGCCTCGACAACAGTTCGGCGAAAGCGATCCTGATGGAGCCCGAGACGGTCGGGAAAGTGGACGCGGTCGATCGCAAGATCCTTCCGAACTTCAAGCACGTCATCGTGACCGATGGCGCGAAGGGCGGACTCAGCTTCGACGAGTTGCTGAGTAAAGGCGCTTCGTCCTTTACCATGGGAAAATCGAGCGCCGAGGATCCGGTTCTGTTGATGTACACCTCGGGTACCACCGGCAATCCCAAGGGCGTGCTGCACGTCGCGCGCTATGTGCTGGGCCACAACGGCATCGATTATTCTTACAACTATTTACGAGATGGCGACCTTTACTACAGTCCGGCGGATTGGGCGTGGGCAGGCGGTCTGCTCGACGGATTGCTTGCGATTTGGCCCTATGGAATTCCCGTGCTCGCGTATCGCAGCAGGGCGCGCTTCGATCCCGATATCGCATTCCGGCTGTTGGAAAAGCACGGCGCCACAGTCGGTCTCTATCCGCCGACGGCGCTCAAGGTGCTGCGCGAGGTCAGTAAGCCTCGCGAGAAGTACAAGCAATTGAAACTGCGATGCATCGTGAGCGGCGCCGAGCCGGTGAGTCCGCAACTCGCGAAATGGGTTGACGAGGAGTTGCAGGTCGAGTTCAACCAGGCCTTCGGGCAGACTGAGGCGAACTACTTCATCGGCACCATCAGTGCGATCGAAAAAGCGCGCCTCGAGCCGCTAGGCAAGGCGTATCCAGGACATGATGTTACGATCGTCTCGCCCGAAGGCATTCCGGTGAAGACCGGCGACAGCGGTGAAATCGCGATTCGTCGCGATTCTCCGGTCGTGATGCGCGAGTACTGGAAGAATCCCGCCGCGATGAATGACAAGTTCAAAGGCGAATGGTGCATGACCGGTGACCTCGGTCACATGGACGATGAAGGCTACGTTTATTTCGCGGGTCGCAACGACGACGTGATAAAGAGCTCCGGCTATCGCATCGGGCCTTCGGAAATCGAGGCGAAGATCATGGAGCATAAGTCGGTCGCGTCGTGCGCGGTGATCGGCGTGCCCGATCCTCAGCGCGGCCAGGCGATCAAGGCATTCGTGAAACTGCTGCCGGGTTTCACGCCCTCGGATGAGATGATCAAAGAAATCCAGCTGCACGTGAAAACCCGCCTCGCCGCGCACGAGGCGCCGCGCGAGTTCGAGTTCATGGATGAATTCCCCTCCACGGTGACCGGTAAGATCATGCGGCGCGAGTTACGCGCGCGCGAAGATGCAAAGAAAAGCGTGAAGCCTTAGCTCGCGCGAAGGAAGCAGCCATGATCGAGATTGGAGTATTCCAAAACGGCGCGAGCGATCTTCCCGTCCTCAGAACTCCAAGCGGCGTATGCGTTAACGATGGCAACCTCGCCGAGGTTCATGAATCCAATCAGCGCCTGCTGGTGAGCCAGGTTCGTCAAGGCATTCTCGCCGACAAACTCGGCTTCAACTATTACTTCATGACCGAACATCACTTCCAGCCGGAAGGCGCGGAGTTCAGTCCGAATCCGTTGCTGGCGGAAACCGCGATCGCCTCGCGCACCAAGCAAATTCGCCTTGGACAGGCCGCAAACATCGTGACCTGGTGGCATCCGGTGCGAATCGCCGAGCAGGCCGCGATGCTCGATGTGTTGAGCGGCGGGCGTCTCGAATTCGGCATTGGCCGCGGCTATCAGCCACGCGAAGCGGAGGTCTTCGGCTGGCCATTCGCAACGATCCAGGATCAGGAGCGCAACCGCGCCTACTACCAGGAAGCGTACGAAATCATCATGAAGTGCTGGACGCAGCCGTCGTTCTCGCATCAGGGGCAGTTCTTTACGATTCCGCCGGTGTTCACGCGCTGGAACCATCAGCAGACGATTGCGTATTTCGAATCGGGCAAGGCCGGGCGCAAGCTCGAAGAGGTGCTGAAGATCGGCGCGCCGGATCCCTACGGCGGTCCCAACCCGGTGATGCAAAGCGCAACGACGCTGAAGGAGTTGCAGGTTTTCCCTCAGCCGCTGCAGCGCCCACATCCGCAAATGTGGGAGCCGCTGACGACTGAGCGATCGATCAAATGGGCGGCGGAGCGCGGCCTCAACGGATACTTCATCGTCGAACCCAACTCGCGCCTCAAGAAAAATGTCGAGATCTTTTATCGCGAGTCGGAGAAGGCCGGATGGCCGGATCGACTCGGACGCGGACGCCTCAAATATGGATGGGATTCCGAAAAGCGGCGCGGCGTCCTCACCGGTCGCTACATCCATCTGGTGTTGCCCGGGCAGAGCCGCGAGCGCGAGCTCAAGCGCTACTGCGATGCCCTCGAGGTGCAGTGGGATTACTACGGGCCGTTCGGTTTTGCGTCAGTACTCGCGGATGCGGATGAGGAGAAGCTTGATCCTGCGAAGCGAGTGCCGCCCGAGTTGCTGCTCAAGAAAGAAGTCGCGCTGTTTGGCACTCCGTCGGAAGTGACGGCGCAGATCATGCGCATCAAGGAGAGCTGCGGCTACGAAGATTTCGCCTTCAACGCGTGGTTCGAGAAGGGCGGCTTCAGCACCACCGAGGTTGAGGATCAGATGCAGTACTTCGCCGAAGAAGTGAAGCCTCAACTGGCGCGCGCATGCGGCGGCCAGGTGCAGAATCCGCAACTCGGGCTGAGCTTCGAATAGCGAGGCTGCTCACTTCGAGCGTTGTTCATCGAAAGTTCGATCGATGCGATCGAAGCGGCGACGAAGAAACTCGCGGCTTTCCTGGTGCGGCAAAATGTAGAGGCGGTTGGCGGTGACCGCGTCGACGACCTGCGCGGCGACCTCGTTGACCTGAAGCACGCGACCGGCGAGGTTGACGTTTGCCGCGCCTTGAGGCTGTACGCCTGGCGATGCCTCAGCGCCGCCGAAATCCGCCGCACGGTTGCGTTCCGAGGTGCCGATGTTGGTTTCCACCCGCATCGGACATAGCACCGATACTCCTATGTCGTGTTGGCGAGTCTCGCGGCGCAGCACTTCCGCGAGTGCGACGACTCCATACTTCGCAACGCAATACGGTCCGAGGCCTTCGTTGGGGACCAGTCCAGCGAACGACGCGGTGAAGAGCATATGGCCGCCCTGACGCTGCTCGATCATGCGTGGCAGGAAAACCTCGACACCGTGAATGGGCCCCCATAAATCCACCTTGATGATCCATTCCCAATCGGAATGCTTCATCGAGGTGATCGGGCCGCCCACGGCAACACCGGCGTTGTTGAACACGATGTGGACCGCGCCCATCTTTGAAAATGCCTCATCGGCGAGATGCTGCACCGACGCGAGGTTCGCGACATCGCACACGACGCCCTCGACCTTCGCGCCCGAGGACGAGAGTGCGGCGACAGCTTTGTCGAGCGCGGCGGCTTCGATGTCCGCGATGACGATTCTAGCGCCCTTCGCGGCGAGTGCCCTCGCAGTTGCGAATCCGATCCCGCTTGCTCCGCCGGTGATGACGGCGACTTTACCAGTGAGGTTTTCCATGCCTCCGTATACATCGACGGATGCTATCGCGCGAGCCCGGGAAGGAGTTGCGCCAGCCCGCCGACGATAAATTCCACCGCGACCGCGGCGAGCACCAGCCCAAGCAGGCGGCTGATGATGTTGATGCCCGTCTTGCCCAGAAGCTTGCGAATCGGATCGGCCATCCGCAGCGAAATCCACACCGCGAGTCCAACGAAGAGACCCGCGAAAACCAGAAAGCCCGTGTCATACGCGTCCTTTGCCTGATGCGCGTAGATGACGATCGTGCTGATGGCGCCGGGTCCTGCAAGCAGAGGAATTCCTAGCGGCACCACCGCAGGATCCTCCTTTTCGGTTCCCTCCTGCACTTCCTCCGGCGTGCTGACCGTCCTGCTGAGGCGCGCATTCAGCATCGAAATCGCCATCAGCAGGATGACGATGCCGCCGCCGACGCGAAACGATGCGATGCTGACACCGAACACATGTAACAGGGGTTCTCCAATGACCACCGAAAGCATCAACACGGTTGCGACGGTAATCGCCGTGATGTTGGCGGTGCGTTTGCGCTCCGCGCTGCTTTGACCCGCAGTGAGCGTGATGAAGATCGGAATCGTCGCCAGCGGGTCAGTGATAACGATCAATGCGGTGGCGATTTCCGCGCTGGTTCTCCAATCCTGCATCGTCCTGCCATACCTCGTGCTCCGGCATTGCCAAACAAGTCCGAAGTTAGGATAACCAGCATCGGTCGGGAGGAGAATCATGCGAGTACAGGTTGGCGATGGACGGCTGTTTTTCGATGTTGAGGGCGCGAAGTTTGTGCCCGACGGTCCAAAGATGCGCGAGCGACCCACGCTGCTGTTGCTCCACGGCGGTCCAGGATTCGACCATTCGAATTTCAAACCGGATTTGAGCCCGCTCGCCGAAGTTGCGCAGGTCGTCTACCTCGATCATCGCAGCAACGGCCGCAGCGATCGCACGCCGCCCGATCGATGGACGCTCGCGAACTGGGCCGACGACGTGCGCACGTTTTGCGAGGCGCTGGAGATCGAAAAGCCGATCGTGATGGGAACCTCATTCGGCGGCTTCGTCGCGCAGGCTTATGGCACCCGGCATCCTGATCATCCCGGCAAACTCATTTTTTGCACCACCTCGGCGCGGTGGCGCCTGCCGCGAGTTCTCGATGTGTTCGAGCGCCTTGGCGGCAAGGAAGCGCGGGAGGCCGCGAAGAATTATTGGGAGAATCCCAGCGCGGAAACCGTCGCTGATTACATTCGCGTATGCATCCCGCTGTACAACCACAACCGGCGCGGCAGCGAGATGTTCACCCGCAGCGTGATGGACATGGAGGTGGTGCTTGACTTTCCGCGCCGCGAGCAGACCAAATTTGATTTTCTGCCGGACCTGAAACGCATCAAATGCCCCACGCTGGTGCTCGGTGGCGAGGACGATCCGATCACACCAGTCGAGGATTCAGAGGACATCGCCGCGGCGCTTCCAAAGGAGCTGGTGCGCTTCGAGAGGTTTCCCACCACCGGCCACGGCATCGTCAATGACTCGCCGGAGCGCTTCATCCAAGTGCTGAAGGAGTTCGTGACCGGCTGAAATTGCCCTCGCGCGACGGGGTTTTATAGCGGCTTCGGCACCGTTATCATCGTGGTTCTGGTGCATGATCAATGGGGCCACCTCGGCATGCGCCTGCGTGGATGGACAATTCGCCTAACAGCCAGGCGGCCGGGCCGCCGACAAATCCGAAGCGCATCCTTATCATCCTTAATGGTGCGATTGGCGATGTGGTCCGCGCCTTGCCGCTGCTCGGCCGGATCCGCCGCGAGTTTCCGACCGCGCATATCGGATGGGCCATCGAACCCAAATCGGCGCCGATACTCGAAGCGCATCCGTGGCTGGATGAGACGATTCTCTACGATCGCCGCCGCGCACCGTGGTCCTTCGCGCCATTTCTGAAACGCGTGCACGATGGACACTTCGATCTCGCGATCGATCTGCAGCGACATCTTAAGAGCGGAATCATCTCGATGGTTTCCGGCGCTCGCGAGCGGATTGGATTCAGTTCTGAAAACACCAAGGAACTGAATCATTGGTTTTCGACGCGCCGAATCGAGGCTCAGCCGGAGATGCGGTTGAAGCTTCTCCAATATCAGGCCTTCGGCGATATGCTCGGATTGCCTCCTGCTCCAATCGAATTCGGCCTCGCAGCTTCGGCGGCGGAGCGCGAGCGTGCGCGCGAGCGCCTGAAGGATGCGCCGCGGCCGCTGCTTGGCGTCATTCTTGGCTCCTCGTGGCCGAGCCGGATCTATTTCCCCAAGTCGGTAGCGGCGGTGATCCGCGGAATATGCGATCGAAGCACCGTCAATGGCGATGGTTCGGCATTTTTTCCATTGCTGCTCGGCGGGCCGGATGAAATCGCGCTGGCTTCCGAGGTGATGCGCGAGCTGGGCAGCATCGAAGCGTTCAACCTCGCGGGCAGGACCTCGCTGCGCGATCTGATCGCGATTTTTCCCGAATGCGATGCTGCGTTTGGTCCCGACTCCGGCCCGATGCATATCGCCGCCGCGGTCGGATGCCCGGTCGTCTCGCTCTGGGGCGCGACTTCGCCACAGCGCTCCGCGCCGTGGGGCTTTGACGATTTGGCTATTAGCGGCGACATCCCGTGTCACCCCTGCTATTTGCGGACCTGCCCGATCGGCCGCGAATGTATGCATCGCATCGCGCCGCAAATGGTCATCGACGCTTTGCATCGCGCGCGGCATCGAAGCGGCGAGGCAGTAGCCGCACCCGCGATCGTCGGCGGAGCTTTGTGATGATTCGCGCGGCGGGCGAGCGTTTCGAATTGGGCCAATGGAGCTTCGTCGTGCCCGAAAGCGCCGGCAATCTGCCTGCGCGATTGCGAAAGGATCTGGTCGATAACACGGCGGCAGCGCTCGATGGAAAACGGGGCCCACCGTTTCGCCGCTCGCGCCATGCGACGACGTGGAGAATTCGGATCGTCGGACTCAGCGGCGAACCCATCAACGTCTTCGTAAAACAGGTCGATCCTCCTCGAGGCCTCGCATCACGTGCCAAGGCCGCATTCCGCGCGAAACGCTCCGAGCACGTACTGCGAATTTCGGAGGATCTCCGCCGCGATAATTTTGGAGTGCCTCAAGTCCTGCTCATTGGAGTAAAACCCCAGAGCGGGCACGAAGTTATCGTGATGCGCCAGGCGCCCGGCTTTATGCTGACCAGATGGATGAACCCGATGCATCACAGGGATGTCACGCTACGCCGCCGAATCCTGTACAAGCTCGGTGCGGAAGTAGGCAGGCTGCACCTCGCCGGATATATCCACGGCGATCTCACGCCCTACAACATCTTCGCGACCGACGATTCTGATGTAGCGATAACTTTCATTGATCATGAGGGTACACAAAAAATTTCGCGCGCGAGCCTTAATGTCGCACGCAACCGGTTGCGCAACCTCGTCCAACTTGGACATTTCAATATCCCCGGCGTATCGCGAACCGACAAAATGCGAGTTTTTGTCAGCTATGCTGCTAAGGCAGGTCTTACCAGAGTAGCCTCGCGTCGCGGGTTGGCGAGACTCATACGGATGATCGCGCGGCGGCGCAAACGCGATCGCGCGATCAAGCGCGATGCGCCGCAACCTGCGATAATCGCTGAGGAGGGTGGCGCCCGGAGCTGATGGCTGATCCGATCAAAATATCGGTCGTGATACCGGTCTATAACGAGGTGAAAACGATTGGTGAGGTCATCAATCGGGTGCTCAACTGCGGCTTCGATGCCGAAGTCATCGTGGTCGATGACGCCTCAACCGACGGTACCCGTGAGTTCCTCCAGAACTTTCAGCACAGCAACGTGAGGGTTTTTTATCATTCCAAAAATCGCGGCAAAGGCGCGGCGCTGCGAATGGGTTTCGCGGCGGCTTCGAATCCATATGTCTTCGTGCAGGACGCCGACCTCGAATATGATCCAAATGACTATCAGGCGATGATCAAGCCGCTGATTGATGGGCGTGCCGACATGGTCTATGGCTCGCGGTTCCTCGGCGGGCCTCATCGCGTGCTGCTGTACTGGCATTACCTCGGCAATCGGCTCATTACCCTCGTCTCAAACATTGTGAGCGACATGAACCTGAGTGACATGGAAACCGGAATGAAAGCGTTCGCGCGCGACAAACTTTTGCAACTGCGGCTCAGCGCGAACCGCTTTACCTTTGAACCCGAGATCACCGTCAAAGCGAGCCGCGCACGGTGGCGAATATACGAGGTTCCGGTTTCATACTCGGGACGCACCTACGATGAGGGCAAGAAGATCGGTTGGCGCGACGCCATCACCGCCATTTGCGCGATCGTCTACTACAGGTTCCTCGATTGATTGCGGATACTAACCATCGGCTCGATCGAGCTGTCGAGGTAGGTAAATCGAACCAACTACGCGGTAGTCAAGTGGCAAACTGTGCGCAGAAACCCTTGCGCATCCTCGGTGTCGATCCCGAGCTTGGATTTGCGGGCGGCGAGACTCAAGTGCTCGGGCTCACGGCCAGGTTGTTCCGCGACGGACATCATGCGGAACTCGCCTGCGACCCGCGAGGACGGCTCTGGGAGCGCGCGCGCATTGAGGGCATCGAGTGTCATGCGCTATCGATTCGCAATGCGGTCGATTTCGCCGCTGGGCTGCGCCTGCGAAATCTTCTTTCTCGCGCGGACTATGACATCGTGCACTTTCATACCTCGCGCGCGCATTCGATGGCGCCCTTTGCGCGAGGCCACGCGCGCGCTCTCATCGTGACCCGCCGCATGGATTACCGGCCCAACCGGCTGTTCGCACCGTATCTATATAATCGCGCCGTAGATGCGGTTGCGGCGATTTCTGGCGGAGTTGCCGATTCGTTGGGCGAGGCCGGCGTTGCGCGCGATCATGTGGAGATCATCCCATCCGGCGTGGATTGCGAGCACTTTCGGCCAGCGACTCCTGCCGAGCGCGACGCGGCTCGCGCGCGCCTCGCCATCAAGCGCGATGATTTTCTGGTGGGGACAGTGGGCATGCTCGAGGAACGGAAGGGACATCGCTACCTGCTCGAGGCAATCGCGACATTGAATCGCGCGCGCGGTGAGGCATCGCGAATCAAATGCGCGATCGCGGGCGACGGTGCGAAGCGCGATGAACTCGCTTATCTCGCGCAAGATAAGGCAATCGCCAACGACACTCTATTTTTGGGCATGATTGCCGATTCACGCCAGCTACTTGATGCACTCGACGTTTTCGTGTTTCCCTCGCTCAAGGAAGGTCTCGGAGTGGCTCTGCTCGAAGCGATGGGGTGCGGGTTGCCTGTTATCGCGACTCGCGCAGGGGGAGTAATTGATGTTATCGAAGACGCTCGCAACGGCATGATGGTGGCGCCCGGCGACGCGATGTCGATTGCCGATGCGATCGAAGCTTTGGCGAAGGACGCGCCGCGCCGCGCGCAATTGGCTGCCGCGGGGAGGCTTCGCGTCATCGAGAATTTCTCCATGGATGCGATGACGCGTAAAACAATCGATCTTTACCGGGCCTGCCTGGCGAGGCGGGCACCTGATGCACAAGGGGCCAGGCACTAGATGCGCAGTATGACAGGGTTCGGGCGCGCCCATATCGAGCGCGACGGGGTCCGGGTGGTCGCGGAAGTTCGTGCGCTCAATCAGCGGTTTTTTGAGTTGAAGCTCAGTCTTCCCCGCGGATGGGGCGAGCACGAAGCACAAGTGCGCAAGATGGTTCAGGGGATGGTTTCGCGCGGACGCGTCGAAGTATTCATGCGCTACACCGCGACCAAGGCGCCGCTGGTTAAGCTGCAAGTCAACGAAAAATTGGCGAAACTATACATCACCGAACTGCGCCGGCTGGGAAAGCAGCTGAACCTCAACGGACGCCTCGGCATGGAAACCATCATGCAGCGCCCGGAGATTTTCCACGTCATCGAGGATGAGGATGATCAGATTCATCATGGCGTCAAAATCGGATTCGAGGCCCTAGACCAAGCGCTGAAGAAACTCGAGGCCGAGCGTATCCGCGAGGGTAACAGCCTCAAACGCGACTTCGGGCGGCGCATCAAGAAGATCCTTTCGGCAGTTCCCAAAATCGAACAGCTCTCCGGCGCGACTCGCGCCGAAGTCCTGGCCAGCTTCCAGTCTCGGGTGAAGGAGTTGCTCGCCGAGTTGCCGGTCAATGAAAAGCGCCTCTATGAGGAGGCGGCGGGCGCGGCGCAACGTGGTGACATTACTGAGGAGCTGACCCGCCTCCGCATCCATCTGGAGGCGCTGAAGGAGCTGCTCGATCGGACCGAGCCGGTCGGCAAATCCATCGAGTTCCTGCTTCAGGAAATCAATCGCGAAGTGAATACGATGGGTTCCAAATCGCAAAATGCCGGACTCTCGCAACTGACCGTCGAAGTCAAAGGTGAGACCGAAAAGATGCGCGAGCAGGTGCAGAACGTCGAATGATGCGCACCCAGCGGAGCGATTCAGAAGCAGATTTGCGAGTGATGCGACTTTCATATTAGTGTCTTTAATGACGAATTTGCCTCCCAGACGCGGTATAGTTTTTATCCTGTCTGCTCCATCCGGAGCGGGAAAAACTACTATCTGGCGGGCGGCGCTGGAGCGCATTCCGGAGATAGAATTCTCGGTCTCCCTGACCACACGCAAGCCGCGTGGCAGCGAGGTCGACGGTACCGATTATCATTTCGTGAGCGAGGAAGAGTTCATATGCAGGCGCGACGGCGATGAACTTGCCGAATGGGCGCAAGTTTTCGACGCCAGCTATGGTACCCTGAGAAAACCCCTCGATGGCGCCATCCAGTCCGGTCGCGACATCCTGCTCGATATCGATATCCAGGGCGCTCGGCAGATTCGCTCCAAGTTCCAGCATGATTCGGTGGCCGTTTTCGTATTGCCGCCCACCTTCAATGATCTGGCGCAGCGCCTGCGCAAGCGCGGCACCGAAACCGAAGAGGCAATCGCGCGCCGGCTTAATCGCTCCCGCGAAGAAGCGCGTGCCTACTCTGAGTATGATTACCTGATCATCAATCGAGACGTCGACGCATCGGTAGAACGATTCCGCGCCATCGTCAACGCCGAACGCTCGCGCGTCGCAAGGCTGTGGGAAGGTTTTGCGCCGTGGAAGAGCTAGTCCAGCAAAGCGAACCGCAGGGACTGGACGAACTTCTGCGCCGTGTCGTTGCCTACAATCCCGAAGCCGACCTCGCGCTGATCCGGCGCGCGTACGATTACTCGGCGCGGATGCACGGTGAGCAGAAGCGCGAGTCCGGCGAGCCCTACGTTACGCATCCGCTCAACGTCGCGCTCATCGCGATGCAACTGAAACTTGATGTGCCCTCGATCGTCACCGCCTTGCTTCATGACGTGGTCGAAGACACCGGCACCTCGCTGCCCGACGTCGAGGCTTTGTTCGGGGCGGAAGTCGCGCGCCTGGTCGATGGAGTCACCAAAGTTTCGAAGATCACCTTCTCCAGCCGCGCGGAAAAGCAGGCGGAAAATTTCCGCAAGATGATCATCGCGATGGCCCAGGACATTCGGGTGGTCATGATCAAGCTGGCGGACCGGTTGCACAACATGCGCACTCTCGGCCCGCTCGCGCCGGAGCGGCAGCTCGAGATCTCGCGCGAGACGCTGGAAATTTACGCACCCATCGCGCATCGGCTCGGCATCTACTGGATGAAGTCGGAGCTCGAGGATAACGCGTTCCGTTACGTCAACCACGGCGCCTACTCGACGCTCAAAACTTTCGTAGCGAGCAAACGCGCCGAGCGTGAGGACTATATCCGCGCGGTCATCCAGATCCTGACCAAGCGGCTGGAAGATTCCGGCGTGCTCGCCGAAGTCACCGGGCGGCCCAAGCACTTCTACTCGATCCACACCAAGATGCAGGAAGGGGCCCTCACCTTCGACGAGATTTACGACCTCGTCGCGTTTCGCATCATCGTGGGCTCGGTCCGCGAGTGTTACGAGGCGCTCGGCGTGGTGCATGCGAACTGGAAACCGGTGCCGGGCCGCTTCAAGGATTACATCGCGCTGCCCAAGCCCAACATGTACCAGTCGTTGCATACGACCGTGATTGGTCCGCGCGGACAGCGAATGGAAGTGCAGATTCGCACCCGCGAGATGCATCGCGTGGCCGAGGAAGGAATCGCGGCGCATTGGACCTACAAGCAGGGCGTATCGCCCGAACAGCGCGATACCGAGCGCTTCGCATGGCTGCGGCGCCTCGTCGAATGGCAGCAGAATCTGAAGGACCCCCAGGAATTCCTCTCCACCGTTCGCGACGATCTTTTTCCCGAGGAGGTTTTCGTCTTTACCCCGAAGGGCGACGTGCTCGATTTTCCCAAGGGCGCCAGCGTTATCGATTTCGCGTATCGGATTCACTCCGGGGTTGGAAACCATCTGGCGGGCGCGCGCATCAACGGCAGGATGGTGCCGCTGCGCTATCGCTTGAACTCGGGCGATACCGTCGAAGTCCTCACCAACGAAAAGCAGACGCCCGGCAAGGACTGGGCGAATTTCGTCGTCACCGCGCGCGCCAAGAGCAGGATCCGCCAGTGGTTTCGGGCACAACAATCGGAACGCTCACGCGAGCTGGGCGTCTCGCTTTTAGATCGCGAGCTCGAAGCGCTAAAACTGTCAGTCAACCAACTGCGCAACGACAAACGCCTCGAAGGCGCGCTTAAGGAATTTTCTCAGCGCGATGTCGACGGCCTGCTTGCCGCGGTCGGCTATGGAATCATCACGCCCGGCCAGTTGCTTGGGAAAGTGTTGACCGTCGATGAACTCAAAATTTATCGCGGAGAGAAACCGTCGGCGCTTCCCGGGCCGGTAACCGCGGATCGCGCCGCCAAAGAAGCGCGCCGCGCCGCCAGCGGGGCGGTGGTGGTCTCGGGTATCGGCGACATGATGGTGCGCTTCGCGCGATGTTGTAATCCATTGCCGGGCGAAGCGATCACAGGATTCATCACGCGCGGCCGCGGTGTCACGGTGCATCTCGCGGGATGCCCGCATGCGCTCCTTTCCGATCCGCAGCGGCGCGTGCCGGTAGTATGGAAAGACGATGAGGCAACTCCGCGTCCCATCCGCCTCGAAGTGCTATGCGCAGATCAGCCGGGCCTCCTCGCCGCGATGTCGAAGGCGATCGCAACTGTAGGCGTGAACATCACCACTGCGGAAGTGAAGACCAACGGCAACGATGGGCGCGCGCTTTCGATTTTCGAGCTCCTCGTCACCAGCGCGCGCCAGCTTAACACGCTGATGAGCTCGATTGCCGCGATCGATGGGGTGATGCGCGTCTCGCGACTCGGCCAGCAAAACGGCGCCCGTGACTAATTCAGCAAAGAGTGCGCATGAAGAAGATCATCGAAACACGTGGAGCGCCTGCGGCGATTGGGCCGTATTCGCAAGCCATCGATGTTGGCGATAGCGTTTATCTTTCGGGACAAATTGGCCTCGATCCGAAGAAGGGAACGCTGGTGCAGGGCGGCATCGACCACGAGACGCATCAGGTGTTCGATAACATCCGCGAGGTTCTACGTGCGGCGGGTCTTGGATTCGGCGATGTCATCAAGACAACGATTTTTCTGATCAGTCTGGCCGACTTCGAGATCGTCAACGGAATCTATGGCGAGCATTTCACCGAAAGCTTTCCCGCCCGCTCGACGGTTCAGGTCGCGGCGCTTCCACGTGGCGCGATGATTGAGATCGAAGTCATCGCGAAGCGTTGAGAAGGTTCCTTTTCCTGTGTCCTCTCCTGAAGGGCGAGGGAGGCGCTAACTGCGCCGGGTGAGGTCTAGACCGCTGTCACGATCTTGAGCGAAGCGTCATCGAGATAACGCCCTTTGGGATCCAGCTTCCGAATCGAATCCGCCAGTCGCTTGAGATTTCGCTTGCGCTGTAAGCGGGAGACCGGCTTCGAGGAAATCCGTGCCTTGTCAAAGTCCAGGATCACCACGGTGAAGCCGTCGCCCGCCATCGAGACATACAAATTGTGCAGGTTGAGGTCGTCATGGAAGAGGCCCTGCTCGTGCATCGTGTCGATGGAGTAACGCGCCATCCTGACGACGTGGCCGAGGCTGCGCGGGTCGGTCTCGACCTTGACGAATTCCCACATCGTCATTCCAGGAATCGCTTTGGTGAGAACCGCACCGCGGTAAATTGCGGGAGAAACCTTCTCGACGATCGCGCCCATCGGCTCGGGAACCGAGACTCCGCGATTGCGCGCTTCGGTTAACAGGTTTAGTTCGTACACCATGCGCGGAACGAAGCCGACGTAGAGGTCGCCGAGCACGCGCATCATGCCGCCGCGCATCGAACGACGCACGAACAACTTTGGGGCGCCATCGACACTGATAGGGTGACCGCTTTCGCGATTGCCCGCGCCTTTCTTGCCGGAGCGCAGCGTACGATCGATCTCCAACAAAACTGCGGCCGCGAAGGGAGCGACTTCACGATGAAGGTAGGCAGTCTTGCGGCCAACTTGGCTTTTGATGAAATCCGGTCCCGGATCGCCGCTGAGATTCACGCTAACTATTTACCGTACGAACTGGTGTAAGTCTGCAATCGGCGGATTCACGCCACCATCGCCAGGTCACCGCGATCGCCGCGAGCAATACTAGCGACGATAAGAAGTGCGCGGAAAAGAAAAGAGCATAATGATTGGGGCGCGTGCCGGGGATCCAGTTGAGAATCGCCGAAACGGCCACCAGAGCCAACGTGAGCATCGGCGTAGTTGATCCGGTTGGTCGTTCGCTCCAAGTCACAAAAGTCAGCAGCATGTACGGAACGAGCAGAGCGACGTAGTAGCTCTTCCATGAAATCGGAACCAGCGAGGGCATGATGCAAAACAGCGCCGCGAGTTGAAATCGATGCGGCAGTAAACCTTGCTCTCCTGAATCTGGCATCCGAAAAAACCAGATGACGATGGCGGCGACGATGGCCAGCTCAATTCCGGTACCGATAAAAAGCGAAGCATGCGATGTAGGCGCGCCCGCTCTCGCGCCGATGCTCATCAGTCGCGCAATCGCCGAGGTCGCGGACTGGTTCGTGAGCATCGTCGTGTAACGATCCGTCATAGAGCGAACGACCTCTAGATATGCGACGGTCTGATCGATAGCACCGTGTAGGCCAAATGCCAGGATCGGGGCAAGCATCAGGATTAATCCGCATATGAGCGAAAAAAGTATGGGACGCCATTTTCCTTCAAGCAAAAGAAACAGCGCGGCGAGGCCCGCGAATGGTTTGATGAGAATCGCCGCGGCGAGCATCGCGCCAGAGGCGATCGTGCGATCCTCTTCGCCGAGAAGGATCGCCCATACTGTCAGCGCGAGCGTCGGCAAATTTATCTGGCCGTGTTCAATGTTGTTATCGATAAAGCGCGCGCACAGGATCACTGGGACTAGAATCAGCGCCGGAGTCAGATGACGCTCGCGGCCAAACAGCGTCCGCGCCGAACCCGGGATCAGGGCGATGAGCGAAACTCCACTGACCAGGAACCATGCGAACTGCGCGCCGCGAAGCGGGAGCGCGGCGAAGGGAGCGAAGACGATCGCGATGATTGGCGCATAGAGGAAATGGCTCGACTCATCGAGGCGATAGATTGATTCGCCCTGAAGGACGCGGCTTCCGGCGCGATAGTAGACATTGAAGTCGCCCTGCACCCTCAGCACCGCCGCGATACCGAGCGCGATGACATAGACACCGACGGCGATCCACGCGAACTGTAGGAGCCGATCCGCGGGCCGCGCATCGGCGCTCGAGCGGCTCACGTAAGCGGCTTGGCCTCGTCGATCAACATCACCGGAATGTCCTCGCGGATGGGATAAACCAGCTTACAGGCCTGGCAAACCAGGCCGTCCTGCTTCTCGGTCAACTGCAGTTCGCCTTTGCACTTGGGGCAGGCGAGAATATCGAGCAACTCCTGGCTGATAGGCATCAAATACCTCCCGATGTCTGAAGCGCGGCGGCCACTCCCGGTTGTGCCGCGCCGCCGATGACGATTTCATCAAGCCGCGCCGCGTCCTCCGCACTCATGACCACTTCAAGTCGTAAAGCGTATAGAGAATCGCGCGCGAACGGAAACTTCTCCAGCTTCACGAGATCTTTCTCGGTCGTCATCACGATGTCGGCGTCGGCTGCGGCCTTGACGATCGTCTGCCAATCGGCGGAATTGTAAACGTGATGGTCTGGATATTCGAGGACACCGACCAGCTCAGTCTCGATCTCGTGGAGCATCGAATAGAAGCCGCTGGGGTCGGCGAGGCCGCTCACCGCCAGCACGCGCCGGCCGGCCATCGCGATCGGTTCTTCGCTCCAATTGCCCTGCGCATAGTGGATCAAAGCCTTGGGGCGCAGCGTCGCGCGCAGGGTAGTGATTTTCGATATCTCGGCGAGCTGACGAGGGCTGATCGCACTCGGGCGATCCGGAATTCCACTCGACACGATGATAGCGGCATCGGCACGGCGAAGCGCCGTAAGCGGCTCGCGCATCGGTCCGGCGGGGATCACGTGGCCGTTGCCGAAGCCGCGTTCCTGATTGATGAGCACCAAATCGACGTCGCGGGCGAGTGCGCGATGCTGAAACGCATCGTCGAGGACGATCACATCGGGATGGGCGAGCTCGGTGAGCAGGCGGACGCCATCGATGCGGCGGCGCGCGACGACGATATGTCCGCGAAAGTTTTTCGCCATCATTAGCGGTTCGTCGCCGGCCTCTTCGGGCGGAAGCTTGATGGTCACACCATCGGAAACCAGCGCGGCGCGGTCTTTTCCGGTGCGCCCAAAACCGCGGCTGACGATGCCGACTGACAGCCCATGCGCCTGCAGCCTCGGAGCGAGAAACAGCGTGAACGGAGTCTTCCCATTGCCACCCACGGTCAAGTTTCCAATGCTGATGGTTCTCATCGGTACGCGCTTCTTCGCGAAGTGCCAGAAGGCGTTGCGGATGCTCTGACCGGCGCGATAAACCAGCGACGCCGGAAGCAGACCGGCAACCATCGCGCGCTGTGTCCAGCGCAACTTCCCGAACCAGAGATCCTCGATGCGCGGACGGCGATGGATGGCTTCACGGCCTGGCATTATTTGTCGAGCGTAATCAGGGTCCGAAGATGCATCAACGAGGTGCTCACGCCACCGCTCAACTGCAGGATGCATTCGCGGGCGGCGCTGCCGGCGGTCCGTCGCGCGTCCTCGCTCGCGAGCCATTTCGCGGCGGCGCGAACGATTTCGTCGGCATTGTTTACGACACGCGCGCCCCCAGCCGCGATGAGAGCCGAAGCGGTTTCCTGCTGGTTCTCGTAATACGGCCCGAACATTACCGGCACGCTCACCGATGCGGGTTCGGCGGGATTTTGTCCGCCCCGAACCTCGTTGAGAGTCCCGCCGACGAAGGCGACGGTCGCGCGACGATAGAGCGGACGCAGCTCACCCATGGTGTCGAGGATCAGCACATCGGCGTCGATGTCAACGCGGCTGGCGCTGGCGCGCACGTACTTGAGCGAGCGCTCACCGATGATTTTTTCGACCTCGAGGACGCGCACCAGGTGACGCGGAGCGACGATGAGGGCGAGCGCGGGAAATTCCTTGCGCAATTCGAGATACGCGTCGAAAATGATTTCCTCCTCGCCCGCTGCCGTCGAGCCCGCAATGAAGATGGGGCGCTCGCCGGCAAATTCCTGCAATTCGCGCCGCAGCGGCATCTCGCCTGCGGCATCGGGATCGAATTTGGTATTGCCGGTCACGACGATACGGCTTCGATCGATCCCCATCGCGGCGAAGCGTTCCACGTCATGTCCGGTCTGCGCCATCACGAGGTCGGCGCATTGAATGGCGCCGCTGAAGAGTTTACCCAGGCGTCGATAACGCGCCAGCGAACGTTCCGAGATTCTTCCGTTGATGATCGCTATTTTCGCGCCGCTTTTTTTCGCTTCCCAAAAATAGTTCGGCCATAACTCCGTTTCAGCAATCAGCACCAGATCCGGACGCACACGTCGCAGGAACGCGCGCACTGCCGAGGGATTGTCGAGCGGCGCGAGCAGATGCGCGGTAGCTTTGGGAATCCGCCGCCGCGCGACGTCGCGTCCGGATCTGGTCATGGCGGTGATGACGGCAGTCGCTGCGGGAGCATCGTGCATCAGCCGCATCATCACGCTGTGGATGGCTTCGATCTCGCCGACCGATGAGGCGTGCGCCCAGATGCGTAGCGCGCGTGATTCCGAGCGCGGCGCAGCGATCCCGAGGCGTTCGCGAGAGCCTTGCGCGTCGGCGCCGTTGGAGGCGAGCAGCGCGAACGGCAGCGCGGGATACCAAAGCAGGTTGTATAGCGCGTGAAGTATCACGTGAGTTCCCGTCTATGCTGCACACCGATGCGGGCCAGCCACTTCGAGTCTAGTTGATAACGACCGGTTCGCCGCCTTCAGTCTCGGGCGCGGTCATGAACTGCAAATCATAAAGCTTGCGATATTCCTGCCCTCGCGCGAACAGTTCTTCATGGGTGCCTTCCTCGATGATGTGCCCGCGCACCAGAACGATTATCTTGTCGGCGCGCCGCACGGTCGAGAGCCGATGCGCGATCACCAGCGTGGTGCGATTGCGCATCAGCGTTTCGAGGGCATCCTGCACCGCGCGTTCCGATTCCGAATCGAGCGAGGAGGTCGCCTCGTCAAGGATCAGGATGGGCGCGTCCTTCAGCAGTGCGCGCGCGATAGCGATGCGCTGACGCTCACCGCCCGAGAGCCGTACGCCCATTTCGCCGACCATGGTGTCGTAGCCCTTGGGCAGCCGCGAGATGAACTCGTGCGCGTTGGCCGCGGTGGCGGCGGCGACGACCTGTTCCTGGGTCTTCGCCCGGCTACCATACGCGATGTTGGCGCGGATGGTGTCGTTGAACAGGAACGTATGCTGCGTGACGATGCCGATTTGCGCGCGCAACGACTCGAGCCGGATGTTCCGCACGTCGATATCGTCAACCGTGATGCGGCCCTCCTGCACATCATGAAAGCGCGGGATCAGATCGGCTAGCGTCGATTTTCCGCCGCCGCTCATGCCGACCAGCGCCACCACTTTGCCCGCCGGAATCACGAGGCTGATGTCGTTGAGCACCCAATCTTTCGCATAGCTGAAGCTGACGTGTTCCATGGAGATGGTGTGATTGCCGGGTCCGAGGACCGCGCCTTCAGGAGCGTCGTGAATTTCGATCGGCTGATCCATCATGTCGAACACGCGCTCCGCGGCGCCGAGGCTTTGCTGAACCGTATTGTTGATGCGGGCGAGCCGTTTGAAGGGCTCATACACAATCAGCATCGCGACTAGAAACGCCACGAACGTGCCGATGGTTCGGCTGCCATGAATGACCGACGCCGCCCCGTACCAGAGCGCGATCAGAAACGCGACCGCCGACATCGCCTCGATCATCGGGCCTGTAGAAGCCTTGATGATGGCGGCGCGCATCGAGAACTTGAACAGGCGCCGCAACTCGATGTCGAAGCGTTCGCGTTCGTATTCTTCCATCCCGAACGCCTTCACCACGCGATTGCCCTGGTAAGCCTCCTGCAACAGCGAGGTGATGCCGCTCATCTGCTTTTGCGCCTTCTTGGTGATCTTGCGCATGCGGCGCGAAAACGCCATCACAGGTCCCACCGCGCACGGGAACACTACGAACGCGATCAGTGCGAGCTTCCAATCGATCCAGAATGCCGCGCCCAGCACGGCGATCAACCGCGCCCCTTCGCCGATCACCGAAAAAGCGCCGTCGGTGATGCCGTTGGAAATTACCCCGACATCGTTAACCACCCGCGACATCATCATGCCACTGGGGGTGCGATTGAAGAACGACAGCGACATCCGCTGCAGCCTGCGATTCAGGGCGGAGCGGATATCGAGAGTGATGTGCTGTCCAATGTACGCGCTCAAATAGTCTTCGCCGAAGCTCGAGAGCGAGCGCAACACAAATACCGCGACCAATTCGATCGAGACGACTCGAAGCGCCTGCAGCTGCACGCTCTTCAGCTGATAGATCTGATCGGTGAAATGCTTAATGAGAAGAGGGATCGCACCGTCGGTCGCGCTGCTCACCACCATCGCCACCACCAGCATTCCCATGTACGGAAATGCGTAGGGGCGCAGGTAAGCCAGCACGCGCTGGCTGAGCGGAGTGAGTAGTTTCATTGGATCATTGAGAGCGCGAGGGCGGCGACGCGCGCGGCGGCTCCCGGAGCGCCGAGGCGTTCTCGCAGCGAGTTAAGTTTCGCGATGGTTTCGTCGCGAATCGAATCATGTAGCAGCGGTTCCGCGGCACGGACCAGATTGCGCACGGTCAGCTCGCCCTGGATTAGCTCGGGGACGATTTTTTCGCCCGCCAGTATGTTAGGCATTCCGATGAAGTTGACCCCGGTGACGAGCATCCTTCCCAGCGTGTAGGTCAGTGGCGACACTTTGTAGGCAATCACCATGGGACAACTGAGCAACGCGGTTTCCAGCGTTGCGGTCCCCGAAGCCACCAGCGCGACCTCGCTGGCGGCAATGATATTATAGGTGTCGTCCTGGATAATACGCATCCCCTCGAGATCGATTTGCGCTTGCTTATTGAGCTGCTCCGGCGTCAACGTCGGCGCCAGCGCGATAACCGGGATGAGGTGGTGGTCATGCGCGAGGATGCGCGCGGCCTCGACCATCGGCGGCAGGATGTAGCGCACCTCGGCGCGCCTGCTGCCGGGCAACACCGCCAACAACTTCGAAAATTTGGGCAGTCCGTGGCGCGCGAGGGTTTCCTCGCGACTCTGCGTCGCCGTGACGCGATCGAGCAGTGGATGGCCGACGAAGCTCGCACGCTCGCCGGCGGGTCCGTAGAGTTCTTTTTCAAATGGCAGGACTACTGCCAGGCGACTCGACCGATCGATGATCTTTTTGGTCCGGCCGCGCCGCCATGCCCAAACCTGGGGTGTGATGTAGTAGAGCACCGGCACTCCGGCGCGTTTGGCGATCCCCGCCAGCACCAGGTTGAACTCCGCATAGTCGATGAGGATGACGAGGTCGGGTTTGTCGGTGTGCAGGATGCGCCGAAGAGCGCGCATCGTCGCGAGCGACAGTCCGATCGTCGAGATCAATTCGGTCAGCCCAAGGCCGTGGATATCTTCTATGCGCACCTTGGCCTCGACGCCCGCCGCGCGCATTTGCGCGCCGGCAATGCCGAACAGTGCGCATGAAGGGTCCAGTGCGAGGATTTGCCGCGCGAGGTCGGCGCCGTGCAAGTCACCCGAGGCTTCGCCGGCAACGATCATGATGCGTCGAGGGCGCCCGGGCTGTTCGCTGAGGATTGCGCTGGATTCGGCCACGGTGTTTTTTGCGCCGATGCGAACTATCGCGGCGCACCTTTGACGGTGAAGCTATAGGCGCCCATGGTGTGGTCGCCATCCTGCGAAACGGCGCGCCATTTCACGAAATATTGCCCGGGCGCAAGCAGCTTGAGCGGCACCGTGATGGCGCGGTGATCCGAACTCGGCTCGCCCGCACCTGAAACGAGATCGCCCTTTTCATTCAGCACTCGAATCGAGCTGGAGGCGGGATTGAATGCATTGTCGAAGTGCACCACCACTTGCGGTGGCGCCGCGCCCAATGCGCTTCCCGCCGACGGCGTCGTTTGATCGGGAAAGCAATGCGCGAGCGCTACCGACGTCCACATCAAGAGGGCAAAACAAGCGAGCACGAGCTGCACGGAAGATTCGCCGATACGAGTCATATCAACCGTGGGAAATCGCGCGATTGATATCGTCGGCCAAAGTAGAGGGCGTTACCGAAATACCGTCGTATTGGCGAATCTGACGACCGTCGGGTCCGAGCAGAAAACTCGTCGTGACATGATCGATTGAGCCATCGGCCTCACGCGTGCGCCGGATTTTGAAAACGGCGAGATAATCGTCGATTTGCGCGGGCGTCCCGGTGAGAAAAATCCAGTCCGCGCCATTCGCGCCATGCTCGTTGGCATATTTGAGCAGCGCGGCGGAGTTGTCGTGCTCGGGATCGAGCGTCACCGACACCAGGCGCACCTTTTTCGCGAGGTCGGGCGTGAGTTTCTTCTCGACCAGCGACATTTTCGAGGTCAGCATCGGGCACGTGCCGGAGCATCCTGTGTATATGAAGTTGATGAGCACGTACTCGCCCTTGAACGAGCTGAGATTGATGATTTGCCCATTCTGATCCAGCAGCGCGAGGTTCGGCAGACAATCGCTGTTGTTCGCCGCCGGGAACGAACCGGTCTCGTCGTCGCTATGGCATCCAGCGAGTGCGAGCGCACACATCAGGACAGCGACGAGGGTGAAATGGGACGCGATGCGCGAAAACATAGACATCACGGCTGCTCCATGCAGACGCGGATTCTTTCGATCAATTCAATCACACGTAGGCCGTCGCGCGCAGTAACCGCAGGCACGCTGCGAGCGCGCACCGCGGCGATAAACGATGCGACCTCATCGGCGAGGGGATCGGCTTCGCCGAGATCGATTTGCTCCGCGGATATGGTCGGAAAGGTCGTCCCCTTGGGCGCCGGACTCTTGCGATAAATCTGGATGCGGCGCGCCTCGTAGTCGACCGAGATATACGCATCGGGCTGGAAAAAGCGAATCTTGCGCTCGCGACGCGCTGCCACGCGGCTGGTGTTCACATTGGCAATCATACCGTTGCTGAAGCGGATGCGCGCATTGGCGACATCGATTTGATCGGTCAGCACCGCCACGCCAAGTGCCTCGACCGAGGTCGCTTCAGCGCCGGTGAGCGACATCAGCACGTCGAGGTCATGCACCATCAGATCAAGAATAACATCGACATCGGTGCCGCGTTCAGTGAACGGCGCGAGGCGATGGCACTCCACGAAGCGCGGACGTTTGAGGATCGTGCGCAAGCGATTGACCACCGGATTGAAGCGCTCCAGATGCCCAATCTGCAAGATGCGGTCTGCGCTTTCAGCCAGCGCCGTCAGCGCGCGCGCATCCTCGACGGTGGCCGCCATCGGTTTCTCCAACAGCACGTCGCATCCGGCGCGCAACAGATGCGATGCGATTTCGAAGTGCGTAACGCCAGGCGACGCGATCGTTACGACATCAACCTTGTGATCGATCGCGCGATAGTCGGCCGCCGCGGCAGCGCCGAATTGCGACGCGAGTCGCGCCGCGCGAGCGGCGTCGACATCGACGACATGCGTCAGCTTGACGCCGGAGATACCCGCATACTTCGCGGCATGAAGGCTCCCCAAGCGGCCCGCACCAACGACGGCGGCGCGAATCTCACTCATGGCCATACACCGCGAGATTGGCAGCTTGCGCCATTGCGAGAGTACGCTCGCGCTCGAGTATCAGGCATTTGCCGGCTTCGATACCGAGCATAGCGGCGCCAATTTCCACCAACAGTTCGATGGTTCCGGGACCGATTGCCGGCCGATCAAACCGCAAGTCCTGACCGGGTTTGGATACCTTCGCGACGATGAGTCCCTTGCCCGCGATCGATGCGGCGCGCCGCAGCGCAGGATCGGTACCTTCGGCAGCTTCGACCGAGTACACGACGCCGCCGCGCACCGCGACGCTTTGTCCGATATCGAAAGCGCCGAGGCTGCGCGCGATGATGAAGGCGAGAGCTACATCGCGGAGTTTATTCGCGCCTGGCTCAGGGCCGGCCAGCAGGCCAGGCTTTGCGATCGCATCGTCCATCAACGGCACGGGATCGATCACCGGAATTCCCTCAGATTCGATTTCGCGCGCGATGGCGCGCAGGACCGCATCGTCGCTCCAGCGCGTGATCGATGAGAGCATCTTAATCGCTCTCTCATCGGGTGCGAATGTATCAGCGAGGTTCGCCCGCGAGATCCCACCGGCCATCGCGGCTTGCTCGACGCCGGCGGTTTTCAGCACATCGACAATTTTCTGCAGCTCGCCGACCTTGATCCAGGTGATCTGATCGACCTGCGCTTCGAGCTCGGGTTTGGTTTCACCTCGATGCGCCAGTGCGATCAGCGTGACTCCGCGCTTGCGCGCGGCGGTGGCAACTTCGAGGGGGAAGACTCCGTTGCCTGCGATTAAGCCGAGGCTAGTCACGCTCGCGCCCGACGACGCCGCGCTTCGAATTTTGGATGAAGCTTAGCAATCGCTCGACTTCGGGAACGCCGCAGAACTCGGCGGTGACTTCCCTGATCGCTTCTTCGCGCGTCAGTTTGGAGAAGAACAGCTTGCGCATAGCGTTCTTGATGACGGCGATTTTTTCCGCGCTGAATCCTGCGCGCTGGAGTCCGATTTCATGGACGCCAACCAATCGCGCCCGGTCGCCCGAGGCAATCGCAAAGGGAGGAACGTCAAGCTCGATGCGCGCGCCTGCTGCCAGCATCGAGTAAGCGCCCATTTGGGTGAACTGCTGGATGAGCACGCCGCCCATCGCGCGAACGTGATCCTCGAAAACGATGTGACCCGCGAGCTCGGTCGAGTTCGCGAGAATGCAGTAATCGCCGATTATGCAATCGTGCGCGACGTGGACATAGTTCATCGCAAGCACGTGATTACCGATTCGGGTCACCATCCCGCCGCCCTCGGTACCGCGATGAATGGTGCAGAACTCGCGAATCAAATTATCGTTGCCGATCTCGACTACCGAGGGCTCGCCTTTGAATTTGAGATCCTGCGGTTCCGCGCCGACCGAAGCGAACTGAAAAATGTGGTTGCGCGCACCAATCGTGGTGTTGCTCTCGATTACGGCATAAGGACCGACCCGGGTGTTCGCACCGATCCGAACATTGGGGCCGATAACCGCACCAGGCCCGATCTCGACCGACGAATCGAGTTCGGCGCGACTATCGATCACCGCTGAAGAATGAATCTTGCCTGCTATGACAGCTTCTCCTCGGGGACTTCCATCGCCGATAGTTCGGCCTCGGCGGCGATCTCGCCGCCGACCCGCGCCTCCGCGCGCCTCTTCCAGAGCGGGGCGCGGCTGCGAATCACTGTCACTTCCATGTCGAGTTGATCGCCGGGGACCACGGGCCGGCGAAAGCGCGCCTTCTCGACCCCGGTCAGCATGAACATGCGCTGACTCTCAGACTTCAGTTCGGCGAGCGCCAGGATGGCGGCCGATTGCGCCAGCGCTTCGATTATCATCACGCCCGGCATCACCGGATTGCCAGGAAAATGCCCGACGAAGAAGGGTTCGTTGTTGCTGACGTTCTTGAGGGTGCGAGCTTTGCCGTTGCCGATTTCAACCACCCGATCGACCATCAGAAACGGATATCGATGCGGCAGCATCCGCAGAAAACGATCGAGCTGATGATTTTTGTCGGTCGCCAAAATTTTTTCCGCAAGCCCTATTAGGAGCGCCTACTTGGAAATGGACGAGTGCTTGGCCGCCGCCGAGCCGAAGTCGCTGGGCGAGGACGCGCCGGCTTGCTGTTCGCCGCCCTCATCACCACCGCCGCCCGCGACTGCGGGCATGCCACCACCCAGAGAGCCGATCTTCACGTGCATGCCGTTGTAGGTACGGATGACCTGGTCGGTGATGTCGATTCCAGGCGCGCCCCAAAGGATCGAGCCCTTTTCGAAGACCATCGTGTAGCCGCTCTTTTCGCCCACATCGCGGATCACTTGCGCGAGATCATGGATGATCATGCCGGTCATCTCCTGATCCTTGCGCTCGAGATCATCTTTGGAGTCTTTGTAGTTGCGCTCGAAGTTCTTGGCTTTGTTGACGTACTCGTCCTGAAGACTTTGGCGCTGCTCGGGTTTCATGAGCATGCCCTTTTTCTCGAGCTCGTCTTTGAGCCTTGCGACCTCATTCTCCTGGCTCTGCAGACTCTGCTCGACACCCTGAACTTTGACTCGGAAGTCGGCTTTAGCCTTCTTGCCGGCCTCGCATTCATTGAGCGCGCGCTGGACATCGACGTAGGCGAGCTTAAGGTCGGCTCGTGCGGGAACCGCGGCCAGCAGCGTCAGAAGAGTGACAGCGACCATCAAGCGATTTCTCATCGGAATTGGAATCCTCCCGGAACGCGAATCATAGCAATGCCGGCCTTGGCAGGGAGTCCTGAGGCAAATCGGCCCGGCGTTGTTTGAATTGCAACTATCGAGGCAGTATTTAAGCCAATTTTGTATGCCGCGCGCTATAGGGGTGGTGAAACTCTCGCGCGTTCCTAGAGAGGCGCGCCGCCGCCGATCTCGAAAACGTCGCTCTGATCTTGCGGACGCGGATTGAGCGGGCGCGCGACATCGATGGCGAGGGGACCGAACGGCGAGCGCCATCGGATGCCGATACCGTAGGCCGCCTGAAGCGAGCTCAAGGTGATGCTCTCGTTGAGGCGATAGGCTTGGCCCGCATCGGCGAAGATAACCCCACGAATTCCCAAACCCGAGAGGATTGGAAATGTAATTTCGCCATCGAGCAGCAACTCCTTACTGCCCCCGAGGTTTTCGATTTGCTGCGGCTGGCCGGCTTGGTTGAGTACCAGCACCTCGGGGCCTAATGAATAAAGCTGATAGCCTCGAACATCGCCCTGGCCGCCGACGCCGCCGGGGAAGAATCGTTCATACAGAGGGAGCTCGTTGCCCTGCCCCGATGAGAGCGTGGTCCCGATTCCATAGGTTACGCCTGGCGAGAACACGAATTGTCCGAAAGTCGCGCTCTTGATGAAGGTGTAAAAGAAACGCGCGTGCGCGATCGCTTTAAGGAATGCCGTTCCCGGGCCGATTCCCGCGATTTCCGCATTGAGGCTTTCGATTGAGCCACTGCGCGGATCGATCGGATTATCCACCGTCGCGCGGCGGATGCTCGGCTGTAGCTCCGACACCCGGGTATAGCCTTTGTACCGCGCAATCTGAAAGGTGGTGAACGGCGAAAGTCCCCCGATGCCGACGCTTTCGAACTGGTAACCCAGTCCGGCGCTTACATTCTCCAGCGAGAACGGACCGATGTTCTTGAGCCCCAGTTCGACCAGCGGATAGCTCGAATTGATCCCGCCGCCGGCGGCATTTTGATGGAACGCGAAAAGGTCGGTTTCGCTGTCGAAAACGGAGAGCGATACCGCCAGCGGGATATCGAGGAACCAGGGCTCCGTGTAACTCGCGGTATAGTCCCGGAACAGGAAGCCGACTTGCGCGCTCAGCAGCACCGCCTCCCCGCCGCCGAACAGGTTGGTGTTGCCGAGCTGGAAATGCCCGAACACCGACTGATAGCTGTCGAAGCCGCCCGAGACCTGGAATGACGCGGTGCTCTGCTCGGTCACGTTGACGTTGAGATCCACCTTGTCGGGCTGCGCCGAGGGCGCGGTGGTGATACGGGTCTCGCTGAAGAAGCCAAGCTGGTCCAGCCGCCGCTTGGAATCGCGAATCAGCGATGCCGAGTAGGGTTCCTGTTCCTGAACCTGCATCTCGCGCCGAATGACTTTGTCGGAGGTCCGGGTGTTGCCGCTGATATTGATGCGGTTAACCAGCACCTCGCGGCCCGGGTTGATGGCGAAGGTGATATTGACCTTGCGCGCGATCGGGTCGAGCGAAGTTTTGGGTTCCACGTCGACGAAGGCATAGCCGCGATCGGAATAAAAATCCGACAGCGTCAGCACGTCATGCTGCATCGTCGAGCCGCGGAAATCCTCGCCCGGTTTGACGGTAATCAGGGGGACCAATTCGCTGCGCGGATATTTCAGATCGCCGGCGACATCGATGCTGCCGACCGTGTAGATCGGACCCTCATCGATCGGGACGACCACCTTCAGCCCCTTCGGTATGCGGCTGATGATGGGTTCGCCGACGTGGACGTTTAGATAGCCGTGGTCATAGTAGAACGACGCGATGCGGTCGGTGTCTTCGCGCAGTTTCTTTTGATCGAGCACGCCCGCGCTGGTGACTAGACTGAGCAACGGGATGTACTGAGCACTATCCATCTGGCCGCGCAATTCGCGAGCGGGGAACGCGTGATTGCCGGTAAAATCGACCTCGCGGATGTAGACCTTGGGGCCTTCGGTGACAACGAAGGTTCCAACCTCGGTATTATTGGGCCCGAGCTGCTCGCGATAGTCCACCTTCGTGTCGGTGTAGCCCTTGCTCTCGTATGCGTCCTTGATTCCTTTTTCGGTCTCTCGGACGCGTGCGGTATCCATGATCGACCCGGGATGAATCTTCATCGCAGCGATAATCTTGTCGTCGGTAGGCCGAATCTCCTTCATCCCGGTGATTTTCACGTCGGAGACCTGCGGGCGCTCAATCACCTTGTAGACCAGGACTACCTTGCCGTTCTGATTGCGCGTTTCGGTGATTACGTTGCGAAAGAATCCCATCTGGTAGATGGACTTGATGTCGTTACTGACCGCGTCGGCATTGAGCGGCTCCCCGACCCGCTGCGAGATGTGGAGCCGGATCGCGTCGCTTTCGACGCGCTGGTTACCTTCGATCTGAAGGGCGGAGATTATCGGATTTTGGGCGAGCGACACGCCGCCGCTCATGAGCAGTAAAAACGATAACAGTGCCCCGATCGCGCAAAACCACCGCACGTTGCATCTTCCGATTGCCACCAATATCCACCCAAACGCACGCCAACCTAACCAATCAACCCTGCTATGTAAACCTGAGCCGCGGCGCGTGTGCTTCATGGCGATGCCGAACCGTTACGCCCGCGGCTCATCGAACAGCTTGCCGTCTTTGAGCCGCAGGGCGCGCCCCATGCTGCGGGTCAGCCGTTCATTGTGCGTCGCCACGATCAATGTCACGTCGAGTTCGCGGTTCAATTTGTGAAATAGCTCGTGGACCTCATCCGCAGTATGCGGATCAAGATTGCCGGTCGGCTCGTCCGCCAGGACCAGGCGCGGACTCTGCACCACCGCCCTCGCCACCGCGACGCGCTGCTGCTCGCCGCCTGATAGCTCCGCTGGCCGGCGATGCAGTTTGTCGGCGAGCCCCACCATCGCGAGCATCCGCTCGGCGCGCTCGCGCGCTTCGCGCTCCGGCACGCGACCGATCAGAGCCGGCATCATCACGTTTTCCAACGCGTTGAAATCGGCGAGCAGATAGTGGAACTGGAAGACGAAGCCAAGTTTGTGATTGCGAAAGTCCGCCAGCGCGCGTTCATCGAGGGCGAACAGGTCGAGCCCCTCGAAAAGCACGGTGCCGCTGCTTGGCCGCTCGAGGCTGCCGAGGATGTTCAGCAGCGTCGACTTGCCAGTGCCTGACTGCCCGACCACGGCAATCAATTCGCCCGGCTGCACCGTGAGCGAGAGATCCTGCAGCACCAGGATTTCGCGGTCGACATCGTGAAAACTTTTGTTGATGCCGGTGGCGACGATCAGCGGGCCCGAGGCCTGCCGCGCCGCGCCTCGAGGTGCGTTTGCGCTCGCCGCCGCGTCACTCATAGCGCGTCACTCATAACGGATGACCTCGACCGGGGACAGCGAGCGCGCCTTCAGTGCCGGATACAGCGCCGCCACGAGGCATAACAACATCGACGCAATTGCCACCATCACGAAGTTCAAAGGATAGATCCGCACCGGCACGTAATTGATCATGAACATGTCGGCGGGCAACCTTATCAGATGGTACTTGCCGATCGCCCATGAGGTTACAAAGCCGGTCCCAGTGCCGAGCACCGTTCCGACCACGCCGAGCGCCGCGCCCTCGGTGAGGAAAATCGCGGCGACCGAGCCGGCTCGCGCCCCCATCGCGCGCAGGATGGCGATTTCCTTGCGCCGCTCCATCACCACCATCACCAGCGTTGCGATGATGTTGAAGGCTGCCACCAGCACGATCAGCATCAGCACCAGGAAGTAAGTAAATTTCTCCAGTTGCAGCGCCGAAAACAGCGGTGCGTTTTCAGTGGTCCAATCTTTCACTGAAAAGCCCGGGCCAGCCAGCGCGGAAATCTTTTGCGCGATCGCGGGAGCCTCGAACATATCCTTGAGGCGCGCCTCGAGACCTGATTCGAGTTGCGGGTCGTCGGCGAGGAGCGCCCGGCCCGCCTTGATATCGGTAAAGATAAGCGTGGAATCGAAGTCATACATGCCGGAATAGAAAAATCCGGTGACCACGAAACGCTTGAGGCGCGGACTGCCCGCCGCACCTGCGAGGCTCGCGGGCGATATCAACGTGATGGTGTCGCCGATACGAACCGCGCCGAGATCCTGCGACAATGTGCGACCGAGGATCGCGCCCGGCAACTCGACTTGCCGTTTGGCGCCATTGTCAATGACCTCCACCGGATGCATCGCGGCCAACGATGCGAGGCTTCCCGCTTCCAGCGTGCTCTGCAGTTCGGTCAAGACGGGATTGTCCTTTGCGATGACGCCCCGCAGCATCCCACCGGACATATATGAAGGAGCGCCGCTCGGCGTTGTTCCAACCGCCATCACCTGCGAGGTGACGAAGGGCGCGACCGCGACGATTCCCGGCATCGATGCGATTTGCTGCCGCAGCGCGTCAGGATTCCAGACCTGCCCGTCAGAGCGCTCGACTACGATTTGTGGGGTGAAGGCCAACAGGCGGGCGCGCAAATCGACCTGGAATCCGCTCATGACCGAGAGCGCCACCGTCAGTGCGAAGGTTCCGAGAGTCACGCCCGCGAGCGAGATAATAGCGATGAGCGAGACGAAGCGTTCGCGTCGGCGGGCGCGGAGGTAGCGCATTCCTATGAGGTATTCGAAACGCATCGCGGGTGGCCGCGCAATATGCTTTCTGACCGATGCGCCATTTGCAACGCCACCCGGGTCAGCATCCGAGGGCGGGCCAGCCAGGATGGTTTTGCTGGGAAGCTGATATTCAACGGCGCTATTGGCGCGTTCGTCACCTTACGCTTACGCTTCAGGTCTTCACTGCCACCATAATTGCGTGATCTCGCCCTTTCGGATCGGCATTCGACAGGTTGGCAATACGTGCCATAAACCTCCTGCTTTCAACCGCAAGACCCGCTTGTTCACAGACCCGGCTCAGAGTGTTGGGGTCCATCAAATGGACGAATGATGTACGGAATTTAATCCTGCTGTCAGCGGGCAAATATTTGTCAAACGCAGGAAGGAATCCTGGCCGTGGGTCCTTCAATGCTTTCTTGCTTTCATACTCCGGAACGACGCGGTCTCTCGTGATACCTGAGTAGGGAGTGTCTATGACAAGAAAGAGCTTTCCGCCGGGGCGGAGCCACCGATATATCTTTGACACCGTTAGCTCGACGTCGCTGCCCTCAAGGAAATGGAGAACCCGGCTGCACAAAATCGCACCGAACGCAGATTCTTCAAAATCAACGTCCGGCAAGGTTCCCGCAACAGACCTGAGGCGCGTGCTCTCGGCGGGCTTCACTGAATGGACAAGAATGTCCAGGTGTCGCTGATCCATATCGCAGGCGCATATCTGCTCCCCGGCGTTCAAAACACGTTTCACCGCCACGCCATAAGCACATCCGATGTCCAAAACGTCGCCATCGATCTTAGCGGCAAATTCAATGAATCGTTGCGATAGCGGATCGGGAAGTTCGGTCGTGAAACCTCGTTTGGTTCAGGACGGGATACGGCCGCAATCCAAGGCGTTGGGTTTGCCGAGCTTCACTTGTGACAGGGTGATATCGCCCACCTGTTTGATCTTCCTCGCCACGATACTCGTCTCGGCGCATACAACGACCACTGCCAGGAAGCTGCGATGGGCAACTATTCCATTTCCTATCAAAACCCCCAATGAGTCCATTTGAGACGAAACTACTCGGATTCGAGAGATCCTCGGGGTTTTTCGCCGTGTGGCGAACGACTACGGATTCGCTCCAACAGGCCGGGAATCTGCGCGCGCAACGGCGGCGGGAGATTCGCGATCGTCGGGTCGGCCGCATCTTCGAACGACAAATCGAGATATTGCAGCGCAATTTGCCCGACTGCGCCGCCCTGTCGGAAATCGCGCTTCCTTTTCAGAGGGCTGCGATCCGGTTGCAGGGAGAGCCAGAGCTTGTGCAGCGCGAAGACGCGCGGGTCGGGGACGATTAGCCGGATCGGAAAGCCGTCCTCGCCGATTGCGAATTGAGTCATCTTCGGCGCTTCGGCGAACCACTGAAGTCCCTCGATCGAGCTGGCTACGAGGTCGCGACCGCTGCCGATTTTCGAGCGCTTTCGGGCGGGCGGCTTTATGAGATCGACCATGAACATCCGGGAATTTATCGCGCGAAATTTCCGCTCCGGGGAAATATCGAAGGTCCGGTCGACTCGTTTCAGAATGCCCAACAGGCCCGCTCGGGAGACATTACCGGCGAGTTGAAGCGGAGGGTTCTCTTCCAGCAGCGTATCGAGATCGTCGGTTTGCATCAGCCCGCTTTTCACAAAGACGCCGGCTTTCATCTCGTAGGCGAAAATCGCGTTGCTCCCCAGGATCACCAGGTGATCGCCGAGGAGCTTGAGGTCATCGAGCCGCCGAATGATTCTCGCGGTCAGGCTCGGAACTCGATTCACGCCCGCAGCGATACAGAATTTCGCACGGCGTTCGAGTTCCTCCCGAGCCTCGGCGAGGGATGCTTTGAGAGACTTCTTTTGCTTAGTGAAATCCGAATAGCGCATTTCAGTTTCGGGCGAGCGCGGTCCCAATGAGCGAACGTGTCCATATCCGTCGAGTACGCGGATGAGATACTCGTGGCCCCGGATTTTTCTCCAAACCATGCCTCCGGCGAGATTCTCTGAGTTCTCACGGAGCGCTAAATACTCCTCAGAGGCCTGGATGGCGTTAATTGCGATCCGTCGTTCTTCAGAACCTATTTCGCGCCAATCCATGCAAGTTTCCTATAGTGCCAAGTTAGAACATATATTTATAGGAAAAGCCAAAAAATCGTCGTATATTCAACATTTTTCCTATATTTATAGATAATAATAGCTTTTTATAGGAAACTCCTCGAGATAATAAGTGGGTTCCGGAAGCGCGCGCGACTTTTTGGGAGCCTGCCCGTCCTTCGTGGAAAGTCTCCAGCGAGGGGTGGGGTGATCCGCTTGGATCGGGCGGCTTGAAGAATAGCGCGTCGGTTTTTTGGGGCGGCTTCAACCCGCAATTGTCGTCGAGCGCTGCGACGATTTGTAACCGGATCCGAATCGATGCGTAAAGCGCGATTGAGAATTCAGTTGTTACACGAGCTTTCTCTTTATAAGCTCCGCAACAACCTCTATGTTTTTCGGGGGTCATGAATGATGCGGCGTCGTAGTGCGGCTTGGGTCAACACTCTCCTCTCAATCTGCTTTGCGTTAATCTGCTTTGCGCTTCTGGTTTGCTCCGCGATGGTGCTTCCGGCGTGGGCCGCCAATCGTCCGCCCGACACCGAAATTACGATGAACTTCCAGAACGTGGACATCCCGGTGCTGGCGAAGTTCATCAGTGAAATCACCGGCAAGAATTTCCTGGTCGACGAAAGCGTGCGCGGTAAGATCACCATCATCTCGCCGTCAAAAGTCACGCCCGATCAGGCCTACCAGATTTTCCAATCGGTGCTGCAGCTCAAGGGATTCACCACCGAAACCGCCGGCCAGATCATCAAGATTATTCCCGCGCGCAACGTGCGGCAGGCGGCGCCGGTGAGCGAATCGCAGACGCCCTTCGAGCAGCATGGCGATGAATACGTGACGCGGCTGGTGAAGCTTCGCAACGTCGATGTCACCTCGATGGTCAGCGTCATTCAGCCGATGATCTCGCATGATGGGCTGGTGGCCGCGTTTCCGGATGACAACACACTGATCATCACCGATGACGCTTACAACGTGCAGCGCCTGCTCAAGATCGTCGGCAGCCTCGATGAGGCGGGGAAGAATAAAAGCGTCGAGATCTTTCCACTTCAATATGCTATCGCGGATGAGGTCGCGCCGCAGATCGACCAACTGCTCGGAGGATCGGGTGGAGCGGGCCGCCCGGGCCAGCCCCAGCAAGGGGTAGTGGCACCGATGGCGCAGGCTCCGTCGGGCCAGTTCAAGGTGCTGGCCGACGAGCGTACCAACTCCGTCGTCGCGGCGGGCGGGCCGCTGCAAATGAGAGACATTCGCGAGCTGATCGCGAAGCTCGACATCCGCTCGCCAGACGCGATGCAGCGCATCCATGTCTATCGCCTCAAGAATGCGGACGTCTCCGAGATGGTTGATGTGCTCGGCGGACTGATCGGTGCTCTGGTAATGATCGTCCTACCCAGAC